>Ga0160432_100011_pt1 | contig 394953 bp, 299 predicted proteins | sample HID1971M_E0MG_FD_108250 | JGI IMG/M metagenome (GOLD analysis project Ga0160432, IMG submission 108250) | Enriched millipede-associated microbial communities from UW Madison campus, WI, USA - HID1971M_E0 MG | ecosystem: Host-associated > Arthropoda: Insects > Digestive system > Unclassified ... | reverse complement strand
CAAATTATAAGACATCGCCACATCATATGCCCGCTTAGGATAGCTGTATGCCTTATAACCAATATTGATAATGGGATTTAACATACTAATATGCGACCTCACAATTTTGAAGCGTGTTCTACTCAGTAGTTACTCAGGTGTAGGTGCTCATTTTTTAACGCGACGAAGAGAACGCAAATAATTTCCTGTTTTCTTTAAGACAAACACAACAGAATCTGCTTTCCCGGAAACAGTCCCCTTAACGCCATTTTTGATGATTGCCATAATTACCTGATTAGTTTATAGATAATCAAGATAAACATTAAAACGGGAACATCCTAATACCAAATTTTAGCTAATAGCAATTTTTAATCAATTTTTAGACAGTAATCAGTCAATATTGATACAGTGTACACTGAGTAATCACTGAGCAAGCACTGAACAAACACTGAACAAGTAATGTTAAAAAGTATAATTTGGTAATCATCTGATCTTCGTTTGCTGCATCTAAAAATTAAAGAGAGGAACCTACGTTTGTGTAACAAAAATAAGCACAGAAGTTGATAGTGTTGGACCGGTTATATAGCAGCAAGTGGTTCGACAAGTTACTATACCAAAGCGTCTACTATTTTAAATACTTTTAGTATATCAAGAAATTGATTTTAAAAATAAAACTGGACTGTTATGATTAATATGCAATATTTGATGTATGTCGTTACCTTGGGATTTATGGCTTGTCAAAATCCCGGATGAGCAAACAAAGGTGACTCCCTAAAACAGGAAGTTTTAACAAGTAATAGTCTGGAATCAAATGGTAGATTGCGCGAAATAAAACTATTGGGATCTCCCAATGTATTTAAGCTAGATGACGCGAATAAAATGTTGAAATATATAGTAGATAATCCTCTAGATAGTGAACTTATTATTGATAGCTTCTATAGTTTCGAAAGACTTGCAGGAGATAAGTGGCAAGTAGTTCCCTTTGTTAAAAATCTGGTTTTTAAGTATATTACCTATGTTGCACCTTCATAAGGGTCAAAGACTGCTCAAGTAACTATTCGATAGATTATCCATCTTTTCTCCACATAAGCTTAAAGTAACAATATGGAATCCATCAAAAAGATTAATGTAGCCCTACAGAAATCTTATGTGGCTATTTGTGACATTAAAAGAACCATATTTAATATGTCATCAATCTACCTGTTGTGAAATGAAAATGGGTGATTCTCTATAAAAACATGCTTCTACTTTCGTTGATTAGCCCTTTTTAACAAATTGCTTTTACTTTTTTATTAGCAGTCAGGATAGTGCAGGATGCTTAAGCTATATCGGATTTTTATATTTGAGGTAGCTAAAAAAAGCAACCCTTATACTTTTGATTATAAACAACTTATAGGTGCCTTTTATCCTGGGTCCTAATATCTTTAATAGAATATAGAATGAAAAACTTTAATAAAAAAGGAGGTTTAGGTATGGGAGAACAATCGTACTAAGAACGAGCTTGAATAAAAAACCGATAGTGTTCTAGCACCATCGGTATGCATTTAAGGCCTTATTTTAAATTAATAGAGAGCGTCTAAACTCTTAATCTTAAAACCATCAAACCTTGCAAAGTTATGCAATATGATCAATTTAACAAAAAAATAACTAAGAATTTTACAGTCCAAAATTTATGTAGAACGCAGACTGAAAAATTTTCAAATCCGCTACTAGGACGATCTAGTCTTTTGAAAGCATCATTACTATTGTCTGGAATATTTTCTATTCAACTGTCTCATATTCAAGCTTCAGTGGTGAGTTCTTCGGGTCGTGTTTTTGATTTTGAGGAAAATCATGGAAAGCTTTTTACTCATAGCAATATCCAAGAGCAAATCACTGTTAGCGGTATCGTACGTGATGCAAAAGGACTTCCTATCCCGGGTGTTACTATACAGGTCAAAGGTACAGATGTTGCCACATCTACTGCTGAGGATGGTCGCTATGTTATGACTTTAAAGAAAGGCCAAAGTTTGTCTTTTCGGAATATAGGTTATTCTAGCCAAGAAATTGTGATTACAAAAGCAGGTGAGCAGCACATTACACTGATCAGTATGTCACAAGATATAGATGAAGTGGTGGTCGTGGGATATGGTAGTCAACAGAAAAAGGATGTTACTGGATCTATCGCATCGGTATCGATGAGTAATGTTCGAGGGCAAGCTATTGCTAGTCCTGATCAAGCCTTAACTGGTCAAATTTCAGGTGTGCAGGTAAGTACCTCCAATGGAACACCAGGAGGTGGTCCTAGGATTCGTATACGTGGAATTGGTGCTATCGGAGCAGGAGGATCGCCATTATATGTTATTGATGGATTTCCGGTTCCGTCTTCTTCAAGCGAACGCTCAAATCCTTTGACGGCGATAAATCCGAGTGATATCGAATCTATGACCGTATTAAAAGATGCATCTGCAACAGCAATTTATGGATCGAGAGGTTCTAATGGTGTTATCTTGATCAATACGAAAAAGGGTACAGTTGGAAAATTGAAGATCAATGTTGCGGCGAGTTCAGGTATTCAGGAAGTACCAAAAAAAGGTCGTCCCAATATGATGAATGCTATGGAATTTGCTCAGTTTCGTAAAGAGGCTATAGAAGATAAAATTCGATATGAGGAAGGTAGGGAACCTACATTAAATGATATTCCGGAAGAATATCGTCATCCTGAAACTTTAGGAGCTGGTGTAGATTGGTATGATGCAGTTACCCGAATTGCACCAATGTCTGATTTTAATGTGAGTTTTAGTGGAGGGAATGAACAGATACGCTCTTTTGTTTCGGCAGGTTACCTGAATCAATCGGGGGTGATGTTAAACACTGGTTTTGAAAGGTTTTCCGTCCGGGGTAATGTAGATGCCAATATCTCTAATAAATTAAAATTGGGGATGAATATAGCACCTACATTATCTTACCTCAAAGGAGGTGTTAGTGGGCAGGGTAGGGATGAATTTTTCGAAATTTCCACACCCGTTTCTACCATTTATAATGCAGATGGTACTTACAATCCATATATCGTTTCACCGGGTACTTTTGGAAATCCTAATCCAGTTATGTTCTTGAATGAACGTGTTGATAAAAGCAGCAAAATGAAAATGTTGATGAGTGCCTATGCGGAGTATAGCATTCTTCCTAAACTAAAATTTAAGACAACTTTTAATGTTGATTATCAGGATGAAAGTGGTGAATACTTTCGACCTTCAACTCTAGCAAATCAAAATGCTCCAGGACCGTCGATTCCCAGTGGAAATTATACACGTGGTCAATATATCAATTGGGCAAATGAGAATACATTAACCTATGATTACAGTTCGGATAATGGTCATGCAATAAGTGCGCTGGCGGGTTACTCCATTCAGTCCCAAAAAGATAAGTCAGCAGGGTTCAATGGGTCGCAATTCCCGGATGACGATATTCAGACCTTAAATGCAGCGGCTAGGATCACAGGTGGTACGGGCATTGAAGATTGGGCATTAATCTCTTACTTGGCCCGTGTAAATTACACGTTTAAAGATAGATACATCCTGACCGCATCTTTCCGTTCGGATGGTTCGTCGAGATTTGGTAAAGATAATCGATGGGGCTCGTTTCCATCTGTCGCACTGGGCTGGCGGCTGTCAGAAGAAAAATTCTTAAAAGATGCGACTTGGGTTGATGAATTGAAACTTAGAGCATCATACGGTAGAAGTGGTAATTTCAATATTTCTAATTATGCGCCATTAAGTAGTATTGGAACGGGTAATTATGTCTTTGGTGGTAGTTTGGCACCGGGTCGTATTATGAACAGTTTAGGTAATAGTTTCTTAGGTTGGGAAAAGATGAAGGAGTTAAATATAGGTTTAGATTTTGCGACTTTAAATAACCGTCTGATAATTGCAGCAAACTACTACAAGCGTAATACTTTAGACTTATTGTTGAATACACCGATTCCCCAGTCTTCTGGTTTTTCATCTGTAACAGAAAACCGAGGTGATGTTGAAAATACCGGCTTTGAATTTTCTGTTAGTTCCGTCAATATTACCAATGATAACTTTAAATGGAATACCGATTTCAACATTTCCTTCAATAGGAATAAAGTGATTGCTTTAGGAAGAAGCACTGACCCGATTTTCTCTGGGGCAAGTTCGGAAGGAAACTTTACTAATGTTACCCGAATCGGACAGCCTGTTGGTATGATCATCGGCTATGTGGTTGATGGAATTTATCAAAATCAAGCTGACCTGGAGAAATACGCTGCATTTCCAGGGGCTATTCCAGGAAATCTGCGGATGCGCGATGTTAATGGTGATGGTGAAATCACACCGAATGATGATTTTGACGTCATAGGCAACCCATATCCGGATTTTACATGGGGCATGACCAATACATTTTCTTTTAAAAATTTCGACCTGCGTGTGCTGATGGTCGGATCAATGGGACAAGAGATGTTGCATGCCACCCGGTTTTACACGGATAATATTGATGGAGTTTTTAATGTGCGTAAAGAGATTGCGGATCGTTGGAGATCGGAAGCGAATCCCGGTAGTGGATTAGTCCCGACTACAAATGGTACAGGCAGGGGTCGTGTTATGTATCGCGATACGCACTCCTTGTTTATAGAGAAAACGGATTATGTATGGATCCGTAATATCAATTTCGGTTATACATTTCCTAAAAGTATAAAGGGAGTTATCAAGGACATTCGAGTCTATGGAAATATTCAAAATCCTTTCTTGATCACGGGTTATGATGGTAATCCAGAAGGAACCAACATAAATAGAGGTGATATTAGTCCATTGGTGCAAGGACTTGACTACTCTGCTTATCCAGTTCCAAGAATCTATACGCTCGGATTAAATTTCAATTTTTAAGTCTACTGTTATGAACATAAAATATATTTTATTGAGTTTGGGACTACTTAGCCTCTCCTCATGTAATCACCTATTAGATGTTAAACCATATACATTTTCCAGCGGTGATAATTATTATGAAAATGAAGGACAAGTCCTTCGTGCTGTGAACGGGGTTTATGGCCGCTTACAAGGTTTGTACACCAGTGATTTTTGGGCAATGACCGAAATGGTTGCCGATAACACCAACTATCAATATGATGAAACCGATAGAGGGGCGCAACAACGGGAAGAGATAGATGAATTTTTGATAACCTCTTCAAATAATTATATCAATACTGTATGGGCAACATTATACAGTGTTATACAAGAGTCTAATGTTATCCTTAGCCGAATCGATCAGGTTTCTTTTGCCGACGAAGGTTTGAAAAAGCGATATGTAGGTGAAGTGAAGTTTTTACAGGCTTTCACCTACTTTCATTTGGTACGCTTATTTGGAGAAATTCCATTACATACGAAGGAAGTTGCGAATCCAACGGATGCTTTTACCAAGGGTAAGGCACCGGTTGAAGAAGTGTACGCTGTAATTATACAACATGCTAAGGATGCAGTTGCAAATCTACCAAATAGTTATGATAAGAATAATGCCGGACGTATTACTAAGGGCGCTGCTTTAACGCTATTGGGTGAGGTATACTTAACAAGAAAGCAATTTGCTGAAGCTGCTTCTGCTTTTCAGGAAGTTACGCAATTGGGCTATGCTTTATTGCCTGATTATGCGAACTGTTTCAATCCGAATAATAAAAATAATGAGGAGTCGGTATTTGAAGTGCAGTATGACCAATCTGTTGAAGGTGAGAACAGTAATTTTATTTATATGTTCGGCCCAAGAAACGCAAAATTGAAACTGGTGGGGTATTCTGGAAATCTTGGTGGATCTAATATCCCGACACCAAGTATCTATAATTTATATGAAGCGGGGGATTTGCGGAAGGATAAATCAATAGCCTTGTTCGATGATCCTTCAAATGCGTCCTATCAAGAGGCAATCGCTTTTGGTGGAAAAATGCCCTTCATCAAGAAATTTTATCATGCACCTTATATTGAAGATGGACGGTCCAATGAGAACTGGCCAGTATACCGATATGGGTATGTCTTATTGATGTTGGCAGAGGCGCAAAATGAGTCTGGAGTCGGAAATCCTTATCTAAACTTAAACTTGGTACGTAAGCGGGCAGGATTGGAACCTTTATCAGGTTTGACTAAGGAAGGCTTGCGAAATGCTATCGCCACTGAACAGCGTGTTGAAGTTGCTTTTGAGAGCCATAGATGGTACCAGTTGTTGCGTACGGGAAAGGCAGAGGAAGTCTTAAATGCTCACGGAGCGGCAGAGAAAAAACGTCTTTCTCGTTTAAGTTCGGCTTCCTATAATGTGCAACCCTTTAAGTTATTATTTCCTATTCCACAGCGTGAAGTGCTAACCAATGGGATTTCGCAAAACACGGGATATTAATCCATGATTTAAATCAAACAATATATCAGCTTAACGAATAACAATGAGAAAAATTAATAACATGCAACTCGTGTTGTTTGCCATTTTCCTGCTCACTTTGGCAGGGGCATGTCATGAACAGATTAAAGATGAAGGTGCTAAGGATGAGAATCCGAAGACTAAAAAAATTGTTTTACCTGAGGGTTTTGCAGTAGATCATATCTACAGTCCGTCGGATAATAAACAGGGATCGTGGGTTGCGATGACCTTTGATGATAAAGGGAGGATGATTACCTCGGATCAGTATGGAGCATTGTTCCGTATCGAACTGCCACCGATAGGATCGGATACTACGATGAAGCCTAAGATTGAAAAGTTGGATTTTCCATTAGATAATCCCGCTGATACCAGTTCAACGAAAGTAGGAATTGGATTTGCTCAAGGTTTGTTGTGGGCGCACAATAGTCTTTATGTCGTCGTAAACCATAATCCCGATGAGCAGTTTTCGAAAGGTAGTGGCTTGTACCGATTACAGGATACAAATCAGGATGATAAATTGGATAAGATAACACAATTATTGGCCTTAAATGGTGAAGGTGAGCATGGGCCGCATAGTGTTGTACTTGGGCCAGATTCTGCTATATATTTAATTGCGGGTAATCATACTGATTTGCCCAAGATGGATGCCTATCGTTTACCTTCAAACTGGCATCACGATAATTTGTTACCTCATATCGTAGATCCACAGGGTCATGCCACCGATCGTAAAGAACCGGGTGGCTGGATTGCTAAAACCGATCCTGAGGGTAAACACTGGGAGATGATTAGTGGTGGGTATCGAAATCCATTTGATATTACTTTTAATGATGATGGCGAAATGTTCACCTACGATTCGGATATGGAATGGGATTTTGGAATGCCTTGGTATCGTCCAACACGGATCTGTCATGTAACAAGTGGTGCTGAGTACGGATGGAGGACTGGTAATGCCAAATGGGATCCCAGTTACCCAGATAACCTACCTGGTACGCTGAATATCGGACAGGGCTCGCCAACGAATCTACTCTATGCAAGCAAAGCGAAATTTCCTGATAAGTATAGAAATAGTCTTCTGGCATTTGACTGGAGTTTTGGTATTATCTATTCTGTTCAGTTAACACCAAAAGGAGCGACTTATGAGGCAAAAGCGGAAGAATTTATATCGGGATCTCCACTTGCATTGACATCTGGAGAGATTGGGCCTGATGGTGCTTTATACTTTTTGACAGGGGGGAGAAAGTTGGAGTCTGATCTTTATCGCGTGTATTATAAGGGACATGCTGATATTGAGGCTAAGAAAACAAAAAATGAAATTCCTAAGGGGATTGCCTTGCGTCGCGAGATTGAACAATTTCATAAACCTTCTGCACCAGGCACAGCTGAGAAAGTGTGGAAATACCTTGGTGATCCAGATCGTTTTATCCGTTATGCTGCACGTATTGCAGTGGAGCATCAACCCGTGGATACATGGAAGCATCTTGTTTTTCAGGAAAAAAATGTACTCCGTCTTACCGAAGCGATGTTGGCTCTAGCCAGAAATGGAGATAAATCATTACAAGCAGATATGTTTAATAAGCTGGCAACTATTGACATCAGGAAGCTTCCGCAACAGATGCTTTTAAATCTGTTGCGTGTTTATGAGGTCAGTATAGCTCGAATGGGGACACCTGTTGAATCGCAACGTATTCTACTTTCGGAGCGATTAGCGGGTTTATATCCTTCGAAGATAAACCTTGTCAATCGTGAACTGGGAAAAGTATTGGTAGCTATTGGTGATTCGAGTGTCGTACCTAAGACTGTACCACTATTATACTCAGCAAAGGATGATTCGACCAATACCAGTTTTATGAGTTCTTCCAATCTTATTTTGCGAAATCCACAGTATGGTCTGGATATCGCCGACATGTTGGCCAATATTCCTCCTGCGCAGCAGATATTTTTAGCAACGATGTTGAGTTCTGCACATAAGGGTTGGACCCCAGAATTGCAAGATGAATATTTCAAGTGGTTCTATAAAGGTTTTGGTTACAAAGGAGGCAATAGCTACATCGGATTTATTGATAAAGCCCGAAAAATTGCATTGAGTCATGTAAATAAGGACAAATTGGCCTATTACAGTAAGATTTCTGGTGATTCATTGGTTAATCAATCGGGTAACAGACTAGCAGAAAAAGTTCAGAATGCCAAGGGTCCCGGAAGAGATTGGAAGATCGATACAGCTCTCAAATATATTAATGGTCATACTGCGATACGTGATTTCAAACGAGGGGGTGAACTTTTTGTAGCCTTGCGCTGTGCTTCTTGCCATACTATGAAAGGTTCGGGTGGTTCGGTTGGACCTGATCTTACTCAACTGGGAACACGTTTCTCTCCTAAGGATATGTTGGAAGCGATGATTGAACCAAGCAAAGTGATTTCTGATCAATATGAATCTAAAGTTTTTCATCTGAAAGATGGCACTAAGCAAATGGGACGACTGATGGGCGAAGGAGAGAAGACTTATATTATTTCACAAAATCCTTATGCACCGCAGTTAACTAAGGAAATTGCAAAAAAAGATGTTCAGGATATCAAAGTTTCCGAAGTTTCCATTATGCCTCCTGGAACATTAAATGTCTTGAATCCAGAGGAACTGCGTGATTTAATGGCCTACCTCATGTCGGGTGGGAATGAGAATAATGACGTTTATAAAAAGAAAAATAAATAAAAGTGGATTTTTCAAAGAAAGATTGGTTGGAAAAAGTGTCGCATGTGGCACAGGTCGGTGGTATCGAGACTTCGGTTTTGGATAATGGACGGGGACGTGGTACCCGTATTGCCTGGATAAATACAGGTACAGGATTGCGTTTTAAAGTTGTTATAGATCGAGCCATGGATATTGCGGATGCTTATTTCAACCAATTTAACTTGAGCTGGATTAGCAGGCTTGGGGTAGCAAGACCACAGCCTTTGTCAGATAAAGGTGCAGATTGGTTAAGCACTTTTGGAGGAGGATTGTTGGTTACTTGTGGACTTACACATGTTGGTGGTCCTGAAGTGGATGCTTTTGGAAGTAGAGGGTTGCATGATCAAATTAGTAATATCCCAGCGGAAATAATTTATATAAAACAACCCGATTTGTTAAGTGGAGATCTTGAAATGTCGATCTCTGGAAAGATATTACAGGGACATCCTCTTGGACATTATATTGAGTTGACACGTACGATTCGATGTTACTTAGGGGATCCTACAATATATATTGAAGATGTGGTCCAAAATGTTGGTAATATGGATGTGCCACATATGCTGCTTTATCACTTTAACTTTGGTTGGCCTCTTGTGGATGCTGGTACTGAATTACTGTGGAATGGAAAATGGCAACCTCGGGAATCTGGTGAGTCTAATAAAATATTTAAAGCAGGTCTTGATTTTAAAACCTGTCAAGAACCTCGTGAAGATCATCGGGGGGCAGGAGAAGAAGCTGTATTTATAGCTCCGGAAAGCGATCAAAGCGGAAATAGCTCTTGTGGTCTATTTAATGAAAAATTGGATTTTGCAGTTGCGCTAACTTTTAAAAAGGAACAACTTCCTTGGTTGACCAATTGGCAACACTGGGGTCCGGGAGAATATGTGACAGGATTAGAGCCCGGTACAAATCCACCGTTGGGGCAAAAGGTGATGCGTGAACGTAAAGAACTGATTTTTCTTAAACCTAAGGAAAAAAAAGTATATCAACTTTCTTTGGGAATATTAGATACACTTGAAGGAATTCAGGTTTTTAAGGATAAAATGTAGATTATAAACATAAATACGAAGGAATGGAAAATATAGAAAAAGCTTTTGAACAAGGTAAAGGGATATTTAGATTGGCGCCAAACTGGGTGCCTAGATCATTTTGTGTACCCGGAAGAAGGATAAAACTTCATCCAGACGATTATTATGTGCTGGGTGGTGAACGTGGTGGTATCGATGAGCGGTGGTTGTCTTCTACTACTCCTGCGAAAAATGGTCCTTTGACGGGCGAATTTGAAGGTCTTAGTTTCGTGGTATATGAACATGAAGGTGAGATTAAACAACTTTTGTTATCGGATTGTGTTTCCCATCTCAAAGAAAGATTGATCGGAAATCGTATCTGGTCTGATTATCAAAGCTGGCCAATGTATTCCAAATTTTTTGATAACATGGGACCATTGCCACATCATATTCACCATAATGATGAAAAAGCGGCTTTGATTGAGCAAGCGGGAAAGCCGGAAGCTTACTATTTTCCTCCACAGCTGAATAATCATGGTGGCGACTTTCCTTATACTTTTATGGGTATAGCTCCTGGAACTTCAAAAGCACAGATCAAAGAATGCTTAGAAAATTTTAGTAAAGGGGATAATAAGATAACGAATTATTCACAGGCCTACCGTTTAGAACCGGGAACAGGCTGGGATGTTCCTCCTGGATTATTACATGCTCCAGGTAGTATGTGTACCTATGAACCGCAAAAAGCTTCCGATGTTTTTGCGATGTATCAGTCCTTGGTCAATGAAGCGATCATTCCAGAAGAATTGTTGTGGAAGGGAGTGCCTGATGATAAACATGGTGATTATAATGCATTAATGGATATTATTGATTGGGATCTGAATGTGGATCCCAATATGATGCAGAACCGATTTATGTATCCTAAACCGGTGAAATCTCAAGCTGAAATGGAGCATGCTGGCTACAGTGAAAAATGGATATGCTATAAATCTACAGCTTTTAGTGCAAAAGAATTGACCGTTTTTCCGGGTCAAACTGTTACGATCACCGATAGTGCGGCTTATGGATTAATTATGATGCAGGGGCACGGGAAGTTGAATGATTGGACTTTGGAAACACCGGCTCTGATCCGTTATGGGCAGTTGACCTACGACGAATACTTTGTTTCAGAAATGGCGGCGATGAAAGGTGTCACAATTACAAATGATTCGAAGACAGATCCGATCGTGATGTTGAAACACTTTGGACCAGATAATCCGGATTTGATTGTTGAACCTTAATTATTGAAGTTAAAAAAACGTAGATATGAGCAAGAATAATTTTCCAAAATTGCATAATGCGACCTGGCCGGGTATTGTAGGTAAAGGTGATCATGAACCAATTATTTCTTTAGATGAGCTTTTAGAGAAAACAGCTCATGCTAACGTCGATGGTGTCAAGTTTGATGGCATTGATCTAGGTCTTTTCAATGCACATGTAAAATTAGATCCTACAGATGACAATGTCAATTTTGTTGTGGACAAAGTGGGTGGTTATGATTTAGAAATCGGTACTTTGATTGCACCAATCTGGCCACCTGATGGTGGTTCTGCAATGGGTAGTCAAGTAGATCGAGATCGCTTTGTTGATGTTGTACAAAAGGCTAGTGAGTTTGGATACAAATTAAGAAAGCTAGGTATTCGAACTAATAATGTTATCCGTATTGATTCGGCTACCAGTGTAGCTGAATGGGCTAAAAATCCGACTGAAAATACAAAAAGAATTGCAGAAACATTTAGACGTGCATGTGACGTGGCAGCTGGATATGGAGAACGACTTGCTGCGGAAGGAGAAATCTGCTGGGGTGGCATGCAAAGTTGGAGAACGATGCTGGAAACCTTGGAGATGGTGGATAGGGATAATATGGGGTTTCAGGCAGATATGTCTCACACATTCTTGTATCTATTGGGGTATAATGAACCTGAGGACCGGATTCTGAAAAGTGATTTTCAATGGGGAGATAGCGTAGAGCTGGAGCGTGGCTTTCAATTTTTAACAGATAAGCTTCGTCCATGGACGATAGATTTTCATGTTGCTCAGAATGATGGAACTGTGTTTGGCTCTGGTTCGCATGATAAAACTGGAAGGCATTGCTTGCCAAGCGATCCGAATGGTAAGCTGGATATTGTGAAGGATGCCGGATACTGGTTGCGCGATGAGAATGGTAACCCTAACAAAGTTTTCGACCATATCTGCTGGGATGGCTGTATGTTTCCAAATGAAGTGATGCATCAGCAAGAGACCTGGAATTCAATCCTGGAAACAATGATTAAAGTGCGAAACGCACATGGATGGTCGGTATAAATAGCTTATAGATTATTTGTTATGAAGAAAAAAGAATTAAGAATTGGATTAATCGGTTGTGGATTTATGGGAAGAACTCATTCTAATGGGTACAAACGGGTTGGGGATTTTTTCCCTGATTTAGCTTATAAGCCTATTTTGAAGGCGGTATGTTCTAGAAGTGAGGATAAAGTCATCGCTTTTGCCACGCAATGGGGATATGAATCTTATGAAACGGATTGGAAAAAATTAATCAGTCGTGATGATATTGATGCTGTTGATATTTGTACTCCGAATAATATGCATATGGAAATTGCTGTTGCGGCGGCGGCGGCAGGAAAAATGGTTTTATGTGAAAAACCTTTGTCTAGAAATCTGGAGGAAGGAGATCAGATGGTCCAGGCGGTGGAAAGAAGTCAAGTTAAGAATACGGTATGGTACAATTATCGCAGATTGCCGGCTGTTACGTTGGCTAAAAAACTGGTGGAAAGTGGCAAGTTGGGTAAGATTTTTCATTATCGAACGAATTTCTTGCAGGATTGGACTATAAATGAAAATTTACCACAAGGAGGTCGAGCTTTTTGGCGTATGGACGCCGAAGCTGCAGGTTCTGGTGTAACAGGAGATCTATTGGCACATTGTATTGATTTAGCTATGTGGCTAAATGGTGGTATTAAAGATGTTTCTGCAATGACAGAAATTTTTGTGAAGCAACGTTTACGTGAGGAGACTGGGAAAATGGAAGATGTCAAAATTGATGATGCTTGCATATTTCACTGTCATTTTGTTAATGGTTCCTTGGGGTTATTTGAATCTACCCGCTATGCCCGAGGGCATAAAGCACTTTTTACATTTGAAATTAATGGAGAGAAAGGTTCATTACGTTGGGATCTGCATGATCTTAATAAATTGGAATATTTTAATAATGCAGACGAGTCAATCGTTAAAGGCTGGCGCTCGATTCATGTGACCGATGGTGATCAACCTTATATGGATAAATGGTGGGTACCGGGATTATCCATCGGTTATGAACACTCATTTGTTCATCAAGTAGCAGATTTTCTAAAAAGTGTAGAAACTGGTGAAGAATGTCATCCTACTTTTCGAGATGCCTATGAGACCCAAAAGGTTTGTGAAGCCGTTTTATTGTCTGCTAAAAACAAATGTTGGGCGGACACTGATGTAGATTGGAACAATTAATGTTAAATTAACTTTTAGCTCATAACAATGAACAAGATGATAAAATATGGATATCTGACTGCTACAGCTTCGCTTTTGATGCTGGCCTGCAATGCCGGAAATACGAAACATGATCAGGGGCAGCATGCCGTTCTTGATAGTTCAGTACAAGAAGGGTTTGTCGCAATGCTTGATTCTAATACATTGAAAGGATGGGAGGGAGATAGTAGCTATTGGCGTATGGAGAGTGGTATATTGATTGGTGAAATTAAAGCTGATGCAGAACCTTTAAAGAATAATACTTTTTTAATTTGGAAAGGTGGAGAACCGGGTGATTTTGTATTGAAGTCCGGATTTAGGATCTCCGCAGATGGTAACAGTGGTATTAATTATCGGAGTGAACGTTTTGGGAACTTACCGTATGCTCTGAAAGGATATCAGGCTGATATTGATGGTCGGCATCTCTATACCGGCCAAAATTATGAGGAACGTAATCGTACTACTTTAGCTTATCGCGGGCAAAAGACAGAGATACCGAATCCAACTGCAGGTGAATCTGGCGCTTCGAAAGGTAATGCCTGGAGTACCCTGATTGTGCGAGACACTTTGGCGACGGCAACGCAACTTGCTGATGCGGTTAAAGTTGGCGACTGGAACGAAATTGAAATTGTTGCAAAAGGTAATAAGTTATCTCACTATATCAATGGAAAGTTGATTTCGGAAGTCGTGGATAATGATAAGCAACATCGGAAGCAGAGTGGATTGATCGGTGTGCAGGTCCATGTGGGACCACCGATGAAAATCGAATATAAGGATATGAAAATTAAAATACTGGACTAACTTAACATAATCATTTTAAATATTTTTTTTTAAAAATGATTATATGGTCATTATGATCTGTGTTATATGCCGCATATTTAAATAGATTTTATGCATAACAATCTTTTGGTTAATTTACCTTAATTGCCAATGGATTTGAAATTAGGTTTTAGAACAAAAAGCGCAACTCCATGTTGTGCTTTTTGTTTATTTCTGTTTCTCATTTTTTAGGCTCCTCTCATAAGCCATTGAAATAGGACTGGTTCTCTCAATCTCTTAGTAAGAAGTGTTTTTGTTGAATTTTAGTTCAGTTATAAAAAGTTGGAAAGACCTTATAAATTTTGCTAGTTTTGTTTCGTAAATTCTGAATCTCGTTTACTTTCTCCATTCAAATGAAGAGATCATACCGGAAAGTATTTCATTAGTTTAGTAGATGTTCTATTTGAATGAATTCAGATAATGAAGTTCTCTTATAATGGCGGAGTATTTCATATCTATTTTAATGAAACAGGAAAGCACCTAAATAGAAAATTGTACTAGATTTAATATCCAAATTAACCATCAAAAATTAATGGCCAATACGTTATCTGTATATGTAAAGAATATCCTATATCGGCTTAGTAATGTAGGGGTTGACCCTGAAATGTCTTATGTTGAATCTCAGTATACTAAGCTGATCAATATCTTAAATTGGATAGGAATGTGCTGTATGCTTAGTTATGCTATTGTTAATTTCGGTAATGAACGTTATTTCCTTTCTTTTCTAAACTTATTGAATGTTTGCGATGCGACAACAGTGCTTATATTGAATAAGTATCGAAAGTATCTGAGTGCACGACTAGTAATGGTGATCTCAAGATTAATCATCTATACTGTGGCTGGATTGTATTTTCATAACGGTGGCGAATACTTTCTGGTGGCATTGCTGATCACGACCAGCTTGATGATTGATAACAAATGGATCAGGTTTTCTTTATGTTTTTTAATTTTTATAGCTTGTGTGGCCGTGATTTTATTTCCTCAACCACCTTTACTGGGATCTCCCGTTCCTCCAGAACAGGCTTATGCTAATATGATTGTAGGGATTTTATTGATAGTCGGTGTGGTGAGTTTCTTTAAAAGTATCCAGGGTACCTATCAGCAGGAAATTGAAAAACAGCGTCAAGCCTTATTTTCTTTAAATAAGGATAAAGAAAAGATGTTTTCAATTTTGGCACATGATATTCGCAGTCCTATGGTAACACTTGAAAATTTACTGCAGATGTTTCATGAGGATTTGCTGACGCATAATGAAAGAATCGAAACTATCGGTCTGTTGAAAGATCAAGTCTCCCAATTGGGCTCGGTTATGGACAATTTATTACGATGGAGTGTGCGGGGGATGCAGGGAATTCAAACTATAAAAGTTACTTTTTTACTTCGGCCTTTAGTGCTGGAATTATTTCATTTTTTTGATTTCCTTGTACGACAAAAACAACTTACGGTTGATATAAATATACCTGAGTCCATGAGTCTTTTTGCTGATTATGATCAAACGGCTGTTATCTTAAGAAACTTATTGAGCAATGCGATCAAATTTAGTGAGGTTTGCGGACGTGTAAAGGTATTTGCAGATGTTAAAGGCAACATGATTGATATTTTTATTAAAGATGAGGGAATGGGAATGGATGACCGCCGAATAAATATGTTGTTTACCTCCTCTCAGTTATCTACAAAGGGGACGATAGGAGAAAGGGGGTTTGGTCTCGGGTTAATTCTTTGTGCTGAATTTACCCGATTGAATGAAGGAACTATTCGGGTAGAAAGTAAGTTGAATAAAGGTTCAGTATTTGCCGTTTCATTACCTAAAAATAGTTAGTAGTCCTTTTGTAATGGGGTATCAATATATTAAATAGAGACTTATTGACATATAAAAACACTTCAATCGGTAATTTCATTTTCCATTATTTTGAATAACTGGGGTTTATTTACATACATTTTTTCTCTCTTGTGAGAAAAAATGTATAAATTTATTATTTAAGGAATCTAGTTATATGAAAATCTTCAATATGGAAAAAAGGTTTTTAAGGTTAATTGAGTATTTATACGTTTGAGATATGAAAATAAAATTTTTAGTATTATTCCTTTTCGGCCTAAGCCTGATTGTTTCCTGTAGAAAAGATAACGTTGAAAAAATCGAGACTGAAGTCGAAGATGAATTTTGGATAGAATTACGTATTCCAGAGCAGAAAAAAGGTGTTTCTGCTATTTATGGTAGTATTGAAGATACGTTGGTTATAGCTACACATAATAAGATTTATCAGACGACAAATCAAGGGAAATCTTGGGTGAATGTCTATAATACAGCACTTGGAATATCTGGCTTTAGTGTGTTTAAAGGAGAATTGTTGGCGCATAGTAACTTTGGTGATTATGCTTCATCTCCATTCTTGTTTTCTTTAGATCATGGAAAGACGTGGTCTAGAAAATCTAAGTATGATTATTTGGTTTATGATCAAATTCGTGTATCAAGAGAAGTCATATCAATTAATGATCAAAAGCAGTTCAAAATAAAATCTCAGCCTGATAAAATTAATGATGAGGATTATAACCGTCCCTTGAGACAGCCTGATAAATTGATTCAGGTGTATAAAGGAAATGAAACTTTAGTTTATTTTCCTTATGAGCGAGATTTGAATTGTCTTTATCTTGATGTTAATCATCGGATTTATATTGGGGCTGAGGGAACACAATTTGCATGGAGTTCAAAAAATAATGTTAGAACTTATCCAACACATACAGATGCCGCTATTATATATATCAGTAAACTACCTGTAGGACAATTCTAATCATTTTTTATGAAGCGTATTCGGCTTATGGAGTATAAAAAGCTCTAAGTTTTATGACAGTTTTTTTTAATCATTAAAACAAAATAACTAAATCTAATGTAAATAGTCAGTGTAGATCTACAAGTAATGATCTACCAATTTATATTTAACATTTAAAAACACACGAATTATGGAGAAAAGTATTGTTCAAAAGGTTTTAAAATTCTGGTATTTACCTTTAATTGCTGGCATATTGTATATTATAGTAGGTGTTTATGCAGCAGCTGCACCTTTTAGCTCTTTTCTGGCTTTGAGTATATTTTTAAGTGTTGGAATTTTGATCAGTGGCGTATTTGAATTGTTTTATGCATTATCGAACCGTAAGAACAGTGATAATTGGGGTTGGCATTTGGTTGGTGGTATGCTGAATTTGTTTATTGGTGTATTGCTTATTGCCAATACGGGATTGACAGCATTGATGTTATCGGTATTTATTGGAGCCTGGTTATTATTTAGGTCCATTACAACAATTGCCAATGCTTTTGAGATCAAGCGTGTTGGAATAGGTAATTGGGGCTGGATTCTGTTTACCGGTATCTTAGGACTTTTGTTTTCATTCTTGTTGCTTTGGAACCCATTAATAGCAGGTATTACCATTGGTATTTGGATGGGAATAGGATTAATAACGGTAGGGGTCATGCATGTGGTACTAAGTCTTATTGGTCGAAGACTAAAAATGATCAATGAAGATCTGGATAATGGAGGTGATCGTCATACCGAAATAAATTAATATTTAAAACAAAAAGCGTAAATTATATTGCGCTTTTTGTTTTAAATCAATTGTACATGGATCCAACTCGTAGTCAGATGCATCATAGGCATTGTATATGTATTTTATTTTTACTGTAAAATAGATCTCTGTTCATTAGAGCTCATTGTAATTTCCGGTTCAGGTTTATACAGATGTTTTTTCAGTTTCTGAATAGGGAGATAAGTGAACAGAACGGAAAGTATACCCGCCAATACACCATCAAGAATAGCCATTGCTGTTGGGTCTAATTTATAATATTTCGACAAACTGAGCTGTGCAAAGATTAAGAAACTTAAAATCAAGAGACCTGTTACTACGGCGTGTATGATACCCAACCTGGCCATGAATTTATTTTTATTCAATTCTTCAGCAATACGGTATTCAATGGCACCTTGATCTGCGGCCACTGCTACTCTTTTGATGATATCGACTGTTAGGATCAGCGGTAGAAATATTGCCATAGGCAACGTTAGACGTGCAAGACTTTGTGGTCCTTCAAAAAAATGTGTAAATCCAACTTCCTGAAAACTAGCGTAAGCAACGAGGGTATTGAACACGATGTTAGGAACAACATAATAGATCATGCGTTTTCTTAAAAAGCGACTAAGCGTTGTTTTCGCTATTTTTTTTGGACGAGGTGTCTTTATTTTAAATCTCATAGGGACACGTTTAATAATTGAGTCGCCTTATCTTTAATTGCACTAGCTTGATCTTTAGTCAGGAAATCGGTATTAGACATCAATATAAAATCCATTTGATTTCTGAAAGTACTTACAACCAGTGTGTTGGAGTTTAGCCAAGGAAACGCAACTGTGGGGCTGTAAAGTGTTTCTAGTTCAAAATTTTTGAAGTTATCTGGTATATTGAGTCTCCCCATATTGGACAGGGTGATATCATGACCTCCGGGACTAGATCGAAGTATAGCGATCATTTTCTGTACAATGGGGTGCATTTGTTCGCCTACCCAAAGCAACTCTCTTACGTTCATTTTGTTTATTTTATGTAGGAGGTCTTGTTTGATTCTTTTTGCATTTTCTAATAGACTTCCTGATTTCAATGTGAGTTCGATTGTAGGTGCAAATGCGAATATATGATCTTCTTTGATTTCAGGTATAAAGTGACGGATATCAACAGGACTTATTACTTTTCCCTTTGCGCTCTTTCCTTGTATGTGTTGAAAAGCCTGCATAAAGACAGCGCAAATAAAAGTATGTACCGAGATGCCATTCGTTTTACATTTTTCAGTGATCTGCTTCGTTGTTTGTAGATCTAATTTCCAATGTAGGGCATAATTGTCACCCGAGGCCTTTTTTTTGCCGCATCGTTTTACTAGAAAAAATAACCGTGCTAACCCCAAATAGAGTTCTGCTTTGAGCTTTTTATTTTTATTACTGTATGCTGCAGGCAGGAATTCATGGATAGACTGGTAGGGCATATAAGGCTCTAATAATAACGATGGATCATCCAATAAACAAAGAAATTCGCGCATTAAGTTCGCGATGGTTGTACCATCACAGATGCAGTGCGGCATGACCCAAAGAATCTCGGATATGCCATCACCTTTGAGCCAGATCAGTTGTGCTAATGGTTTGTTTTTTTCTACAAATAAACGAGACCATTCTTTTTCCGACTCAATAAACCAATCCTTATCCGTTTTCCGTTCAATGATACGAAGTGGGATAGCGTCAATATTTTTCTGCTCAACAAAGAGTGGCTGCTTCTCGTTGCTATTATCTATTGTAGCTCTTAGTAATGCATGTTTTTCTTGTATTTTAGCTAAGGCGGTATTTATCTGTGCTTCTGATAACTCTCCTTTGATTTTTGCCGTGAAAACAGCATTTAAAGGCGTAGTAGAATCCACATACATGATCCTTTCTACCATCAATAATTTTCTATTTATCATGCGGTTATCAAAGAATCTAGTTGTAGTTGGATCGTTTGGTTTATTTCATCGCGTATAGCTAATGCTTCTGAATGAGGTAGATATCCTTCGCTTGCAACAAAAGAAAAATCCATTTCGTTTCTAAAGGTAGAGGTAACGAGTGTAGTCGTGTTTCCTAACGGACCGATGACGGTAGGACTGAAAATAGTGTCTAATGTAAAGGATTCATACTCATGTGGAATTTGAATGCGGCCTAAATTTGAAAACATACAATCATTTGATGATTTTCCATTCTTTAATAACTTGGTGAAATTATCTAAAGCATCATGTGCTGATTCCATAACCATCATGGTGATGTATGGATTGAGTTTGGCTGTTTTGCGATCTACGCTTTCTTGCGTGAAACGTAGATTGTCTTCGAAACCTATTTTTTTATTAGAAGATAATACAATCATTAGTCCAAATGCAAAGAGATGATCGTCTTTTATCTGTGGGGCAAATCTTCTAATATCTACAGGACAGGAGACTTTATTGAAAGCTGCTTCTCCTCTTACTTTTAAAAATGCTTGAAGTAAGATTGCACATAGGAATGTATTGACTGTAAAACCATTTGATTTGCAATGGGTGATGATCTGCTTACTTAATTCTTTGTCAAATTTCCAGTGAATCAGGTAGTCTTCTTTACGTTCGATCGCTTTTTTGCCAGTAGGAATAAATTTAATGGCATTAGCAGCTAAACGGCCGATAAACTTGGCTTTGAACTGCTGTTTACGACTAGCAAGTAAGTTTTGAGGTACGACGTCCTGAATGCCGAGTATGGGCTTTTCTATACCGATATCCACGGTAGGGTTGTCCAGTACGGCTAGAAATTCGCGCAACAATGACATAGCAGAACCACCATCACATATACAGTGGTGAAAAACAAACAACATATCCGAAACTTCTTCTCCTTTTATCCAGATGAATCTTATCAGAGGCAGTTTATGGCCGTCAAATGATATGTTCCATTCTTTTTTTGATTCATGCAACCAATCTTCATCCGTTTTCCTCGTCATGACACGTATCGGTATTGAAATGTTCTTTTCGGGCACCTCAAACCAAGGTGTGTTTTTTTGATCACGACTAATAAGTGCTTTGAGCCAAGGATGTTTCTCTTGAATTCTAAATAAAGCATGTTTAATGGCTGCCTCTTCAAAGGTTCCTTTTAGTCTAAATGGAATAACCGCATTGAAGGGTTCTGTTCCATCACCCAAAAGCATACGTTCTCCAAATAACAATTTTCTTTTCATACCTTATCCTGTAGCTAATGTTGCTTGTTCTTTTACTGCAAAATTTTCTAACAATTCTACCGCTTTATCATTCCCACCGGCAGCGGTAAAGGTGTTTGACACTTCTTTGGCAGCATTTCTGTATTTAGGATTTTCCAATAATTCAAAGACGGTTTCACGTAATGCTTCTACACGTAATCGTTTGTATCGGATACTGATACCACAACCTGCTTGTTCAATTAATTTTGCGATATGAAAATGATCATAGGCAATCGGAGTAATTAACATCGGCAATCCATTACGGAAGGTATCATTAACCGTATTGAAACCACCATGACAGATGACCATATCCATATGTGGCATCAATTCGGATTGGGGCACAAAGCTGCTTACGATAAAATTGGAAGGCCATTCTTCAAAAATTTCGGGTGGAGTAGCTGCTACAATCGTGACAGGTTGATCAGCAAAGGCTGCAATGATTTTTTCAAAGAAAGCTTTTCGAATATCGACCAACAGTGTACCTAATGATACAAATATTTTTGGTGTGGTAGACGCATTTAACTTTTCCCAGTCAAAAGGTGCATCGTTTGGACGTCCTTTTACTGGACCTACAAATTTCATATGTGATGGAACGGTATCAAAACCGGCAAAAGCCTGTGATGTAAACACCATATTTAATTTGTGCGAATGAATAAAAATTCCTTCATCGTAAATCCCCACTTCTTTTTGGAGACCCTTAATCAGATTTTGCTGCCATTCGAATATTTTAGGGGCGCTTTTTTCAGTATCACCCATTACATCCGGAGGGACAGGAGTGGTCGTCACGCAAGGAATATTGTGTTTATGCGCAAAGAGTGCTCCCCCAAAAGTAATACAGTCATTGACAATGACATCAGGTTGCCAGTTTTGTGTAAGACGTGTTAATCCTGGCATCATCATTTTGGCAAATGGAACATACGTTTCTTCTAATGCTAGTTTCATGACTTCAGGACCTGAACAGGCTGGTCCGTCGTCCTGTCTTTTTAGAATACGCTTTATTTCATCCTGATAAGGAATAAGATCTTCTTCTGGATAATAATAAGATCCTCCTTCTGGAATATGTTTGCTGTCCACTGGGGTAATTCCAAACCATTTGACTTCATGGCCACGGGCAATAAGACTTGCTCCTACGCTCAATGTCGGGCTAATGTGTCCAAAAAACGGTGGGATAACAAATAAAAATTTTGATTTTACCATGGGTTTAGCTGTAATGGTCGTGATTGTTTGTTCTAATATGTCTGCCGCTGTGGTAGTGCCACCAGCATCAATAAATGATTGACCAATGGATTGAGCAGCTTTACGATAACTTGAATTATCCAAAATGGTGTAAACGGCATCTTTTAAGTGATGCGATTTAAATCTGTTAAAATTTAAGCGTTCACCAGCACCTGTACGTACGACACGACCTGCTACATGCGATTGATCGTATGCAATCGGGATAACAACTAGTGGTAAGCCGTGAATTAATGTTTCGGAAACAGTATTGTGACCACCATGACAAACAACAGCATTTAAATGCGGTAATAGCTCCAATTGTGGTACTTGCTCACAGACCATGAAATTAGCGGGCCATTGGTCAAAAAGCTTTGGATCTGATATAACCACTGCCGTAATTTCTTCGCCTTGGAATGCATCAATTACTTTTTGAAAAAATGCTTTTTTATGGTCATGATCGAAAGTTGTACCAATACTGACCAAGATTTTTCTATTGGTATCCTGATGAAAGGTATCCCAATCAAATTTACTTGATGTTCGACGTGTTGTTAAAACAGGTCCCGTAAATTGATAATTTTCGGTCAGTTCCATTTCCCCAAAGAAATCTTTGGAGGTCAAAACAAGTGTCAATAAATCAGAGCAAGCCAATGACTGCTCATCAAGAATTCCTAATTCTTGCTGTAGTGCCACGATTTGATTGACTTCCCATTCATGAACTTTTGGCAGTTCGTTCATGATTTTAATTGCCGCAGGAGCAGTAACAGTGGTACAATATGGGATTCCAAGTTTTTTTGCCGCAATCGGACCTGCAAATAATTGCTGATCGGAAATGATCAAGTCTGGTTGGAATGCTTTTAACAAGGTAATGATACCGTTATAGCAGTGTCTATTTAGGGGGATGAGAACGTCTTCGTATAAAAACTTGATACTATCGATACCATAAACGACCTTTTGGGAAATGATATCCAAGTATTGTTCACTTGCTTGTTTTTCCTCATCCGTTTGGTCATATTGAATGAGTAGTAGTTGTCCGCCTTCTGGAAGTTTTGAAATCAGATTTTTATCGAGGCTGATCCATGCAACTTTATGCCCTCTATTCAGTAATTCGGCACCGATGCTTAAGGTTGGATTGACATGGCCTGTCAAAGGTGGAACAATGAATACATATTTAGCCATAATTTTTGATAAAGATGTTGGTGAAAAAATGAACGATAGCTTCTGCTATACGAGTAGGTTCTTGTATAGGAATGTTATGATCGCCCGGTATTAACTTAAGTGATGCTTGATTGAACTGTTCTTTCAGCCATTCGCCAGTAGGTCTGCAATTTGAATCTGCTCCATACAGCAAGAGCGATGGCATAGACAATTGGGCATGACGAATGTCTTCTAGAAAATGCTTCTCCTTGACCATATCTGCTTTGATACTGGTTTGTTGAAACAAAAATTCATATTGACGGTGGTTTTTTTCCATCTGTCTCTTACCCATTTTGACTTTGGTCGTATCGGTAAAATTAGCGACATAATGTTCCAAAAATTCTTTATTGTACTCCTCAATGATATCACGTGCTTTCTCATCTTGCGGATCTGGAGCTTCCATGATAACAAGTTTCTGTATACGAGTGGGGCTTATTACAGCTGTTTTTAACGCAATAAGACCTCCAAAGCTATAGCCAACTAGGAATACTTGCTCTAACTGCAGATGGTCCATCAGGTCTAACAGGTCTGTAGCCATATGATCCAGATCATACCCGGTCAAAACACGCTCGCTCATGCCATGACTTTTCAAGTCATACATCACCACGTGAAAGTGCTGCGCCAAGATTGGCGCAATATTGAAATAGTACACAGAAAGGTTGCTAAACATGCCGTGGATCAATACCACGGTATGTTTAGCACCTTTGTTTAGCTCTTGTATATGAACTTTTTTGTTGTTTATGTCAATTATTGGCATTCGTAGATATAATTGATAATCATGCGGAGGTCAAGGTTGATCAATTGATCTAGATCCATAGAAGATAACCATCCCGTAAAATCGATTTGATCGCCAAAATGTGTTTTGATTTTCTCTGAAAACGAGACAATCTCGATACTGTCCATTTCCAGATCTTTTGTAAAAGAGCTTTCAGGAGTGATGTCCATTTCTTCTACAAATTCTTCACCTATTACTTCTGTAATAAAACCTTTTAAAAGTGTGAATAACTCTTCATGGGTCATTTTTAATGTTGGGTTTACAGTGTCCATCCGATAATATAATTATTGTGTTTTATAGTTTTAATTTCAATATTGTTGATCCAAAGGTGATCGTCAAGTATTTTTTCGACAGCATATGCTTTGGGATTTCCTTGTAGTCCTTTGCCGATGAATTTTCCATAGGCTTCTTTGGCAACCCAAAAGCGGGTCGTCCACTCTGCTTGATCTCTATCTTTTAATAATTGGAGCTCAGCATCGGTAAATACCAGTGGATAGAATCCAGCGCTACGTTCTTCCATGATCTCCATGTCAATACCTACGGGTCTATCATATCGCGCAATCGCAACAGCATCTTTTCCTTTGTGGGCTAATGATACATGGATGTTTTCCGTCCCATCACCAATAAGGTATGGTTTACCCGCGTCATCTTTTCTTATTTCAAAAGTAATAGGGTAGCGGGCATCTCCTTTTTGTTCCAGTAAAAGGTGGCGTACAGCATCTTTTACTGCTACCCGACTAACCATCCAAGTTTTTCGTTTATTGGGCATCAACTGAGCATGGTGTTGCTTTTCTGTTTGGTTGAAGTAACGCTTAAGTACAAAATCCCAAGAAGCAACTCGAGAGTAAGCATGGTGGAAATAGAATACTTCAGGAGTTATTTGCTCGGATAAACGGTTATGCGATGGGGACATGGAAACGTTCCAAAGCGCGTCATCAATTTCCAGTCTTCGGTTTTGCCATCCACTGATAGCACACCATACCTTTCCATCTCTCTTGAGTATGATTTCTCCTATTGCAAATTCTGCATTTAACTCCGTCAGCATGCAGGTACATTCAAACATGCCTTCTTGGTCAAGCATTTCTTCGAAGAACTCAATTTCCCTGATTTTAACAGGAAAAGCGATCCGATCTTGTGTTAAGGTTAGCTGTAACCATAAACCAAATAACTGGCCTGCATTGTCCAATAATGATCCTTTACCACCATTGCCTTTTATCATTCCGATGATACCTTTGGTTCCAACAGCCACAATTTCTGTGATACCTTGATAAGCGTGTCCATGAAACATATGATTTTCATAGATTTCTTCAGGCGTCCTATGGATGGGTAACAAATCGCCAATAGATAAATTGAATGTAGGTACTGCTGTTGCTGAAGTTTTTAAATACACTTCGGCATTCGCAAAATTTTCAATATCTAGATAAGCATGTTGTTGTGCTCGCCATTCACCTTTTATGGTTTTCTCAAATGTTTTCGCCACATTCATCCATTGGAATACATTCACATGCTTAATTTTATGAACTTGTGTTCCCGATATTTCAGCCTGTGCCGTTTCCGCTAGTAGCTCAAAGATCATCGTCATAGGAATGACCGGTTCCATATCTGAAACAGGTGTCCAACCAGCGGGTTGTCTAAGTAAACTGTGATCGATTAAATACGGATCGCTGTATAAACTGACTTCTAAAAGTTTAGTGAAACTGATGCTTGTTGGTTCATGAACGACACTTATGTTTGAAGGTGAGTGTTGTAGGCTAGTATATGCAGGTAGTGGAGCTGTCGTACGGTTTAATAAATGGTGTTCAGAACGCTGTTGAAAAAGAGCCAATACTTCTTCTTGCATACTGATCATATCGGCCATATTCTCCTGAAAAGCTTGTACGAGCGGATGACTAACTTTGCTAGTTGTAGCACGCAGTGGTGTTGCTGTTCCAAATGATTTGGATAAGGACTTTATTTCGTTAAAGTTCCGAATGATCGGTAAACCCAGTTGAAGTTTTATACTGTTTGCTGTTGACTTTGTAGTGGTGGTTGCATGTAGATCTAGAAAATCTAGTGCTACGGTCTTTCCTTCAACAAAAAGAGCACTGATGACGCGCTGTAACTGGGCCAATGCTGAACGAGTAGGACCGCTTGACGTAATTGTACTGAAAGGTTTACCTTTCAATGTGTCATCAATAAAACCGATTAACCCACCAGCACCGACCTGAATAAAGAAGCGCGCGCCTTCTTCATAGAGTTTTTCAGTCAGTTCCCGAAAACGAACCGGCTGTACAAGATGCTCGGCACTTAATTGTTTGATGGCTTCTTGGTCTTTAGGGTAGGGAGCTAAGGTCGTTGCAGACCATAATGGGATTTTTGTCTCTTGGAAACGAACCTGATCCATACCAGCTAAAATCACATCAAGCTTATCGGCGACAAATGGTGTATGAAATCCTGACTGGAAGGGTAATATCTGATGAAATATTTGGTTCGATTTTAATATAGGAACCAATGTGTCAAGTGCAGTGTTGCTACCGCAAAGAATGACTTGGTGTGGACAGTTATCGTTCGAAATATAGAGCTGAGGTATCTGCTCAATAATGGGTGATATCTGTTCAATACCTGTACCGATCGCAATAAATTTTGAATCTTTTAATTCAAAAGTTGAGGGATGGAGTACATTGATCAAAGCTGTTACAGAGCTAGCTTCTGCCAATTCGGATGAATAACCCGCAAGCCATTCGCCCAAACTATGTCCAGCATTCATATCAGGGTAGACACCTAGTTTTTTCAAAGCGCTATCCAGTATGCTGCACTTATTAAAAATGGCTAAAGCATCTGTTAATAATCCCTCGCCTTCTGTGTCAATGGGTGCTGTCAATCCAAAATAACGACTCACACTATCTACTTCACCTTTTGCCAGCCCATCTAAACCTGGGAATACGAAGGCAATTTTTCCCTCATTTTTAAGTAAAGGTGTTGCAGTATACCAAATATCCTGTTTGCTGCGCCACGGGTTGCCTTTAGATACAATCTTCACAGCTTTTTGTATTCGTTCTGGGGTGGGGTCGAAAATAGCAATCCGATGGTCACCTTCACCGACTGTATGCTCGTTGTTTTGTAAAGCCATAAGAAGTTCTTCGTGACTATTTCGAGCAAGAAGCAAAACTGGATCTTTTTTTTGCATATCATAGCCTTCAAGCACGACATGCGCGTTGATGCCACCAAATCCAAAAGCATTGACAGCAGCTATTTTAGGTAAACCAGTCTTGGACCAGTTTTTAGCATCCTGTACAGGAGCAAATCTGGTGAGTTGCATGTCGGCGCTTGGATCCTCGCAGTACAGTGTTGGAGGTAAAATATCATGATGAAGCGCTAAACAGGTTTTTATTAATCCTGCTATACCTGCAGCAGGCATGGCGTGACCTATGTTTGATTTGACAGAACCGATACCAGCGATTTGTGCATCTTCATCCTTTCCGAAAAATTGTGCTAAAGTCTGTAGCTCGGTCTTATCCCCAAGAGGAGTTCCGGTGCCATGTGCTTCTAAATATCCGATTTGTTTTTCATCGAGATTGGCTTTGCTCCAAGCTTGCTGAAGGGCTTTTAACTGGCCTTTGACAGATGGGCTCATGACGCTTGTGCCACTACCATCACTACTCACGCCTACACCTTTGATGACAGCATATATTTTATCTTGATCCTGAATCGCATCTTCTAATCGTTTTAAAACGACAAAACCACAACCTTCACCGATCAATAATCCGTCGGCATCACTACTGAAAGGTTTGATCTTTTCTTGACGAGATAAAGCGCCGAGTTGTGTGAAAATACTCCAAAAGGCAGCATTCTGTCCTGTATGTACTCCCCCGGCGACAACCATATTGCATCGTCCTCGATGGAGTTCTTGTACCGCATGGTCAACAGCAATCAGTGCGCTGGCACAAGCAGCATCTACTGTAAAGGCAACACCACCTAAATTGAAACGGTTGGCAACCAGAGAAGCGACCAGATTGGGGATTAATCCCATTGCTGTATCGGCACTAAAGCGTCCTTTGCGCTCCTGAAAAGCTTGTTTGACTTTTTCTAAGTCTGCTGAAGATACATCGGGTAATAGCTCTTGTAGTAAAGAAGAAATCTGTTCACCAGTACGTACGATTTCGATAGCACGAGTTGCACCTGGGCCAGCGTAGTTTCCTTTACCGATGATGATACCGGTTTTCTCTAACGATACCTGTTTGCGGAATACACCTGCATCTTCCAACGCTTTTTTAACAAGGTCGAGCGTCAATAGGTGGTCCGGCTCAGTACCTTCAACCGCCAACGGTAAAATACCGAAGGCAGTTGGGTCAAAACTATAGTCGGGTATAAAACCACCTCGCTTACAATAAAAGCGATCTATTGCATTGCTGTTTTTACTAAAATGAACGGGGTCGATCCGGTCTTCTGGAGCTTCTTGCGTAGCATCAACTTTATTGATAATATTTTGCCAAAAAGTTTGTGCATCCTTTGCGCCGGGGAAGACACAAGATAGTCCAACGATCGCAACATCTGTATTTGTCATAATTATTCTTTACGGATGTTACCAATTGTTTCCCGACATAATCAACACCTGATTTTCCGTTCCGTAATTTATTTCATTAAGGAAAACTTCTTTTCCTTCTTCCAAAGGAATTAATGAAATACCGCGACGTTCATATTCTGTTTCTAAAGATTGAGAAACCATACCAGCACCTTTCCATGGACCCCAGTTGATTGAAATCACTTTACCAGCGATGCGCTGGTTTAATGCTTGTGCATAATCATCCATAACGCTATTGGCCGCGGCATAATCGGTCTGGCCTTTGTTACCGTAAACGGAGGCAATACTTGAAAATAGTACGACAAACTGACAATCAGTACGTAACTGTTCTGCAAGTATACGTAATGGTTTTACTTTTGTGTCGAAGACACGGCTGAAAGAGCTTGCTGTCTTCTGTCTGAAAAGTTTATCTTCTAATAAACCGGCACCATGAATGACACCGTCTATTTTGCCATATTCCGTATAGATATTATTTAACAAGTTGCTTAATCCAAGTTCGTCGCAAAGATCAAGTGATTGATAAACTACTGTACTTCCAAGACGCTCCATATGACGGACAGTACGTAGGATCTGATTGTTTTTGAAAATTCGAACAGTTTCCTTTTCGATTTGTGCAGGCGAAGTAAATCTTGCTGTTTGAATCAGATAGCTTCTAATTTCTTCTTTGGTCGTCATACCTTCCATTTCTTTCAGTTCAGCTGATTCGATTCGTGGATCGGCTGAACGGCCGATTAGAATATAAGTACAAGGGTGTGCTTCGGCCATGTGTTTCACAAGTTCGGAAGTGATGCCCTGTCCACCACCAAGTACTAATACAACAGATTTTGAATCCAGTTGGATCTGTGCTTTGTCGAGACTGTTCGGAAATGGTGAAGGTGTCAAATCCATTCGGTGGCGCTGTTCATTCTTATAGATGACTTCTGCTTGCTTTTCTGTTGTTAGGATTTCTTTTATCGCTATATCTGCAATCTTCTGCGTCTCTAGCGGCGTACTTAAATTAATCAATCGACAAGTCGTGTGATCAAATTCTCGCGCTAAGCTTTTGAATAAACCGGCGTAACCCTGATAATGTCTCAATACATTGACATCTTTTACTTCACCAAGATGTGATGAAGTATCTGAAATTAAATATACCCACTTCGCTTTATCAAAATCAAGTTTTTGAATTAACGATATATAATCAATGATGGTATGCTTGACCTTGGAAGTGAAAAGGTGTAACATGATGAGTCCATCAAATGCACCTAATTCGGCATTGATATCGACCAATTCTACATGAGCACCATATTTCTCCAGATTACTTTTTATTGCTGTTACCTGAGCACTATTATCTTGTGTAATGGCAAAGCGTTTTCCTTTTATAAGGTCCATGTTTTGTGTTAGTGGCAGGTCTGCAGGAGCTAAGCCAAGGCTCAGACGTGACAAGCTACTTGGTACAGGCTCATCTTGACTGATATCCTTAATCCAAGTCGCTAATCCATTAAGCGTTTTGATAGCTGCCAGTTTTTCCATCAAGTCGTCCGCTTGATCCATATCGTCGCCAAAACCAATTTTGGTTTTCAGATCGCTGATGATCTCCATACGTTTAATAGAATCAATACTTAAGTCAGCTTCCAGATCCAAGTCAAGTCCGAGCATCTCTTTTGGATATCCCGTCTTTTCACTTACAATATCCAATATTGCTGTTTGGAGTTGTTGAAGGCTTAGCTGACCCTGATTTTGAGTTTTTAAATCTTTGGTTTCTATAGGTGCAGTTTCGATTTCTGGTACGGCAGTTGCACCTGCGTACTCTTTTAGCCAAGAGACTAAACCGCTTAGGGTTTTGATCGCAGCTAACTGTTCCATGATGGTATCTTCGTTGCTATGATCAGCAGCAAATAGATTAAGTTCGGTACGAAGTGTTCCGATGATCTCAACTCTTTTGATCGAGTCGATACTTAGATCTGCTTCAAGGTCCATTTCCATACCAAGCATCTCTTGTGGATAACCTGTTTTTTCACTGACAACCTGTAATAATATGGCTTTAATATCTGTCGATGGAGCCACTTTTACTTGACTTGCCGCCGGTAATTGCTCTATGATCGGTGCCGGAGCAAGTGTTGCTGGACTGTCAATGATCATGTTAGATACAACAGTAGTCTGAACTGGCATCGGATTTATACCAGGATTTTGCCCTAAAAAGGTAAGCATCACATCGCGTTGTGCCTGTATGAGTATTTTCATACTATTCAGATATTCTTGCAACATACGTTCGTTAGCAAGTTGACCATCAGAAGAAGATGCCGGTTGATTGGCAAAGTTATTCATTTGCAAAGGAGTTAATATTGGTAATGCACCATTGGTAGGTAATGTACCCATAGTGGGTAGGGCAGATTGTCCATTTACACGCCAAATAGCAGGATTCTTTTTATAAATTTCGGGTTGATCGATTTGGATAAAAGTAGTATCACGACCTGCAAAAAGTTGACTTATGTTGAAGTCGCGACCAGTGCCTAAATATTGCGCTAGCATACCTAATAGATGGGTCAATTTATCACTGCTGCTGTCTTCGGCATGGAGGGCAACTTCGTCTTTATCCAAACATGATTTGGTTAGACCTGTCAACACTTTCCCGGGACCAACTTCAATGAATATACGTGCGCCATCAGCATACATCGCTTGAATTTCTTCAACAAATCGAACAGGTTCTACTAAATGATCTGTTAATCTGGTTTTTATCGCTGTACTATTTGTTGGATATACCGTAGCAGAAGTATTGGACCAAACAGGGATTTCCATATCCTGAAAATCAACATCTTTTAGTACGGTATGATAGAGTTCTTTTGATTTCGCAACCAGTGGACTGTGAAAAGCACAGGCTACTTCTAATTTTTTTGCAGAAATTCGCTCCTGTTTTAATAGTTCCATTAGTTTGTTGATACCAAGGGAGCTTCCTGCTACTACACATTGCGATGGCGCATTGAAGTTGACAAGATGGCAATTTTCTGCCTGATCAACAATAGATTTTAAACGGTCTATCCCTGCGTTTACAGCTAACATCGCACCTGGATCACCATCTTCTACTGCATCTAAGATAGACTGCGCTCGTTTAGAACTTAATTCAACTAATTTTTCTTCATCAAATACACCGGCAAAGCATAAAGCTGGTAGTTCACCGTAGCTGTGGCCTGCAAGCATATCAGGTACGATACCTAATGACTTTAGGAATTTTGCAATGGCAAGATCTATAATACCTAAAAGGGGTTGTGCTAAACGAGTATCTTTAATGGTTTCCTTCTGCTGTTTTAATGCCTTGTCATCAAAAGTAGCTGGCGGGAATACAGCTTGTTCTAATTCCGGATGATCGGCCAATAATTTCCGCATTTCAGGAAATATCACAAATAAATCACGCGCCATGTTGATGCGTTGACTACCTTGTCCAGGGAATAAGAAGGCAACTTTACCCGGTTTTTGTTTGACGATGTACGTGTCTTTACTTTCAATTCCCGAAAGGACCAATTCGATTTTCATCATCAAATCCTCTGCTGTGTCCGCAACAATGCTTAATTGAATTGGATCAGCTGAGCCGATAGCTAAACTATAAGCAATATTTTTTAATGGAATTTCATCGTTCGTATCTAATACAGATTTGATCTGCTTCAATTGATTTTTTGCTTCTTCATAGGTTTTACCTCGGAAGATAAAAAGCTCTGATGGCCAAGCCTGCAAAGTCGCCGTTTTAGCTGCTACAGAATGGTTCGCGATTACAGTGTGAAAATTTGTACCACCGAAACCAAATGCGCTAATACCCGCATAGCGATTTTTTTCATTCCATAATCCACTTTCTGCATAAAAAGCAAATGGGCTTGTTTGTGCATTATAATAAGCATTTGGTTGCTTCAGGTGTAGGGTAGGAGGTTTTACTCCGTGATATACGGCCAAAGAAGCTTTGATCAATCCTGCCAAACCAGCCGCACATTTGGTATGTCCAATCTGTGTTTTTACAGATCCCAAATGGGTCTGACCTGGTAATGCACCCGATTTGCTGAAAAGATTGGTTAATGCACTTAATTCAGTTTTATCACCAACTACAGTTCCTGTACCATGCGCTTCTACTAAGCCAACACGAGCAGGACTAATACCTGCTTGTGAGTAAGCCCGCTCTAATGCACGTACTTGTCCAATTTTTCGGGGAGCAGTAAGACCTAATGCTTTACCGTCACTTGATCCACCCACCCCTTTAATCACAGAATAGATGCGGTCACCATCCCGTACAGCATCTTTATAACGTTTCAAAACCATGATCGCAACACCCTCACCTAATGCAATACCATCGGCATCACTATCAAATGTTGCACATCGGCCCTTACGTGAAAGTGCGTGCGTACTTGAAAACATCAGGTAATCGTTGATCCCATTATGTAAGTCGGCACCACCGGCTAATACGACGTCTGACTTCTCTAGGATGAGTTCTTGACAAGCTAATTCAACTGCAGCCAGGGAGGATGCACATGCAGCATCAACCGTGAAATTGCGACCACCAAGATCAAGGCGATTTGTAATTCGACCGGCTATCACATTGGCTAAGATACCAGGGAAAGAATCTTCCGTTGTATGTGGCAAAGCTGTTTTTACTTCCTCATGTAATTCTCCAAAAACTTGTTTATAGTATCCTCTAAAGCTATAGCTATTGGCTAGATCATTTCCGCCTTCAGCACCAATGATAACTGAAATATTTTCGCGGTCAATGCTCTTATCTGCATATCCAGCATTATCCATAGCACGTTTAGCAACTAACAATGTTAATAGCTGAGTAGGTTCAATAGCAGCAAGAGATTGTGGTGGAATTCCAAATGCTAAAGGATCGAAATCAATTTTAGGAATGAAACCACCCCATTTCGAATGGGAAACATCTGGCCCCTCTACATCGGGATGATAATAGAGTTCTTTATTCCAGCGCTCATCTGGTACTTCAGTAACACTGTCTTTTCCTAAAATGATATTACGCCAAAATTCTTCGAGGTTTTTTGCTCCAGGGAATATACATTCCATACCAATAATAGCAACATCCAAAGGTTTTTCCAGTGATGCAGGTTCTTCAGGTAAGATGGCTTGTTGAATATGAACAAAATTATCTGTACTCACATTTTCATGAAGTTCGGAAAGTGTAAGCGCTTGGTTCTGCATGGTCGCAACTTGCCCAATCATATACATACCCAAGTCTAATTGATCATCTTTCGCTATATTGACGAGCTTGTCCCCCTGACGTTCTATGCCCTTAGCAGCAATTCTTAAACGACCTACGTTTAATTTTTCAAGATGCTCCCACACCTGTTTTTTATCCACTCCTGCAGCAAGTAATTTTGCTTTTTCGATGTTGAAATGAGAGGCAAATGCTGTATTAAGACAGCGTGTTTCATGTCCTGGTGCCGTTTCTAATAAAACAGTATCTTGTGCATGAAGTGCTTGGTTCTGAAATTCCTGTTGAATAGCTCCCGTGCTTACTGCTTCTTGAGTATAGAGATAAGCTGTACCCATGAGTACACCTATTTTTACACCTCTGGCAGCTAGTGGAGCCGCCATGATCGATACAAAAGCAGTTGAAAGAGCGTCATGTATGCCACCTGCAAAAAACACACTGATGTTTTCGGGATGATCTTCCTTTAAAAGACGTTCAATCTGTTTTTCCCAAAGCACCATACTAGAAAGGGGGCCTACGTGTCCACCACACTCCCGACCCTCAAAGATGAAGTTTTTAGCCCCTTCCTTTAAGAAAATATCTAAAAGTGCAGGTGAAGGAACGTGAAGGAAGGTTTTTATACCCGCTTTTTCAAATACTTTAGCCTGAGCAGGTCTTCCTCCAGCAATTAATACCACCGGAGGTTTTGCGTCTAATATATAGGTAGCTTGTTCATCTCTTAAATCTTGAGGAGCGAAACCTAAAATACCAACTCCCCAAGTATTTTCACCAGCGAGCGCTTTAGTTTCCATGATTAAGGCTTTTGCTTGTTCCCCTTTTAGTAGGGATAATGCTACAAAAGATAAGGCTCCTGCTTCGGAAACAGCACTGGCAAATGCTGGAACATCACTGACACGTGTCATTGGTCCTTGTGCTATAGGATATCGTAAACCAAGTTCTTTGGCCATCATATTATCTTTGTTGATGACATTTAATGTCTTCGCTTGTTTCAAATGCCCATACATAGCCTCCCTGAATCCAAAGATCATTTTCTTTAAAGTTTTGAAATCGTCATATAGATCTATGGCCAGTGAAATATCTTGTCCCATTGGTATATAGCTCTGGGTAGGATCAAGGTCTTTGAAATATTGCTTTAGATTTTCTGCATTAATTTCCTCTGGTAAAGCAGGGGAGTTGGGTCTGACCAACACCCTATGGTTTGCAATAATCTTAGTTTCTGTGCCATTTAGTTTTGAACAAAGTTCTTTTAAGCTTTTTGGTATACCGCTTTCAGGAAATAGTGCCAACTGGCTATCCAATACAATACCAGCAGAACCTAAGGCCATTGCAGCTGCTGCAGTATGAATTCCGATACCGCCCTGGATCCATATTGGTAGAGTTTTAATTTCTTTGATTATACGCTGAAATAAAACGAAAGTTGATTCATAGCCAACTAAACCTGCTGCTTCGTTGCCTTTTACGATGATACCTGCCGCACCTAATTGTTTGGCAGATTTTGCCTCTTCTAAGCTTCTTACCTGGTAAAAAACGGATAGATCTGAAGCTGGTTTAGTCACGGTCACAGATGGAAGAATAATATATTGTACTTTTTCAGGAATCTGAAGTGATGTAAAACTTTGGTCGGGAAAGTAAATACCACAAGCAGGTATATCTAGCTGATCAAGTCGTTGCAACGCCTCTTGAGCTGTTGTTAAATGATGTCCTAAGCTTAAGAATGGAATTGCACCTGCCTGATGTAATTTGTACATAAGGTTGATGTCAGGCTTTTCAAAAGGGGTTAATCCAAATATGGTTAAATTTCTCATTACTTTGATGATGTTGAAATGGTAGCAGGTGATTCCATAACAAAACGCCAAAACCTTTTCGGCGGAATAGGTTGCTATAGCTGATTAAAAGTAATTATTTTTTGTTACATTTTTAATAATAAGGCTAATTTGATAATGATTTTTTAACAAAAAAGTATTAATTACTTGATTATGATTAACTAAAAATATATAATTTGATTACAATTATTCTTTATTAGCTAAATAATACTTTTTAATCCATGTAAAAAATTTTATTCATACTATTTTAGTAGTATTGTCGTGATATTAAATCTAAAAGTAGAATTTTATCCTACTTTTAAATTTTTAAAGTGAAATAATTTTCAGTAAAAAGTGTTTTTTTAAGGAATATTTACGCGAGCAATGCACCATCTTTCAGGTAGGATTAATGGCTAGTAACGGAGGTATGCTATTATTTGAGTCTTTTTATTTAATGATTTGGTCGTATTAAGGTGTTGATGAAAATGTTTTTGCTCATATTTTTATTAGTGGGCTTTTGAAATTATGGCTTTACTTCAATCGGATCAATATTCCTTTCCGTTTTATAATATTCTTGTAATCCCACTGTATTTTTATTGATTTCTCTAACCAGCGTTTTAAATCGTTTTTATCGATTTGAGAAATGGAATTATAGTAAATCGATGCGTCTTTAAATTTAGATCCTATAATCTTTAATTTTTCTTCTTCAAAATCGGAACCACTCCAAAACATCAGTCTTATTCCAGCTTTTTGTCTGCTGTATCCTACAATGGGATTTTTTTCTATAAACCATACGGGATGTGCATGCCATATTTTATTTTCAGCATCTGGTAAATGCTGGGAAATTTCCTCAGCTAGCATATCACATATGGCTTGGTCTTCTTGATTCAGTTGATTATTGTACATTCTAATATCGGGATCCATATTTTATGTGTTTGATAATTCTTGGTCTTTCGGACTGAATTTACAATAATTTTCACTGGTTTCCACTTTGCAAATGACAAGAAAATAGTATTTGGTTATTTATGATCCAATTGTTCTTAATGCTTTTTTGATGATATATTTGGTTTCTTTTGTACCACTTTCTTTTTCCCAGCGCTCACAAAGTGAGCGTACGAAATCTGCTTTTGTCTTACTGGCATCGTTGAGCCAGTTGCCAACACTGTCCTGTACATAACGATCTGGATCGGATCGAAGTGGTTCCAAAATTTCTAATGCTAGCTCAGGTTTGTTTTTGAGTAGATCAATATGCTGACACCATACACCGCGTGGTCTTGTAGCCTCGCTGCTAAATCTTCTTACATTTTTGTTTTCATGCAAAGTCCAGTTGGAAAGGATGCTGATGCTGGAAATTAAATTATCTTTAATTTTATGTCTTACCGCCATCCAGCTGATCTCTCTCACTCCGAAATGTGTGTCTGCAGCAAATGGCTTAATTTGCTCTAGTGTCTGCTCAATGCTCAATTCATGATTTCTGCCAATTGTGTATGTTGCCCAACAGCGAGCCATATCGGCCTGATGTTGGGATAATATTTTTAGAAATTGCTGATCTCCATTTTTGAATGATTGCTCAAAGAGCGCTGTTCCGATAGTTTCATTGATCGTATTGACTGTTTGTTTTTTTAGCTGATCAATAGCTACTAAAACTGGTTTTAGATACGCTATGCGTTTATGTTGCTTTAATATATGCGTCAGTAAAGATCGTTGATCAATTGCTAACCACTCAACCAGATTTGCTGTTTCGACTTCTCCACAATTTAATTGCTTTAAAATAGCTGGAGATAGATCTTTAGTTGATCTTGCTCCTTTTCTTTTTACTTCGATCATAATTGGTCGATAAGGTCTTGAATATTTACTCTGTTCATATAATTGCTATCAACAAATTGATAGGTTATGTTATAATTTGTATCAATGAGGTATACAGCTGGTATTGGTAATTCGTTATGATCATTTTTATTATATTTTGACAGTTTAATCCCTAACTTTTCATAGGTGGTGAGGGCGTAATTTGGTAGCTCAAATGAAATGCCGAGTTGTTTGGCTAGTGTATTATCCTGATCCGTCAAAATATCATAACGGAGCATGTGGTTCACTTCTAATTCTTTGTTATAACTTTCCGATTGTGGAGCTATAGCGACTAACGAAATGTTTTTTTCTTTAAAAAATTCCATGTGGTCCTGTAATGCCTTTAGTTCTACATTGCAATAGGGACACCAGCTACCACGAAAAAAAGCTACAATTACTTTGCCTTTTTTTAGTAATTCACTTAAGTCGATGATTTGATTACGGGTATTCTTTAGGCTGAAATTGGGGAATTTATCACCGACCTGTGTGCTATTTTCTTCAATTTTACTACTCTTTAATTCTTGAATAGATTGACTAAAAACTTCGATAATGTCAGCCGGCAACTGCACGGCTAAGTTTTTATTAATTTCATCTATTTTCTTTGCTAAGTTTGTCATGCGATATGATTTGTTTTTGCAAATATTTAAAAGTAAATTCATAATGACAATACCGCATATTATTATCCCTATGGGATAAAAAAGTCAATTTTATGAAATCAAAGGTGCAAGCTATATCTGAAAAAATATGTCCATTGGAATTTGCGGTGAATACGATAAGTGGTAAATGGAAAATTCCGATTATCTGGCGGATCAATGAAGGTGAAAAGCGTCCTAGTGAAATGCTGAGGGGAATAGTTAAGGTGGATCGCCGCGTGTTAAATCAACAATTAAAGGAGCTTGAAGAAGATGGTATTTTAAGTAAAAAAAGCTTTAATGAGTTACCTCCACGTGTTGAATATTCGCTTACACCTCTCGGTGAAAAACTGGTGGAGGTACTATGGAAATTAAATGCTTGGGGAGAATTACTGTTGCAGGAAAAATCGGGTTTTAAGTGATGGGTTCACTAGTAATGAACAGATGAAGCATCGCGTCACGATATGGAGGAACAATTTTAACCATGGTTGAAGCCATTTCCCTGTAGGGAAATGGAAAGCTTACTTTGTCAATTCTTTTCGTGGTAGTGCAAAATCACTGTTCTGGTTTGCAATAACAGCTACTTCTCTTTCCGGAAATTGGATCTTCATCCAATTCTGGAGCTTGATAAATTCTTCTTCACTTAGTTTTTTATCTGCTATATAAATTAAAGAAATGGTATTGATAGCGCTATCCGCAGTGATTATTTTATTCTGTACACCTATGCTGTAGCTCGTTATCTGCGGAAATAAGATTTTGATATTCTCTTGTAAATTTGGTGTATTGATCTGGTATTTGTTCAATTCGGCATTTAATTGTTTTATTCTAATATCTTTTTCAGAAAGATTTTGTTCTTTTTTGTTGATTTCATTTAAAATATCTGCTTTAAGATCATTGTTGTCTTGACGGATGACTAGTTCTGTATTTTTAATTCCATAATCTTCCATTTCTCTTTTTATTCTGTCTACCTCTTCTTTACTGAATTTTTTGATTAGGAATGCTAATTCTAATTTTTTAGGATTGGAATTATAGTTCGTTCTTTCAAAAACGACTGTATATCCTTTGTCTGTAAAGGTTGTCTGAATAAATTTGTTAACTTTTTGTGCGTATTGTTTTTGTTCTAACAATGTATATGCGAAATATACACTGGGAATAATAAGTACGAGAATAATAAGTGAAATGACACGCGTTATTTTCTTTTCACGGTTTGCATCTACAAAGTTAACCTTTGGATAGTTGAGGTATTTGACAATGATAAAAGTAGAAAGGCAGATGAAAAAGCAATTGATCATATAGAGATATAATGCTCCCGCGAAATAAGAAAGATTGCCAATTGCTAGTCCATAGCCTGCAGTACATAAAGGAGGCATTAATGCTGTTGCTATAGCAACTCCAGGAATTGGATTTCCTTTGTCGACACGGGTGATGGCAATAACACCAACAAGTCCACCGAAGAAGGCAATAAGTACATCGTATATATTAGGTGAGGTGCGTGCCAAGAGTTCGGATTGTGCATCTTTGAAAGGACTTAGTGTGAAATATAAGAAAGAAACCAATAAACTTACAAAGGTTGCAATAAGAAGATTTTTTAATGATTTTTTTAACAGCGGAAAGTCGTAAACTCCTAATGCGAATCCGGCTCCTACTATTGGACTCATTAAAGGTGAAATAAGCATAGCTCCTATAATGACTGCTGTAGAGTTTACATTCAAACCTACCGAGGCAATGACTATGGCGCAAGCTAGTATCCAAAGATTAGCTCCTCGAAATGAAATATTATTTACGACATTTTCTAAGACATTTTCCTTTTTGTCTTCGCCAGTATGTAAATTGAAAAATCGTATGAATTTGGAGTTTGCCATAATTTCTCTATTATTACTCAATAACAGTATTTGTTAAAAATCGTTTGATAAATGTTAGGATATTCTTATGATATGCTGGATGAGTTTTTTTCTTTAAATATTATGATGCGGCCAACGAACAATTTTGTAAGTTCTTTTATTCAGCGATAAGCTTTCATAGGTTTGTCTAAAATATGTATTATGAAGTTGTCAGAAAATATTGTCGGTTTTCATCATTATTCGTTAAAGGCTCCTCAATTTGATGAAACAGTAAAGTTCTACGAACAATTGGGATTTGTAATTGTGCATTCTTGGTCATTACCTGATTTTAATCTCGAAAAATGTGTCATGATGTATCATGAACAAATTAATGTATATGTTGAAATATGCGATGGTGATGCCGATATGCCTGCTCAGGGTAGAAAGAGAAGGTTAGGGGAGGAAATGGTCGAAAATTCTATTCTTCATATCTGCTTTGTTGTCAAGGACGCGGCTAAAGCAAGGGTGGAAGCATTAAAAGCTGGAGCTATAGACCTGAGCAATGGAGTGCTTGCTATTCAGTTGAAAAATAAATCTAAATCTGTCGGTGTTCATAATAGTTTGGTTTATAGTCCAAATGGTGAGGTTATAGAATTTTTAGAACAGGTAAGTTTCTAGTTTTCACCGATAGCACCTAAGGCGGTTAATAAGGTTAAAATTTTCCTTCCTTTTTCGGTTAGGATGTAAAGCGATTTGACTTTATCTTTTTTGTTATCTATAATTTGATCTTCGACCAATTCTTTCAGTTGCTTGGTGAGTATCCGATCGGAAATATCTGGAAGTATGGATTTAAAACTTGCGTAATATAAATCTTCTTCATGGAGAGCAAATAGTAAAGATAATTTCCATCTACCACTGATTTGAGCGAGTGCTTTATGGGCTTTGCAAAACTCTAATAGCGATTTTTCATTTATAGAATTTGTTGAATTTTCTTTACGCATAGTTGATATTGATCGATGAGAAGGACAAGTTATGGATAAATTATTCATTTTTCCTTAACGGAAATTCTTTTGATGCTTTTATATCCATAGAAAATGATGTTTTTCCTTTATGCACATTTTAATAAGTAAATCTGACTATTGATTTTTCTTTAAAAATTATTAGATTACGCGTTATATAAGTTTAAAATTTTTGATATGGATACGCTTAATTCAAGTCTTCTTACAGCAGGTTTAATCACTTTAAAAGATAATAAACTCTTGTTGGCCTATAGTAATAATAAAAAAGCATGGTATTTGCCTGGCGGTAAGGTGGATCGTGGAGAGAGTTCATTAACGTCTTTAAAGCGGGAGATTAGAGAAGAATTGATGATTGACCTGAACGATGATAGATTGGATTTTTATTGTCATATAACTGCTCCTGCATATGGCGAAAATCCTGTGGTTATTATGGAGCAGGATTGTTTTATATATGATCTTAGAGAAGAAATTAATCCTAGCAATGAAATCGGGGCGGTCCAGTATTTTTCGAGAGCATCATATATGAAAGAGCAGTTTCAAGTGATTGGTGTTTTAATGGTTTTTGATAAACTGGAAGCAGACCGGCTAATAAAGGTCTGATACTTTACCTTTATTTTCCTGCTATTCACCGAGTTTTTTATATTGTTGATCTAAATGTAATAAAAAGAGCGTGTTCCTTGTCTTAATTTTGAGTCAGAAAGTTAAAAGAAATACTTTTTAAGAATGGGGTATTTAACTGACTAACTGATAACTCAAGAAAACTAAATTTATAAAATAAAGACATTATGAAAACGCTAGTAAAAACATTCACTGTAGCAGTATTGGTTGCAATCAGTACACTTACAATGGCTTCGGGAAATCCTGAAAAGACAATCAATTTGTCAACTGCAAATTTTGCAATCGATCATTATATAGACGTAATGACTGAAGGGCAGTCACTAGGTTTAGAGCAGTTATTTACTGCTGATTATAATCAGAAAGTCCAGGGTAAAATTGCGAGAACAAATAGCCGTTCGGACGTTATCAGTTTTTTGAAAAAACAAAAAGGAGAAAAGTTAAATTGTAAAACGACAACTTTAATCTTAGAACAGTCTGCACATTATATGGTAGCGAAAGTTACTATGCAATTTGAAAATTTTACTAAAACAGATTTGGTTACTTTAGTTAATGACGGCGGAGCCTGGAAAGTTTCAAAATCTATTAATTGTTATCAATAGAAAATGTTTAATTAAGTATCATATGTTTATGTTAGTCCTGTCGAAAGATAGGACTTTTTTGTTTTCCGATAATAGTTGATTCTTTTATTGATATTATGAAGGCATTTGTTTTCTTGTTATTAAGAATTCAGGTTAATTATTATTTAGATAATGTTAAGCTACCTTTTATGAGTTCTAGATTAAATTGACCAATTGTTGTATTTTTAAGCATGGCACTAAGGTGATTTCTTACTTTTTTGAAATCGTTGTGCAGAGGACATGGGTTTTTCTCGGAACAATAATCTAATCCCATGCCACATCCGATAAAGATCTGCTCGCCGTCTACAGCTAAGACGATGTCGGCAATTGGTTTTTTTAACCCTGCAGGATCAATGTAAAATCCGCCATTAGGTCCTTTCGAAGATTGTATTACACCTACTCTGCTGAGGTTCTGAAGAATCTTACCTAGAAAGGGTTCTGGTAGCTTTACTTTTTCAGCAATCTCTTTAATGCCTACTTTTCTACCCTCATGAGAACTTTGAGCGATGTAAAAGACTGCACGCATGGCATATTCACAGGTTTTAGAAAAAACACCCATTTTTTTAAATTATATTTTCTTTAATTGTAATCTTATGTGCAAAGATACTGTTCTAATTGATATTTATAACATTTTGCACGCGTTGGACATGATCCTGCTTGTGTATAGAAAGTCTTATGATACTGTTTTTATTTGCTGTAAGATTATGCATGATGGCACCTTCTAAGCCAATGAGATCTCCTTTTTCCATGTTATGTATAACTCCTGCTACATTTAAAATTATGGAACCTTCCTGGATGTGTATGACAATGGGAAATGGACTTTTGTGATCGGTCATAATTACTCCTTCTGCTAGACATATCCGAATCTCTTTGGTCGATGACGTTTCGAGTAAGACTGTTACTGATGGTTTTTCTCCTTTATATGACACTTCATTAAAGAGTGATACCGGAGTGTTTTGTTTGTTCATTTCCATGTCAGTTTTTTTTGATTAGTACAAATATAGTTATAAAAGATGTTTAACTCTTTTAATTATGGCTATATTTGTTTGTCGATACAATTTTAAAAATAACCCTTTATCAATTTGTGTATTAGGAATATGGAAAAGAAAGATATAACTTCATTAGCAGATATTCAATTACTTGTTGATACGTTTTACGGCAGGGTACGTGAGGATGCTCTCATTGGTCCCATCTTCAATAATCTACTGGCTGGCCGCTGGGAGGATCATTTAAAAAAAATGTATAGTTTTTGGCAAACTATCTTGTTGGAAAAGCATACTTACTTTGGAAGTCCATTTCCGCCACATGCTGCTATGGCTCTTACTCATGTGCATTTTGATGCTTGGCTAAAGCTCTGGTATAGTACGGTTCAGGAATTTTTTGAAGGAGAGAAAGCTGATGAAGCTATTCATAGAGGAGATAAAATGGCAACTATGTTTTTATCTAAAATCACTTATTTTAATAATTTAAATACCAAACCATTAATATGAACCTTAATACTATAAAGATGTGTTAGTACTGATCAATCGGATTTTGTTAAAATATTTGAACCCTAGTTTGGTATTGTTAAAATTAAGATCTTTGAGATGGAATTGATTTAAATAATTCAAATACTTTTTCTCTCTCGAGTAAACGCATACCCAGCTTTTCTGTGGAGATACCTGGGATTAATCGATAAGTGAAGGTAATATGTGATTCTTCATTAATTAATGTTTCTAAATGTTTTAGCTCAACATGATTTTTGTTTAATTTCGTACTTAGGTCAGTTATATGAGAGGATATCAGAAAAATAGAATTGTTTAATTCTTCACATCTTTCTACTAATGTTAAAGTAGCGTGATAAGCATCGTCATAATTTGTTCCTTTAAATAATTCATCCAGTAAAATAATCATTCTCTTCTTTGAAGCAAGTAGTTCAGCTGCTTTTTTTACTCTAAGTACCTCATTGTAGAAATGGCTGCGGCCAGAGCTAAGGTCATCACCAAGATTGATTGTCGTTAAAAGGCCATCAAAAAAAAGTGTATCCATTTTTTCTGCAGGAACAGGTAAGCCCAAGTGAGCTAAATAAATGCATGCTCCTAGGGTTTTTAACAAGGTCGATTTACCAGTCATGTTTGCTCCAGTTAAAAACCAGATGTTTTTCTCTTGTGATATTATGATATCGTTTTTTATAGGTTTTTTTAAAAATAGATTATAGGCTCCTTTTATCTCTAACATATGATCTACATCGGTTTTATTGTGAAATGTGGGAAAAATAAGATGATTTTGCATCATGGATTTTGCAATTCCTTGATAGATATCTAGTTCGTAGATAATAGTAAAAATCTTTTTAATATTGTGATTATTTAAATTTCTGAATTTATAATCATATTTGAGAATTAAAGCGGGCGATATTTTTTTACTGGCTATTACTTTTAATTCGGATAGATCGAAATCTGATGTTAATTTGTTTAAAGATTTAAGCATCTCCCTGAGTCGTCCTACTGGTTTTTCCTGTTCTACTGCTTTATTTAATAATTCTGTCAAGTATGTGATTAACATGGCGATTTCGGCAATAGAGCGTTTGATTAATACGCGTTCCATTTGATTTTCTGCGGACCAGAAATTGAAAGATAATTTTTCTGAGTAGTAACGAAATAGATTTGCTGAATCAGTTTCTACTCCAAGACTTAAATATTTTTCTAAATCTTGGAACATATATTTATCGAATGGATGATTATCCATTACGTTTGATAAGTATTCGATTGCTTCGTTTCGGTCTTGGATTTCTTTTATATCTTTTAATGGATTAATGAAGTAGCTGTATAATAGGGACCGTCCGCCTAAAGTGCTGGTATTGTCAAAGAAATTACATAAACTAAAATCTCTATGATCAATAGCGTTTAAGTCACTGAGGGTTTGCTTATCAATTGTGAACATATCTTTAGAGATTGTTTATTAATGGTTTGTCGAATTGTTTCTTTTTTACTGCTGAATCTAAACTAAGATACAAAATGTGGATAATAGAATCAGTTTGTGTGCTAGAATTTAATAAGTTACGCAGGATAAAATAAGTTTGAGTAGCACAATAGTTATTTTTTATAGAAGTGGGCCTGTATTCCAAAATGATGAATTACATTATGCAGTCCGTTATCCTTACCACTTAAAAATAGTTAGTAAAATGTAAAATTATGGTCAGTATTGTAGTTGTAGAAGTTGACTCTTTATTGTTCTTGATACCTCATTAATCTTATTTCGAGAGAAATTAAACTTATTTTGGAGTTAAATTTCATATATTTATGTGTATATTTTGGTATGATAATAGAAGTTTTTAAGACTTATTTGTGCTGAAATCAATGATAAAAATACAAGATATTAAGTGCTGTTAAGGATTTCTAATTGTTATTTTAATGAGAACAATTAGAATATTCGCTTAAATTACAAGTGCATGAATAATGAAATAGAGAATAAACTTCGGGATAAAAATACAAAGCCAACAAGTATGCGGATATTAGTATACGATTTTTTAGCCTCTCAACATATTGCTTTATCCTTATCTGAAATGGAGGCCCACTTCTATCCAGCAGACCGTATAACCCTATACCGTACACTCAAAACTTTTGAAGAAAAAGGTATTGTGCATAGTATACAGGAAAATAATACGAGCAAATATATCCTCTGTCATGATGATTGTAATGAGGAAACACATAAAGACTGGCATCTTCATTTTTACTGTAAGATCTGTAAGCATACCACTTGCCGGACAGATATTAATTTTTCTGCGCCCAATAATAATTCGGTTCGAATTGATGAGGTCCGACTTTTTGCTAAAGGTATTTGCGAAAATTGTATGAATGAAACTATGCAATAGTATTGCATAGCATGAGCGCTTATCTTTGATAGTATTAATTAAGTTAAAGAATCTTATACAATGACTGTACAACATAAACACAAGTACGACGAAGCTGGTACGCAGCTTTGCTGCACACAGACAACAAAAATATATAATCAGGCTGGTGCTCAGGAACTCATCGGTCATCAGGGTAAATGTGAAGGACATAATCATAATGGAGATGGTCAAGTTCAACATACTGATGATGATGGACACGATCACTCTCATGTAGAAGGTAGCCCTTTGAAGCTGTTTACTCCTGCGATTATATCTTTTGTTCTTTTGATGCTTGCTATTGCTTTGGATAACTGGGTAATACAGAGTTGGTTTCAAGGGTGGGTAAGGTCTATATGGTATGTGGTAGCATACATTCCGGTAGGTTTTCCGGTCATTAAGGATGCAATAGTCAGTATACGGAAAGGTGATGTTTTTTCCGAATTCTTTTTAATGGCTATAGCTACTATCGGTGCGTTCGCTATCGGAGAATATCCTGAGGGTGTGGCGGTCATGCTATTTTATGCTGTTGGGGAAGTTTTTCAAACTTTAGCCGTATCAAGGGCTAAAGGGAATATCAAAGCACTTTTGGATCAACGTCCAGATGAGGTGACTGTTCTAATCAATAATCAACCCCAGATCATAAAAGCTGAAAATGTAGAAATCGGCTCAATCATTCAGCTAAAACCAGGTGAAAAACTGGGTTTGGACGGTGAATTGTTATCTGATGTCGCATCTTTCAATACGGCCGCTTTAACTGGAGAGAGTAAACCTGATAGTAAATCTAAAGGAGAGACCGTTCTTGCTGGAATGATTAATTTGAATACGGTTAGTTTGATTAAAGTAACAACTGCTTATACAGATAGTAAATTAAGTAAGATCCTAGAGCTGGTACAGAATGCAACTGCTCAAAAAGCACCAACTGAATTATTCATCCGTAAATTTGCTAAAGTATACACGCCAATAGTAGTTTTTCTGGCGATCGGTATTTGTTTATTGCCTGCGCTGTTTGTGCAAGAATATGTATTTAGCGATTGGCTGTATCGGGCATTGGTATTTTTAGTTATATCTTGTCCTTGTGCTCTGGTAATCTCTATTCCTTTGGGTTATTTTGGAGGAATTGGCGCTGCAAGCCGCAATGGAATTTTGTTTAAAGGAAGTAATTTCTTGGATACACTAGCGAATATTCAGCATGTGGTCATGGATAAAACTGGAACGATGACTGAAGGTGTCTTTCAGGTGCAAGAGGTTAATTTTGATACTAATTTTGATCAAGCTGAAATATTAAAGATGGTGAATGCTTTGGAGAGTAACAGTACTCATCCTGTAGCTACAGCTATTCATCAATATGTCGGTGAGGTTGATCATAATATTCGCTTAGATCAAGTGGAAGAAATAGGCGGGCATGGATTGCAGGCTGCAGTGGACGGAAAGCAATTATTGGTCGGCAACTTTAAGTTAATGGATAAGTTTAATATCCGTTATGATGTTGATCCCGCTACGATTGTATATACTCTGATCGCTGTTGCATATGGCGGTAAGTTTGTCGGATATATTACTATTGCGGATAGCATTAAGACTGATGCATTAGAAACCATTCAGCAATTACACAAACTGAATGTAAAAGCAACTATGCTAAGTGGTGATAAAAGTACAGTGGTTCGATATGTGGCTGATCAATTGGGGATTGATCAGGCATATGGAGATTTATTGCCGGAAGATAAAGTCAATAAACTTAAAGAAATCAAAGCACAAAATCAACGCGTTGCCTTTGTTGGTGATGGTGTAAATGATGCTCCTGTTGTAGCTCTAAGTGATGTAGGTATTGCAATGGGAGGTCTAGGTAGCGATGCGACCATCGAAACTGCTGATGTGGTTATACAGGACGATAAACCGTCCAAGATACCAGTTGCAATTCGGATCGGAAAGCAAACTAAGCGCGTCGTATGGCAAAATATTACCTTAGCTTTTGTGGTCAAGGGAGTTGTATTGATTTTGGGTGCAGGGGGGATAGCAACAATGTGGGAAGCAGTTTTTGCTGACGTCGGTGTATCTTTGATAGCTATACTGAATGCTGTAAGAATTCAGAAAATGAAGTTTTAAATTTATTGAAAGTGCTCGTAATTTGATGTAAAGCGAGCACTTTTTGTGTACTTTAGTTTTTAGACTGTTATCCTACAATTTATCCTTAATACTTTTTACAACGGCTTTGTAATACTTGATTTTGTTTTCATCATCAACGATCTTTACTTTAACGTCATTGGCGGCTAAAAGCTGTATTTTGTCTGCCGAATCTTTTACATATTTCTTAGGAATATAGTAATAAATCTGATTTTTGATAAAGGTATTCTTCTTGTAAAACTTGTTTCTTGCTCGATAGGTTAAAAGCCACCATAGGTCGATCTCGACAAAATCCAAGGAGAGACCGAAAATATGTAGATCATTTGTGAAGAACAGATCAACCCATGATTGTAAAACCATTTGTCTGCCTGTTTGTAATCTTCTAATAAGGGATGTTTTATATACTTTTGTGCTCGGGGCATAATTTGGTCCATTGACAACATACTCACGCATTTTTTGTAATTGTCCGCAATAATGTTCATAGCCAAGGTTAATAGAAAACGGATTATTGCAATCTCCGTGAATATGCCAGTAGTTTTTATTTAAAGATTGATATTGTCTAAATACACTATAGGTCGTTTCATTCACTAAACTTGTTTTTATTTTCGGATGTATGCCTTCTAGACTGAAATCATAATTGGTTGTCATGATATTTTGAATAGGTAATGTTCTAATCAATTCATGGATTTCATTTTGTTGTATAGCAGAAACGGCATCTGCAATGAAAGTTTTAAGCTCTTTTTCATCCACATGCTTCTGTTTTATGGCATTCAGGAATATCTCTTCGTAAAGCATAGGGAATGGCTTTTGACCATTTTCTAAGGATTGAACATGGTATTTTTTTTTAATGCTCATTAACAGATCATTCCAACTTGTTCCCTTGTTGATATTGTTGATGTCATTGCCAATAAGCAGTGCTATATGAGTCATAGTTTTTAAGGGTCTTGATAATCGCTTGGTTACTGCATTTTATTAAATCTAATATCGTTATTTTCTTCTAATCTATATTCAGCGACGCATATTTTATTGCACTGTAAGATTTTCATCCAAGATGGTATTTGCCTAAGCATTTAGCGTGTTCTAAATTTTTTAATTGAGCCATATGAGGAATGTACGATGGGTTGATTGTGGTATTTTTACTGTATTTAATGCATCAGTAATTTAATGTAAAATTTTATATTTCCTATATATGTCCAATATGGTCAGTTTAATTTTAGATTTTTAATCGGTCATTTTTATATAACCATTATTGCGTTTTTAAAACTTATTGATGATCGAATTACAAGAAATTTTAATCTGTAAATACTATTTGCTATTAACAACTATTTCGTAAGGGTAGCTGGTGTCATTTATTTAATTTATGATTTATAAATCAATAATATAGTTTTATGTATTAATATTAAGTTTGATTTATTAGTTGTTTAGTATTCTAATGTTTCATTTATTTCAGTTTTACTCATATCGAAAAGCTACTTAATAAAATTATGAAGAACGATCTCTCGTTGTTCCTTTTAAAGGTCATTTTTGTCATTTAAAAGTCTCAATAAAACTATTTCTGATTTTTTAAGTCAAAAAGTCAATTTATATTTTAATATTTGCACTACTTCGAAACGTAATAAATATTATGGCGGCATGCAAATGCCTTCAATATCTTATAATATTCGAAACTGCATAGTGATTCATCGTTTTCACAAATGGTGTTAATGTGCTTTAATTTCTTATTTAATCTTTCAATTATTTTTCAATGATTAGAGAAAAAGCAATCAGGTTGGCAATTCAGGTCACTTTTATATTATTCATTTCGGTTTTTTCCGGTTGTAGTGATTTTGAATATAGTCCAAATCAGATTTTTAGTAAAAATTCATATCGCGATCTCAACGCAATCAATTTAAATAAGTTGGGGGATGGTCAGCAAGATGATACTGTCCGGTTTATAATAACAGGAGATACGCAGCGGTCACATAATGAAACAGTAAATTTTTATAAGAAAGTAAATACGATGACAGGGATTGATTTTGTGATTGTGGCTGGTGATATAACTGAGTTTGGTAATCTTAAAGAAATGCAATGGGTTGCCGAAAACCTTACTAAGCTGAATAGACCATTTCTTGCGGTTATTGGCAACCATGATCTTACTTCACGTGGCAGAGATGCATTTCAGCATATGTATGGAAAGCTCAATTATTCTTTTGTATATGGGGGAGTTAAATTTATCTGTCATGATACGAACAGTAGGGAGTATAATTTTAATGGTCAGGTACCTAATATACCCTGGCTTAAAAAGGAGCTAGAGCCACAGCCTCATGTAGAGAGTTATGTGGCTATTTCTCATGTTCCACCTACCTCTCCAGATTTTGATCAAAATCTGGAATACGATTATGCTTCAACATTTAGCAACGCCGGAGGTTTTCTCACATCCTTTCATGCTCATAATCATGTTTTTGAGGAGTTTACTGTTGGAAACTTTGAAACACCTTTTGTGGTCACGAGTGCAATTGGAAAAAATGAATTTTTATTAGTCGAAATTGTAAATAATAAACTGAGCTTTGAACAAATATCTTTTTAAATTAAGCATACTAGTCCTTTTTTTAATTGGCACAGTCAATCCGAGTAATGCACAGAAAAAGAACTTTTTAATCCCAGATGCGGCAATTATTCAATATGCTGGAAGCATTGGTTATATAAGTGTTGGCGCAGGATATGATATTTTTAAAAATAAGAGAGGTAACATTGATTTTAATTATGGTTATGTACCTGTTTCTAAGGGAGGAGAGCTACATTCGATAACCGCAAAATTTGCTTACAAGCCTTTTGAAATAAAGTTAAATAATTGGGGGAAATTGTATCCGCTTAATCCAGGTGTATTTCTCAGTTATACTTTTCATGATGATTTATCATTTAAATTTAATTCATCGGAATATCCATCCGGTTATTATTATTGGTCTCCTGCTTTGAGACCTCACATCTCATTATCTAATGAAATTGAACTCAATATGAATAAAATATGGAAGGAAATCGGAATAGAAAAGATTGGAATTTATACTGAATTCAATTCAAATGACTATTATATTATTAATTATTTTCAGAATATAAAAGCACTTTCTCTTGCTGATGTTTTTCAGCTTGGGGTAGGTATACGATTTAAGTTTTAATCTTTTAAACTAAAAAAGGATTGTTTCTGAATATTTTAGTAGGTGTTTTCAGTCGTTTTTATGTTGGTGTCGCTATTAGATTATAAAATCTCAGATACTTTTTTTAAGTTTAATTCATGAAGAAAGTAATTTTGGTTTTGGGTGCGCCAAATGATGAAAGGGGAAATCTGAGTCAAATTGCAACTGACAGACTTAATTGTGTATTTGAGCTCTGCAGGTATAATGATTCCTGCCAGATTTTATGTTCAGGCGGATTTGGAGGTTTTAATCCTACAGATCTTCCACATGCAACATACAGCAAAGCATATCTCGTTTCAAAAGGAATCCCAAATCATTTTTTTTTACCTTTTGCCCTTTCTGCACATTCAGTTGATGATATTAGGAAAGCTCTACCAATATTGGAGGAAGAAAGACCAGATCTAGTGATGTTAGTCACCTCAGATTTTCACATGGAGCGTATAAAAATTTTATGGGATATTATAGCACCTAAGCGATTTCCAATTATTTTTATCCCTGCAGTTTCAAGCTTGGATACACAGCAATTAGTGATGCTTGAGGAACATGAAAGGAACGCTATTAAGGCTTTAGAGAAAAATAATTTTAAAATATATTAGTCTAAAATTAAGGGATTAAGCCATCTCTATTTTTATGGAAAATTTATAGTCCCAGTTCATTTAATATTTGTCGATAATTATTAATAAAAAGCTTGGTCAATTTAAACTGTTCTGTTTCTTCATAATGCGTTAATTCAAGTCCGCTATCTGTTACTTTATATATTTCTGAATCGGGATAGGATAATAAAATAGGGGAATGTGTTGCAATAATAAATTGAGAGTTTTGATCGACCAATTCTTTTATCCGAATCATCATATTGAGTTGACTATCAAATGAAAGTGCTGATTCTGGTTCGTCAAAAATATAAAACCCTTTTCCTGATAATCTATTATGCATCAGTGCTAAGAAGCTTTCTCCATGTGAACATTGATGTAATGATTGGCCATATGCTTCTTCTAATTTCGCTTGATCGCCTTCGTAAAGGTTATCTATTTCACTGGCAACATTAAAAAAACTCTCCGCTCTTAAGAAATAACCGTCTCTAAAACGGTATGGACCTCTGATCAGTTTAATATCCTCATAAAGGTTCGAATGTGATTCTTTCGTTGAAAAGTTAAAATTTAAGCTTCCACCTTCGGCATTAAATCCTGACTTAATCGCAATTGATTCGATAAAAGTAGATTTTCCTGATCCGTTGTCTCCTACGATAAAAGTGACTGGGCTACGGAAAGTAAGCTTATCTAAACTGTGGATGGATGGAATGTTGTATGGGTAAGATATACGATCCACATGTGGCTTAGTATTTTCAACACTTTTTAGGTATAACATATTGATCAATCATATAAAAACAAATATTAAGTTAGTGCTAATGCGAATTAATCTCTTTTCCCTTTGATATAAGCATACACTGCTTGTGCATGACCATGTCCTAGCTGATAATCTTCTTTTAACCAATTGATAATCTGATTAGCTTTTATTTCAGCTTTAATTTTATTGTTTTCTATAAATCCTTTTTGGGTTGCTAAGTTTATAAATGCTTCGGGACTTACTCCGGTTTTTTCTTCAATATTCTTTAGGTATGTGTGAAAAGACATGCTATTAAATTTAATTTTCGGTTTCTAATTACTGGTACATTTATCAACTAGCTTTTTTATATTTTGCTGTTGGATCTGCATTATATCGCAGCTAAAATTATACCACAATTTTGCCTTTTTTTAAAAAATAAGCATTGATTTTCTATCGGAGATTAACGATACTTTATTTTTTTATGCAGGAAGTATCGTTTGCACAGGTGTACTAATAGGGGATGAGAATCTAGAAGTAGTATCCTCTTTTATGAATCGAAATAGTATAATATATTTTCTAAAGCTTACATAAAATAAAGCAGGGTGAATTAATACGCTTGTAATATGTGGTATATACTTGTTTTGAGAAAATATTGAAAAAAAAGAAAATCTTCCAATCCACTCATAAAAAGTTGTCGTATATAAATTCATAAACTAAAAAATTATACACTAAAAACGAATATGTTATGGAAAAAATGTCATCTCAAAAAGAGTGTTTAGTAGAAGAAAACGAACATCTCGATAAAAAAGACCTTCGGAGAAGGGATTTCTTAAAATTTACCGGTGCAGGCGTAGCAAGTCTTGCCCTACTTGGGGTAACTGGTTGTAAAAAGGACCGCCATGATGAAGATATGGGGGCAGATGGTTTTTATTTTGGCAGTGGTGACATCGCTATTTTAAATTATGCCTACGCACTTGAGCAACTTGAAGCGGCTTTTTATATTCAGGTTGTAAATAGTCCATACTCTGGTATATCAGATTTGGAAAAGACTTACTTAACAGATATCAGAGATCATGAGGTTGCGCATCGCGAATTCTTTAAAAAAGCTTTAGGTGGGAAAGCTATTTCAAATTTAGAATTTAATCTTTCCGGTATTAACTTTTCAAGTAGAGAAAGTGTGCTAAGCACCGCCAAAACATTTGAAGATCTGGGTGTCTCTGCCTATAATGGTGCTGGATGGCTGATCAAAGATGTCAACTATCTTGCCTTAGCAGGTAAAATTGTATCTGTTGAAGCTAGGCATGCTGCATTGATCAGAGATTTGATCGATAACGGAAGTTTTGCGAATATGGAAGTTATTGATTCAAATGGTTTAGATGTTGCTAAAAGTCCCACAATGGTACTTCAGGCGGCTTCCCCATTTATCAAATCTAAAATTGATGTAAAGGATTTACCTACTTATTAACCTTCTAAATCTTATTGTTATGAATTTATTAAATGTTTTTGACGAAATAAATAATGTTGATCCAGAATTCACTGATCGCATTAGTCCACGCAGAGAAGTTATTCGAAATATGACTTCTTTTGGGAAAAAGGTTACTTTGGCCGCATTACCCTTCCTTATAAGTGATCTTTTTAAGAAAGCTTATGGCGCGACAGCTCCTACAGATGTTAATGGTGTGTTGAATTATGCTTTAACGTTGGAATATCTTGAAGCGGAATATTATACTAAAGGGGTTGCTGCCCCCAATCTAATTCCTTCAGGTAGACCTTTGGGAGCTATTACAACCATTCGTGATCATGAAAATGCGCATGTTAAATTTCTTAAGCAGGTATTAGGGGATAAGGCAGTTTCTAAACCTACTTTTGATTTTACAGCTGGAGGTACCTTTGGAAATGTTTTTAGTGATTATGATACATTCTTAGCTCTTGCTCAAGCTTTTGAAGATACTGGTGTCCGTGCATATAAGGGACAGGCAGGTATTTTGCTCGGAAATAAAGTTGTGCTAACGGCCGCTTTACAGATACATTCGGTAGAGGCTCGTCATGCTTCGCATATACGTCAGATGCGTAGAGCAAGAGGGGGTGCTGCTGCAAATCAAAAACCTTGGATAACAGGTGCAAATGATAGTGGAATTGGTGCTGTTGTAGATCCAGTTTATATGGGGGAAGATAATAAAGTTCAAGCAAATGTTGATATTACAACTTTGAAAGGTGTTACAGGTAATTTATCTTTGGCTGCGGCTACTCAATCTTTTGATGAGCCTTTAGGAGCTGATGCTGTTCTTAATATTGCAAGTCTGTTTATTAAAAATTAGTGTATAATGCTTTGAAGTGAGGCTCCTTGTTTGTTATGAACAGGGAGCTTTTTTTGATACTATTTTCAGTGCTCTGAAGTGAGAAACTTAACAGATATGAGGTTTAATGTATTGGTTATGATTTTTTCTGGTGCCGCTTTTTGCCTTGTATAAATTCATAAAAATTGTATTTTTCAATTTGATTCTTAAAACATTTTATTCTAATTATTTGTTTAACTATAAAAACATTACAAATCAGATTAAATGCTATTTTGTGCCGGATGTAACTTATTATGTAGCGATCGAATCAGTTAGGATATTTCACAAAAAATATCTGATAAAAACTTAGTTAAGCTAGAAGGATGTGTCTTTAAATAGTTTATTTCATAAGTTCACTCAATAAGTATTTGTAAGAATTCTTTTAAAAGATGTGTTTTTGATTTGATTAAGCTTAATACATTTTGTTTTATTAAATTACTATGCAATTTTTACCTGTTAATCAGAACCTATTACTGCAATTGCAAATTAGAGGTTACAATATATTAGCCTCTGCGCAAGGTATTGATCATGAAAATCCAAGTTACTATCCAATCCAAGTTTCTGATGTATGGGATTATCTCGTTCGCTTGGACTATACTTCTGGAATTGGGGAACCAGCACTAATTGTTATCGAAGATGCCCTTAGGAATATTAAAGAGCAACATTTTGATGGAGCTGTTTTTGTTGATTTTGAAGTTGACTAGACTAAGAAAAAAGAAATCATTAATTTAAAATGGTATTAAATTAATGATTTCTAATACTGCATGTTTCAAAATGATATTTGAATACGCAGGTTTTAGTAGCTGAATTTTTTTATTCTTCTATAAGAACATGCCACCTGAAATTTCGATTCGCTGTGCATTGATCCATCTTGCGTCATCTGTGCACATGAAAGCAACTACACCTCCGATGTCGTCTGGAAGTCCCACTCTTCCCAGTGCTGTTTGTGAAGCAATTGCTTCGTTAATTTGTTCGTTGTCTCGTACTAAACCATTTCCGAAGTCAGTTTCAATTGCTCCTGGTGCAATTATATTGGATCTAATACCTCTTACTCCTAATTCTTTTGCCTGATATTTAGTTAAAGTTTCCATTGCTCCCTTCATTGCCGCATATGCCGCATAGCCGGGGGTAGCGAAACGAGCTAAGCCTGACGATACATTGATAATAGCACCGCCGTCACGTAGCAGTGGCAAAGCTTTTTGCGTTAGAAAGAAGGCTCCCTTAAAATGAATGTTTACCAAGTTGTCAAATTGTTCTTCAGTCGTTTCTGCAAAAGAAGCATGGATACCGATACCTGCGTTATTGATTAGAAAGTCAAACTTATCGGTATTAAATACCGATACAAGTGTCGATTGGACATCAGTGAAAAAGCTGTCAAAGGTTTTGCTGTCCGCAACGTTAAGTTGTAAAGCCACAGCATTTACACCTAAGTTTTTAAGTTCTAGTACGGTGTTTTCTGCCTCAATTTTTTGTGACTGATAGGTTAAGATGATATCAATTCCTTTTGATGCGATTTTGAGAGCGGTATTTTTTCCTAGTCCACGGCTACCACCGGTTACAAGTGCAATTTTATTTTTTGTTTCCATTTGTTCCTTTTTTATTGAAAACAAAGTTAAATGACAAATGTTGATTAAAATGGTGACAGTTTAAGTATTATATCGCTATCTTATTAACTTCAGATGATAATGATTGGAAATAATCTATCCGATATTGCTTTGGAGTTTTTCCTGAAAAACGCTTAAAGAATTTGGTGAAGTTGGAGGGGTCATAGGTTAATGTGCGCGCAATTTCGGCAATTGACATATCGCTATTTTGTAAGAGTGATTTTGATATTTCTGTTAATCTATTTTCCATGAAATAGCAAGGTGAATACCCTGTTGCGGATTTGATTGTATTGCTGAGGTGAATAGGGTGAATGTAAAGCAAAGCTGCAAAATCTCTAATCTCAAACATTTGATCCTTTTTGCCCGATAATATATCTGTCAGATGGTTATCTACTTCTCTTAAAAAATCAGCAGTTATTTCATGTTGACGGCTTAAAAACTTTTTTGGAATTTTCATGTCTTCGAAAATGTAATTTTAATAAAAGTATCCCTTATTTTCTGTTTTAAAATAATAAAAGTACTGTTGAGCTCGATTGTAAACTTTGCTAATCTAAATGTAGCAATAAAAAATTATTTTTTTTATTGCTGTATGTTTGTAATTATTTAAATCTTTTTAAGATAGCGTCAAATTTATTGACTTTTCACGTTGTTGTTAATGGTCTTAAATGAGTTGTGAAAAGTAGAAATAATTAGAAAATTGTTATATTGATCTGCTTACTAAGGTGGATTATAGGCTTACATATCAAACTTAAAATTTCCATCAGTAACTTGTTTCTCTCGAAAAATGAAAAATTAAACTAGTTAATGAAAAATGAATATTAATTTAAGTGATTATAAGCTAGAGCGGATAGCCCCATCTCAATGGCAAGATTATAAGTTAATCAGACTTGAGGCTTTAAAGACAAATCCTGAATTATTTGGTAGTTCATATGCAAAAGAAGTATTGTATAGTCAGGATGATTGGATTACTTTATTGGAAAACGATGCACGGGCAATTTTTGCTTTATATCATTTAGATTTATTGATCGGTTTAAGTGGTGTAGTGCTGAATAGAGATAATCAATCTGAGGCCATTTTAATTTCTTCGTTCATCAAAGAGGCTTATCGTGGCAGGGGACTTTCTCAATTATTCTTTCAAGCACGAATTGAATGGGCTAGGCAAAAGGAGTGTGCTCAGGTTATTGTATCACATCGGGTGGGTAATGAAGCTTCAAAAGCAGCGAATCAGCGATGTGGTTTTGTGTATACTTATTCAAAAGAATCACGATGGCCGGATGGTTTATTGGCTGAGGAATTGATGTATTGCTTATGGCTATAAATGTAAATAATCGATAATAGTGATTTGTGATCTTTGGATTGGTTTATAATTTTTAGGTTTATATTTCATCTCCAAGTTTTGAAAATTTGTTTCTGTACTCTATTGGGGTTAAGCCTGTTATTTTTTTGAAAATATCTCTAAACGCTTTTGTATCGGTATAACCTACGTTAAACATGACTTCGGAGACATTCTTTCGTGAGGCTTCAAAATGATTTTTTGCAGCTTCTATGCGTACGCGTTGCATGTATTCGATAGGTGTATTGTTTGTAGCATCTTTAAATCTTCTTTCAAACGTTCTACGACCAATATTGATGAGTTTTGCTAAATCTTCTACAGTAATCTTTTCTTCGTAATTTTTTTCTATATAATCCTGTACTTTTTGGATATCAGTGTGGTTATGGTTTCTTTGACCTCTAAAAATTGCAAATTGAGACTGGTTATCTCTTCCGATATCCAATGCAAAATATTTTGATATCATGACAGCTGTTTCTCGATCTGAATATTTTTCGACCAGATACAGTATTAAATTCCATAAACTGTTTGCACCGCCACTACTATAGATATTCTCGTGTTCGGTGATCACAGCTCCATCTTCGATCTCGACTGCAGGGTATCTTTGTTTAAACTCGTTTATGTATGCCCAGTGGGTGGAACACTTTTTTCCATCTAATAATCCTGTTTCTGCTAGTAAAAAAGCTCCTACACATAAGCTTGCAAGGCTTGTTCCTTTTAAATGAAGTTTTCTGAAATAGGGTAAAGCCTCTTCATTTGCTTTTATCCCTTTATCCATATCTCCAAATGTTGGAGGGATAATGAGGAGGTCTGTTTTAGTAACTTCAGATAATAAGCGGTTTGTTTTTATGGTATACTCTCCGTTATTTGCAGTGATATATTCATTTAAGCCAACATATTCGACATTGAAAATGGGTCTCTTGCCAAAGAAGGTAAGAAATTCATTGGCGGTTTGAAAAGTACGAAATGCGGGTGTAATGCCTTCTATTGTACCATGTTGTGGAACGAAAATGGAAATTTGCATATCTCTTAATTTAGTTAGATAAATGTACAAATAGTTTTTGTCGTTATCCACCCCTATAGTTGTCGTTTTTACAACATGTGACATTTTGAAATGATCTCCATCTTTGTATAAGCATTATAAACATAAAGAAAAGAGGAATGATACAATCAACAAAAATTAACGTTACAGCAATAGTAAATGCTCCCATCGAGATCGTATGGGACGCTTGGAATACACCTAGTGATATCATGCAATGGAATAGTGCAGATCCAAATTGGCACTGTCCTGCAAGTGAAAATGATGTCCGGGTAAATGGAAAATTTAAAAATAGAATGGAAGCTAAAGATGGTAGTTTTGGCTTTGATTTTGAAGGTATTTATGATAAGGTCGAATTGTTTAAGGAGTTGGCTTACAGCATGAATGATGGAAGAAAGGTACGTACCGTATTTACGGAAAAGGATGGTAAAACAACTCTTTCGACAGTTTTTGATGCGGAGAGCGAAAATGAGGTTGAAGTTCAAAAACAAGGATGGCAGGCCATCTTGAATAGTTTTGTAAAATATGTAGAATCAAAAAAATATTAATTCCTAAAATTTAATGTCATGAAAAAGAATACAGTTTCCTTACATCGCATTATTCAGGCCAGTCCTGAAAAAGTGTTTCGTGCTTTTGCTGATCCAATAGCACATGCCACCTGGTTACCTCCTTATGGTTTTATATGTACAGTGCAACAAATGGATTTTAAAGTGGGCGGTAACTTTAAAATGACTTTTATAAATTTCAGCACTGGAAATGGGCACTCTTTTGGTGGAGAATATTTAGAGATTTTACCGAATGAATCAATTAAATATAGTGATCGTTTTGATGATCCTAATCTTCCGGGAGAAATGATAACGACAGTTTCACTGAATAAGGTGTCCTGTGGTACTGAACTTCAAATTGTGCAAGAAAATATTCCAGATGTAATACCTGTTGAAATGTGCTATTTAGGTTGGCAGGAATCATTAGATAAAATGAAGAGATTGGTTGAACCTGAAATACCTGATGCATAATTTATAGCAATATGTTATTTCAGAGAACCGATAAAATGATGAATGGTGTTTTTATTACATTTTCAGGAAATTGTAAGAAAGCACTTCAATTTTACCAAAATTGTTTTGGTGGTAAGTTGTATTTTGAAGCATTTAAAAATGAGATGAATAACTATCCGGAGTCACCTATAATTATTGGCTCATTAATTTCTGATATGATTGTAATTCATGGTTCAGATTTGGTACATAATGAAGGTCGTCAGGTCGGAAATTATTTATCTATATTTCTGCATTGTAATGATGCGGGAGATCGCAAATTATTAATTCATAAATTGAAAGTTAATAGAAAGATTACTTATACTCCAGATGAAATCAAACAAAGCTTGATTGAAATAACGGATGCATTTGATGTGCGTTGGATATTGGCTATTTAGAAGATAGCTTCTGATTTATTCGTATTGCAAAAATGAAAAAAGGTTAACTTAAAATTTAAGATAGCCTTTTTTATTGAGTAGTGTTTTCAAGTATTTTGTAAAATAATTGAAATTATATGGTTTGTAGGCATGTTAATTTATCCATCCAAATTTTGATAGAAATGCATCTGTCATGAAAGAGTAAGAAATAACAATATCCGTCAATGTTATTGCAATTAAGTTGCAATAGTTGTTACCTTTAATACACCATCCCACAAAAGTAATTGTTGATGGTGTATTAAAGGTTTATTATGAAAGAAAATAGAATTTATGATGTCATCATTATTGGAGGTAGCTATGCAGGTCTTTCTGCAGCCATGGCACTAGGACGTTCTTTGCGAGATGTGTTGGTAATTGATAGTGGAATTCCGTGCAATCGACAGACGCCACATTCCCATAATTTCTTGACACAAGATGGTAAGACACCCTTGGAGATTGCTACCATAGCAAAGCAACAGGTTGAGCAATATGAAAGCATTATTTTTGAAAATGGTGTCGTGACAGATGGTAGGTTTGCGTCAGAAGGTTTTGAGATCTGTACTGAAGAAGGGAATATTTATATCGGTAGGAAACTTATTTTTGCTACTGGAGTTAAGGATATTTTTCCTGATATAAAGGGTTTTTCTGCATGCTGGGGGATTTCAGTTATTCATTGCCCTTACTGTCACGGTTATGAATTTAAACATCAAAAAACCGGTATTATTGGAAAAGGGGATAAGGCAATCCATCTATCTTCATTAGTTCATAATCTCACTGATCAATTACAGGTTTTGACAAGAGGTGACGCAAATTTTGAAGAAGAACAAAAAGATAAATTAGCTAAAAATCAAATTGGTACAATTGAAACTGAAATTGTAGAAATTGTTCATAAAGACGGATATGTTAAGCAATTGGTGTTTGATGATGGTCGAACAGAAACTTTTGATGCTGTGTATGCTCCAGTTCCCTTCGTGCAGCATTTAGACCTGCCGGTGAGTTTGGGATGTGAGCTTACTGAGGCTGGGCATATCAAAGTTGATAGTTTTCAGAAAACCAATATTCCAGGTGTTTTTGCCTGTGGTGACTCCACCACAATGATGCGCTCCGTAGCAAGTGCTGTAAGTACTGGAAATACAGCTGGAGCGATGGTCAATATGGAATTAACACAAGAAGAGTTTTGATGATGAATCTTAAAGGACGATTTACTTTAACCAAATAATTGGGTGTAAACTATTTTATTCTCTTATTTGTTTATAATAATAAAACTATGTCTAGATTGTTCGTCATTACTTCTTTTATATTTCTCACTTTTGTTGCATGCCAACCAAATACCTCTCATCAGAGGCCAGCTGTGAAAGACAAGTCTCAGGATACCGAATTGCATCGGCAGTCCGGAATTACTTTTTTAGAGGGAGGTCTTACTCATAAAATGGAGAAAAAATCAGGTATTACAGACACTATTTTTATATCTGTCCATAAACCGGATTCCGCTCATATTATACTTGAAAGTCCAACCAATACGGCAAATATCCGTATTGGTCAGCTTTTTTCTCCAAATGGGAGTGCTGATGGTCCATTCGGAAAAGTCCTGGAATATCGATTTAATGACACAGGCCAATATTATATTACGGTTAGTGAGAATCTTATGGTTGGTGATCATTATAACGGAGCTTATCAGGTGCGAATTATAAATGGTCTGTCAAAATAAGATCGATCAATTATTATAACCTGGGGCAATTTATAATTTGTTAGTCTCAATAGAACATCGAGACTAACATGTACTTATTAAATGATATGATCTGGTTTTGTTTAGAACGACCAGTTGCAAGATTTTGCGGCAAAGAAGAATACCGCTAACCAAACTAAACCTTTAAAAAGGAAAAAGAGAAAAGCGCCTACGCCTAAGCGTTTTACCCATTTTGTTTTATCATTTTTTTGCTCCATTCGTAAATATAAACAATAATGCTGTGTTTTAGTTTACATTTATAATTGGGGAAAATACGTTGCCAAAATTGTAGAAAGTTTGATTTGCCTTCTCTGTCGCAAGCTCATAACTTGCAGGATCTTCGGCATGTTTATTTAAGACAGTAGTGAATCCTGCCCACATTTCACGACTGTTTTCACCATACCCTTCAAAAAACGAAGTGCCTTTAGTGATTCCATATTTGTTCAGCATCTGCACAATGTATGGCCCACCCATAATTGATCCCTCAAGAACATAAAGTGAGCTTAGGGCTTCTAACACATTGTTAACTAGAGGAGCATTAGCTTCTGGAAGATTTTCTACACTTCCGCCCAATGCTTCGATATCCTTTTTTATATAAGAAGAATTACGACGATCTGCTAGATCGGGCAAAATATCCGAAGTTACAAAAGGTGCAATACGATCTTCAACGGCACGGAAATAGGCATAAAAACCTTTTAGAACCTTTGTGTAATCTGCATCTGAACGAATACTTTTTAATTGACGTACGATTGTACCTTCTACGTTTTGGTGAGCAGCATGTGTTTGCTCTTTAATATGTTGACTAAGCATTTTTCTAGTATTTAGTTATAATTATTCTTTACAAATATTCGTATTTATTTTAAAACCTTTATGCTTTATAATGATTTATCATCTATGAAAAACGATCTGAATTAAATTATACATAATTTTTTTAGTTCTTTAATTGAAAATTTGTTTTAAACAGCAGATTCTCACCTATTGTTTCTGGCCAAAAGACGAAGGGAGGATTATCTTTAATATTATCAACACCTTTTTCCAGCTTAGAGTCTGTAATAGAAACAATGTCTTGCAGTGTAGATGCTAGCCAAGGCTCTTTCGGATTACCTATAGGTAGGTCTGTTTTTGGGGTGGCTAGGGAAATATCGACAGACATTCCATCAAAATAGTCCGACCAACCATCAGCATTACGAATCAGGAATGATGCAAGATAAATGTCGAAAGCATCAATTTTAAGAGAGAAAAATCCTACTGGCTTTCCAAAAGTTTTCTGGCCAATAAGTCTCACAGGAAAGTAAGGTTTAAAACTACTAATAAGAAGTTCACTAGCTGATGCGGTCCGTCCGGATACAATAAATGATAAGTGTTGTAATGTGTTGAATAGTCCTTTCTTGGCGAAATAATGTGTATTAGCTTTTTCACTATAGTCTACATCGGCCATAGTTGCGGAACGACCTTTATATTGTACAGGATTTCCATTTGCATCTAAATAGGGTTGTTTACTTAAAAGAGTAGCCTTGCCATTTTGGACATTCGGATGAAATTGTTCACTGAACATGATTTTCCCATCCAGTTTTGTAGGTACAATCAAGTTGGCCAAATATTCCGCTGTCTCTACATATCCGCCGCCATTGTGACGAAGATCTAAAATCAGATGAGTCACTTGTTTGTTGAAGAGTTCTGTAAAAAGTCTGTTCAGTTCTGTTCGAACAATAGCGAGTTCGGGAAAGGAAGCGATATAAAGATAGGCTATTTGTTTATTGCCTGAAGTCCAATAGGACAGGTGTGTCGCGTATTTGTATTGGTGCTTTGTATTTGCCACATGTCCGTTACCTTTTTTTGTGTTTCTACTGCGCTCCAGATAAGAGTATTTGGGTTTTCCTTCAATTGGAGACCATTCATATGGTTTGCCATTAGGGGCCAATGAGTATTGACTTATTGCGAAAAGCTCACGTTCATAAGCAGTCTGTTCGGGACTAATGCTTCCAAACTTCTTACGAGGAGTAAAATCTGTATAGGAGGGAAGTGATTCCTGCCACCGGTATAATTGTTGAGCATACAAAAAAATTGAATCAAGAATCAGTTCTTTTCGTGTTCCAATGTCAGGACTTAGCCTCTCATCTTGTGTTATAGTTTTATTTCCATGGTCTCTACAGGCACTTAAGAGTAATAATAAACAAATACCAATAGGAGCGGCATGACCCAATAGTTTCATTTGTTTCCTAATAAATTTAGTTGATTTGCCCATATATTTACTTAAATGATTCTTTTACGCCAAATAGACTTTATACTACTGATGTTGAATCCGCTTGAGAATCAATTGATTTAATTTTGCTGTCCCATTGGCTATAAATGAGAAGTTAATCAATCTTTAGTTTTTTTTAACTTTATTTTTCCTTTTAAATTTCTATTTTTGTACCAATTTATTTAATATTGATGCCTCCATATCTGTGGATAGTCAAAGATCCCAAAGGCGACCTCCTTTGGGATTTTTTATTTTAGGGTAATATTGGCCTATCATTCTTTATCGGTTTACTGGATAAGCTAGCCAGAAAAGCAATGATATTTTCTTGTTCTTTACTACTCAATCTTACGTTTTGTATATGCGGCGATAACACTCCATTGATCTGTTGACCTGTTTTTTGTGGCATACCGCTACTTAATAGATTGATTAGTTCACTCAAAGTAGCAATACTACCATTATGCATATATGGTGCAGTATTTGAAATGTTCCGTAATCCAGGTGTACGAAACTTACCTTTGTCACTTTCTAATTTAGAAGACTCAAATCGTCCGTTGTCCACTGCACCTTTGTTCGTTACTGCATAGCCGAGATTATGAAAATCTAAGTCCGTAAAATACGGACCGTTGTGACAATTGATACACTTTCCTTTCGTGCGGAACAAATGTAATCCCTCGAGCTGTTGGTCATTTAGCGCCTGATAATCACCTTGGACAAACCTATCAAATGCAGTTTCTCCACTGCTAATGGATTTGGAATAAGCAGCAATGGCATCCAGCAAACCCTCTATTGTCATATTCTTATTATTATAAGCCGATTCATACAGATCTACATAACCAGGTATGGACATTAATTTGGAAGATAAAGAACTCGTATTTCCGCCCATTTCAATTGGCGAATTGATAGCTTCTGCAATTTGTTCACGGTAGGTTTTTGCACGACCATCGTGAAAGAGCTTTCCTTCCAGGTACCAGACATTTTCCATGGATGGTGTGTTGCGGTGATGTAAAGCTATACCATCCGCTGTTGTTTTCTGATCGATCCAGTATGTGTCCGGATTATGGCACGAAGCACATGTCTTCATGCCATTACCTGTACGGGGATCAAAAAACAGGGCTTTGCCTAGCGCAATAAGCTCAACCTTATCTTTTGAAGGATTAACGGGCAATGCTGCTAGTTCTCGTTCTTCAATGTTTTTATACCATTCTGCTACTGGCCACTGTGCGATATTTTTAGTGTATTTTTCTCGTAGCGTTTCTTCTGGGGTAGGCACTATTGTCGGTTCTTCCGTTGATGACTTACCCTTACTGCAGCAGCATAAAGACACGGTTAGCAAAGCTACCAGAATTACCTGTTTTGTCCAGTAAATTTTTAATAGCACGATGCGAAGTCTTTTGACAAATAAGTTTAATTTACAGCAATGGAATAATTACTTTCAGTTAAGATCTTGCCGGATTTGTCCATTATCTTGAGGACGTTAATTTTACTTCCAAGCACTGTTGTTGGTATTGGGAGGCTCACAGTCAGCTTTGTAACATCAAATACTGCATTAGTTATTTTATAAGAATTGTTAAGGTTATCAACAGCTACAAAATGATCAAAATCGCTTTTGAAATAAAGTTCATAAAGTATTTTGCTGACTAATGGTACAACCAGGTTTTGTCCTTTTGTGGCATTATAAGCAACGTTAGATTTTATTAAGACATCAAGTCCAGGTAATACTACTTCGAACGGATCGCTAAGTACTGAGAAGCGACCCGAAACTAATTTCACCTGGTAGCTACTACCTGCTTTAAGGTTGTCTGGCGCTGTAAATTTAGCTATAAAGTAGGTTAACGCTGTATTTAAAGATAGAAGAGTTTCTTTTCCATCTTTGTCGATTAAATAACCTTTTGTTTGTGTTTCATTGGGTATGATATTTTCTCCCACGAAGGTAAAAGTCCCTTTTTCTGGTTCCTTTAAAGAATATATGCCTGTCGACGGATCATTTAATTTCGCCTGTACTTGTGGTTGGTTGACTTGAAAGGATAATGTATAGTTTTTGCTGGAACCATCCTGTGCTCTAACGGTATAGATAATGGGTTTTTCTAATTGCAATTCTATTGACGTGCCTGAAGCAGGTGTAATAGTGGCCATTTCTGAGACTTTTATGGTTGGTGTAATGCTTTCTGGTTGGTCCACCAGCGGTGGCCAGTATAGGATAATCCGATCTTCTACTATACTTGCCGATAAGGTATTGCCTGAAGCATCTCTGATGCTAAATGATTCGATGTCTTTATATGGTAAATCGGGGGTTTCTTTCTTGCAAGACCAACATGTCATAGTCAGTATAAAAATAGCCAACAATTGGAATGAACGTATTTGTTTTTTCGATAATGAAAGTAGCATGATTTTTTTGATTAAAAAGATCCGCAACCCATCCACAGGTTACGGAATCTTCTATAGATAATTATTGTTGTTTAAAGCGCTTTATACTCGATATTAGCATCAGCTTTTACCTGTAGTTGACCTGCAACAACTCGTTGCCCTACGTTACTGAAGTTATTGAGTTTTACGGCATATAAAGCACCTGAAGCGTTACCAACTAATACAGTCAGTGGTTGAATGGCTACATTCTCATGGGAACCTAGATCGTATTCATACCATGTGCCACTACCTAATGATGTTACTAGTGTAGCAGTACTCCAGTCCGATGCAGAAACAGCGGAGATGTCCGTCGTTACTGTTCTAATTTCGAAACCTGCATTTGCTTTGATCGAGCCATTAACATGACTGAAGAATGCTACTTGTCCACTGCTGGTTAGACTTTGAGAACCTGTTGTAAAATCTACATAAACAGCAGGCCAGTTGGCAGCGTTTGATGGGCTCCACCATTGACCAACTACTGTTAAGCTGGTGTTTGCTTTTGCTTGAGTAAGCGCCAAAGGAGCTGTTACCTGTTCTGTTTTTGGGGCCGCTGCCCATACTGCTGCCGATAGCACTGTCACGGCCATTGCCGATTGTAAGATTGTTTTAATGTTTAATTTCATGTTGACCTCCTGTTTTTTATTTATTTAATGTTGATGCCACCTTGGCATATTGTGGATGCATGTTTATGACTCCGTTATCGTACTGGTGTATAGTTGCGTTTTCACAACGTCAGGCCAGTCTTTGAACTGGAATTTGATTTGGACATTTTCGAAACTCCCTGTTGGAAGGTTTGCTGGTAGCGAAACCTGCATTTCGGTACGTGTATGGGATTTGATGGTGAGCGGATAATCTTTGCCGTTGAGTGTCATAATAACCTCTGTAGGATCTAGGATTACTTTGTTTAAGTTAGCTTTGATAGTCCAATCCGTGTTTTTAGCCAATGTTAATCCTAATAAGGTGAAAGTTACATCTGGTTGTCTATAGGTAATCTTGAGTGGATTGGCTAATATAATGGTATGATTAAGATTGGTCACTTCGACATCATATGTGCCCGCTATGATATCCGAAGGAATAAGATTTTCCCGCTCGGTTCCGGTATAAGTTAATTGATATCCAATACTTGAAGCTTTTAAGCTATTAGGCGTTGGCATCTGAACACGTTGCTTCGTCTCTTGGTTAATGAGTACTATACTGACCAGTGAAGAGTTTGTATGCATGAAAGTCCCATTTATCGCAGGAAGTTTCGTTCCTGGTCCTTGCGTAAGCGCAATGGAAGATGTTGATGCAAAAGTCGCTTCAAAAGATGATGTACTTTGTAATTCGATCTTTAGCTTGTAGGTACGGGTTGTTCCTGTTGCAGATTTTACCGTGTACGTCTTATCTTTTTCATCAGTTTTAACAGGCAAGATCTCTTCCACGATTTTGGCACCAGAAGATACCTGGATTGTAGGATCAATTACTAATAATCCATAATAATAGGGTAAGTAAACCGTTATGGTATTTTCCCCATTATCTATAGCACCATAGATAACATCGTCATTCGGGAGGTTCGTTACCTTGTATTCTAGTATTTTGTCGCTAGGAAGTAAAGGCAGATCTTCAGTTTTTGTACAGTTACTAAACAGTAATCCCAGGAATAGTATGCTTATAAAAGTGTATATTCTTTTCATTTTATCTAAATATTGACTATCGTGTTTTATGGATATTATTATTTAATTCTTGATTTCAAATTTGGTACTTCCAGATTTCGCTAATACATATTGGAAAGTAAAGAATGGTGTGGGTGAAGTTTTATACCAGTCCTTTGGATCTAATAGGTCTTTGTAGATACTCTGTATTTTGATTTTTGCATAGTTGCCATTGGCTGTTCGGACGACCAATGTATGCTCTTCAATTGGATAACAAACATGCTTTTTGTTTTCGGCTCCTCCGCCTTTAATGTTACCACCAAAATCATATAGATACCATCCCAAGCCTTCGCCAAAAGCTCCTGAGTCATCCGTTCCATAAGGTTTTTCTCCTCTTCGGAATTCAGCATCTGAAGGAATATCAACAACATCTTCAAATTTTTTCTTGACTAGAAAAATCCCACCTTTACCGGGGCCACCTATTCCGTCTCCATTTGAGCTATTATTGCAATTGATAAAACTCCTGTATATGCCTGCGAAAGAAATATCCCAGCGTGCTGTCAGCCTATAATCAGGTGTAATAGCCTTATTCTGTTCTAAACTATAATATATAGATGATTGTGCAGTAGTAGGTAAGCTTCCGGCAGGTAATTCTTCACCAAAGTTTTTTACCGTAATTAAACGGTTGAACATTCCTTCTGAAATTTCTGGATTCGGTTCAGGTTCTATTTTAGGATCGCTTTTACTGCAGGCGCCTAGCAATGTTAAAAAAACAAAGATTGCGATGAATTTTAAGAGGTTACTACTTTTTGTTATTTTCATTTTTAGTGTTATATATCGTAATACTATAATTTCAATTATTCCTGTGGTTATTTGATCATTATCTTTATTTATATTAATTCTAAATAATAGTAAAGGTAATGAGTTTAGCTAATCCTTTGTATATTAAAACTGATATTTAATCTATGTTTTTTGCTTGCTGATATTTATTTTACCGAATGGTGTTAAACCGAAAATTTTATTAATTACTTGTGTTTAACGCCTTACTACCATCCTCTTGTACATAGTATTTGAATGTATAATAGGGTGCGGGCCAGTTCATATTTGTGACGGCAGATGGATTACCTTTGTAGGCATTGATAAGTTGTAACTTGGCATATTTTCCATCAGGAAGTCGAATGACGTATGTTCTGTTAGGGAGCGCCTGCATAATGTGATTGTTTAGGCTATATCGAAACCATCCATCTGAACCTTCTGATGATGCCCATCCGATTTTGTTAACTTCACTTTTATGAAATTCGTCATCCGAAGGTGCAACGGTGATACTTTGATAGGGCTGTTTAATTAAGATGACTGCGGTATTATTTGCTTCTCCTTGATATCCTGGATTATATTGGTATTGTGAATTGTTGACAAAAACTTCAGAATTATAGGGGCCAGTAAAAGCTAAGTCCCAATCTTTCGTTTTCAGCCATTGAGTCGAATCTGCTTTTGTCTTAATCCAAATTTGTTTCTGATCCTTGAAACGAAATAGAAAAGTATAAAAGTTGCGCTTTTCTTTACCTTCTGTACCATCCCCCATAGAAGCATCGGTATCCCCTGCAAGATCTTTAATGACGATACTCTTACCATCTTCAAGTACAATATTGTATTCCTTATCCTTGCCACATGAGGCAATAAGAAATACGATAACTGTAGAGAAAATACAACGACCTATTTTATGAAAAGAAATCAATATGCTGCATTCAGCTATTATTAGTTTTATCGTATTCATTTTGTAGCAATTTTAATTATAAAACATCTTGAAAGGAGAGCTAGCTAGCCTTTAAAACTTAATTGCAGTTCTCCTATGTCTACATGTTATGTGGTTTTGGAAAATTTATTCTTTGATCCAACGATAACTCAGTCCACCCATGATGACACGACCTGGTTGTCCGAGTAAATAGCGGCTAGTAAAATTAAACAGATTATCTCCAATGAGACGAAAAGTGAGTTTTCCTTTCATCAGACTTTTTTCAACGGTCATATTTAAAAGCGTATGGTATGGAATGAAAATATCATTCTTGTCTATGAATTGATTTCCATTGTATTCCTGGAATGGTGTATTTCCCCTAAAATTAATTCTTGCATTGATATTCATATCCCAAGGTTTATATGCGTACTGCGTTTTAAAATTGATCATATGTCTTGATCTATCTTCAATACCCCAATAGTCTGATTTTTTACTTTGGCGATATTCTCCTGTTTGCGGATTATTGATTTGATTGTAGGGAAAGTTTCCGCTTGCTATACTGTCTAAGACACTTAAATCTTTTGCTATTAAATATTGATAGCCTACAGAGAACTGTAAAACTTTGTTTGCTTGATAAGTAATTGAAGTTTCGAAACCTTTGTTCATCGCCTTCGGCAGATTGCGGTAACTGTAGATCTGAGCAACATTCGTCCCATTCCCGACACTGACCGTATTGATCTGATTATTGATGCGATGATAAAATACCGAAATATCAGCTTGAATTTTTTGACTAGCATTCCATGTTAAACCAATATTATTAGACAGGCTAGTTTCCGCTTTTAGATTTCCTGCGACTAAATTCAACATATAACTGTTTTTATAGCTCAATTCACCAGCCGCATCCATTGCTGAAATAACATCTGCCACGCGTTCAGTACCAACTACCATATAGTTTGCTGCTGGATTGTAGAATACCTGATAACGCATTTTGTAATCAGGAGCTTTAAATCCTGCCCCAAAACCTGCTTTGGCAACAAGAGTTGAATTAATATGATATTGCAAGCCAAGACTTGGGCTAAGGTGACCATTATAGACATTCGTTTGGTCATAGCGTAGTCCCAATGTGGTCAGTAGCCTGTCAACCGGTTTCCATTCGGTCTGTAGGTATACAAAACCGGTATTTAGCGATCTTTTAGCATCCAGTTTTTGATCATCCATTACCTCTAGACTTCCACCGATACCGGCAGTAAATTTTAGTTTTGTAATTGGACTATAAGCAAACTGTTGTTCTATGCGATGTACATCTTGACCAAATTCTTCAGCGCCGGCCAATACTCCTTGTTGTAGCCACTGTGCCGCAATTTCTGAGTGAAAACGAGAATAATAATAGCGAGACATACTCCGAATCCCTGATTCAAAGTTATGATCATAACTTGCTGCTATGTTGATGTCCTGATCTTTCTGGGTATCTTTCAATATGGTCTGTTCAGACCAGGCATTGATCATCTTTGATACTCGGCCAGCATACCTCGCCGTAATACCCATTGTTCCATTTTTACTGATACGATAACGTGTGCGTCCTTGAAAACTGTAATTGGTATATGGGGGATAAGTGGTACTATTTGACTGCAGATAGTTTTTGTCGGTATTAAATCCATCAGTCCGGTAGTAGTTCCCGGATAAAACAATACTTCCACGTTGATTGTCAAAAGGTGTTTCAGCTTCTAAAGTTGCATCTACCGTATTTAATGTGCCATATAGAAATGAACTGTGTAGCTGTGGCGTCACTGCACCATGTCGTGTAATGATATTAATAGCACCGCCTAAAGCATCGCTGCCATAGAGACAAGATGAAGCCCCTTTTATAATTTCTATTCGTTCTATATTTGTAACTGAAATTCTTGATAGATCAAAATTCCCACTGTTTCTCCCTAACATGGGCTGTCCATCGACCAATACCATCACATAGTTACTGCTAAAACCCTGTATCTGTACGCCGACAGCTCTTGATCCTCCAGCAATGTCATTGACTATGGCAATCCCTGTTTGTTCTTTCAGTACTTCATCCAGTCGGCGACTACCCATCAATTCGATTTCACGTTTGGTAATAATCTTAACAGGCATAGCTGCATTTTCCGCTTTAATAAGATTGTCTACCGCATCCAGTTTACGATTTACCTGTACTTCATCAATATGGCGGTTATCAGTCTCTAATATAATATTCAGCAGCTGTTTTTTATCTTCTAGATCAATGGTCTGTTGGAATTTCTTATAACCAAGAGCTTGAACTTCCAAATCATAATTACCTGCATAAAGCTGATTAAAATGGAAATGACCGGAAGTATCTGTCTTTATAGCCTTTTTATCAGGATATAAATAAACCGTTACGTTTGGTATCGCTTTGTTAGATTCGTTTTTTACAGTGCCACTAATCTGTAATTTATCTTGGGCATGAGTTACTATTAAGTTGCATGCACAAAATATCAGGAGAGAACTAGTTCGTATTAAGGAGCTTTTTGTAAACACTAGGTTATTTTTAATCAATCTAAATAATATTACAAAAAAAGGCAATTGAATTGAACTTTTCTATATGAAAACTGGCATTAATTCTATTTAATTCGATTTGATTATATCCTATAATAATTTTTTAATTGATGTATTTGACTGATTTATAGTGGTGTTTGACTTGTTTTTATCTAAAGTACAAGCAAAAGGTAAATTTAAATTAATTTGTATTTAGACTGATTATTGATTTGTTTTGTATCGAAATGCATTATATAAGTTTTCCCTTTATGATGCTTTTAATTTGAATTAAAGAAAAAAGGATGAGTAGATTTTGCTTTATTATAATAATCCATTGTTGTATGTATATTGCTTTTGGTGGTCATGCACAGCAACGGATTATTACATTGAACAGTTCCATTACTGAGACGATATTTGGATTAGGTGTGGGGAATCGTGTTGTTGCTACCGACGTGACCAGTGTCTCACCTATGGCTGCCGCAGCTTTGCCCCGTGTAAGTAAAAATCGTTCAGTTTCAGCAGAAGGATTACTTTCGTTTGAACCGAATATCATCTTAGCAAATGAAGGTGAAGTTCCTGCAGCAATCATTCGACAAGTACGCGCAGCAGGTGTAAAATATATAGCCTTAAAACCCAACTATACAATTCCAGGCGCTTTAAATTATATACAGCAAGTGGCGGATGCCATTAGTCAACCTGAGCTCGGAAAAGGAGTGGTATCCCAAACAAAGTTAAGTCTGAACCGTATTACTGAAGTGGTTAAAAGTGAAAATAAGGGTAAAGTTCCACCAAAAGTTCTTTTTATTTATGCGCGCGGTACGGGCACTATGAGTGTCGCCGGTAAGGGGAGTAGTTTAGATGCAATCATCCATTTAGCTGGAGGAAAGAATGCTATTCAAGAGTTTTCTGATTTTAAACCTTATACGACGGAAGCTCTGGTACAAGCTAATCCTGATATTATATTGCTGTTTGACTTTGGAGCAAGTAGCTTAGGTGGTGAGGAAGCGATTTTGAAGTTACCGGGTATGAGAATTACCAATGCAGGAAAAAATAAACGTATTCTTACAATGAATGCTTCTTTATTAGTCAATTTTAGTAATCGGCTACCTGACGCAATTTTGGAATTGCACCGAGGTTTTGTAAGAATAATGGATTCAAAGTAATCGATGTGTATAAAAGACAGAAGCTAATTTTACTGGCACTTGTATCAATTTTAATTGTCGTGTGTATAATTTCCTTGGGATTAGGAGCTTATTTTATTCCTCCCAAAGATATTTTTTCCTTGTTGATGCAAAAAACGCATTTAGCATCAGCAACACCCATCAACAGTATGCATGAGGATGTTATTTTTGAAATTCGATTACCACGCTTATTGCTGGGAATACTTGTAGGTGCAGCATTAGGTATCTCTGGTGCAGCTATCCAGGGAATATTTCGTAATCCATTAGCAGAACCCGGACTCATCGGTATATCATCTGGCGCATCGTTATTTGCGGTCATGATCATTGCTTTTGAAGCACTTGTTTTCACCTCAATTTCAGCTTGGATCGGTTACTATGTGTTAGCTTTTGGAGCGTTTGCAGGTGCAGGTTTAACAGCATTTATGGTTTATCGTATAGCTAGTAAAAATGGTAAGCCATCCGTAACAACGATGTTATTGGCTGGAATTGCTATCAATGCTTTTGCTGGTGCACTGACGGGCTTGATGACCTATGTCTCGACCGAGCAGCAATTACGGACCATTACATTCTGGTTGCTTGGTAGTCTAGGCGGAGCTACTTGGGAAAATTTATTGGCAGTTGCTCCGTTTATAATTATCCCCTTGATCTGTCTACCTTTTTTTGGAAAGTCATTAAATGCGTTCGCTCTCGGTGAGATGCAGGCCGATTTATTAGGAATACAAACTGATCGGATAAAACGGTGGGTTGTAGTCCTCTCAACTTTAGCTGTAGGAGCTTCTGTAGCAGTTTCAGGCATTATCGGTTTTGTGGGATTGATTGTTCCTCATATTATTCGTCTTATAGGTGGGGCAGATCATCGATTTGTTTTACCTGGATCGTTGCTTTTTGGCGCTTTGGTGCTGACGCTAGCAGATGTTATAGCTCGGGTTTCGGTTGCTCCAATAGAGCTTCCAATTGGCGTGATCACCGCCCTATTGGGAACTCCTTTGTTTTTATATATTTTGATAAAGGAAAAATAATTAGTTCAAATATAGGGTCTGTTATGTTACGTGTAGAGAAACTTAATTACGAAATCAAGGGAAGAAAACTCCTGAAAGATGTTACTTTTCAAGTACGGAAGGGAGAGGTATTGGCTGTGTTAGGTGCCAATGGCGCAGGAAAATCTACTTTGATGGGATTACTCTGCGGAGAAAAGAAACCCTGCTCAGGGAGCATTCACTTAAATGGAAAGCTACTGTCGGATTATACTCCATATATTTTGTCACAATGTAGAGCTTTATTAAGTCAGCAACAGCAAATGACTTTAAGTTTTAAAGTCGATGAAATTGTATTAATGGGACGTTATCCGCATTATAAAAATGTACCTCAAGCGCATGATCTCGAAGTTGTAGCCGAAACAATGAAACTTTGTGGTGTAGCATCATTTGCAGACCGTGATTTTCTAAGTTTATCAGGTGGTGAACAGCAACGTGTCCATCTAGCACGGGTCTTAGCGCAGATATGGGATAATCCAGATGCACTCTTGCTCTTAGATGAGCCTATTTCAGCATTGGATTTACATTATCAGCAGAAAGTTTTAGGTATTGCCAAAGCATTGGCGCGCAAAGGACTCATGGTTATTTTGATCGTACATGATGTTAATTTTGCAGCTACATATGCCAATCGCATTATGATGCTCAAAAATGGCAGAAAGCTATTTGATGGTACGCCAGTGGAGGTTTTGAATAAGAAAGAAATCTATACTATTTTTTCAGTCGAATCAAATGTGACGATGAATCCAAGAACATTGAAACCTTATGTTCAACTTGAAGAAATGCATGTTGAATTTGATAGTTATTTAGAAAGATTATAAATAATTTTAATATTCCAGCTTATTTCATTAATTTTAACTGCGCAAAGCTTATTTTAAACTGTAATCATGTTAGTGAAAAGTAAAATAGTAGAGTTGGAAGATTGGCTTTTTGAGGAAGAAATCCCGGACGGTTATGTGCCTGATAAGCCTTTGGTTGAAAACAAAATCATTATTGAAATGGGGCCTGTACATATGGAGAATTTTCAACTTTCAACTTCTGGTCTTTTTATATTACATTCTAAAATGAACTTTGATAGACCTGTACAGATCCTCACTGAAATAGAAGGTGAAACGATTACAAGTCAATTTATATTTTTTAAACCAAAAGATGCAAAAATGCCCTATGGCATGAGTAGACATAATATTCGTTACATTCCTTCTGTGCGAACGACCCATCAAGTAGAACCTGGTATTGAATATATTTATTTTATAGCAGTTATATCTAAAGAATATTACCTCAATTTAATTAAGAGAGATTCATTGCTCCATCAACAGTTTGTGCATGAGATCGAAAAAGGGCAATATGCTTCATTTTCTGAAGAAGATCTTGTTGCTACTTACGAAATGCAACATACCATTTCTGAATTAATTGAATCGAAGAAAAAAGGAGAAATAAGAAGATTACATACCGAATCTCGGATTGTTGAATTGCTGATGTACCAATTTGAACAGTACAACGAACAAAAAGGAAATACGGATTCCTTGTTTCATGAGGAAGATATTCAACGGCTTGAAATGGCACGACACATCCTGGAGCAACGTATCGCAAATCCACCGACCCAAAAAGAACTGGCTGCAGAAGTGTTAACCAGTGAAAGTAAACTGCGTAAAGATTTTAAAGAATATTTCTCAGTTACTATTCACGATTATCTAACACGTGTACGTATGGAAAAAGCAAAAAATTATTTGTTAGCGGATAAAAAGACAGTATATGAAGTCGCATTGTTGACGGGATATGGACATCAAAATAATTTCAGTAGTGCATTTAAAAAGTATTACGGTATTTCCCCCGGTGAATTAAAAATGTAAGCACTTTTCAGCTAGACTTTCTTGTACACATGTGATGAGCTGATCTATATCTTATAAATATTTTATTGAGTCATAATAGAGGGTTTCTAGAGGGTTCGTAGAGGTAAAGCTCTATATATCCTCTATTTTATCTCGATGTAATATCTGTATAACTACTTCACTAGTCTTAGTTAAATAGGAGAATATCTTAATGCGTGTCTAACAATATTAAAATGAGACCAGAAGAATGATTTAGGTATTCAAGAAGGAGCACTTTTGATAATAGACTAAATTTTTAAGTGTATACTTGATGCAGAGATGAAGAATAATACTTTAAGCCTCTTGATTTTTTCAAGAGGCTTTATATTTTACTAGAATTTCCTATTTTGGAAACCTTTTTTAGAAAAGAAAGTTATAAGAAGCTTCTTTTTATTGATTTAAAAACTCGGCAACAAAAGCATCAAATGCTTGTGGATTTTCTGCCTGTACCCAATGTCCTGCATTAGGGATTGTTTTTATTATGGCTTTTGGAAATTGCTTTTCGATATTTGCTTTGTCTTCGGGCAGAATGTATCGTGACTTTTCACCAGCCAAAAATAAAGTAGGTCCTTTAAATATACCTGATTTGACACCTACTGTGATAAACGAAGTGTATTTACCTTTCAGAACGTCTAGATTGAAACGCCACCCTAGACTTCGGTCTTCTTTGATATACACGTTCTTCAATAAAAATTGGACAACTCCTGGTTCTTTAATATAGTGCTCAAGTGCTATCTGTACGTCTTTACGATTTTCGACAGTTTCAATATTAACGGCACTTAGTGCATTGAATATATCCTCATGATGCGGAGGGTAGGATTTGGGGGCAATATCAGCTACAATCAATTTAGCTACTTTTTCAGGATGATCTATAGCAAATTGCATGGCAACTTTACCACCTAATGAATGTCCAATAAGATCAATTTGATCCGCTCCAATAGATGCGATATAGGCAGATAGATCATCAACCATAACTTCGATAGACATCTCTTCACTATGAAAACTGCGCCCATGATTACGAAGGTCCAAAAGATGCACTTGTCTTTTTTCTCCAAAATTGCGGCCAAATGTTCCCCAATTATCGGACATGCCAAATAAGCCGTGTATAACTACTAACGGAATACCCGCGTTTTCTGCTCCATATATCTTGCTGTACTGTAGTTCTTCCAATGTATATTCTGTTTTAATGAGTCTTCTGTTATTGATTCAAAATTACAAAAAATAAATTTTATAGGCTTAAATGTAAAACGAATAACTATAGCGCATGGATAGATCTATCTGCAAAAGATAAAATGTAGCTTTGTAATAATAATTTTGTTAGAACGTACTGAAATTAGATATAGAGCATAAATGATAGCAGCATTTTTTCGTGATTTTGGAATTTTTTCGGAAGAGGAGATTGCACAAGTTCTTCAACTTTTTACGATCAGAAAGTTGAGTAAAGGAGATTATTTTGCTCGTGAGCATGAAAAAAGTAATGAAGTGGCATTTATTCGATCTGGAATCTTTCGATCCTTTTATACAACTCCCAATGGTGACGATATTACTTATTGTTTTCGATTTCCAAATGATCTTATGGCGGCCTATTCTTCTTTTATAACTGGTGGTCCTAGTGTGGAAGCCATACAAGCTATTGTGCCGACAGAATTATATGTGATTCAGAAAAATAAACTTGATCAATTGGTTATTGAGAAGCCGATATGGACTATGTTTCTTAAGATTATAGCAGAACAGCAATATCTAGAATTGGAAAAAAGGGTTTTTCAATTGCAGAAGGAAACTGCCGCCCAACGTTATGCATCGTTGCTCAAAAATCAACCAGAATTTATCTTGCAAATCCCATTACATTATCTCGCTTCCTACCTTGGTATTACGCAAAGACATCTGAGTCGTATACGAAAAGAGATTACTTCTTAGTCACTATTGTGATATTGATTTATCAATGTGATCTTAACGAATAAAAAGTAATCATTAAGGTTTAGATGGGTATAATAATAATTTTTAGAGGCATGTTATAACTATTTTTTGTCTTGTATCTTTGAATATAGATTGCCCCTTAAAATATGTTGAAGGGTCAGATTTATAGTGATAATATCTGACTCCTTTTGCTTTATTATAAATTCATCTTTAAACCTGCCGATGCATAGGGAGATGCTCTGAAATAATACTCTTTATCTTGAAACATACTTTTCAATGTTCTATCTGTGATCTGAGCCGGTCGCCACAGATTCATACCAACGGTTAGCGGTATCGATATCTTTTTTCCTATTTTTATTTCTGGGCGAAAACCCGCAATCATATATAAATGTGAAAACATTTTATCTTTTCCTTCTTGTTGTAGAAGAGCTGTCTGGCCATTCATTTCTGCGATAAGATTTAACCGGAAATTTTTCGTCACATCATATCCTACGGATAGCTCTAAGCCCTGCATAAGAGCTATCTTTACAGCATATTTCCCCTCAGTTTTCCAGTTGAGATAAAGGGCAGGAAAGACCATTGGGAAACCAAAAGAATTGTTGACCATAATACCACCGCCTAAATCCAAATTTGGTTTTAAGTGACGAATGAAAACAGTTCCGACATTGCCAAGTACATTTTTGAATCCTGCTTTTGAAAAATCAGTATTAGACATAAAAATACCTCCACCGATAGTCGCCAATATAGACCACCGGTCGTTCAAAGGTCTTAAATGAGTTAGATTCATCCCAATATTTAATATTTCATCTACCACTAAGGGCGCTGTAAAGTTTTTATTGTCCAACTTTGCATAAGCACCATTTACACTTATAGCCCAGAGTGTGGGACGTTTATTTTCGTTCAATTTTAAAGATAGAGGAATCGTCATGTTAGCCTGGTGAACCATAGCAGCACCTTGACTATCACCTACTTTTTCGCTTTTTTCGTTCTCTGATTTTCGGTAGTCCGATTTTCCAATATATTCGGTTTTCATTTCTATTTGTACTTGTGCCTCCACAAATTGGCAGTAAATAACCATTATAAATACGCAAAGCACTGTTTTTTTAATTTCAAAATTTCTGATCATATGAAGTATCTAAATTTTATTAAGACAATTGGTAGGCACTCTACCCTTTATTTTTATTTCCAACGGCGATGTGTCCACAACCACCAACTAGGATCTTTTTGTATGCTTTTTTCCAGCATGGACGCAAATTGCCTAGTTATAAATTCTTCAGAAGTTGATGCCGCATGATCACATATCGGTGTAATATCAAGTTCCCACACTTGTTTATTTAAGGGGTGTAAGGAAACATATCCTACATATGTATTTAGTTGCCTTGCTAGCTTTTCGGCACCAGAAAACATGAAGGTAGTTTGTTGTAAAAACTCAACAGCAATTCCATTGTCATGTCCAGGAAATTGATCTGCAATAAATAATGTAATGGAAGGAGTTTGTTTTTCCCGTAAAAGTATCCTTAATGCATGTTGAGCAGGCAACAGGCGCATACCATGTTTGGTCCTTTTTTTATAACTTAAATAATTTAAAAATCTGTTTTTTAAAGGTTTATATAGAGCTTGTGTAGGTATGTTGGTAAATTGTGGTATTTTCGTTATCAGCTCCCAATTTCCGTAATGACCTAATAACAGTATAGCTTGACTTCGTTGTTTTTGGAGCCTATTGATCGTTTCAAGGGCTGATTCTGATAAATGTAATTTTACCTGACGAGGATGAAAATTTTCCCATATAATACGGGCAAGATTTTGGTAGAAATTATGACGATGTATGTTAATTTCCTGATAGGACAAGTGAGGGAAGGCGCGAGCGAGATTTTGTACGCATACGCTTAGCCGATATTTACAAACTTGTCCAATGAAATAACCTAACATATTGATTGTTTTTAATGTTCCGAGAAATTTTAATACTATGCCGTAATTTGTAGAAAAACTAAATCCTATTATTTCAGTACTTCAACAAGTATCCCTTTTTATATCTGACAACCGTATGCTCCCTTACCCTTATTAATTTTTGAAAAAGAAGAGTTCTGAGATTAATTTAATACTAACCAGAAAATTAATCTTTATAGTCAGAACTGTTCTTATGTCACAATTACCTTTTAGACATATGTCCTGTAGAGGTTAAGTTTTCAGCGATATTTTTGTATAAAAAAAATATGCAAAAGAATATCTTAATTATTGGAGGTAAAGGATTGGTAGGGAAGACTATTTATCGGATACTTAAATCCAGAAATCCTGATGCTGACCTCTTCGTGGGAAGTCGGAAAGCTACTGTGGAAAATAATGAACTAACGATTGATGTCAACCAACCAGATACTTTTCAGTCTATTTTAGATAAAAAAATAGATGTTATTGTGTTGAGTGTAAATGATAACGAAGACAATGTTTTACATTTTGCGGTTAAACACCATTTGGATTATATTGATATTACAAAACCAACTCCAGCATTGATGAAAGCCTACCACTCGCTCGTAGGTCATGATATCAATAGTCGGATTGTATTTGCATCGGGTTGGATGGGAGGAATAATTGCTGGTTTGATCAAGGCGAATGTAAACAGCATGACTGATATTGGAAAAGTTGATGTAGCCGTTTACTATTCTGTTAAAGATCTTGCAGGAGAAAGTTCAGCTCATTTTATGGCAGAAAATGTTGCCAAACCTTTTGTCCGATACCAGAACAATGAGCCCGTACTGATTAAACATTTTTTGGATACCGATTATTTTAATTTTGGGTTCGGAATCGGCCGTCGGCAAGTTTATAATTTCGACGTACCGGATTTGTATATCCTTAATAAAGTTGAAAAAATCTCAGATGTCTCTGTCAAGATGACCTATAATTCTAAATTTATAACCTGGTTATTAGGGACGATGCAACAATTCGGAATTTTTAATAAGCTGTCTCTTAATACTAGGAAGAAAGTTTTCGGATCGAGTGGAAATGGAGATTTAGCAGTCTTCGAAATTACGGTAGCAAATACTGATGGAAAATTTAAGAAAATTAGTGTGCTCAGTGAGAAAGGGCAGGCTGAATTGACTGCCTTATCAACAGTTATACATATTGAATCTCTTTGCAAAAATGTTTTTAATAATCGTGTCTATTTTGCGCATGAATTGCATAAAAAACAGGATTTGCAGCAACAATTAATGGAATATAAAACCATTAATGTAAAAATATATTAATGGATGTGGCTAAAATGTAGTGTTTACAAATTTAATTACGCTAATGAAAAATATAGTAATTATCAATGGACATCCTAATAAAGATGCGCTAAACTTTGCTCTTGTAAAAGCCTATATTGAAGGAGCCGAACAATCAGGAGCCGAAATAAAAGAGATTACAATAGCAGATATGGAGTTTAATCCTAATCTCCAATATGGTTATCACAAACGTATGGACCTAGAACCAGATTTAATCAAAGCTTGGGAAATGATTTTGTGGGCAGATCATCTTGTATGGGTACATCCGGTATGGTGGGGCGGATTGCCAGCCTTAATGAAGGGATTTATAGACCGTTTGTTTTTACCAGGTATGGCTTTTAAGTATCGACCTAATTCGATATTTTGGGATCGACTGCTGAAAGGTAAGACTGGGCATATCATTACGACATTGGATCAGCCGGGCTGGTATTACCGTCTTATCTATGGAAGACCAAGTATCAATCAATTGAAAAAATCAACACTACAGTTTTGTGGTGTTACTCCAATAAAGGTAAGCTACATCGGTATTGTAAAAACAGCTGATGAAAATTTGCGGAAAAAGTGGATCGAAAAGGTTAAGAGGTGGGGAAAAGATAATCTGTAGAATTAATAATTTTTAAAAAGGGCTATATAAGTTTTAAAAATAACAAAGAAGCAGGTCTATTAAACTTGCTCCTTTGTTATACTTGTATATGTTAATTATTGATTCCAGCCACCACCTAGTGATCGGTATAAATCGACAACAGCAGCAAGTTCTGCCTTCTTAACTTGTGCAAGTTCCAATTCACTTTGTAGCATATTGCTTTGAGCTGTGATGACTTCCAAGTAAGTTGCCATTCCGGTTTCGAAAAGCACATCGGCATGTTGAATAGCTTTCTTCAATCGATTGGTTCTTTCTAAAGTGATGCGTTGCTTTTCTTTTAATTTCTCTATTGAAATTAAAGCATCAGATACTTCACCAACTGCTGTGATCACTGTTTGTTTAAATCGGATAACATTTTTTTCTTGATCAATTTGTGCAATTTCGTATTGTGTTTTTAGTTCACGACGTTGAAATATAGGCTGGGTAATACTTCCTGCGACGGCACCAAATAGGGAAGCTGGTATGTTGAACCAATTGCTGCTTTTGAAAGCATTGATTCCAGCTTCGGCACTGATAACTAAGGAAGGATACATCCTAGCTTTAGCATATTGTTGATAGGCTTTGGAACTGGTAACAGCAAGTTCTGCTTGCTTAACATCAGGTCTACGGCTCAATAAATCGGCAGGTACACCCGCAGACCAATTGTCAGGAAGTTGAATATTTGCCAGTTTTTCTTTGATTTTAATCTCCTGCGGTAGTCGACCACTCAACGTTTGAATGGCATTCTCCTGTAAATGGATCTGCTGCTCAAAATCTGGAATAAGACTGGCCGCAGCAAGACGTTGCGCATCCACTTGCTCTACAGCCAACATACTGATGTCACCAACTTCGTATTGTTGTTGGACAATGCGTAAGGTACTGTCGCTAAGACGTAGATTTTGCTGTGCAATCTCATGTAGCTGATAAAGCATAAGCAACTGGTAATATCCCTGTGCTACTTGAGAAATCAGTTGTGTCTGTACAGCTTTTTTTGCTTCTTCGGTCTGTAAATAAGAAGCTAATGCGACGGTATTTTGACTCTTGATCTTTCCCCATAGATCGGCTTCCCACGATAGTCCTAACGATGCTGTATAATCTTCAACATGATTTTGACCTAGAAATTGTCCTAGACTCAACCCATTCATACTATTATTGGATGGATTAGTACTGTTTGCCTTTATCTGCAATTGCAAATTTGGCAAATAGTTAGCCTTAGCTTGTTTTAACATCAGCTGCGATGACTCGATGTTTTTGATGGCGAGTTGCATGTCTACATTTTGATGGATGGCACTATCAATCAGAACTTGTAAAATAGGGTCTTGAAAGAAGTCTCGCCATGGAATGGAACCGATGCTCGTTTCTTTTACTCCTTCTTCTTGATCACGAAACTGTGTAGGAAGGGCAGGAGCAAGATCCTTGTTGCTGATCAGTTTATCGGTTTTACAAGACCATACAACAAGGGGTAATATGAAAGCCATCAGTATGTTTACTTTTATATTCATGTATTTCAATTTTGTCATTGTTTCACTAAACATTAGTATGTGCGGGTACTCTAACCACTTCTGATTGGTCCAATTCTTGTTTTTCCGTAGGCTTTGGACTTACTTTCTCTTGTATATATTGGAAGAAAATAAAAAGTACCGGAATGATGAATAGGCCAAGTACAACTCCACTGAGCATACCGCCTGCAGCGGCAATACTAATAGAGTGATTTCCTTGCGCTGAAGGACCAACTGCTGTCATCATTGGGATCATTCCTACGATAAAAGCGAGAGAGGTCATAATGATAGGCCTCAGACGTAGTTTTGCAGCTTTTAGAGCAGCACTTGCAATCGAAAGTCCTCGTTTACGTCCCTGAATAGCAAATTCAACGATAAGAATGGCGTTTTTGGCTAATAAGCCGATCAGCATAACCAAGGCAACCTGAACATAAATATTATTGGATATATCTGTTAGACTAATCGCAGCAAATACGCCGAAGATTCCTGTTGGAATAGATAGGATAACTGCTAATGGAATGATATAACTTTCATATTGTGCAGCAAGCAGGAAGTAAACAAATATCAAACACAAGATGAAAATAAGAGTAGACTGTCCACCCGAAACAATTTCCTCTTTTGTCATACCTGAGAATTCATAAGTATATCCTGTAGGGAGGTGCTGTTTTGCTACCTCTTCTACTGCACGAATAGCATCTCCTGAACTGTATCCAGGTTTTGGAATCGCATTGATACCAATAGAATTGAATAGGTTATAGCGTGATGCTGTCTCCGGACCATATACACGTGTCATGGTAACCAGCGTATTGATAGGAACCATATCTCCCTGACGATTTTTAACGAAAATCCCGTCCATAGAAGAGGGCTCGGTACGGTCTTGTACGTCAGCCTGAACCATGACGCGGTAATACTTACCGAATCGGTTAAAGTCTGAAGCCTGCGAGCTTCCGAAGTATGCCTGCATGGTCTGCAAAATACTTTTGGTACTTACACCGAGCTGTTCAGCCTTGATGTCATCAACCTGCAGTTCGTATTGCGGATAGTCTGCTTTGAATGTTGTGAAGGCCATCATAATTTCAGGACGTTGCATCAGTTCTCCAATAAACTGTTGTCCTACAGTACTAAATTTACCCAGTTGGCCACCAGTTCGATCTTGTAAAACCATATCAAGTCCATCAACATTACTAAATCCAGGAACAGTAGGGAAAGTAAAGACGAAAAAATTAGCACCTTTAATTTTAGATAATTTCTGGTTAACATCAGCCATAATAGCATTGATATCTTTTATAGCTCCCCGTTCTTTATGTGATTTAAGTAAGATAAAAGCCACACCAGCAGATGGGCTAGTTGACTGTGTCAAAATATTGAAGCCGGCTAAAACATTCAATGTTTTTGTAAAATCGGCATGTTGCAACTGTTGTTCTGCTTCGGCTAATGCGCTTGATGTACGGTCTAAAGATGCTCCTGCTGGCATTGAAAGAGATATTGCAATAAAACCCTGGTCTTCCGAAGGAATAAAACCAGTTGGAGTCTTGCGAATCATGACAACAGTAAGCAGTAATATCACGCCCAAAGCACTAAATGCAATCCATTTGTAACGAATTAAGAAACGCAGACTACCGATGTAGTTTTTAGTTAATCGATCAAAACCGACATTAAATCCAGCAAAAAAGCGTTCTTTAAAGTTGAGTTGCTTTTTATCAGATTGGTTATGATGCGTGGGCTTTAAAAAAAGTGCACAGAGTGCCGGGCTCAAAGTCAACGCATTGATAGCTGAAATAACAATAGCAATGGCCAAAGTAAAAGCAAACTGCCGATAAAATACGCCTGTTGATCCCTCCATAAATCCGATTGGAAGGAATACCGCCGACATAACTAATGTAATGGAAATAATGGCTCCTGTGATTTCACTCATGGCCGATGTTGTGGCCAGTTTTGGAGACAGATGTTCATTCTCCATCTTAGCATGTACAGCTTCGACGACGACAATAGCATCATCGACCACAATACCGATGGCAAGTACAAGTGCAAATAGTGTCAGCAAGTTGATGGAGAAACCAAATAACTGCATGAAGAAGAAGGTTCCGACGATCGCTACAGGAACTGCGATGGCAGGAATCAGTGTTGATCTAAAATCTTGTAAGAATAGGAATACGACTAAAAATACCAGTATAAAAGCTTCTATTAAAGTATGTTTAACTTGGTCTATGGATTGATCCAAAGCATCTTTCGTATTATAAAGCACTAAGTATTTAACCCCTTTTGGAAAACTTAATGATGCTTTTTCCATAAACTCTTGGATCGCAATCTGAATTTCATTGGCATTGGAACCTGCCAATTGCATTACACCGATATTAAGTCCAGGTTTACCATTGATTCGAGTGTGGCTGGCATAGGTATAAGAACCCAATTCAACACGGGCAACATCCTTAAGTCTTAAAACCGAACCATCTGTATTAGAGCGAATAATAATGTTTTCGTAATCGCTTGGCTGGTTAAGTTTTCCTTTGTATTTGATAACAAATTCGAAAGCCTCTTTACTGCTTTCTCCGAATTTTCCGGGAGCTGCTTCAACGTTTTTATCCTGAATGGCCGCCATGACTTCCTCTGGTGTCAGTTTGTAAGTCGCCATCTGATTAGGCTTGAGCCACACACGCATCGAATAATCTTTACTTCCGCCAAAGGGCAAAGCTTGTCCTACTCCGGGGATACGTTTAAGTTCAGGAATAATATTGATCTGCGCATAGTTGGTAATAAAAGTTTGATCATATTTGCTTTCATCTTCCGTATAAAGATCTAATACCATGATCAGACTGTTTTGCTGCTTGGCGGTTGTGATCCCCGCCTGTACAACTTCGCTTGGAAGTTGGCTGGTGGCTTGGGAAACACGATTTTGGACATTGACTGCAGCTTGGTCCGGATCAGTTCCTAATTTGAAATAAACGGTAATCATGAGAGAACCATCATTACTGGCTGTGGAACTCATGTAACTCATATTTTCCACTCCATTGATGGACTCTTCAAGAGAGGGGGCTACAGCACGGAGTACCGTTTCGGCATTTGCTCCGGGATAAAGTGCCGTAACTTGTACCGCCGGTGGAGCAATATCGGGAAACTGTTGCAAAGGAAGTTTTAGGATCCCGATGATCCCCAATATGACGAGCAGAATGGAGATAACTGTAGCAAGTACGGGTCTTTCTATAAATTTTTTAAACATTTTGTTTATCGTATTATGTTTTAGTTGATGCTGTCTTTAGGTAGTGCTTGTGGGGTGATCACTTGACCATCTTGAAGCAAATCAATTCCCTTATATACGATACGGTCTCCTTCTTTAAGGCCGTTACTAACGAGGTAATTGGATCCGCTTTTGCCGATGACTGTGATAGGCTGTTGCACTACTTTGTTTTCTTTGTTAACAGTATAAACGAAAATTTTATCCTGCATCTCGAGGGTTGCCATTTGTGGTACCAATAGCGTATTGTCATATTTTTTCTGCAATCGTACACGTCCCGTATTTCCATTTCTTAAAACACCTTCGGGATTCTTGAAAGTAGCACGTAAAGTAATGGCTCCGGTGTTTTTGTCAAATTGACCGTCCACCATATCGATCTTACCAGTTTGATCATATATACTTTGATCAGATAGCACTAAGTTAATCGGAGGAAGATTGTTTAATTTTTGTTGTAAATTGCTTCCTGCTGTGTTGTTTTTGAATGCAATGAAATCATTCTCGCCTAGAGAAAAATATACATGTAGATCCTGTACATCAGACAGAGCCGTTAATGGTTGTGCATCAGATGGGCTAACCAAACTTCCTTGCTTTTTTTGCAATCTTCCGATAAAGCCATCAGATGTGGCACGGATCAACGTATATCCAACATTTATTTTAGCGGATTCAATTGCTGAAATCGCAAGTTGAACATTTGCTTCTGCTGCATTTCGGGCGCTGATTGCTGTTTTGAGCTGGAAATCTGTCAATACCTTATTATTGACTAACCGTGTCTTTTTCTCTACTTCTAAAGATGCATTTTCTAATGCTGCACGGGCAGATAGTAAATTAGCTTTCGCTTGATTAAGTTGCTCTTGATAAGGACGATCATTAATTTTGAAGAGTGCCTGACCTTTCTTAACTTTTGCTCCTTCATCGACAAAAATACGGTCCAAAATACCTTCTACCTGAGGTCTGATTTCAATGTTGGCCGATGCTTCGATGCTAGCAGGATATTCCTGATAGACTGTTTCCTCACCGTTTGATATGGTCATTACCGGTAAGTTAGCAGGGGGAGGAGGTGCTGGTTTGCTTGTTCCTGTGGTACAGCTGTACAGGAAAATTGCAGGTAAAAAATAAAGCGCCTTTACTACATTAAGTTGTTTAACACTGTTAAGTGATAAGACGTAAATTCTCTTAAAATCTAGTAATAGATGTGTTTTCATGTTATATTAAAAATTGAGGTATGGTATATTTAACGCTGTTAAATCCTTTAACGTTGTATTATTTAAGGTAAAAAAAAACTAATCAGTAAGCGAACGTGTAATTCCGTAAATCGCGTCTTTTAAAACTTGTTGGTTGGTAATATCTCCATTACCTTGATTCACCAGATTGATCGATATTAATCCATGTATAATAGACCAGTATGTAAAGTACTTTCTGCAGATCAGTTCTTCCGAAGGATTTTTTTCTTTCATAATTTCTCGGATAACGTCACTGATCATCTTCCCGTGTGATTCAGCACATTTATATGTTTTTTCAAAACCACAGCAGGCAGTTCCGACACCAAACATTAATTGATAAAGTTCACGTTCCTCGAAGGCAAAATCCCAATAGCTAAACCACATAGTTTCCAATTGTTTTTCCAGATTTGTTTCTGTAGATTTTGCTTCTTTTACTTTTTGGGCAAGGAGCCTGTAACCTTGGTTAGCAAGTTCTGTTAAGATAGCATCTTTGTTTGCAAAATATTCATAAATCATGGGTGCCGTATATTCGATGATATCGGCGATCTTACGCATGCTCAATGCTTGCCATCCCTCTTCTTTTACAATCTGAAGAGAGGCGTCAAGAATATTGCTTCTATTTTCGTCTTTAAGACGTTGTATGCGATCTTTACTAGCCATGCCTTATAAGCATAAATGATTTAACAGTGTTAAGACAAAATTCTGATTTTTACTTTTTATTTGTGACATATCAAAGTCATTAAATAAAAAAGAGTAATAAACCATTGTTCATTTAAGATAAACCTGCTTTTGTTATCATTTTTATTGATTTTATGAGAAAGATCATATAAATTAGTGAAAAATATATTTTTTAAAATTCATAGATCTGATAGATAGATGTTTAGAAAATATGCTTAAATAAAACAAAGCCATACCTTTTCAGATTGGCTTTGTTTTAAGAAAATTAGGAATCACTTATTTGTTCCACCATAATTTATTCGTGATCACATCATCACCTTGTTGTGCTAGCGAGGCCTGATAATTGACTTTATTGGTGCTTTGCTCTTTAGTCGGGTAAACCAAACGACTAGGGATAGCATCTCCGATTTCAGGAGTGAAGGTATAAGTTACTGTTTTTCCATCTATGGTGCCACTCCATACTACATCTCCCTTTTTAATTAAGTATAACGGATAACCGGTACGTCTTACTTCTGACCAAGATTCAATGCTTTGATTGAATAGAGCCAAGTATTTTTGCGATAGTACACGCTCTTTATTGGCTGCAGGAAGCTTATCTAGATAAGCTGTAATGTCTGTTGTTGTTACCCCCCATTTTTCTAAGGATGCACGTGTGCCATTTACATATTGGGTTTGATCCCAATTGCTATTTTCAGATAATAGGAAAGCTACTTCTGCATATTCTAATAGTACTTCTCCATAGTCTGCGGCATTGATTACCGTGCCTGGTAGAGAAACTTTGTCGGCTGGGAATAAGTTGCCGGCAGCTAAAGGTAAGCCGTAGGGTTGTCCAACATACGTATTTGTTGCAGTTGTTGGTCTTGCATATTTATCAAGTCTAGGATCTGCAGCTGTAAATGGTCCTCTTTTTCCTTGTAGCGCCTCAACAATGACATTGGAAATTGCAAAATCTCTACGGTTTGATGTTGTAGCACGAAATAAAGGTGCTTCGTTTGGTGAAGTCTTAGAGTATTTAAATACGGCATTGTCACTGTTAGCGGTGAAAATGCCTTTGTTTATCGCGTCAGCAATATGAGTTTGTGCAAGATTGGCATCCTTTGTTTTGATCCGCGTTGCTAAGCGTAAACGTAGCGAATTGGCAAACTTCGCCCACTTTGCATTATCACCTTGATAAATGACATCGGATGCACCAAATGTTTTTTCACCTTTATATTTGATCAAGGTATCAGCTGCTTGCTTCAATTCATTCAGGATATCTTTATAGATTTTTTCTTGACTGGCATATTTAGGTGCCAAGTTATCTGGATCTTGCTGTAGGGCTTCAAAATCGGGATCTGCATTGCCATAGGATTGATATGGAATATTACCAAATACATCGGTCAATGAATGGAAAGCATACGACTTTAAAATACGTGCAATCGCAATTTGATTGACATTGCTGCCTGCCGTTCCTGCCGAAGCGATTGCTTTGGTGTTGGCAGCTGTATTTAATTTAATAATATCATTTAGATTGTTAAGAGCTTTATATGTAGCTGTCCAATAATTGTCCGAATAACCGGTCGGTATCTGATAACGTGATTGATCTGTATAAATATTTTGACTGAAGTATTGTGTAAAAAGCTGCGCTCCTCTTAAACTTATTTCTTCACTGCGTAGGGCATTGACCAATTGTTTTTCGGCAGTTATCAATATGGTCGGTGTCGTCACTATAGCAGGACGATTGGGGTCTGTATTGATATCACTCATGACCGATTTGGAACAAGAGCTAGTCGTGAATAGACTTATACCTAATAGTGTTGTATATAATAAATGTGTGCGTTTCATTTTTTCTAGAATTTAAGATTAACATTAAAACCATAAGTAACAGGAGTTGGTATACTACCACCTTCGATTCCTTGTACATTTCCGCCGCTAGAAGTAAATTCTGGATCAATGTATTTACTCTTTGTGTAGATATTCCAAAGGTTTCTTCCATAGACATTGATACCAACATTTTTAATCAATTTGTTGTTGGAAATTGGGAAGTTGTAGCCTAAAGTTACTTCTCTTAATTTGATAAATGTCGCATCAAAAATAGAGAATGCTGTCGGGCCGTTATATTCATTACGTGCCCAATCTTGTGCACTGATATTACTTGTATTTTCACGGATATTGGTTACATCGTAGGTACCATCGCTGTGGAAAGCTACATCTGCTTTAACACCATCCAGTGTGACACCAGTTTCGCGGATATTGTTAGCAGCTGTTTTGTCCAATATACCAGAGTACATACCTACTTTGTAAGTTTGTGAGAAAAATTTACCACCTACTCGTCCCGCTATCAAAAATCCTAGATTGAAACGTTTGTATCGGAAACTATTTTGGATACCAAAAGTATAGTCCGGTAAGATCGAACCTAGAGGTACTAACTGTGATGTTTTCATAAAAGTACCATTTTCCAAGACAACGCGTTGTCCGTCGGGGGCATACACAAAATCATAACCCATAAATTGACCGTATGATTCACCTTCTCTCGCAACTAGATCAACTAAAGTATTACTTAGGCTTAAGGTACTAACCTGATCATCTAATTTAATGACCTTATTCTTGTTTTTAGCCCAATTGATTGTCGCATCCCATGTGAAATTTTCTGTTTTGATTGGTGTGCCATTTAATACTATTTCTAATCCTTTATTGTTAATTTTTCCTGCATTAAATGTTTTGGAGGCATAACCAAAAGATGAAGATACGGGAACTGGTAAAATTTGGTTTCGCGAATTGTTATTGTAATAGGTAACATCTAGGCCTAATCTATTTTTAAAGAACTGCAGATTTATACCCGTTTCCCAAGAGCTAGTAATCTCTGGTTTTAGCTGTGCATTAGGTTTTTTATCAGGTAGACTATAAGATGGTTGTCCTTCAAATGCTTGTTCAGCTTCATAGACCTTGTATAATTGATAAGGATCGGTATCATTACCAACTTGTGCCCAACCTAATCGTAATTTTCCGAAACTCAACCAGTCTAATTGCTTAAAGGCATCTAATTGACTGAAAACAAAACTTCCGGTTAGGGATGGATAGATGAAGGAGTTGTTGTCAACAGGTAGGGTGGAAGACCAGTCATTACGGACAGTTCCATCTATATATAGTAAGTCGTTGTATCCTAGTGAGAAACTTCCGTAGACAGAAGCGATTCTTCTGTGATATTTGAAATTGTCTATTTTGACAGCAGATGCATTTTTAAGGTTGTAATATTCTGGAATAGTTAATCCACCTTGCGTAATACCATAATCCTGTTTGCGATTTTGATCACGTAAGTTGGCTCCTATATTAGCTACAAGAGAAAATTTGTCCCAGTTTTTTTTAGCTGTAGCTAAAAATTCATAGTTATATTCATTGAGTTTATTGCTGGATTCTTCATATTGTGATTGACTTCGCGAATATACTGCGATACGGTCTTGGGATTGAAAAGAATAGATATCGCCATGTACTTTGGCTCCTACTGTCAACCAATTGTTGACATCATACTGTAAACCAATATTTCCATAGAAACGGTCCCTGCTGTCTTCCATATAAGATTCATATGCTGACCAGTAAGGGTTATCGATGAATCGGGTAGCTTCATCAGTGGCGTTATTTTGCCAACCTGTACGATTCCAGGCGATCGGTGTTCCGTCTGCTCGTTTGTAGTTTTCAAGTATTTTGTAATCTACCTGTACACCGCCCCATTGAAAAGCTTCAAGAATAATATTTCTATTGGAAGCACCAGTCCATGGGCGACCAATTGATGAATTTCGGATATAGTTGAAATTGGATGTTACTTTTATTTTACCTAATTGTGTTCCTCCAGAAAAGTTAAGCGTATTGCGATCTAGACTTGAGTTTGGCACTGTACCGCTAACATTCTTGTTTGTGTACGAGAAACGATAATTGGTATTACCGCTATTGCCGGCAATGGAAAAGTTATTGGTGTTAGCAACACCAGTACGGAAAAAGTAGTTTACATCATTTTTTGGATACAGCCAAGGTGTTGGATTCAGATAATTTGCTTCATCTTCAGGGTTCAGGTTATACCATTGTAATACAGGAGTTCCATCTAATTTTGGACCCCAGCTTTCGTCGGAAGCATAATCTACAATTTTGTAGTCTTTTCCATTGATGTTCTGCGTTTGAAAATTCGTAGAATAACCTTGCCCGTATAGTTGTTGACGTTTTGGTAAACGGACGATATTCTCAAAATCAAGACCGGTATTGATTGCGATATCAACTTTTTCGCCTTTTGATGCTCGTTTTGTAGTTATCAAAATAACACCGTTGGCCGCTCTGGAGCCATATAATGCGGCAGCAGATGGTCCTTTAAGTACTGAAATATTTTCAATATCATCGGGATTGATATCCTGGATCATATTGCCGACATCTTTTCCTGCACTTCCGTTAATGGTAGATGTAGAGTTTAGATCGGTATTGTCGATCGGTGTACCATCGATTACAAATAAAGGTTGATTATTTCCAGCGATGGAATTTATACCTCGTAATAATACATGAGATGAACCGCCCATATTTCCACCTGAAGTTGTAACTTGAAGACCAGCAACCTTTCCTGATAATGCACTTAACGCATTGGTAGGACGAGTTTGTAACTCAGTTCCTTTTACTTCTTGTACAGCATATCCCAAAGATCTTTTCTCTCTTGATATACCTAATGCAGTTACAACAACTTCGTTAAGCTGTGAACTAGTAGGAGTTAACTGTATCGTATTTAAGCCTGAAATATTTGCTTGAATCGTTTTAGTTTCAAATCCAATGTATTGTATTTGTAGTGTAACCGTATTTTCGTTTGACGGAAATTCAAATAGACCATTTACATCTGTTTGAACCTGCTTTTTACTTGAAATATCAGTAATCGTAGCACCTTGAATGGCAGTATTGTGCTCATCAACTACTTTTCCTTTTATGGTAGATTGTGCGTACAGTGTGCTTGAGCTAAGGCAAAGCGCTGCTGCGACGACAAAATTTGTTGTATGTTTTGTCATGTTGATAAAATGTAATATATGAAGTAAGGGAGTCTTTTGTTATAGGAGATAATTGTATATCATTAAGCTAAAGTACCTCCTAGAAGCATTCGTTTTATGTACATACAGGTAGTGTGTTTTTTCATTATTTTTTGTTAATGATGCAAATATATAAAATCCACCTGATAAGTAGTCTTTGTTTTTGTATTTTTTGTTAAAAAAAATGTTAAAATATGCTCTTATTGGATTTAAATGCTATTTTGATAAAGTTGGTTGGATTCAAGTATGTCATCTTTTTCATCATTATTTGTGATTTATAAAAAAAGTCGATATCTCAAGATATCGACTTTTCCAAATGTTTTTTTATACTCAGTTTATCTATTTTATCTTGCACCTGGAGGACAATGCTGTTTTAAATAATTTGTAAACAGAGTTTTCAGATGTTGAGAAGTTCCTTCTCCTTCGTTGATGGAATGACTTCGATTTGGATAAGACATGAACTGAAATTGCACATTGTTTTTAACGAGTTCATTGATGAGAACTTCTGCATTTTGGTAATGTACATTATCATCTCCAGTACCATGAATGTACAAAAGATTACCTTTGATATTTTTGGCATATTTTAGGGGTGAACCGTTCTGGAAATCTTCTAAATTTTCCTGTGGTAAACCCATATATCTTTCTTGATAAACATTATCATACAATAATTGATCGGCAACAGCAGCAATAGCTATACCTGTCTTATAGATTTCGGGATATTGTCCCAATAGATTTAAAGTACTGGAACCTCCACCGCTCCAGCCCCATACTGCAATACGCGAACTATCTACAAAAGACCATTTAAGTATTTCTTTTGCTCCCAATGCCTGATCTCTGATATTGAGCTGTCCGATTTTGCGGTAGATACTTTTACGCCATTCTGTACCTTTGGGCGCAGGTGCACCTCTATTTTCCAGTGAAATGTAGATGTAACCGTCTTTAGACATATTGCCACTATATAAGCTGTTCATACCAGCTCTAAAATTGTCCAATACAGTTTGTGAAGCAGGTTCGCCGTACACCATGAAAACTACGGGATACTTCTTGTTGGGATTGAAATTCGAAGGTTTGACCATCCAGCCATCTAAACTAACACCATCTGCTGTTGTTACTTTGAAAAATTCAGTTATCCCATCTTCAGGTTTTTTACTTATTGTACCTCTGAAATCGACTAAAGTTTTGTGGGTTGGTAATTCAATTAAAGCATTGCTCTTGGCTGTTTTGTTGTTACTAAAATTGAAGATCGCGATTTGCCCATTTTTCGCAATATCATATTCACAAGTTCCTGAAAATGCTTCCGGTGTAAGTCTTTTTGGAGCTCCACCTTTGGTTGATACCGAATAAAGATATTTTTGTGTTGCATTATTTGGTGAAGCACTGAAATAAATCATTTCTCTTTTTGCATCGAACAATTCAATATCGATGACATCATAGTCTGCATGCGTGATTAATTTCTCATTGCCTTGAAGATCGATTTGATAGATCTTACGCCAACCGTCTTTTTCTGAAACCCAAATGAAAGCTTTGCCATTTTGAATCCAGTCCCATCCGGTTGGATCGTTATTGTTCCAACGTGATTTAATATCTATCCATGAATCATTTTTTTCATTATGGATATTTTTAGCGTTATTAGTAGCAACATCTATTAAATAAATTTTACTTTCGTTTTGCTTTCTATTAAGTTGCTGTAAGATGACTTGTTTGCTGTCTAGACTCCACTCCATCCTTGGAATGTAGTGCTGAATAGCATCTCCAGGAACTTGTATCTGTGTCGTCGCATCTGTAGCTAATTGGTAAGTCCAAATGGTGCATGCGCTAGGTGCTTGACCCACTTTTGGATATTCAATAGGTATTGTATAAGAGTAGATACTATCGGTATTATTGATCATTAAGAAATTACGAATAGCGCGTGCGTCGAGTTTCCAGTAGGCAATAGCATTTCCATCTGGAGACCACCTAAAACCATCTTTGCATCCAAATTCTTCTTCATAGACCCAATCAAATGTTCCATTTATAATACGATCAGTACCATCTGTCGTAATTTGTTTTATTGCCCCTGTTGCAAGATCTTCAACATAAATATTATGATTGGATTTAACCACATATGCTACTTTGGTACCTTGTGGATTAAATTTAGCAAACATCAGTTGAGACACAGGGAAAGATGCGCCCAGTTGAGTCAACTGGTTTGTTTTCTTGTCAAAGACCCAATAGTCGCCTCTCGTTTCCTCACGCCAGACTCTTTTGCTATTGGTGTACAATAAAATACGTTCTTTATTATTCGAAATGGAAAAATGACTTATTTCTAATGCATTGGTTTTACCTGTAGGTACAAGCAATTTATTTGCTAGAAATAGCGTGCGTTGAGCACTTTTGGGATTGATGAGTTCAATACCCTTTTCAGAGAATTCATAATATTGTCCATCATCTTCTGCCCAAAATCGCTGTGCCAGTAGCAAATTTGGAAAATAGCATACTATTAGTAATAGTATTATAATACGTATATTTTTCATGTATATTTTTACTTAGGTGCTTCTAATCTGTTCCTTGATCTTTGAGATCATAGATCTCATTGAGTTCAAGTTCTAGATATTTTCCTAAACGATGATATCCAGAATCTTTAATAACATAGTCATCTTCGATTCGTATACCACCAAAGTCAAGGTGCTTATTGAGCAGATCATAATTAATAAATTCGTGATGCAAATTTTGCTGTGCCCACATTTGAGTGAGTTCAGGTATGATATAGATACCGGGTTCTACTGTCACTACGTTACCTGCCTCTAATTTTTTTCCTAATCGTAAGGATTTTATACCGAAGGTTTTGGTGTCTTTTGGCTCGTCTGCGGTGTATCCCACATATTGTTCGCCAAGATCTTCCATATCGTGTACATCTAGTCCTAGCATATGACCCAAACCACATTGGAAGAATAAAGCATGTGCATGTACCGCAACAGCATCTTGCGCATTTCCTTTCATGAAACCAATTTGGATTAATCCTTCAGCAAGTGCTTCGCAGGCTTTTAAATGGATGTTTTTAAAAGCAACTCCTGGCTTTAATGCTGCTTCAGCAGTTTTAAATGCATTTAAAACAACAGCGTATAATTCTTCTTGTAGCGGGTTAAATCTTTTTCCTACAGGAAATGAACGTGTTAAATCTGACGCATATCCTAGCGCAGTTTCAACACCAGAGTCATTTAGCAATATATCACCAGCTTTTATTTTATGATATTGGATATGATTGTGTAATATCTCCCCATGTTTGGTCACAATGGGAGGGTATGAAAATGACATTTGTCTATTTTGTGCAAGATGTTGAATAGCATTACTGATTTCATACTCATGCATACCCGGCCTTGTCATTTTGATTGCTAGACGATGCATATCCACAGCTACGTCTACCGCTTTTTCTAATTCTGCGATCTCTTCTGTTGCTTTTATATTGCGCTGTGTTACGACGGCTTGGATCATTTCGACAGATGGTTTGATCTGGTCAATGGATAAGCCTAATACATGTTGAAGTAATAACTTGTTGTGCGCTTGATAAGGAGGTAGGTAGTGTACCTGATTACTATTTTTAAGCACTTTTTCCAAATACGGCTGGAGTTCATGAAAAGGTCGAACTGCTGTGATTCCTACCCATTGCGCTTTTTCTCTTAAAGTCTGTTGTTGACCCATCCATACAATATCATCAATGGTCATTTCATCACCAAATAAAAGAGTTTCTCCGGCATCGATATCGACAACAGCCGCTAATTTCGGACTCTTGATCCCGAAATAATACAAAAAACTACTGTCTTGACGGAAAGGATAGGTATTGTGTTCAAAATTGATAGGATTTTCAATGTTTCCTAAAAAAAGGAGAACACCTGATGAAAATTTAGAGCTTAGTTCTCTTCTTCTCTGGACGTATATTTCTTTTTCAAACATGATGGAATGCTTTTTAATAAAGTATAAATTTATGAAAATAGACTTGAACAAAAACATGTAAGACACCTATTTTTCTGATTGTGCTATTTTACGGTTGTTAAATGTTAAAAATCGGTTGGTATGTTAACCTATCGTTGCTTTAATTTTATCCTTTTAAACTTAATACTGCTTTCATTTTTCTTTAATATGTAGATCATTACTTTGCGCCAAATCGCTTAGCATGATGAAACCATACTCATTAAAATTATTTAAGAAAAGTACCCAAATGACACTCTGTGTAGCACTTCTATATGCTGTGCAGACAGAAGTGGTTTGGGCAAACAAAATTGCTTCTGTTTCACCTGTTGGAACAGTAATGGATCAAGAACTCATTAAAGGAGTAATTCGTGATCAGCAAGGTAATCCTGTAGACGGGGGAACCATCATAAACGAAGCCAATAAACAAAGTACAAGAACAGAATTTAATGGGAATTTTTCTATTAAGGGAAAAGTTGGAGATCGACTTCGAATTTCTTCGTTGGGGTATAAGACTCAATTTGTAGAGATCAGAAACGCTACTCTAGAGATAACCTTGGAAAAAGATGCATCAAAATTAGATGAAGTAGTTGTAACAGCTATTGGTATCAAGCAACAGAAAAAACAAATTGGATATGCAACACAAGAGGTGAAGGTCGATGTCTTAAAAGAGTCGAAAACCATGAACATCGGTACAGCACTAACAGGGCAGGTATCAGGTTTGATTGTAAATAACCCTACGGGGATCTTCCAAGCACCCTCTTTTCAATTGCGTGGAAAACCCCCATTGATCGTGGTTGATGGTATTCCTGTGGAAACAGATTTTTTTGATATACCAAGTCAAAATATTGAGAACATCAATGTGTTGAAAGGTACAGCTGCTTCATCACTTTACGGTTTACGAGGTAAGGATGGGGCCATATTAATTACTACAAAAAATGCTAAAAATGAAGGCTTAGAGTTTTCTTTTGGTACCACCAACATGTTTTCTGCAGGATTTACCGTTTTTCCTGAATCACAAAAGGAATTTGGAAGTGGATCAAATGGAAAATACGAATTTTGGGATGGAGCAGACGGGGGTATTTCTGATGGTGATATGGCTTGGGGTCCAAAGCTAAATGCAGGACTTAAAGTACCGCAATGGAATAGTCCGATCCGAGATAAGGTTACAGGTGAAGTGACACCATGGTGGGGCGACGTAAAAGGTACAAAATACGACGATAAATCACGCTATGAAAGAATACCAACAGATTGGGTGTCACACGATAACTTGGAAGACTTCTTAGGAACAGGATTGATTACAGAAAATAATGCTACGGTATCTTACCGCTCTGAAAAAGTAAGCATATTTGGTTCTGGAAAATATGCCTTTCAAAAAGGGCAGGTGCCGAATACAAAATTGACGACCGGAGGTCTTAATTTAAACACATCTTTTCATTTTAGACCGGAAGTGCAGTTGGATTTGAATCTTTCTTATAATAAAGTTAAATCACCTAATTATCCTCGCTATAACTATGGTCCCAAAAATCATATGTATACCATTTTATTGTGGATGGGTAATGATGTCAATGGCAAAGAGCTTAACGAACATCATTATATTCCTGGTCAAGAAGGATATCGTCAAGCAAATTATAATTATGCATGGTATAATAATCCTTATTTCGCAGCGTACGAACTTAATCAAGTATATGACCAGGACGTGTTGCAAGGTCAGACAGCATTAACTTGGAAAGTAGCTCCCGATTTTACAATAAAAGGTCGTGCTTCTGCCAGACAAAAAAATGTTTTTCAGGATATGCAAAGCCCTAAGTCTTATATGAACTATGGTGATTCAAGAAATGGAGATTATAAAAACTGGGATAGTAATCAGTTAAATTTTGATGCTGATGTTTTGGCAACTTACAATAAGGAGTTCTCAGATCAATTTGGGCTTACCGTCAATGCGGGTGCTTCAACTTTCAAAAAAACATACCGTCAGTTATATCAAACGACCGATGGATTAGTAGTACCTTTTATATACAGCTTAGGGAATACGCAAGGACCTGTTAAAGCAGAAAGTGCATTTAGTGAAAAAATAGTCAGAAGTGCGTATGCCACTGTAAATTTTAATTTATTTAAATCAACATATCTTAATTTATCAGGACGTAATGACTGGTCATCTACCTTTTCAAAAGAAAACCAATCCTTTTTCTATCCTTCTGTATCACTAAGTTCCGTAGTGTCGGACTACTTTAAACTACCGGAACAAATTGATTTTATTAAACTATATAGTTCTTGGGCATCAGTTTCATCCGATTTAGATCCGTATAGCATTTTAGCGACTTATAAGAAAGATGTAACTTATGGTTCTACACCTTCAGTGACTTATCCTGCAGGAATTGTGAATCCTAATATCTTACCACAGCAATCTAATTCTTTAGAAATAGGTGCCGCATTTGCATTATTTAAAAATAGATTATCAGCAGATGTAACATATTATGAGGTTATTGATAAAAACCAAATCATTGATTTAAGTATTTCTGCAGCTTCAGCTTTCACATCCCGTAAAGTTAATGCAAACAAGTTTCGCACTAAAGGTTTAGAGATCTCTTTAACCGGTAATATTATAAAACAACAAGAGTTCTCATGGACTTCAACAGTTAATTGGTCGAGAGCAGTAAAGAGACTGGAAGAGATTTATAAAGACCAGGTTAAAATGGGTAACTTAAAAATTGGTGATCGTGCCGATAGCTACTATGCAACAGTCTGGGAGAAATCAGCTGATGGACAATTGGTCCTTAATGCCAATACAGGTATGCCAATTCGTAATCCGTTTCCCCAGTATCTAGGATACTTTCAACCCGATTGGCAATTTGGTTTTGCGAACAGATTTAAGGTTAAAGATTTTACGGTCAATATAGATATCGACGGATCAATTGGAGGGGTTATGAATTCGACTACTATTGAAAAGATGTGGTGGGGAGGAAAACACCCTTCTTCAGTATTGTACAGACAAGAAGAATATGATGCTGGAAAACCTATTTATGTACCTGAAGGTGTTGTTGTAACCGGTGGTGAGCTGACTAGAGATGTTAATGGTAATATTACCTCTGATACACGTACCTATGCTCAAAACAGCAGAGCAGTAGATTGGCAGGCATGGAGTCAAAATTACCCTTATCAAGCTCGTGTCTCAGAAGCCGAAAACAAACTATTTGCCAATGTATTTGATCGTTCATTTGTCAAACTACGTCGAGTATCGATTGGCTATGATGTTAATAAACTATTTAAATTGAAGCATCTGAAAACATTAGACGCGTCTGTATTTGGTTACAACTTAGCCATGTGGAAAAAAGTACCATACCTAGATCCAGATTTTGGAGTGGGGAATGACGGTAATCTGCAAGATCCATCTACACGATATATTGGTTTATCTCTTGATTTTAAATTTTAAACAATTCTATAAGATGAAACTTGTTTTCAAACATATAATACTTTGGTTTGGTCTGCTTACTGTAATAGGATTGCAGTCATGTAAAAAATTGACAGATGTCAATATTAATCCAAATGAAGCATCTACAACACATCCGCAGGCGCTATTGACAAAAGTTGAATGGGATGCCTTTAGGACTTGGCATGGAACTTCGCCTTTATATGCATTAAAAATGATTGTGCAAACAGATGGTGAAAATGCCAACCAAATTTATAACTGGCAACGTGGTAGTTTTGAGCAGTATAGTTTTTTGCGTAATATCACTAAAATGACTGAGGAGGCAGAAAAGATCAGTGATAATAATTATCAAGCTTTAGCCAAATTTTTTAGGACATATTATTTTTATAACTTAACCTTGACTTTTGGCGATATTCCATACGCTGAAGCTGCAAAAGGAGAAAGTTCTGAAATGTTTCTGCCGAAGTATGACACACAAAAAGAAGTTTTTGTTGGAATCTTAAAGGAGTTAGAAGAAGCAAATACTTTATTGAAATCAAATACCAATCCGATTAATGGAGATATTATTTATGGAGGAAATTCTGATAAGTGGCGAAAGCTGATCAATTCATTTCGATTAAAAGTATTACTTACTTTATCCCGTAAAAGTGCAGACTTTCCTATAGATATTAAATCAGAGTTTGCAAAGATTTATAAAGGAGAGACTTTGATCGCTGATGCCACAGGATCAGAGGACGGACAATTAATTTTTTTAAATCAAGAAGGTAATCGCTATCCCGAATTTAATTCTAGTGGTTATGGATCGGGTATGTATATGGACTCCACTTTTATTCAACGATTGCAGGATCATAAAGATCCACGTTTATTTGTTTTGGCCACACAAACACGTTTAGGAAAAGAGGCGGGTAAGGCACTTGATGATTTTAGTTCATATGAAGGCGGTAATCCTATTGTACCTTATGCAGAAGTCAATGAAAAAGCTGTAAAAGGGAAACTATCGAAGGTGCACGAACGCTTTTACAAAGATCCAACTGCCGAACCATTGGTTCTGATAGGCTATTCAGAACTACAATTTATAATAGCGGAGGCAATAGTAAGAGGATGGATTACAGGAAATGAGAAAGATTGTTATGTGAATGGTATTAAGGCATCTTTTAAATTTTATGAGAATTATGCTAAAAATTTAAATACCTACGTTGATGCATCACGTTTAGAAAGTTATTTGTCACAAAAAATGGTTAATTTGGATAACGCAAAAACTTCGGAAGAAAAACTGGAACGTATCCTTATGCAAAAATATTTACGCTCTTTTCATCAAGGAGGCTATACAGCATATTTTGATCATTTAAGAACGGGTTATCCAAGTTTGCTTAAAGCCGATAACGTAAAAATTGCTTACCGTTGGATGTATCCTCAAGACGAATACAATAATAATACGATACAAGTCTCTGAAGCGATTAAACGTCAATTTGCAGGCAATGATAATATAAACTTACAGACCTGGTGGTTGAAATAATGGAATCTAGAAGACAATTTATAAAAAAAGCGTCAGCATTAGCTGGCGCTACAGCAGTCGTTAATTGGTTACCTGAATCAATTCAACGCGCATTAGCTATTGAAGCACCGTTGGGATCGACCTATATGGACGCAGAGCATATTGTCTTTTTAATGCAAGAGAACCGCTCATTTGATCATTGCTTTGGTACACTCAAAGGGGTGCGCGGTTTTAATGACCCTCGAGCACTAAAACTACCTAACGGTCTTCCTGTTTGGATACAAGGAAATAAAAAAGGAGAATATTTTGCACCTTTTCATTTAGATATTGTTAATAGTAAATCCACTTGGATGGGTTCTTTGCCACATGGTTGGCGAGATATGGTAGCCGCGCGTAATGATGGCCGGATGGACAATTGGCTGGAAGCAAAAAGTTCAGGTATTAAAGATTATAAAGCTATGCCGCTTACGATGGGCTATTATAATCGGGCAGATTTACCTTTCTATTATGCATTTGCCGATGCTTTTACTGTCTGTGATCAACATTTTTGCTCTTCTCTGACAGGTACAAGCGCTAATCGCTCCTATTTTTGGACAGGAACAGTGCGCGAAAATCCACGTGACCCTGAATCAACCGCCCATGTGGATAATGGCCAAATCAATTACAAAGATGTAAGTTGGAAATCTTATCCAGAACGGTTAGAAGAATCTGGAGTATCTTGGAAGGTATATCAAAACGAACTGAGTATCCCTGTCGGATTTGAAGGTGAGGAAGAAGACTGGTTGGCCAACTTTACAGATAATAATCTGGAATTTCACAAACAATACGGTGTCCGCTATCACCCTGCGCACCGTACCTGGATGGAATACAAATTGAAACAGCTAGAAAAAGATCTAATCGGTTTAAAAGACTCAGTCGAAGAATCTAAGTTAAAAAAGCAAATTGAAGATCTAAAACAAGATTTACAGCGCTTTTCAAAACAGAATTTCGAAAAGTTATCCGATCTACATCAGGCCATTCATAAAAAAGCTTTTGTAACTAATATTGGTGATCCTGATTATCACCGGGTAGAAAAATTAGTTTACAAAGATAGCCAGGGTAAGCAGGAAGTTGATGTACCTGCTGGAGATGTGTTTTATCAATTTCGTAAAGATGTTAAAGAGGGGAACTTACCTACAGTGTCGTGGTTGGTAGCCCCATGTCGTTTTTCTGACCATCCTGGGTCGCCTTGGTATGGAGCTTGGTATGTTTCGGAAGCATTAGATATTTTGACAAAGGATCCTGAGGTCTGGAAAAAAACAATCTTTATATTGACGTATGATGAAAATGATGGATATTTCGATCATATTTCTCCATTTGTCCCACCTTTGGAAGGTAATAAAGATTCCGGAAAGACTGCTGTAGGTATCCATACGGCAGATGAATATGTTACTAAAGAACAGGAGCGGAGAAGAACAGGGAAAACCGATTCGGAACTGGAAAGCCCGATAGGACTAGGGTTTCGAGTTCCATTAGTGATTGCTTCACCTTGGTCTAAAGGCGGATGGGTAAATTCGGAAGTTTTCGATCATACATCTTGTTTACAGTTCTTGGAACAATTTCTACTCCAGAAAACAGGAAAAGATATCAAAGAAACAAATATTTCCTCATGGAGAAGATTGGTATGTGGAGATTTAAATTCTGTATTTCGTAAAGTAACAGATATTTCCCTTGATTCTTTAGTTCCTGTTAATCGGGATCAGTATGTGGAGCGTATTTATAGTGCACGTGCAAAGAAATTACCAACAGAATTTGTACAGATCGCACCTTCAGAATTGGATGAAATTCGTAAAAAAGGTTTACCAACATCAATAAAAGCTATACAGGAGAAAGGTATCAAACCAGCATGTGCATTGCCATATGCATTGGAAGTCAATGCAGAGTTGGAACATAATAGTTTTGAAATTACTTTTGAAACTAAAGTTCCTGTTAAATCGAAGAAAAAAATTGGAGTTCCTTTTCAGGTTAGATCCCAAATGCCTTATGGAAAAGTAGGTGCAGGTCAGGTTTGGAATTTTGCGGTTAAAGAAAATGAACCTTTGAGGTATGCTTGGCATATGGATCAATTAAAGGGCGATAGTATCGAAATGGAGCTACATGGTCCTAACGGCTTTTTCAGAATGTTCAAGTTGCATAAAGAAAAGCCACATGCCATCATCGTTAAACAATATCACAAAAAAAACACGATAGCATTGGAACTGAAAAAGATTAATAAAGGACACAGTTATTTGATTAAAGATCGGAATTATGATTGCTTTGAGCCTTTTTCGCTAGATCAATCTTTTTCAGGTACCAAAATACTTGACTTCAGCAAAAGCCATGGATGGTATGATCTTGAGATAACTTGTAAAGAAGATCCAGAATTTTGTTTTGTATTTGCTGGGCATATTGAAAATGGGATGCCAAGTAAGACTGATCCCTTAATGGGAGATGTAGTTAATCATTCTTAGGTCGACCAATATATAATGTAGATCGTTGATTTTTTTAAGGTTCATAAAAAAAGCGCACTTCATAGGTGCGCTTTTTTATATGGCGATAAGATGACGAAATTCAAACAGCTTATGGATTAAATACCAGCATCATGTACACAGCAAATAGAGCCAAATGAATAATACCTAAAATAGGAGTAGTTCTTTTCCCTAAAAAGCTGATCAAGCTTAGTAAGAGTGTCATTGTAAATAAAACAGTTTCTGTACCAGTTAATCCAAATAGAACTAATTTTCCTTTTAGTAATCCTACTAGCAGTACAGCGGGAACCGTTAAACCTACAGTCGAAACAAAAGCACCATGACATAAGTTGATACTTCTTTGAAATTCGTTATTACGAGCTGCTTTAACCGCTGTAATAGATTCCGGGGTAAATACAATGATAGCAATAAGAATACCACCCAATGCTATTGGAAGTTTTGCGGTAGCAATACCATAATCAACCACCACTGCCATTTGATGTGATAGCAATACTATTGGTAGAATCATTAAAATAAGAAGGGCTGAACGAATCCATATTTCCTTTTTATCCTGAGATTTTGGGGCATCTTTATTAACAGAATTTTGTATCTGGCTAGGATATTGGATTTCAAGATTTCCTTTTGCCGGTTGTATGTATAAGTGACTATATCCTTTTAATTGATAGTAAAGAAATGCGATGTATACAAGTATAATTAAAGTTGAAATGAATATCGCTTGTAAAGTCGTAAATGCGCCATTGCCTGCTCCTTGAATAAAATTAGGAAGTAATAATGAAGTTGCTCCAAGTATTACAATCATTGAAAAATAAGACAGTGTTCCCTGAGCATTATATTCTTGTTCTTTATATTTGGCACTGCCAAGTAAAATGCAAAGTCCTACCACAAGATTCATGATAATCATCATGACAGAAAAGATTGAATCCTTTCCGATTGTTGGAGATTCTGCTGGACCAAGCATAACAGCAGCAATCAAAACCACTTCGATCGTAACGATTGAAAGTGTAAGAATAAGTGTACCAAAAGGTTCTCCTAACTTATGTGCAAGCTCGTCCGCTTCTTTTACAACACCAAAAGAAGCGGTTAAAATTGTAGCCAAAAGAATGATAAATATGGTGATTGCCGATACAGGAGAAAATGTTGTTTTAAAAATCTGTTGATCAAATAGCATTAAACCGATGACAATAATCCAGATGGTGATTAATCGGATTATTGTTTTTGTACTCAGTATTGTTTTCATATTGTTTCCGTATATAAATTACTGATACAAATATCTTTACTAAAAGTGGTATTAATTTTAACATTTGATAAAAACTATATGTAACGTCATTTTTTTGTTTTAGCGATAGATGCTCGATTTCTAGTTTAGGAAGAGTATTTCTTATTATATTCAAGCCTGTATTCGTAATTTTTTTGTGTTGATTCGGAGTTACTAGATTCAATAATTGATATTTTTAGTATATTCGTTTTGATAACTATAATAAAAAATCTAAATCTTTGTTACAATTCTTTAAAAAATGTTAAGAAATCATTTAAAATATAGTGTTCTCTTTTGTTTATTGGGAGCAAGTGTAAGTTCATGTCAAACGACAGATCAAAAAAAAGAAACAGAAGTAGAACATAATCCTGCAAAACAAGTCGTACCTGAAAGAGCTAAAGATTTGATCGGTCGTTGGGATTTGAATGTGGATAAAGATGGAAAAGTAGTACCATCTTGGATTGAAGTAAAACTATCTGGATTTAACACATTGGTAGGAAGTTATGTTGGTGACAGTGGCAGTGCTCGCCCTGTTTCTCATGTAAAGCTTGAGGATGGAAAATTTTCATTTGCTATTCCGCCACAATGGGAAGGTGGAGAAGGTGATTTTGTGATTGCAGGTGAATTGACGGCTACGGGTATTAAAGGGACCGTGACGACTAATAAAGGTGTTAGCTATAACTTTACAGGTGAAAAAGCACCTTATTTAAATCGTACAGGAACTGTTCAATGGGGAGAGGCTATTGAGCTTTTTAATGGTAAAGATTTGACAGGTTGGAAAACGATTGGTGGCGAGAATAACTGGTCGGTAAAAGAGGGTATCTTGACGAATGCAAAGGCTGGTGCTAATTTGGTAACAGATCAAAAATTTGAAGATTTTAAATTAGAAGCAGAATTTCGATATACAACCGGTGGTAATTCTGGTATTTATTTAAGAGGAAGATACGAATTGCAAATTGAAGACAGTCCAAAGGATCAACATCCAGGAAGTCTCTATTTTGGCGGTATCTATGGCTTTCTAGCCCCAAATGAAATGGCTACATTAGGACCAGATCAATGGCAGAAGTATGAGGTTACATTGGTTGGAAGATTGGTGACTATTGTCGCAAATGGTAAGACGATTATTAATAATCAAGAAATACCAGGAATAACAGGTGGTGCGTTAGATAGTAAAGAAGGTGAACCAGGACCTATATATTTACAAGGAGATCATGCTCCGGTTGAATTTAGAAAAATAAAGATCACACCAGCTAAGAAATAATAACAATACAAATAAAAAAGCCTCTTTCTACTGAAGGAGGCTTTTAATTTTATAAGATGATTTTTACAAATTGACCACTTGGATCGAACAATAAATCGATATCATTTGTCAGTTCGACTTCAAATCCAGCAGTAACTTTATCGATGGCGCTGATTTGTGCAGTTTTATAATTTGTATCCACGTAGCTGACTATAGTAGTTGAGATAAAACCCGTTGGAATAGCGGTATCATTGTCAGATTCTACTTCTTTCCAATTACCTTCTTGATCAAAATCAACTTCGATTCCATTGGCTAACTCCACACTGTAAGCTGTTTTATTTGTTGCAGTAGGAGTTTGTTTCTCTGTTTTCCGAATTGTTATACCTTTAAAATAAGTATCAAGAAAACTGACCGCAGCTGCAGGTAATTCGGTGTTTGGGACTTGATGATCATCATCTTTGTCACATGATACCACGATGAATGCAAGAGCAAGTAAGGCTGTAAATGTTAAAATTAGTTTTTTCATATTTTAATTCTATTAATCATCTATTTTAGTAAACTGCCCTTTTTTATTAAACTCCAATTCAAGACCATTTGAAATTTCAACTTCAAATTTACGGCTTGACTTTTTGATTTTTACAATGTGGGTATTAGGAAAACTTTTTGTAACATAATTTTGAATTGATTTTGGTACAAATTTTAAAGGAATAGCGTTATTGTGACCATCTACTTCTTCCCAATTTCCCGATTTATCAAATTCTATTTTTGTACCATTATTTAAAATCACTTGGTATTCTTTTGAAAGTAGATTTTCTTTTTCTTCAATTGTACTTGTGATCTGATTGCTGGCAAAATTGTTTTTAATAAATGTTTGTGCATTTGCAGGTAATTGATTGCTGTTAATCACCTTTTTTTGTGCATAACTAACTGTCGATAATGCTACTAAAGCAACGATCGCCATTGTTTTAATTTTGTTCATAATATATCCTCCTATTTATTTATATAACAAAGTTCCCATACAATTTGGTAAAGAATTAGGAATTATAGCTTTTGTATCTTAAAAATATGAAAATTATTTAAGTATGAGTAATTTATGCTGATGGTCTTATTTGTCTCTATGATTGTTTTAACTATAGAAAGTCCTAATCCATTTGAATTGATTGCAGTATTTTCTTTGTGAAATCGATCAAAAATATTTTCTGCCTGTAGTGCAGTGTTTTTGCCTGAATTTGCAATTGTAAAGAAATCCTTATGAATATCGATTTTTATAAATCCATTTTTTGATTTATTATAGTTGATAGCATTACGGAGTAAATTGGAAATTAATATCTTTACCAGATCCACATTGAAATCAGCGGAGAACTTTCCATGCTCAAGAACTTCTAAAGTGATTCCCCTAAATTCAATCAAATCTGCTAACTCTTCACACGCTTCGTGAATTACGCTATTAAAATCCACTGTTTGCGTAGCATCAAATTGATTGTTTTCAATGCGAGATAGCATAAGTAATGCCTTATTTAATTTAATCATACGTTCTAAAGCTTCTTTAGTTTCACTGATCGTGATTAAATGATGCTCTGCCAGTTGTTCATCTTCTAGCAGTAATTCTAGTTTATTACTACTGATCGCCAAAGGCGTCTGTAACTCATGGGAAGCATTTTCAATAAACAGTTTTTGTTGCTGGAATATTTTTTCATTGCGATCAAGCATTTTATCGATTTCGGTATCCAATAGAATAAATTCTCTAACATTACTGGTGATCGGTACAGCTGTTTTTATTTTCCCAAACTGGTAGCGCTCTAACTTGTCAAGAATTTGATAAAAAGGCTTAAAAGCACGGTGAAATACAAGGGTGTTGAGTAAAAATATACTCACAATAATCAAGATGTATAGTATTATCAAAGCAGTTGCCAGATCATATTTTAGTTCATCTTCTTCTACGGTTGAAGTTCGAATTTCCAGTTGATACAGCTGTTTGTCCTTACCATAGAAGTAAGTATTTAAAATTCGATAAGGCTCCATATCCTCATCATATGGCATATATATGAGATCGTTTTTGAAAATATTTTTTTCATCCTTGTTTACTTGCACATCAGATTTGGTGATTTTAAACTGATTAATACCAAATGTATCCGTTTTTAGAATAGATTCATCTTGGTATGCAGCACGAATAATTTCAATTTTTTGATTCTTTAAGCCGTCGTCTACATTATCATACACTTCTTCTGTGATGTATGCATAAAATAATGTTGCCCACACCGCAATTACAATCAAAATCATGATTGTAATGTATCTTATAGTGTAATTCTTGAGCGACTTTTTCATTAAAATATATGGTTTTAAATAATTGTAATAGTAGTTAGTGGCAATATAAAGATCACTTCACCAGTTTTTGAAGCTCTTCAAACAATCGTGAATATATTTTTAGATCTTGGCCATTATTGCCTTGTAGATCATTAGATCAATTTGTATCCTATACCATAAACAGCCTGGATATCGATATCAGCATGATTATCTTTTAATTTTTTTCTTAAATTTTTTATTTGTGAATAAATAAAGTCTAAACTGTCAACCTGATCAATATGATCACCCCAAATTGACTCTGCTAAGCTATTTTTTTGAATAAGCTTAGTTGGCCTGATAATAAAATAATAGAGTAAATCAAACTCTTTCCGGTTGAGAATCACCGGTTTGTTATTAATCTGTATGCTTCTGTCTGTTGTGTTTACTGCAATATTTTTATACGTAATGATATCATCACCGTGTTGATTCTTTCTGCGTATAATCGATTTGATCCGTGCATGCAATTCTGCCAAATGAAAAGGTTTGGCTAAATAGTCATCAGCACCTAGCTCTAAACCTTTTACTTTATCGTCTACAGAATCTTTGGCCGACAGGATGATGATCGATTCTTCTTTTCCAATTTCTTTAATCTTTTCTAAGAGTTGCAATCCAGAACCTCCGGGTAACATGATATCGAGTAAAATACAATCATATGAATAAATTGATATTTTCTCTAATGCGCTATTGTAATCAAAAGCTTGTTCAACAAGGTATTTTTCAGCTTCTAAAGATTGCATGATAACCTGGCTCAAGGCAACTTCATCTTCGATTAGTAATATTTTCATATCTTTTAATTAGCTAACAAAGTTAATTCCGAAATTAGGAAAGACTTAGGAATTAAAGTCCAATAACAACTACGACAATATCATCATTATGATAAGCAGGATGAAAATGGGAAATTGCTCTTTGATTTTTATAAATCATCAGTTCATCATAGACCATTTTTTTCAGAATTCCTTTACCTTTTCCATGTACAAATTTTATTTCAGGCATATCCCAATATATTGCAGCATCCAACATATCGCGCATGTAGGTGAGAGACTCATTGGCTAATTCATCTGGTGTATAATCCTGCCAGTCGTATAGAAAGGCTTCAGCATGTAAATCTATTTGTACAGGGGGTTTTTTCATGTAAATCTTTTTGCAAAGGTACAAAAGTAAGATTAACAGGCTACAAATAAAGTTCAAGGAGCTTTACTTAACGTCGACAGCTGAATGGAGTCGGTCATACCATTTTTTGATAGTCGCAGCTTCCTCATAAGACTCTTTTTCAGCATGAGTAAGCATAATATCCTGTATTTGTATTATTAGATCATTATGGTCCTGAAAAATACCATTGCTGTCACGATAGTCATTAATTATTTCGAGCAAATGATTAAGCGATTTCATCTTGTGATATAAAATATGATGCTTTTCACCAATTTGATCTGCAATTTCTTCATACGCTACGCTAGAGTCATTCGTTTGGTTACGTGCCTTATTATAGAGCTGGCCGTAACCAGCAAGACGATGATTAAGATCATAAATCGTGCTTTCAAGATCTTCAATGAGTACAATGAGATTTTCTTGAATTTCAAAATCTTTTGATACGATTGACATAATACCCCTTTTTGTATGAATATAATTAAAATTTTGATCATTTTAAATTACAATAGTGTAAAACAAAAAAAACGAAATAAAGTTTTTTTGTTTTGCATCGAGCTTTTTATATCACCCATACAGCTAGTTTAAAGAAGTTTTAGTGTATATTATTAGTTTATTGTACCTTTGTTAGGTAAATAAGATTAGAGGCTGTTACAGGACTCTACATCTACCTAATGGTTGAGTATAATTGGGATTTTGTACTTAATATAGAAGGGAGGAAGTTCAAATTGATCTTTCTCCCTTTTTATTCGAAAACTTCAGAAAAGATTATTGTATATTAAATTAATGGGAAAAGAAATCACTATAAACGGGTATCAATTGGAAATTTGTTCCAATTCACCTCAATCGGCATTGTTTGCCGCGCAAGGTGGGGCTACGCGGATCGAATTTTGTCAAAATTTGGAAAATGGCGGCATCACACCTTCTTACGGTCAGATCGTTCAAGCAAGAAAGTTGATCGATATTGGAATACATGTCCTCATACGTCCAAGAGGAGGTGATTTTGTTTATTCCAATTTAGAGTTTGATGAGATGATGGCTGATGTACAGTTTTGTAAAGAGGCTGGCTGTGATGGTGTGGTGATAGGAGTAATGAAGAGCGATGCAACAGTTGATATTGAACGAACGAAAGCCCTTGTCGATGCTGCAAGACCCATGCATGTAACCTTTCATCGCGCATTTGATAAGTGCGCTGATCCACTGTCTTCATTAGCTATTTTAATCGAATTGGGAATTGATCGTTTATTGACCTCAGGATTGCAGAATAAAGCCGTGGATGGAGTTGAATTACTTAAAGAATTGGTCAAATCTGCGGAAGGAAAAATTGTTATTATGCCTGGTGCAGGAGTGGATAGTAATAATATTGAAATGATATTAAAGACAACTGGAGCGACTGCTATACATAGTTCCGCGAAAGAAACAGTTTTTTCACAAATGTCTTATGATAGAAGTGAAGTGGAAGGTATGAATGAACCGATCTATCGTACATCAAAAGAAAAAGTCCACCAATTGGTAGACATCCTTAAAAAACAATAGCGTTGTAATTTACAACGCTATTGTTCCTAATATTTTTTAACCTATTTAGCTTCTAAAACTAATTGGTTTAAGATAGCATCGTTTTTAACGATTTGATTTGATTTCTTCATTTTAGATCTTGAACCAAGTTCAACATTACTACCTAAACTTAAGAACTGAACTTCAACACGTGAAGTAGTTTTATTTCTTCTATCTTTTCTTTTTAAACGTGTAACTCCCATTTTGATAAATTTTTTTATTGTTCAATAAAACGAGGTCGGAAGCGGATTCGAACCGCTGTAGGAGGTTTTGCAGACCTCAGCCTAGCCACTCGGCCATCCGACCCTATTTGTTCCCCTAGGGGAATGCAAAAGTAAAATTAATATTTGGATTAAAAAAGACTATTGTGCAATTATTTTTTAAAATAATCATTATCAAGCTGTTTTGTTTTTTGTATTTTTTTTTGATACTCCGCGTTTCAGAAAGACTGTAGCAAGAAACAGGTCCTTGTCTATTTTATTGTACAGTAATCTTGACTTTTGTTTTTTTAATATATGTCTGAATATTAGTGGTTTATCCATTTGGCGTGTAACTTGCATTGTTTGTGAAAACACTAATAACATAATAGAGCGATGAAAAAATTATTATTATCAACTACTGCAGCAGTATTACTTTCTGTTGGTGCATATGCACAAGGAGGATTAGGATACGGAGTTAAAGCAGGTGTCAATCTTCCTTCTTACAGTTACGGAGGAAGTGACCTTTCTGATTCAAAATCCACTGTTAACTTTCATGTTACTGGTTATTTAGATGCACCTGTTACGAGCAACTTTTATATTCAACCAGGAGTTTCTTTACAAGGAAAAGGAGCTAAGTTTGCAGATTATAAAATTGGTGAAAATACTTATGAAGTGAAACAAAATACCATGTGGTTAGAAGTACCAGTGAATTTTGTATTGAAATTTCCAACTGCTGGAGAAGGTAAATTCTTTGTTGGAGCTGGTCCATATGTATCATTTGGTTTAAGCGGAAAAAATAAATATGAAGCTAAATCAGGAAGTGGAAGTACATCTGTTAGCGATGATTTCAAATTTGGTAAAGATGAAACTCTTAAAGGTACAGACTTTGGTGTGAATTTTTTAGCAGGATATCAATTGGGTAGTGGAATATCTATTAATGCAGGTTATGGCTTAGGTTTAACTAACATTGCTGGATCTAAATTTATTGGAAAAGGAGATGTTAAAAACCGTGTTTGGTCAATAGGCCTCGGATTCGGAATTTAATTAAAAGGATTAAGATTCTAATTAAATCTTTTAAAATTAAACCCTTGCTTTTTGAGCAGGGGTTTTTTATTGTCAACTAAAACTTTACATTAGTAGTATTGTTTGACAATTACAATTAGATGATACTATGACAAAATTCCTGGGCTTACCATTTTACGTCAAATTAGCTTGTACGCTAATTTCCATTGTTATTTTAGGTTATCTCGCAAAGATAGGGGATACAATATTAGTCCCCTTCATACTGGGGCTGCTTTTAGCATTGTTGCTCGTTCCCGTAAGTAATTTTTTTGAGAGAAAATTGAAATTTCCTCGCACTCTTGCTGGAATTATTACCGTTCTACTTTTTTTTGGCCTTTTAGGATTTGGATTTTACATGCTTGCTTCACAATTATCGATGATTAAGGAAGATTGGCCAGCTTTTAAGGAACAAATATTAGTGGGATTTCATAATGTGCAGATCTGGGTTACGGATCGCTTTGGTGTTATGCATAACGAACAAATGGATATCCTTAATAAGACGGCAACTAAGTCACTTGATAGCGGTACGCTCTTACTGGGAACAGCTTTGTTATCTTTATCTTCTCTCTTGATACTGTTTGTGTTTACTTTCCTTTATACTTTCTTTCTACTTATCTATCGTAGTCACATCGTGCGATTTCTGTTATTGTTAAATCATCAAGAACATCACAATATCGTTATGGATGTCGTTGGCCAAGTGCAGTATGTAGTGAAAAAATATTTGATTGGTTTATTGCTACAGATGCTGATCGTGTCTACATTGGTATTTGCAGCTTTGAGTATCATTGGAGTGAAATATAGTTTACTGTTAGCTATTATCACGGGCGTGTTTAATGTGCTTCCCTATATTGGTATTTTCACGTCTATGTTAGTAATTGCACTACTTACTTTTGCGACGACCTCCTTTACACATGTACTGATTGTGACTGGAGCACTTATTATTATACATCTTATTGATAGTAATTTTATTGTTCCAAAGGTAGTTGGCTCAAAAGTAAAAGTAAATTCTTTATTTGCGATGATGGCGATAATCGTAGGAGAGTTGATATGGGGGATTTCAGGTATGTTCTTAGCAATTCCTATATTAGCTATCTGCAAAATTGTGATGGACCGTGTGAAAGAATTGAAGCCATGGGGCTACTTGCTTGGAGAAGAAGATCATAAAGGAGATACTTATTCCACTATACGTAATACAATAAGTTCTAAAAAGTAACAATAAATTAGTTTTTTTGGAGTATTTCAGCGTAAAGCCATGATTTGGAATTGACTTAAAAGTCATTGTGATTTAAATACTGTATTTGAGCTTAAAGCTTGTTTTTTCTTCAAGTCACACCTATGTTAGGAATTATATAAATTATTCATTACAAGGCGCCATAAGGTAGTAAAAAGCAGTATATAAAAAAGGCTTCTAATTTAACATTAGAAGCCTTTCTTGTTTTCAATCAGTGCAATTCTATCACACTTTGATTTCTACTTCAACACCTGAAGGTAATTCAAGTTTCATCAATGCATCAACAGTTTTAGAGTTAGATGAATAAATATCTAACAATCTCTTGTATGAACATAATTGGAATTGCTCACGCGCTTTTTTGTTAACGTGTGGAGAACGTAAAACTGTATAGATTTTTTTCTCAGTAGGTAATGGAATAGGACCACTAACAACTGCACCTGTAGGTTTTACTGTTTTTACGATTTTCTCAGCTGATTTGTCAACTAAATTGTAATCGTATGATTTCAATTTGATTCTGATTCTTTGGCTCATTTTTGTTTTTGTTTAAAATGATCTCCCGTTAGAGCTATTATCAACAGGAGATCGGTTTACTTTATATTAGAAAGGATTATTCTCCTTTTAATTTACCTTTTGCTTTTGCAACAACTTCTTCAGTTACGTTACGTGGAGCTTCTTCGAAGTGATCAAATTCCATAGTAGAAGTTGCACGACCTGAAGTGATAGTACGCAATTGTGTTACGTAACCAAACATTTCCGAAAGTGGAACTAATGCTTTAATTACTTGAGAACCATTACGGCTATCTAAACCTTGCATCAAACCACGACGACGGTTTAAGTCACCCATTACATCACCCATGTTTTCTTCTGGTGTTAGAACCTCTATTTTCATAATTGGTTCCATTAGAACTGGAGAACATTTTGGCAATGCTTCACGGTATGCTTGACGAGCAGCTAATTCAAACGATAATGAATCTGAATCGACAGCGTGGAATGAACCATCAATCAAACGAACTTTCATTCCTGATAATGGGAATCCTGCTAATACACCATTTTTCATTGAAGTTTCAAATCCTTTTTGAACTGAAGGGATAAATTCTTTTGGAATTTTACCACCAACAATTTCATTTACGAATTGAAGTGGAGATTTAGTTAAATCGTAATCTTCATCCGCAGGAGAAATAACAACTTTAATGTCCGCAAATTTACCACGACCACCTGACTGTTTTTTGAATACTTCACGGTGTTCAGTAGTTCCATTGATAGACTCTTTGTACGATACTTGAGGAGCACCTTGGTTAACCTCAACTTTGAACTCACGTTTCAAACGATCGATCAAGATCTCTAAGTGAAGCTCACCCATACCAGAGATAACTGTTTGACCAGTTTCTTCGTCAGTTTTTACTACGAATGTAGGATCTTCTTCAGCTAATTTACCAAGACCAATACCTAATCTATCGATGTCAGCTTGAGTTTTAGGCTCAATCGCTAATCCGATAACTGGCTCAGGGAAGTTCATTGACTCTAACACGATAGGGTGTTTTTCATCACATAAAGTATCACCAGTTTTGATGTCTTTGAAACCAACAACAGCACCAATATCACCAGCCTCGATGAAAGGGATAGGGTTTTGTTTGTTAGCGTGCATTTGGAAGATACGAGAGATACGCTCTTTGTTACCTGAACGAGTGTTCAATACATAAGAACCTGCATCTAACTTACCTGAGTAAGCACGGATGAAACACAAACGACCTACGAAAGGGTCAGTTGCAATTTTGAAACCTAATGCAGCGAAAGGCTCGTTAACATCTGGTTTACGTAATAATTCCTCACCTGTATCAGGGTTAGTACCTTTAACACCTTCTGAATCCATTGGAGAAGGTAATAATTCCATTACTAAATCCAACATAGTTTGAACACCTTTGTTTTTGAAAGATGAACCACAAACCATAGGAACGATAGAGTTATCTAATACTGCTGCACGTAAAGCATTTAAGATTTCACGCTCAGTTAATGAATTAGGATCTTCGAAGAATTTTTCCATCAAAGACTCATCGTAACCCGCAACAGCTTCTAATAAACGCTCACGGTATTCAGCAACCTCTTCCAACATATCTTCTGGAATAGGAACTTCTGTAAACGTCATACCTTTATCATGCTCGTTCCAAACGATACCACGGTTGTTAATTAAATCAACAACACCAGTAAAAGTATCTTCAGCACCGATAGGTAATTGCAAAGCAACTGCTTCAGAACCTAGCATTGATTTTACTTGACCAACAACTTTTAAGAAGTCAGCACCTGAACGGTCCATTTTGTTAACGAAACCGATACGTGGAACGGCATAGTTATCAGCTAATCTCCAGTTAGTTTCTGATTGAGGCTCAACACCATCAACTGCAGAAAATAAGAATACTAATCCGTCTAATACACGTAATGAACGGTTTACTTCAACCGTAAAATCTACGTGACCTGGAGTATCGATAACGTTTACTTGGTATTTGTTACCACGGTACTGCCAGAAAACTGTAGTAGCTGCAGAAGTAATCGTGATACCACGCTCAGCCTCTTGCTCCATCCAGTCCATTGTTGAAGCACCTTCGTGCACTTCACCAAGTTTATGATTAACTCCTGAGTAGTAAAGAATACGCTCAGTTGTAGTTGTTTTACCAGCATCGATGTGAGCAGCGATACCAATATTTCTAGTGAATTTTAAATCTCTTGCCATAATATTTTTAAGCATTAGCCCAGATGGAGCTAAATATTTTTCTGTCTAAATAAGTACACCGATCCTGATAAAAGAATGAACGTTTACCAAAGATCGGTGTAATCATATTTTTGTGTGTAAGTTCAAAACTAGAATCTGAAGTGTGAGAACGCTTTGTTAGCTTCAGCCATTTTGTGCGTATCTTCTTTCTTCTTAACAGCAGCACCTTCACCTTTAGAAGCTGAAATGATTTCTCCTGCTAATTTTTCAAACATTGTTTTCTCACCACGTCTGCGTGAATATGAAATTAACCATTTCATACCCAAAGCAATTTTACGCTCAGGACGAACTTCCATAGGAACTTGGAAGTTAGCACCACCAACACGACGAGATTTAACCTCTACTGCTGGCATAACGTTGTTTAAAGCTTTTTTCCAAGCTTCTAAACCGCTTTCGCTAGTTTTTTGCTCTACTAATTCAATTGCATTGTAAAAAATTTCGTATGCTGTAGATTTTTTACCATCGTACATCATATTGTTTACAAAGCGTGTTACCTGAGTGTCGTTAAACTTTGGATCAGGTAAAATGATTCTCTTTTTTGGTTTTGATTTTCTCATTTTTCTTTCCTCCGTTTAATTATTTCTTTTTACCTTTTGCTGGCGCAGCCGCTGCTTGTCCTGGTTTAGGACGTTTAGTTCCGTATTTAGAACGACGTTGGTTACGACCTGCTACACCTGAAGTATCTAATGCACCACGGATAATGTGGTAACGTACACCTGGTAAATCTTTAACACGACCACCACGAATCAAAACGATTGAGTGCTCTTGTAAATTGTGACCTTCTCCTGGGATGTAAGCGTTAACCTCTTTACCGTTTGTTAAACGTACACGAGCTACTTTACGCATTGCTGAGTTTGGTTTTTTAGGGGTAGTAGTATATACACGTGTACATACACCTCTTCGCTGTGGACATGAGTCCAACGCTGGTGACTTACTCTTGTCAACCAGAGCTACTCTACCTTTTCTAACTAATTGTTGAATAGTAGGCATTTACCTGATTTTGTTATTTAATTTTATTCTTAAATTATTATAAGTTCGCAAAGATAACCATTTTATTGTTAAATCGAAATGTCCAGTCAATTAGTTTTCCACATTTTGCTTGAAAATCTTAGAGTTAGCTGTTAGATTAGTTTTTTTTGTAATAAGTAACGAACAACTTGATCAGCTCCATATTTCGATAAATGATCGTCATCATGCATGTAGGGATCTTGACCATTGTATTTAATTATTTCAGGTAAATTGTAAATATCAATGTAAATATCTTCTGGAATAAAGGTTTTTAGATAAGTGTTGATATGTGCAGATCGGGATTCAACGTAGTTTTCTTCTTTTACACTTTTATTTTTTATCTGTAGAGCCAAAATATTTGGAAAGATGATAGAATAACTAGGGGTCTGTCCGATCATTTTAAGCGGAATACCATTTTCTTTGAAATATTGAATTACTTGCTGAAGTTTTATTTTTAAGGTTTCATCTGGATATTGTTGCGAGCCCCAAAAACCAACAAGTATCACTTCATCAATTTTTTTCGTATTTTCTGGTATAAATTTTTGATACATATAATCGATCAGTTCGCAAGATGCCTTTGGCCCTTTGGTGTCCAAAAGTGGATAAGTAGTGGATACGGTTGCTTGTAAAAGATTGATATTTTGTTTTTCTAATTGCTCTTTTAAACTCTGTCCGAAAACACCCGCATGACTATCCCCTAGTAAAAGAATATTCTTTTTGTTTGGAATGATGGTGGCACAGCTTTCAAAATTATATTGCTTAAATGTATTGTCTATATCCAGATGGCATGTGCCTTTTCTGAATTGTGAAGCAAGTCTGTTTTTTCTGTAATTGGTGTTATAGTTCGTCAGGTAATCAATTTCTTTGTTTATTTGTAATCGATTATAAGGAAATAACATCATAATTCCTGTTAGCAACCCAACAGCGATGGTAGCAGCTATTGTAAATGGTAGTTGATCAAATTTCTTATTGATCTCGATGAAATAATAGGAAATACTTGCACAGAGTAAAGATAGTGTGAGGATGGGAATGATAATAAGAGGTTGATTCAATCCAAGATAAATGGCGAATACATAAATTGGCCAATGCCATAGATATAAAGAATAGGATAGTTTCGCTACCCATTGTATTGGTTTAATGGATAAAAAATTGAAATCGCACTGTGCTATAATGATACCAAAGGTCGCAATGACAGGAATAAGTGTATAATAGGAAGGCCAGCTTATATTTTGTTCGTTAAATAAATAGATACTAACAATTAAAATAGCGTATCCCGTAATTGCAACTACTTTTCTGAAAAGCTTGGGTATCGATTTTTGAGTATAAGACTCTCCTAAAAATGCAAGTCCCCCAATTAACATTTCCCATGCCCGAGTCGGGAACATATAAAAACTGAAGGATTGATCTGTATTATTAAAATATAAGTTCAGACCTAATGACAGGATAATCAAAAAGATGAAAAAGCTAACAAACCTTATTTTATTGTTCGAGTAAAGACTTTTAAAAGGGAATAAGAGGGCAGGGTATAAAAGGTAAAATTGCCATTCGACCGATAATGACCATGTGTGCAAAAGGATGTTATTTTGAGAGGCAACATCAAAATATCCACTATTTAAATAATATTCAATATTGGAACTAAAGATTATGCTGAAAAATGCATTATTTCCAAGTTGCTGTAAGTCTTTTGGAAGTAATATAAAACTCCCAATAATAGACACACCTACAAGAAGAAACAAAAGTGCAGGAATAATGCGTGTTATACGTTTAGTGTAGAATTGCTTAAAAGAAAAGTTGCTATTCTCAAAGCCCTTTAAAATAATTCGGGTCATTAAGTAGCCAGAGATGACGAAAAAAATATCCACACCACTAAAGCCACCATCAAAATAGGGTACTTTGAAATGAAAAAAAATTACTGCCAGTACCGCTAAAGCACGTAATGCCCCTATATCATTTCTAAATTTCATTTTTAAAGTAACTTGTAAACTGCAAATCTGAACAAAATAATTTATTTCACCTATTAAATTTTGTTCCATTTTATTTTTTAGACAATATCATAAAACATGAAATTGCGTTCATGTTTTTATGATATTTTTGTATCGTTTATCAAAATAGAAAGTATCAATATGAAAAAAATCATCCTGCTTACGCTGACTCTGTTGTGTTCTAAAGTATATAGTCAGACATTTGAAGTAGTGCCTTTGGGAGTTTATGGAGGAGATCATGAAGATAATCTATCTTCATACTTGATTGGTAAGTATAAGGCAAATGCGTATTTAGCGCTAGATGCCGGTACTATAAATGCTGGAATTCGAAAAGCAATAACCTTTAAAACATTTGAGGTTCCAGCCGGCAGGGTATTGCGAGATTATATCAAAGGGTACTTCATCTCGCACGGACATCTTGATCATCTGGCAGGGATGATAATCAATTCTCCCTCAGATGCTGCAAAAAATATTTACGCAACAGCAGCAATGATAGATGTATTGAAAGCGCATTATTTCATAAACGATACATGGGCTAATTTTGCTAATGAAGGTGATTTACCCATACGGAAATATCAATATAAACGTTTAAAAATTGGCGAGATCGATACGGTAACAAATACCGGAATGACTATTCAGGCTTTTGATTTAAGCCATGTGAACCCGATGAAGAGTTCAGCAGTTTTAGTAACTATAGGCGACAGTTCTATCGTATACCTAGGAGATACAGGAGCAGACCGTGTGGAAAAGGTCACAAATCTTGAAAATTTATGGCAGTCTATAGCACCCATAATTAAATCACGACGATTGAAAGCTTTAATGATTGAAGTTTCATTTCCGAATGCACAATCAGAAAAATTACTTTTTGGACATTTAACACCTCTACTTTTAAATGAAGAATTGGGAAAGCTAGCAACTTTTACCGGAAGAGATATGCTACAAGGTTTAAATGTTATTGTTACCCATATGAAGCCTGTTTCCGATAATGTTGACACGATTAAACGGCAATTGCTGGAAAATAATTCTTATAAAGTTAATTTTATTTTTCCGGAGCAAGGAAAACGAATGGTCTTTTAATATATACTATTAATGATGGCTATTTTTTCAATTGAATGTCAATTTTTGTGTTTTACCTAAAAAAAAGTGAATTTTTCTACTTAGATTTAAGAATAATTGGTAGGTGTATGAGAGGTTGTTTTATTTTGTAAATCAGATTGTTATGAATTATTTAGAGGATGTTCAAAAATTGTTTTTGTATTATAAGCATTTAGTTGATAGTACTTTGAATCAGTTAAGTGATAGCCAGTTATTTTGGCGTTACAATGATGAAAGTAATAGTGTAGCTGTACTTATTCAGCATATATCCGGTAATATGAAGTCTCGTTTTACAGATTTTCTTACTTCTGATGGTGAAAAAGAATGGAGAAATCGTGATGCAGAGTTTGAATTGGTGGATCAGGACAAGAACAGGTTGTTTCGGGAATGGAATGAAGCATGGGACAATTTATTTAACACCTTGAAGTGTTTGGAATTTGAAGATCTAGGAAAGCTAATTTATATACGTAATCAGGGCCATACAGTGGTAGAAGCAATTAATCGACAATTGGCTCATTATCCCTATCATGTAGGACAAATTGTTATGTTGGGAAAAATGATGAAAGGGAATAATTGGAAGTCACTATCCATCCCGAAGGGCGAATCAGAAGTTTTTAATGCTGTTAAATTTACGCAGACCAGGCATATTGAGCATTTTACAGATGAGATGTTGAGACATTTGGATGGTTAGTTTCTTTTTGAAATGAAAAGCCCCCAAAAAAGTGTTTTACTTGATTGGAGGCGTCCATTGTATTTTAATATGACTTAACTGATTAAAGTAAAATCGATTTGACGTTTGTCAAGATCAACCTTTTTAACTTTGATCTGTACTTCGTCACCTAATTGATATTTCTTTTTCTTGCGTTGACCTATGATTGCAAAGTTCTTTTCGTCTAATACATAAAAGTCGTCGTTAATGTCTCGTAATCTAACCATACCTTCGCATTTGTTGGTTTCAATTTCTACGTACATACCCCATTCAGTTACACCAGAGATAATTCCTGTATATTCAGTCCCGATTTGTTCCTGTAAAAATTCAGCTTGTTTATATTTAATTGAAGCACGTTCGGCTTCTGCTGCCTTCTTCTCCATTTGTGAAGTGTGTTCACACATTTTTTCATAATGATCGGCATTGATTTTATCACCTCCACTTAAATAGTATGCTAATAATCTATGTACCATTACATCAGGATATCGGCGAATAGGTGAAGTGAAGTGCGTATAATAATCAAATGAAAGACCATAGTGACTTGTTCCTTTTGTCGTATAGATCGCTTTTGCCATCGAACGAATCGCCAAGGATGTTAACATATTTTGCTCTTTACTGCCTTCAATTTTAGTCATTAAAGCATTGAGAGATTTTGCAGTTTCTTTGTCAGATTTGATCGTTAACTTATGCCCGAACCGAGCAGCAAATTGAGAAAATGTAGTTAATGTCTCTGGATTCGGGACATCGTGAAAACGATAAACAAATGGTAATTTATTTTTTCCTTTTCCCTGTTTCCCAATGTATTCAGCAACTTTTCTATTGGCTAAAAGCATGAAATCTTCAATGAGTTTATGCGCATCTTTTCTTACTTTGGTATAGACCCCCGTTGGTTTGCCGTTCTCATCCAACGTGAATTTTACTTCTTCACTTTCAAATGCAATTGCACCATTTTTAAATTTGCGCTCACGAAGAATATAAGCAAGTTCATTTAGTTTTAGTATCTCTGAAGAAAAATCTCCTGTTTTTGTTTCAATAACTTCTTGAGCTTCTTCGTAAGAAAAGCGTCGATCAGAATGAATGATAGTTCTTCCGAACCATTGCTCTACAACATTTGCCTTTTCATCAAGCTCAAAGACCGCTGAGAAACAAAGTTTATCCTCATGTGGTCGTAATGAACACACACCATTGGAAAGTCGCTCTGGAAGCATGGGGATTACCCTATCGACAAGATATACTGAAGTACCTCTTTCGTATGCTTCTTTGTCCAGTTCAGTCTCTGGAATAACATAGTGCGAAACATCGGCAATATGGACTCCGATTTCATAATTCCCATTTTCTAATTGCTGAAAAGAAATTGCATCATCGAAATCTTTTGCATCAGCAGGATCAATTGTAAATGTGGTGATTGCCCTGAAATCCCTGCGTTTTGCAATTTCTTCCTTAGAGCAGGTCTCTGGTAAAGCATTTGCCTCTTCTTCAACTTTTTTAGGAAACTTTAATGGAAATCCGTAGTCTGCCAATATAGCATTCATTTCCGTGTTGTTTTCTCCTTTTTTACCTAAAATAGTCTTGACTTTGCCAATCGGATTTTTTGCACCTTGTGGCCAGTCAATAATAGAGACTACAACCTTTTCTCCATCCTTAGCACCCTCAAGATTATCAAGCGGTATAAAAATATCATGCAACATCTTTCTATCGTCTGCAATAAAGAATGCGAAGTTTTGAGAAAGATTGATAATACCTGTGAAATCTGTTTTTGCACGCTGTATAATTTCAACAACTTCTCCTTCTTTTTTACGGCCTCTGCTCTTTTCAAAAGTATGTACTTTAACAATATCTCCATGCAGTGCTTGACGTAATTTTCTAGGCGCCACAAAGATATCATTTTCAAATTCGTCTTGAGGTATAATATAAGCCGATCCTTCAGCAGTCATATCGACTTTTCCAGTCACGTAAACTTTAAGTTGACGAAGTTTGAATTTACCCTTCTCAACCTCTAAAAAAGGGCTGTTTCTTGGATGGTCAGTCAGAATGTTGGCGATTGCTATTTTTGAATCTGAATCGTGAACGTTCAGCTTTGATGCGACTTGTTTATAGTTGAGTGGCTTGTTGTTTGACTTCTCGAAGATGTCGATGATGAGCTGTGTTAAAACCTCTTGGTACGGGTTTTCTTTTTTTGTCGTCATACGTTTTTATTTACTTTTATCGTGTTGTAAGTGGGGGAGAAGGCTACTGTAGTTTGCAATATAATACCATTGCTATTTAGGCTATTCCCGATGTCTTATCACATACAATATACAAATATTAATCCGAAATTGTGGATATATAAATGTTCTTTGTTTTGGTTATAGAATTAAGTGTATATTTAATTCTATTTAACTTATTTAATATTTTGATAAACAGTGTATTAAATATTAAATAGCTTAATGAGTCATTATTTGTAATGTTGATAAACAATATACTTTCAGGTTCTGCTCGATTTTTAATATTTTGCTAAATGTGTTTTTATCAAATTCTTATTTATTAAAATTTAATAAAACAATATGTGTCAATTAGTTAGGTTTTTTTTCGCTAAATTTTAGTTGACGATAAGAAAGGACTTTAGCATCAGGATTGATGAGAAGCATGTGCAAAGTAAAGGTTTTCAGAAATGTTGGTACCTTCCTTCTTATTCAGTGAAATGTTGTTTTTGATTATTTTTCCTGACATTGATCACAAAGACCCAGTGCATTTATCGCTACAGCTTCAAGTTTGTAACCTTCCGGAATGTTGAAATTTGGAAGTGTGATTTCATCCATGCAAAATACGGAGTTACAGTTTCTACAGATGAAGTGCACATGTTGGTCATGATGATTGTGCTCGGAGCAGTTGGTCGAACAGAGGGCGTAAGTAGCTGTACCATTTAGATCAAAAATTTTATGCAATATTCCCTTCTCCTCAAATGAAGCTAACACGCGATAGAGGGTGACACGATCAATTTCTTTACCGATTAATTTTTCGAGCTCTGGTTGTGAAATGGCTGATTTCTTAGTCGATATAACTTCTAAAGTTCGCAGTCTAGGCTGTGTAACCTTAAGCTGATATTGTTTTAGTAAAGTTGTAAAATCGACACGCTCATGTACTGTTTTTTCCTGTTGTTGCTCTTTACTCATAATACAAAAATACATCATTATTCTAATATAAAAAAACGGTCAGAAACAAGTTATTCATACTCGTTTCTGACCGTTTCTTTAAAGTCGTTTTATATCGATTTTATTTTCCTGCCGCCTTCGCGTGGTCAGCCAAGAAAGTAGCAAGGCCACTATCTGTTAATGGGTGTTTTAATAAGGCTGTGATTGCAGATAAAGGACCTGTCATCACATCAGCTCCAATCTTAGCACAACCTAAAATGTGCGCACTGTTACGTACCGAAGCCGCTAAGATCTGTGTTGGGAAACTGTAGTTATCATAGATTAAACGGATCTCTTCGATAAGTCCTAAACCATCTGTAGAAATATCATCTAAACGACCAATGAAAGGTGAAACATAAGTAGCTCCAGCTTTTGCAGCTAGGAGTGCCTGACCTGCAGAGAAAACCAAAGTACAGTTTGTTTTGATTCCTTTTTTGCTGAAATATTTAATTGCCTTGATACCATCTTTGATCATAGGAACTTTAACAACAATCTTGTCATCTAACTTTGCAAGTGCTTCTCCTTCTTTGATCATTTCTTCGTAGTTCGTAGAAATTACCTCCGCACTTACATCGCCATCTACGATAGCACAGATCGCTTTGTAATGATTGATTACATTCTCGTCACCACTGATTCCTTCTTTAGCCATTAAACTTGGGTTTGTTGTTACCCCGTCTAATACACCTAAATCTTGTGCTTCTTTGATTTGTTCTAAGTTTGCTGTGTCAATAAAAAATTTCATCTTGTATTGAATTGATTGTTAATTGTTTGGTTTATTTACCATTAAGTGGCAAAGTTATCGATTAAAATTCACTAATCTTGTGCAGAAATGAAATTACTGCACAAATATTGCTTAGTCATTACTGTTCATTTTAGATCATTCCTTTCATTTACTTCTATTATTCATTGATATGCAGATATTTCGTTCGCTTCAGTATCCAAATTTTAGATTACATATAATTGGCCAGGCAATCTCATTGATGGGCACATGGATGCAACGTGTTGCTATAAGTTGGTTAGTATATAAGTTAACAGATTCTGTTTTCTGGTTAGGTTTTGTATCTTTCATCTCCCTGCTTCCTTCTTTGGTATTATCTCCCTTTATTGGAAGCTTTGTAGATAAACATAAAAAGTATAAGCTTGTTTTTATTACACAAATAGGTCTAATGATTCAAGCAGGAATCTTAACACTTTTAGTGTACCTGAAGATGGAAACAGTATTGTGGTTGTCTATTTTGGGATTTGCACAAGGAGTGATCAACGCTTTCGATGTGTTGGGAAGACAATCGTTGATGGTACATTTAGTGGATAATAGAAAAGATCTGCCTAATGCAATAGCACTAAATTCTTCTATATTTAATGCAGCGCGTATGGTTGGTCCGGCTATTGGTGGTATATTATTGAGTACATACGGTGAAATGATGTGTTTCAGTAGTAATTTTCTGAGTTTTATCCCTGTTTTGATTACTTTATGGATGATGAATGTCACAGAAAGTACAGCAAGCTTAAGCAAAGGAAGTAATTGGCAGGGCTTGGTCGAAGGGTTTTACTATTTGAAAAGATCGCCCCATATTTTTTCGCTTATTATAGTGATGACTTTTTCTAGCTTATTAGTAATTCCATATACTTCTTTATTACCTGCGGTAGCAAAAGAAATGTTTAATGGCGATGCAGGTACATTTTCATGGTTTGAAAGTGCAGCTGGTCTTGGGGCAATGATAGGAGCGATTAATATGGCACGGCTAAAATCAGGAACTAATATGCGCTACCAAGTAATGGGCGCAGCACTGTTAATGGGAGCCGCCTTGTTTTTACTCGGGCATTCATCTGTTTTAGTTCTTGCTCTTTTATATACGGCGATCGTTTCTTTCGCTATGATGATGCAGAACTCCAGTATTAATACGTATATACAGACGCATGCGATGCCGATCTATAGAGCACGAGCAATTTCTTATTATGTAATGGCATTTCAAGGTATTTTCCCTATAGGTAGTTTGCTTATAGGGGCTCTAGCAAGCTATTTCGGATTACGTAGTGTCTTATATTTTATGGGTGGAGCAGGTGTTTTGATTGCTTTATCTTATTATCTATATTTACGTTTGCATATTCATAAAAGGCTCTTTAAGTTTTAACTTTCTCTTGAGTAATTTAAGCGTTTTCTTTTTGTAATCAATCACTGCGCCATAAGGAGCTAAAATATCTCCTCCGATCACTCCAATCACAGGACGTAGATTCATCTGTTCGTAAGCATAGTTAATGGAACTGAGGTCAAGAACTGCAGCCCTATAATTTTTTATTTTCCAATCATGGATTTTAAAAAGAGGAATATGAATCAAAAAACTTTCCATGTTATTCGTGCCCAAACCTGTTGAAAGCGTATCGGTACTTTCTAATTGGAATTGGTCTGTGTGAATTTTTTCTAATTGGTTTTTATCAAAAACAGTCTTTGAAGCTCCTGTATCTAAAACCATTAAATGGGTAGTTTCGTATAAAGTGACCTCTATTAAAATATGAGTGCCTTGCTCCTGTAATTGTAAAATCTGTAAGGGGATGATTGCCATATTCCAAACATAGAAAAAATATGTGCTTCATGAAAGTTAAAGTATCTTTATTTAGATATATTAATGCACTTGATCTAAAGTTTGCCGTAAAGCGGTAGGATTATTTAAATTTTTAAACTGCGTTGGTGTTAAACCTGTGTTTTTTTTGAATTGATTGCTGAGATATGCAGTGCTTGAATAATTAAGTTTTTCAGCGATTTCAGCTAATGAAAGTTCATCGTAAATTAATAACTCCTTAATATATTCTATTTTTTGGAAGATAGCATATTTTTCAATACTGATACTTGCTACAGAAGAGAAGAGGGCACTTAAAGAGCTGTATTCAACATGTAAATGATCACTTAATATATCTGATAAATTTTTATTCAGATAGTTATAAGGATAGCGTGTATAATCGATGATCAGCAATTTTATTTTTTCAATAAGACGCGTGTTTTTATCATCGATTAATTCAAAACCAATAGCATGCAGATTTTCCTTCACTTTCTTTCGTTGTTCAGGCTGTAGTGAATGGTCCAAAGTAACAACACCTAGTTGTAGATCATGATAAGGGATATGCAACTCTTTAAATATATTTTCTACAGCCATCTTACATCTATTGCAGACCATATTTTTAATAAAGAGTTGCATATTATTTTTATAAAACGTTAATATCTTTTAGTACATTATTCATGTTTCGAACAGCATCCGCACTTTTGTGTAGTTTTTGCTTTTCCTCTTCCGAAAGCTTCAAAGGTACAATTTTATCCCATCCATTTTTATTGATAATGACTGGAACACCTAAATTGATATCCGATAATCCAAATTCTCCATCCAAAAATACACTTGCTGTGAAAAGCTTATTTTGATTTCTAACGATACTTTCAACTACAGCTGCAGTAGCTGCCCCAGGAGCATACCATGCAGAGGTTCCGATTAAGGATGTCAAAGTTGCACCGCCTACCATTGTTTTCTGAATAATTTCTTCTTGCTCCTCCTCCGTTAAAAAATCAGTTACAGGAATACTATTCCATGTGGCATGTTTGATCAGAGGAATCATGGTCGTATCGCCGTGACCGCCGACAACAATTGCATTAAGGTCACTTGCAGAAGCGTTTAATTTTTGACTTAGCTGATATTTAAATCGTGCAGAATCCAATGTTCCCCCCATACCTATGATTCTATTTTTTGGAAGACCAGAGCTTTTTAAAGCCAAATATGTCATGGTATCCATAGGATTTGAAACAATAATAATAATGACCTCAGGAGAATGTTTTATCAAATTATCAACTACTGTTTTAACAATATTTGCATTAGTGCCGATTAGTTCTTCTCTGGTCATGCCCGGTTTTCTAGGAATTCCTGAAGTAATAACTGCAACAGTGGAGCCTGCGGTTGCACTATAATCATTCGTTACACCTATTATTTTTGAGTCGAATCCCAATAAAGCAGCAGTCTGTGACATATCTTGTGCCTTACCTTCAGCAAACCCTTCCTTGATATCTAAAAGGATGATTTCTTCAGCAACCTCTCTTCTGATTAAATTATCTGCAGTTGTCGCTCCAACTGCTCCTGCACCAACTATTGTAACTTTCATAAGCCTTTTAATTTTGGTCCTTAGACATTAATTTTTCTTTGAATTTACTCAATAAATAGTAGGAAAGCAATTAAGTTGTATAAAAAATGATAGGAAATGAAAAGGAGAACTTTCGTTCTCCTTTTTATTAAAATGGATAGCCAATAGCTAGATTAAACATTAAGTTGTCCTTGCGCCATCTGCTACTTCCTAAATCAATATCTTTCAAGACCCAACGCTCTCCTTTATCCAAATATGGAATACGGAATGGAATAGCAAAATCTGTTCTTAAGATAAGAAAAGTAAAGTCAAATCTTAAACCTAAACCGCCACCGACAGCTAATTCAGTCAAGAAATCTTTGCTAAATTTTGCTCCGGGCTTTTCATCATCTGTATTTTGTAGCCACACATTACCGGCATCAATAAACGCCGCCCAATGTACAAAACCAGCCAATTTAGCACGATATTCTGTACTCATTTCCAATTTTATATCTCCAGTTTGATCAGCATAGAACTTATTGGTCCCAATGTTTTGAGGTTTTAAAGTTCCTGGACCAATTGCTCGAGCAGCAAAAGCGCGAATACTGTTTGGACCACCCACATAATACTGTTTTAGATAGGGTAAAGCACGGGAGTTACCATAAGAGTAACTTAGACCTAAACTGACTCGCGATGCTAATTGTGAATTTTCGCTTAGTTTTAAATAATGTCTACCATCACCACTTGCCTTAATATATTGAGAAAAATAAGCGTTGAATAATTTAAATGTTTTACCCTCATTGTAGTTGGCACCTTTTATCAATCCCAATACATTACCAGATAAATCTAAATTTCCTTTAAAATAAAAGGTGTTTTTTAGATTTTTGTTCATCATATTGGATAAAGTAAAATTATAATTTGGACCAATAGTAAACTGTGGTTCTATAGCATGTTTTAGCGTTGGTACCGTATCCATCTGGGCTTTATATTCATCTGAAATACGACTGGGCTGTACATATGTAATCTCTAATAGTCCCAAATCATGTTGTTTCTCTTCAGATTCCTGCCAGATATAACCATAGTCCAGTTTTAGAGATCGTAATGTATATGCTCGAGTTCTATTTAAGAATTCAAATCCCGTTTTGATGTAGGTTTTTGGTATAAATCTACGACTGGGATTTATTTTGAAAGGCGAAAGAATACGGGGAAACGTTAAAGTAAGATCTGCACCATAGCGATAATAGCTTGAGTTTAGACTTACACTTCCACCGGTCTGTGTTTCGTATCCACCAAACACATTTAGACTTAACAGTTCGGCACCTCTAAAGGCATTGCGTAATTGCCAGTTCACATTAAGTTCGGAGCCATTATATACCGAAGCCATTTTTCCTAACAATTCGAGACGAATAGATTTCTTAGGAAGAGGAGTAAGATAGTAATATACATCTAGTCCGTTTTTGACATCTTTACTATCAACGAAGTTGTTTTTAACAAATTTGAAGCTATTTAGATTTACAAGATGACTGATTGTTTTATTATGGGCACCGCGATTATAACGATCTCCTTTTTTAAAGAAAATATGGTTAGCTATAACGGGTTTTCTAAAGGTATTTTTTGGATCTATAAAGTAATATGAACTATCGAATAATTGCGCATTACGTGGAGCACGTTGGTATCCTGTACCTTCGTCCGTATAATTTGGATAGATGTATATATTATTTATCTTGGATGGTGATTTAGCTATAACAGGTGTTTCAGGTTTAATAGTGACATATAAATTGACTTTATGATCTCCAATTGTACTATCTGCTTCCACTAATATATAGTCGGGACTGAAATAATAGTACCCAATATTTTTAAGTTCATTATCAATCCGATCTCGTTCATTCAGGATATCATCTAAATTATAATGCTTACCAACCTTTAAGAGAGACTTATCACGAGATAGGAGTATATCTCGGCCAAGCTGTATCGTACTGTCTACATTAAACGTAACAGATTTTATTTTATAAATCAGATTAGTCGTCGCAATATAGTGTATGGTCGCTTCTTTATCCTTAATTGTTGTGTCAGACTTTACCTCTGCATTAAAGAAACCAATATTTTCAAGTCGATTTCTTAACAGGTTTTCATTATATTCCCTATTTACATCACTCAATAAAACAGGTTCTTCACCCATTTTTTTTAGTTGTCTGCGAATGAAATTTTTTCCAACTGAATCCCCAGCCATGTTGTTGAAAGCTAGTTTGTAACGCCATCCAAAAAGTGTCTTATTGGGTTTGGGCATTAATACCTGTTCCAGATGCGTAGCTAAGGCCTTTTTATGTTCTTTGGAAATCGTATCCGATTCAATATCGACATGGCCATCCACATATAAGGACTGACCCTCTTTTAAATTTTTTGTGGTCGAACAAGAAGCAATGAAAAACCCTATAAATACAACAAAAGCTATAAATTGATTGCTATTTTTCATTATTCTCCCTTTCTTCATTTCTAATCACTTTTTCTCCTATTGTATCTGTTTTCTGATTCGTTGAATCAGTCTTATTGCTTGGTTTGGTTTGCTGGATTTGTTTTCTATCCAAGTAACGTTCTTTATATTTCTTAGGATCGTTACGCATCATGCTATCTCGAATTGCAAAGCGGACGCTATCCCTGTAAACGGAATCGGTTTCCATACGTTCTACATCAAAACGTTTACGGAAATTTTTGCTTCGGGTATTATATTCATTTAATTTTTTAGAATTCATCCAAATTTCTCTGAATTTATTGTAGCTCATATTGATGATAAATCCAATACCTGTTTCAACATATTGGCCCTGAAGTGTTACCTGATATTGGTTTTTCCGATATACGCGAGCGAAATAGCGACCATCTTGAGACAGTTGGTAATCTAGACTAATATCTCCGGCAATATTCGCAGCCTGCTCTCCAGGTCTTGAATTCCCTTCAACTTCAAAATTTGAGCCTATAGTGATTTTCAAACGGTCGTTAAATAGCATTTTTGAAACACCAATATTTAAATCGGTACGTGTTTCCCCAACTCCAGTTGTAAAATCCTGCTCGGATTGTAAGTCAAAATCTAATTCCACTCCTTTAATTAAATCCGAAGCTAGTCGGTTTAACTGTGACGTTAGTAATGAACTCACACTATTACGAGCCATAGATTCGACACCGCCACCACCAGATAAACTTTCAAATGGATTAGAAGCCAAAAAGCGTCCTAATACGATCAATGAGAAAACCTGCTTATTCATTTCAGAAGGGTCTGTTCGTATTTGTGAAAGGGCATTATTGACTTTACTCACCACATCTTGAGACGCAATGGCGTTATTTTCATCCAGATCAATATCAAAGCCTAGTTTAGGCTCGAATAACTTTTCTGTGATTAATAAATTGACATTAAATGGTACTCGCTGTTTGTATAGATTAGAGTTATCTGCACCAAGTTGAGTTTGTACCAGCTCAAGGGTAGGGGCTTTGACTTTGTATACTGCAGTGATATCCATTCGCGCATCTAGTGGGTCTCCTGCCCATGTAATTGTACTTCCTTCTTTAAATAAGAACTCACGTTTCACAGGCCCAAAAGAAAACGAATAACTTCCTTTGTCGACCGTATAAGTTCCCGACATGGTGATTTTGTTACTCGCATCGATACCTGCATTTAATTCAGCTTCACCTTGGATGTTTAAAGCGTCCTGAGATCCTTCGTCAAGAATAACTTTGAATTTAGCATTCTTGTCAGTTTGAAGATTCAGCGTCACATCGATTCCTGTTAATTTTGTTGTTGTTAGTGAATCCAATTTTGCAAAAACATTTGCTCTTGTTGTATCACTTTTATCAACAAATTCTACGACACCTTTTCGCTCCACCATTCCAGGGTCATCATTCGGCATAATGAATACAAAATCCGTTTTATCTTGAACTTTGATATTTCCATCGACAACAGGTTTATCCAATGTGCCTCTTATACGTAGATCAGAAGAAACGTACATTTTACCAAAGAACAGATCATTATCCTCCCGAGTCGAATTCACAACTTCAAAGTTATCAGTCTTAAGATTCAAATTAAAGTCATAATCTGTATAGTTTTTAGTTAAAATGGTACCATTCAAATCACCAGTATTGCCTTTTTTATCTTTGATGTTGAAATTGGATAAAGAGATTCCCCTATTATCAAAACTAATTTTTTCGTTATCAATTAAGAACGCCGCATTAAGCATAGCAACATTAAATTCAGCACCATTAAAATTCAGATCACCGTTGATAACAGGTCTATCAGTCGTCCCGGATATTTTAAGCTCTCCTTGGACATCCCCTTTAGATTCTTTTAAGTACCCAAAGCTGAAAGCTTGAATTGTCTTCATTTTTAAAGGAGCAATGTTGAGCGTAGCATCAAAAGTAGCTTCTCCAGTTGGAGGACTTATGAACTCTCCTATTAAACTAACGTTATTACCATTTTCAGTAATACTGACATTGGCTGCATACGTATTTTCTTTTTCATTATTAACTTTAATATTGACATTTCCAATTGTATCCCTCCCTAAGTAAAATTTATCAATTCCAATATCTGATACAAAGACAGGGTTACTTTCAAGGCGTGAAATCGTTGCTTGTCCATTAATACCACCACCAATATTCATGTCATCAGCGGCAATCATTTTACTGAGGGTCTCAATTCTGAAATTTTTAAAAAGTAGATCTATAGGTGAATTCAGAACACTATCCTGCGATTTAATTTCCAATAACTGTCCCTTGTTTTCCAGAATAAAATTATGAGCTTGAATACCCGCTTTACCAAAGGATAAAACATTCGTACTATCGACATTCCATTTATCATAATTTAGCATTAATCCATCTTCTAGTAAGCTAAAAAGAAAGTTGCCACGATCTACTTTCATATGGGCACCTAAATGGTACTGTTCTTTATCTTTTTTGTCTTTAATCCAAACGCCAAAATCTAAGTTATTTTTAATGACTTTACCACTGAGTACCGTATTGATCAATTCGATATTGCTAACTTTTATTTTGTTAATCAAAGCAGAATAATACATGGTGCTGTCAACTGTTGTAAGATCAAAAGTCACACTATTAATATCTGTGCCTGCATAAACAATTTTTGGTGCATCGAGCTTAGCCTGGATTAACTTGTTCTTACTATTAAACATACCATCAAGTGTGATGTCTTTCATTTCAGTCAGATCAGGTAAGAAGTCCTTTATAAATTTTGTTCTGGTCAACTGAGCAGAAAATTCAAATTGTTGATCTTCGTATTTTGGAATGGTTACAGGAGCTCCAGGTTGATAATAAACGTGTGCAATGTCTTGTATTGCTGTACCAAGCTCCATTAATTTATATTTACCAACTAAATGGGCATTTAAAAAGGCAGATTTTAACATTAAAAGATTTGAGCTGCTATCCGAACGAGCGATAATTGAAATACTATCAAGAGTGTAGCGGTCATTATTGTATGCAATAGAAGAATTGATGATATGTGCTTCTCCATTCAGGAAATTAGGGTCTGCTGTTTCAAAATTTCCGACCATTTTGCCATGATAACGGAAGTCATCATCCATTAACTTTAAATTCTGTAAATTAATGCTATCGACCATCAGTTCAAAATCGACTTTCGGATATTTTGCATGCATATTAGCGGTAGCATTTAAATTGAATTTGACATTTGGATCAATACTATTAATTGAAGCTTCGATATCGCCTGCATTAGCATTCATATTCATATCGATATTATGGTATTGATATCCTAAAGCATCCAGACGGATTAGTTTTCCGTCCACATTCGCTATCGCTTTTTTAGGATCTAATCCATGCCCTTTTACGTTGGCTTCAAATGATAAGATACCTAAAACAGAATCTTGTTTCAAAATTTTTCCGATGTCAAAGTCTTTAATAGATACGTAAGCATCATATGTCGTATCACGCTTTGCCATATCAAATTTACCATTTACTTTAGCAGTTCCTTTTTCCGTCACTAAGGATAAATTGGTGTTGAATGATTGCATTCCCCCTTTAAATGTTCCAGTAAGCCCTATTGCATTTGGAAGTTCAAGATTTTTAGGAAATAATGATTTGGCAACAAGTTGTTCAATATCAGATCGGCCAGTTGTGAATTTTTTGAGCGTAAGGTCAATAGACATCTTATCAACATTAGGAAGACCCTTGAGTCTAGCACTGGCAATTACTTTTGTATTCGATAATGTGCTGAAATCTAAGTGTGGGATATTGAGATCGTTCAGTTTTCCCATTACTTTTCCGTCAATATTGAATTTTTTATTCATGAGCGGATGCATGATCTCCATAGTATCCAAGAACGGAGCAAAGTAATAAATATCGCGCATATCAACATGACTCTTTTTAATGTTGGCATTGACAGTAAGCAATTCAGGTTTTTCCGATATAGCCTCTAGAGAAGGATAAGATATTTTAATATAATCTTGTAATAATGTTTTAGAAGTTGCAGCATACAGATTTTTGATCTCAGCACCTGTATTGGTATAGATAAAATCACCTTTTAGATTTTTAATTTCGAAACCGGAGTGATCTTTTGCTGTTAATGATTTTAGCGATCCGCTAATTGAATCTGCGCTATAATACAAATCAGTCATCGCAGTATTGATCGCAGGGATTTTAATATTGAAATAATCAAATCCTTTCATTCGTGCTTGATTGTCATCTTTATACCATACATTGGTATTATTGATGTTGATGTCAGAAACAGAAACAATCCAATTAATCTTGGATGGTGCTGATGCTGTTGTATTTTTATCTGCGGCTGGTTTAGTTATTTTTGCTATTTTATCAAAAAACACCTGTGAATCAGATCCTTCTAAATTAATCTTTTTTATTGAAACAATTTCCTTATTAAGATCAATACTATTAATATCCGCGTATAGCTTTTGAATGGCAAACCTTGTTCTCAGTTTTCCCGCTTTATCTTCATATCGAACATTGATATTTCGCAGGTCTGCCGTATTTATACCAATATCAGGTAATAAAGAAGTGGCAATTGCAGTGGAATCAGTAATTCCAAAATCTTCAACACTAGGGCCATCGCCTTCTTGGGTAGGATTCCATTGTGTGACTAATGCACTTAAGCCATCAATAGTAACTTTTGGCATATCAAATGCCATATTTTTTGTCAAGTCAAATTTCTTGATCCTGGTGTCAAAATGTTTCAAATAGACGTCAGCACTCGTGCCAATTACGTCATCGGCATATACCACATGAAAACGATCAAAGATAACTTTGTCCATATTGAATACCATAGCAGAAGAAGTATCAGTTTTTGCTTTGGTACTTTCAGGACTCGCAAATGCTTTTATGATATAGTCAAAATTGAAACTGCTGTCAGGCATAGACCGACGTATTTTTGCGGTAATGCCAGTAGCCTCCAGTTGCTGGATTTCTACTGTACTTTTTAGTAGTTTCATCATATTGATATCCACTTTGATGGCCTCACCTGCTACTAATGTATCTCTAGATTGATCTTCCAGATAGATGTTCTCTAAAACAAGTTTTTTTGGAAATTCAATATTGATGCTACCAATATGAAAGGGCGTGCCAATTTTGCCCTCAACATAAGTGGCTACTTTTCCGGCAATAAAATTTTGCACGGAAGGAAGTCGAATCAAAAAAATAATGAGAAGTAAGAGTCCAATGACAGATCCAATAATCCATAAAAGGGTCTTTAATGCGATACGGCTAAATTTATTCAAAATATTTTTTAGTCTTTATATAAACCTTAATTTATTATTATAACGTAAAACAAGTGATTATGTTTATATCTTATTTACTATTTTACATTTAATTTTATTACAAAGAAGGATGGATATTCCAGTTTTTCTCCAAGAACTAAATATAGGGAGAAGTATTTGTAATGTTGTCGAAATTAATCAAAAATAGTGCCTTATTTCTAGTATACAACCTCTATTTTTAAGTTTGGCTTTTAGATTGGTTTTTTGCTTTTTTTCTACGTATATTCGAGATAATCAACATAAAACAAATGGAAAGAAAGAAATTTTTAAGCTCATTAGCGCTAGCGAGCGTTGGTGGAACAGTACTGACTTCATGTCTAAATACACAAAGTAATAATGAAACAACAATAACACAAGCCGGATTCAATGCCGGATTTATATTTCATAGCGTCTATTTCTGGTTAAAAGAAGGAATCACGGCAGAGGAAGATAAGGATTTTTTAAAGTTTTTTGACATTTTGATAAAAGTGCCAGGAGTACAATCTTGCCATATCGGTAAACCCGCTAAAACTAATTCAAGACCAGTGGTCGATAATTCTTTTTCATATCATATCATGTTGACCTTTGAAAATCTGGAAGCAATTACAAAATATGAAGAACATCCAGATCATCTAGCTGGGATTGATCAATATAGTAAGTATTGGGTAAAAGTAGAAGTAAAAGATACGGTTATTAGCTAGTTCTTAATAAAAAGCATAATGTGAAAGAGAGGATCATAAGTGCTCTCTTTCATATGTCTATCATTTTACTTCAATACTCTGAGATGTATTTTGATTGTCTTGGTCATTATCATCTTTTTCTTGTCGTTCGACAGTTATTTTGCATTCTGTCAATAAAGCCGCCATAGCACCAACTGCTGCAAATATAGGGGCAAAGATGAGGCCTATAGCACCTACAGTAACAGGGAAACTCATGATTTCTTTTCCTGATTTATCGGATATGCTGATTTTCGTCACATTTCCATCCGCAATGAGTTCTTTAATCTTCTTTAGTAGATTTTCACCTGTAATCGAGAAAGTTTCTTTAATGCTCATAATGATTTGATTTTTAAAATGATGTCCAATAAATATAATCATTATTGTCCAAATAATTGGATAGAAATGTTAAAAGCGTTGCTCACGCTTAAACTGATTAAATCTGGATTTATTTTTACCATCAACTCGTGAAGCTACTGCCCATATTGCCGCGGGCAACCAACCGATAAGTGTGCATTGCAAAATCAAACATAAAATTCCAGAAAATATTTTCCCTCTTAAAAAAAAGGAAAGCCAAGGTAATAATACTGCTATTAAGATCATATCTTTTGTTTCTTTGTTTAGCCAAAGATAAATCCTACAATAATTTATTCACGTCTTTTTTAGGTAAACCTAGAAAAAGCATCGGCGAACATAGGTTATAAAAAGGTGAATAAATTCCTTCTTTCAATTACTTACCTCATTTCGATGAGCTCACTTAACATTTTTCCATCCCAGGTGTATTTCTTTTGACTTTTTGTTTCCTTGTAATTCGGCTCATCTAAATTGTCATCAATATTTTCGCCTTCAACTATTTTTTTATAGATCATAGTGGGATCACCTTTATGTTCGGAGGGGAACAAGATTGTTTCATCATAATAGAATACACCCGCATCAGAAACAGACATTTTGCTTGGAAAATGAATTAATTCTTGACCAGTCCATGCAAAATAGTAATATTGGGTAGCGATTCCACATGCCTCACCTAAAAAAGCAGAACGATGAATATTTTTAATGTTTTTTAATCCCATTCCTCCTAAGATCTTAGTCTCGGTACCAGTTTGATCATTTACCTCAGCTTGATATGAAGCGCGCGCAATAACGTTTTTTTCTCGATCAAAAACTTTGAGTTCGGCGTCATAATAAGATGGTGAATTTTCAGTAAAGGATCTGAATTTTTTAAAACCATAAATGAACTGTTCGCCCTCCTGGTTAAGTATGCTGTTGAGAGCTAGTAAACCTAACCATATAAAACCCTCTTTTTTGACATTGTCTTTTATAAAACTAATTTTATACCATGGCGCATAAAATCCTCTTATCGTACTTCCATTGTACCCCTCACTGTTAATAACAACCATTGCGCCCTCTTGTAGAGAATCGACCAACTTCGATTTAGTATCCGCATTTTCACGGACATATGCCACGTCAGCGAATACATAAGCTGTATCACCTTTCTGAAAATTCCATAAAGTGTATTCATCACTGACAGCATACGCTGCAGGTTGTTCCTGTGCACGAACCAATAAAAAGGTAATTGAAAATAGAAAGAGAAGTGCTTTTTTTTTCATGTTTTTAACAATCTAGTTTTTTTGTGTAAAATACTTATTTTGGAATGATCATAATCAATTAGATGACAAATTTGATTCCAATTAGGGATATGAATGTAATTATTTTTACAGATCATTATAAATGAAAATATTGTTCAGTTATATGCGTTTGAATTTTAATTGTTTATATCGTCTTTTAAACGTACATATTTTTAATATAGGTTAGCATTGGCTATGGGGATGAAACGCTAAAATTTAAGAGGGCCAATTTTAATGAAAATTGGCCCTCTTAAATTTTTAATTCTGAAATGATTTAAGCAAGACTAGCTAAGCTATCTTCTAATATTTTAATTTTAGATTCAGCATCAGCTTTCTTGTTTTGTTCATTTTGAATAATTTCTGGCTTCGCATTTTGAACAAAACGCTCATTCGATAATTTTTTGTCTACAGAAACGAGAAATCCTTTTAAATAATCGATTTCTTTTGTGATTCTTTCACGTTCAGCGTCTACATCTATGTTTTCTTCAAGCGCAACATAACATTCTTCTTTGCCAGCTAAGAAACTAACTGCTCCAGCTACTTTTTCTTGAACAAAGGTTAGTTTTTCAATGTTAGCCAACTTGATAATACTTTCTTGATAGTTTGTAAAATCAATTTCTGTTGCATTGATAGCTAACGGTAAAGCAATTTTAGGTGAAATCTGCTTAGTATTACGGATATTTCGAACTTCAGAAATAATCTGCTGAACAAAAGTAAATTCCTTAATGATTTTTTGATCGATAGCGCCAACCGTTGGATACTCTGCAACAATGATACAATCTTTTGCATCTCGTTCTCCAAATAGTTCATCATGCCAAAGTTCCTCAGACAAGAAAGGCATAAAAGGATGAACCAATGTAAGTATACGTTTGAAAAATCCCTTTACCACTTCAAAAGTTTCCGTTTCAAGAGGAGTTTGATACGCAGGTTTTACAAGCTCTAAATACCAAGCACAGAAATCATCCCATACTAATTTGTAAGTAGACATCAGGGCATCGGATAGGCGATAATGATTAAAGTGATCTTCGATCTCAATTAAAGTAGCATTAAATTTGCTTTCAAACCATTTTGCCGCAGTTTTCTGAGCTTCAGTTGCAGGAGCATCTATAGTCTCTAAACCTTTAACTAAACGGAATGCATTCCATATTTTATTCGCAAAATTACGACCTTGCTCACAGTAAGAGACATCAAACATTAAGTCATTTCCAGCAGGCGAAGAAAGTAGCATACCTACGCGTACACCATCGGTGCCGTATTGAGCCATCAGTTCGATCGGATCAGGAGAATTTCCTAATGATTTGGACATTTTTCGGCCCAATTTATCACGAACGATACCTGTTAGATATACATTTTTGAAAGGAGCTTTACCCGTATATGCATGTCCCATGATCATCATACGCGCTACCCAGAAAAATAAAATTTCGGGAGCTGTTACTAAATCATTTGTAGGGTAGTAATAGTTGAATTCTTCATTTTCAGGGTTGCGAACGCCGTCGAATACCGACATAGGCCATAAACCAGACGAGAACCATGTATCGAGTACATCTTCCTCCTGACGGATCGCACCAGCAACTTTACCTTGAGATTCAAACTCTTGAATTGCCTCAGATTCAGTTTTTGCAACCACCCATTCGTTTTTTTCATTGTACCATGCCGGAATACGTTGACCCCACCATAGCTGACGAGAAATACACCAATCTTTTACATTTTCCATCCAATGCTTGTAGCTGGATGTAAACTTGTCTGGAATTAAATTTACTTCTCCGCTTACAACATAATCTAATGCAGGTTGAGCTAATTTATCCATTTTGCACCACCATTGCATGGAAAGTTTTGGTTCAATAGCAGCATCAGTACGCTCTGAAAAGCCTACTTGAGATTTATAATCTTCAATTTTTTCGATCTGATTGACTTCCTCTAAAAGTTTCGCAATTTTTTTACGAGCAATGAAGCGGTCTTCACCAACTAAAATTTGAGCATTGGCATTTAATGTTCCATCATCGTTTAATAAATCAATGATTTCTAAGTTATGTTTTTGACCTAAAGCATAATCATTCAAATCGTGAGCAGGAGTTACTTTAAGGCAACCTGTACCAAATTCTATATCCACGTATTCATCTTCGATGATTGGAATCTCACGATTTATTAATGGGATAATAACTGATTTACCTTTTAGGTGTGTATAGCGCTCATCATTAGGGTTAATACAGATAGCTGCATCGGCCATGATCGTCTCTGGACGAGTCGTAGCAATGATGATTTGTTCATTTGAATCCTTAATTTGATAACGGATGTAGTATAGTTTTTGGTTGACCTCTCTACGGATTACCTCTTCATCAGATAAAGCTGTTTTTCCCTGTGGATCCCAGTTTACCATACGGACACCACGGTAAATGTAACCTTCTTTATAGAACTTGATGAAGGTGTCAATCACTGATTCTGATAAATCAGCGTCCATTGTAAATTTTGTGCGTTCCCAATCACATGAGGCACCTAATTTCTCAAGTTGTTTTAAGATGATACCACCATATTTATCTTTCCATTCCCAAGCATGTTTTAAGAAATCTTCACGCGATAATGATTTTTTATCAATTCCCTGCTCTTTCAACATAGCGACAACCTTTGCTTCAGTTGCAATAGAGGCATGATCGGTTCCAGGGACCCAACAAGCATTTTTACCCTGCATACGTGCTCGACGAATCAATACATCTTGAATGGTATTGTTCAGCATATGTCCCATGTGCAATACACCGGTGACGTTCGGAGGAGGCATTACTATTGTGTACGGTTCACGCTCATCAGGTGTAGAACGGAAAAATCCGTTCTCCATCCAGTAGCTGTACCATTTGTCTTCAGCTTCTTTAGGATTGTAAGTTTTTGCTATACTCATGATAATTTTTTTTCAAAATCGTTTGCAAATTTAGCGAATTTAGTTGTTTTATAGAAGTTTAATATTGCTATTTCAAAAATTGGTTTTCGACTCAATTATGCTTTTCATTACGTATAAAACCACATTAGTAAGTGTAAATATATAATTAAGAGTATATCTTAAATTTTATCAAGCTTTAATGTGTTGATTATGATATTGTTGTAATGTTGGTTTTGCAACCATTTCTCTTGTAAAATTGAAATTGACCTTATGGTAATATTTTTATAACATAATCATAACATTTTAGACTATTATTACTGAAATAGCGTACATTTGCGTGTTTTACATAAATACTAAAAATGAATAGAATTGCCAATGAGTTAAAGGCCCTAACTCAGTACTTTTTATTTTGGCTTATCATATGTTTTATTGATCGATTGCTGTTTATAACAGCTTTTTTTGATAAAATTGGATCAAAAAATTTCTCAGAGATTTTCAAAATCTATTATCACGGCCTTAGTTTAGATTTTTCAGCAGTATCCTATATCTGTGCAGTTCCATTTCTTATCTACTGTATCTTATCTTTTTTACCGAATGTACATTATAAAAGAAAAATATTGGATGTGTACACCATCACTTTGCTCGTTATTTATTTTGTTGTTTCTTTTATTAATATCAATATTTATCGGGAATGGGGCGATAAAATTTCAAAGAGAGCAATTGATGCTTTTTTAGCATCACCATCTGGAGCCGTTGCTTCTGCCGAATCAACACCTGTATTCTTTCCAGTTTTTGGAATGATTGTCGGAATCGTTGTGGGCTATTTTTTATATCGTTGGATGTTCAAAAAAGTGCATTTTTATAATATTAAGTTGCCTTGGCAGAATGCTATTAAATTATTGATTGGAGCTATTTTGCTATTTACTTTTATAAGAGGAGGATATGGAAGAGCAACTTTAAATCCGAGTAAAGCTTATTTTTCTGAGCAAAGCTTTTATAATCATGCTGCGGTAAATACACAATGGGCATTGTTGCGGGATTATTTTGCGAAAAGTACCCGGTTAAAAAGTCCTTATCAGTTTTATAATGATGAAGCCCAGCTCCATTCGACTTTAAAACCTGCATTTAATGCAAATCCAGATTCATCCGTTTCTATATTGACTACGAAACGTCCCAACGTTGTTGTCATCATGTTAGAAAGTTTTGTTGGCGGTCTTATTGAATCAATGGGAGGAGAAAAAGGAATTACACCAAATTTTGAGAAATTAATTAATCAAGGCGTATTTTTTGATCACATTTATGCGGCCGCAGATCGATCTGATAAAGGAATGGTGGGAATATTCAGTGCCTTTCCGGCACAAGGGCCCGAAAGCATTATTAAGTATATCGATAAACATGAGAATTTGCCGGCCGTAGGTCAAGAATTAAGCAGTGCAGGTTACCATGGTTCATTTTATCATGGGGGTCAAAGTGAGTTTTACAATTTTAAATCGTACATGTTGATGCATGGTGTTTCGAAAGTTGTCGATAATGCAAACTTTGGTGTAGATGTTTCACGGGCTTCATGGGGTGTCTATGACCATATTGTATTAAAACGAATGCTACATGATTTTGATACCGAGAAAACCCCCTTCTTTTCAACAATTTTTACACTAATCAATCACGAACCCTTTAACTTGCCAGGGCGTTATAAATTTGGGACTAAATCAAATGCAGATAAATTTAGAAGCACGGCCTTCTATACAGATTCGATTGTTTATGATTTTATTAATCAAGCCAAAACCAAAAGATGGTATAAAAATACCCTATTTGTTGTTGTAGCAGATCATGGACACCGGTTGCCTGCAGAGAAATGGGAGTTGTCTAACCCGCATCGTTTTCATATCCCACTTTTATTTTTTGGCGATGTAATCAAACCCGAATTCAGAGGTAAAAAAATCGACCGTATCGGTAATCAGACCGATATGGTAGCTACATTGCTTCATCAATTAAATCTTCCGGCTACTCGATACCATTGGAGTCGCGACTTATTGAATCCAACCACACCTCAAATTGCGTTTTACAATTCTAAAGATGCTTTTGGTGTAATTACACCAGATCAAGTCGTGAGTTTTGATAATGTAGGGAAGATTATTAATTATAAACAGAATAGTGACTATTCTCCTGTAAAAACAGATAGTTTACTCAATATAGGAAAAGCTTATTACCAAGAAGTGTATAAAGAGTTTTTAAAATATTAGATAGAAAATATGATAAAGTTGAAAGGTTCATTTGCACCATATCTCGGTTTGCTGATTAGATTTCTCATACTGCTGTTAATTTATGCTTTTTTAAGACTGGGTTTTTATGGGATTAATTATGCTCTTTTTCCCCATGTAAATAGTGCTCAATTATTGTATATGTTATGGGGTGGGGTTAAATTTGATATCGTAGCGCTACTATATTTAAATATACTCTATTTATTGATGCAGATTATTCCTGCACCATTCAAGTATAATACCTTATATCAAAAAATAGCAAAGTGGATTTTTATTATTACCAATTCAATCGGAATCGCTTTAAATTTAGTTGATTTTGCTTATTATCCATTTACCTTGAAACGAACTACAGGGACGGTATTTGATCAGTTTGCAAATGAAAAAAATTTAGGTTCCTTGGCTTTAGATTTTTGCCTTGACTACTGGTATCTTTTTATACTATTTGCGATATTGATTTATGCTTTAATTAAGCTATATGATCTCGTACAAGTGCAGCGTCCAATACTGTTTAGATGGCCTACATATAGCATTCAATCGGCTTGTTTTTTAATTGCTATTTTTCTGTTTATTGGAGGTGTTCGTGGAGGATGGGCGCATAGTACAAGGCCTATTACATTAAGTAATGCAGGAGATTATGTAACGAATCCAGAAGAGATGAATATTGTATTAAATACTCCTTTTAGTTTAATGAAGACGTTAAAAGCGGTTAATTTAAAACCTATTCATACGTATACCGAACAAGAGCTGACTACAATTTATAATCCTGTTCATTATCCTCAAAGTAAGGAGCCTTTTAAAAAAATGAATGTTGTCTTTCTAATTTTGGAAAGCTTTGCAAAAGAACATTTTGGAGAGTTAAATAAAGATATTCAAGGCGGACTGTATAAAGGATATACACCATTTTTGGATTCTTTAATCCGGGAAGGATATACTTTTGAACATACCTATGCTAACGGACGTAAATCAATTGATGCACTGCCTTCTGTTATAACAGGAATACCATCTGTAGGTGAACCATTTGTATTGTCGGTATATTCAGGTAATAAAACGACCAGTATTGCTAATTTGTTAGCAAATAAAGGTTATGAAACAGCATTTTTTCACGGTGCTCCAAATGGAAGTATGGGATTTTCTGCATATATGAAGTTAGCCGGTATTCAACATTATTATGGTAAAAATGAATACAATAACGATGCAGACTTTGACGGTATCTGGGGCATATGGGACGAACCGTTTATGCAATATATGGCTAATGAAATTAACTCCTTTAAACAGCCATTTTTTGCAAGCTTCTTTTCGCTTTCTTCTCACCACCCTTTTAAAGTACCCTCAAAATATGAAGGAGTTTTTCCAAAGGGACCTTTACCTGTTCAAGAACCTATAGGTTATACTGATAATGCACTGCGTCAATTTTTTAAAACTGCATCTTCTATGTCTTGGTATAAAAACACCTTGTTTGTTATCTGTGCAGATCATGCAACGGTAAGCGCATTGCCAGAATACCAGACTGCGGCCAATAGTTATGCGATTCCTATTATCCTTTACCATCCAGGAGGAGATTTAAAAGGTAGAAGTGATAAATTGGCGCAACAGATAGATATCATGCCTACAGTATTAAATTATTTGAATTATGATAAACCATATTTTGCATTTGGTTTCGATGCATTAAATCCAACAAAGGAAAATTTTGTAGTCAACAATAATTCAGGAATATTTAATTTTTATTACAAAGATTATTTGCTGATCAACGATGGAATAAAAAATATTTCCCTCCACAATCTAAAAGAAGATCGGTTGATGAAACATGATTTATTGAAGCAACCACCCCTAGTGCTAGATACCATGGAAACAAAATTTAAAGCTTTTGAACAGCAATATAATAACCGAATGATCGAAAATAAATTAATTTACGACGGTAAATAACTGGAATTATTATCATTTATATTAAGCATTACCCCACAAAGGTGATGCTTTTTGTATTTTTAAGATTAACAATACGATCACCCTAGCACGACATAAGAATGAGCTTGCAGGATGATAACAATGGCTATACGATCACCCTAGCAAGACATAGGATTGAGCCTGCAAGTAGATAACATTGACTATACCATCAGCCTAGATCGACACAACGAATAGATTATCTGTGCACCTGCTATGCACAATATACACACAACAAATAACCGAATGAGCTTATAGGATGACTATAGGGTGAAACTCATTTTGAAAAGTTTTAATACAAACTTTAGAAATAGGATAAATGATCGATGGAGATTACACGTTTGTGAAAGATTAAAATAACTAAAAAATATTTATTCGCTATTCGTTTTTTATACGTCAATTTGTAATTTATTTGCCCATGAACTAAAGTAGTAATCCTTATCTTTGTATCATGTCTGAACACGCTATTTTGGAACAAGAAACAATTGTGGCATTAGCCACAGCAAGTGGTAATGGTGCTATCGCTGTAATACGTCTTTCTGGTAAAGATGCTATTGAAATAACCAACCAGGTATTTCGGGGTAAGAATTTGCTTAAGCAAGCTTCACATACTCTTCATTTCGGTACAGTACGAGATGGAGAAGAAATCATTGATGAGGTATTGGTCTCACTATTTGTAGGTCCTAATTCTTATACTAAAGAAAATGTAGTTGAGATCTCCACCCACAATTCTAAGTATATAATTGAACGTGTGATGAGTTTGCTTATTAAAAAAGGAGCACGAGCAGCTAAAGCAGGGGAATTCACATTACGTGCTTTTTTAAATGGGGGAATGGACCTTTCTCAAGCAGAAGCTGTTGCTGATTTGATTGCTTCAAATTCTGCTGCTTCCCATCAAATTGCGATGCAACAGATGAGAGGCGGATTTTCCAATCAGTTGAAAAAATTGAGAGATGATTTGATCCATTTTGCATCACTAATAGAATTAGAACTCGACTTTTCAGAAGAAGATGTAGAATTTGCAAACCGCGATCAATTGAAAAGTTTAATTAAACAAATTAATCAAGTGGTGAGTAAGTTGATTTCTTCATTTGAACAAGGTAATGTCTTGAAAAATGGTGTTCCAGTTGTAATTGCAGGTAAACCTAATGTCGGAAAATCTACATTGTTGAATGCTTTATTGAATGAGGAGCGTGCCATTGTATCGGACATTGCGGGTACCACAAGAGATACGATTGAAGATGAAATAAATATCAAAGGAATTACTTTCCGATTTATTGATACTGCTGGTATTCGTGAAACTATCGATGTTATCGAGGCTAAAGGAGTAGAGCGTACACGAGAAAAAATGAAGCAGGCACGTTTAATCATTTATTTATTTGATCCTACACAAGACGAGGTGGTAGATATTGAGGCGCAGATTGCAGAAGTTGCAGTATTGAACATACCTTTTGTTACAATTATTAATAAAGCTGACTTGCTTACAGTAGAGCAGAAAAAGCAGTATGAGGTTTTAAAACCGCTATACATATCTGCAAAAGAACAAATAGGGGTAGAAGAGCTAAAAGATGAACTATTAAATCAAGTAAATCTATCTAACTTAAATACTGACGATGTCTTAGTAACCAATATCCGTCACGTAGAAGCTCTTCAGCATACACGAACATCCTTGGAACGTGTACTCAACGGAATTGACAACCCGGTTACATCTGATTTCTTAGCCATGGATATACGTCAATCATTATATCATTTAGGCGAAATTACAGGTTCTGTTTCAACCGATGATTTGTTGGATAATATATTTTCGAAATTCTGTATCGGAAAATAATAATTGGAATAATTAACAGTTAAAAAGCACTAACAGTCAAATTGTTAGTGCTTTTTTTGTGATTAATGATTTGCTGAATAAAACTTCGTGTTTGCTATAGTGGATAGTAGAACTCAAAAATTAGAATTGACTCTGTTTTCTATTATTGACGTTTATTTTGTTCCGATCGATCTGATTGATGCTAGTGTGTGGTAATTAAATGTGATGTCTATTTTATATTCAATTGACTATTACTTAAAGTGCTGTAATATGGGGTGATGAAATACAATATTCGTTTTATCATTTTAAAAGCATATGGTGATTTTAAATATTCGTATTTCCCACTGAAATTCCTTAAATTTAAATACTCCAATATTAAGCGGGTTTAGTTAATCAATATCTTATTAGCCTTAAGCTTTTTGTCAAGCTTGTATTGTTAATGTTCATAAAAACATAGAAATGAAGATCACATCCATTTTATATTTATTGCTATTGGGGCCCCTAATTGGCAACGCCCAGGAAAATCTCGATTTTAGTGGCAATAAAACCATTGTTTCTCCCGAGATTAACGGAAAACAGATTACCTTCAGACTTTTGGCTCCAGAAGCGAAGACTGTAAAGTTACAGGGCAATTGGATGCAACCTGATGACTTGAATTCTGGAATTAAAGATTCAAGGGGAGTATGGTCGTTTACAAATCAAGACCTGAAACCCGATATTTATACCTATTCTTTTATTGTGGATGGAGTTAAAGCTACTGATCCCAATAACGCTTATCAGGTTCGGGATGTGAGTTCTGTCATGAGCATGTTTATCGTAAATGGACCAGAATCATCCAATTATACTGTTCAAAATGTCCCTCATGGTACTGTTGCTAAAAGATGGTATACTTCAAGAGGGCTAAAAGAAGACCGTAGATTAACCGTTTATACACCTCCCGGTTATGAGGCTTCAAAAGAAAAATATCCTGTCCTTTATCTTTTACATGGGATGGGGGGGGACGAAGAAGCTTGGATGACCTTAGGGAGAGCTTCACAAATTTTAGATAATCTAATAGCGCAAGGAAAAGCAAAGCCGATGATCGTCATTATGCCTAATGGTCACACGAGTAATGCGGCTGCACCAGGGGAGTCTTCTAAGGGTTTTTATAAAATTGATATGGTAACTCCAGATATTTTTACAGGAGATATGGAAGCTAATTTTAATGAAATCATAGCTTTTACAGAACAGAATTATCGGGTGAAAGCTGATGCGAAAAATCGAGCTATTGCTGGACTTTCAATGGGAGGTTTTCATTCCTTGTATATTTCAGCTAACCAACCTAAAACTTTTGATTATATTGGATTATTTTCTCCTGCAATTCTTCCTCCAGAAAATAAGAAAAGTCCGATTTACGAAAATCTTGATGCCAAGCTTCAGGTTCAAAAAAACAACGCTTACCGCTTGTACTGGATTGCCATTGGGAAAACGGATTTTTTATACAAGCATGTTGCCGGCTTCAGGGATAAACTCGATAAGATGAATTTTAGCTATCAATATGTCGAATCAGAAGGCGGTCATACCTGGAGCAACTGGAGGAAATATCTCAATGATTTTGTTCCTCAATTGTTTAAATAAAAAAAGTGTTATGATGCGAAAAATTAAAAGTATCGTTGTTTTTTGTGCTTCTAGTTTAGGTAAAGAAAATATCTATGAGGAGCAAGCTGCTCATGTCGGGCATGTATTTGCGAAAAAAGGTATTCGTCTAGTATATGGTGGTGGGCGAGTTGGATTGATGGGAGCAGTTGCCAATGGTGCATTAGAAAAAGGAGGCGAAGTGATAGGTGTCATTCCTGAGTTTCTCAATTCCAAGGAAAGAGAGCATACAGGGGTTACAAAGTTAATTACAGTAGATACCATGCATGATCGCAAGCGAATCATGCACGATTATTCAGATGGAGTCATTGCATTGCCAGGGGGCTTTGGAACGCTCGAAGAGCTATTTGAAATGGTGACTTGGGGTCAGCTGGGGTTGCATAAAAAACCAGTAGGAATTCTCAATACGAATGGTTATTATGATCACCTCCTGCTATTTATTGATCACATGACGGCAGAAGGTTTATTGAAAGAAGAGAATAAATCCATGCTTCTGTTTGGAAATACCATTGAAGAGTTATTAGAAAAAATGGAACGGTACGAAGCACCCAAGGTTACTAAATGGATAGAAAAAGATGAAATTTAAACCTATTTATTAGTTGTTTAAGCATCTCTCTTATTGTGATTTTACTTTCGTCTTAATTTTTTTACAATTTGACTGATTAAAACAGATTTATAATCTGTTTATTTGTGTATCAGTAATGATGAAATTTCATCGAATAAACCTAACCGTATGGCGCTAATTATTTTAAATATTATTTTTTGCATTGCTTTTATAGGATTTGCCTATGTAAATCTCAATGATAAAGATTCCTGGCTGTGGATTCCAATTTATATGCTGGCCTCTATTTGTTGCGGACTAGCCGTGTTTAATTTCTACTATCCATTTATATACCTTGGTGCTATTGTATTTTATCTAGTTTATGCAGTTATACTTTTTTTTGCAAAAGATGGCGTTCGCGATTGGTTGATGAAATATCGTAGACCAAGTATTGTGGAAAGTATGCAAGCAACGAAGCCATATATTGAGAAGACAAGAGAGTTTTTTGGTCTTCTGATTGTTAGTGGCGCATTAGCTATAAATTATTTTGTTGCTGTTAATTTATAAAATTTATACTTGTGATTGATTTAAAAAAGAAAAAACAGCTAAGTGATATATTTCAAAAAATTATCCAACAAAACCTAAAATTAGATGCATGGTCTTGGTTGGACAATAAAGTGGAATTGATTAAAAATGAAGAAAAAACACTTCAATTAAATTTGAGTTTTTCCCAGCTCCCAAGAAAGCTTGGAAAAGAAAATATTGTTGTCCAATCCGAAGATGTTGCTGATCTAAAACAATTATTACCTGGCTTTTCTTTGGAAGCATGGACCATTGACCGATTATGTAGAGTATGGTTGTTGATGCAGTTACCTGATCAGAACAAGGAACAATATCTGAAAAAAGTCAATACTTTATTTATTGCTTCAGAAATGAATGAACTGATTGCATTATACTCCGCTTTACCTTTCTTGAGCCATACCGAAGAATGGGTCGGTAAATGTGAAGAAGGAATCCGTAGTAATATAGGTACTGTATTGGAAGCAATTATGTATCATAATCCTTATCCATCAGTTATGCTTTCAGAAGGAGCATGGAATCAAATGATTTTGAAAGCATTTTTTACAGAGAAAGATGTTAAAAAAATTACTGGATTAAAAGAGCGCGTTAATCAGGCTTTAGCGAATACCTTGAACGATTATGTACAGGAACGCTTGGCAGCCCATAGAACTGTTCATCCAGAAATCTACCAATTAATAGAATTAGGAAAATAAAAAAATATTGAATTATGTGCTGTAATGAAAATTTCCAAGAAAGAAATTTAGGCGAAAGAAACCAAAGTACTCTTGATTTAAATGATATTAGTGGAATGAAGTTTTTTGACCCTCATATTCACATGACTTCACGAACTACCGATGATTACCAAGCAATGGTTGATGCCGGGATTGTGGCAATTATTGAACCTGCTTTTTGGTTAGGACAACCTCGAACAGGGATCGATAGTTTTACGGATTACTACAGTAGCTTAATTGGATGGGAAAGATTTAGATCTTCTCAGTTTGGTATTAAGCATTACTGTACTATAGGATTAAATTCACGTGAGGCGAACAATGAGCAATTAGCCGAGCAGGTGATGGAATTACTGCCTCAGTTTATTTTCAAGGAAGGTGTGGTCGGTATTGGTGAAATTGGTTTTGATGATCAGACTGCTGCCGAAGAAAAATATTTCCGGTTACAGCTGGAGCTTGCTAAAGAAGCTGGACTTCCCGTACAGATTCACACACCACATAGAGACAAGAAAAAAGGCACGCAACGAAGCATGGATATTGCTATTGAACATGGACTTTCTCCGTATTCAGTGATTATAGATCATAATAATGAAGAAACGGTTAAAGAAGTCTTAGATCGAGGGTTTTGGGCAGCTTTTACGATTTATCCTTTTACGAAAATGGGAAATGAACGTATGGTTGAGGTTGTTAAACAATATGGTTCTGAAAGAATTATGATTAATTCAGCTGCCGATTGGGGAATTTCTGATCCGCTCGCTGTTCCTAAAACGGCAGCTCTGATGAAACATTCAGGTATTAGTTTAGATGATATTGAATTGGTGAGTTACCGGAATGCAATTACCGCTTTTGGTCAAAGTGGACAGATAGACGAACGTGATTTTGTAACTATAAAAAATATTGATCAGTCTCAAAAATTTGAAAGTAATTCTATTTTGCGTGGTGGTCAACAACCAAGGATAGATAAGAATTCGATCATTATTACTTAATCGTACACATATTGAAAAAATTAAAAGGATATATACGATTAATGAGACCGGCAAATGTCGTTACTGCAGTAGCCGACGCACTCGCTGGTATAGCAATATCCGGATATTTATTAACCGAAGGATGGAATTCTCCAGTACCTATTATTTTACTTTGCATTTCAACAATAGGGCTGTATAGTGGTGGAATTATTTTTAACGATGTTTTTGATGTAGATCTGGATAGAATAGAACGACCTGAGCGACCCATACCTAGTGGATTGATCAGCGAAAAAGAGGCCACAGTATTTGGATCTTTATTCTTCTTAGTTGGACTAATAGCAGCCTATTTCGTAGGAAGTATTACAGTAATATTAGCTATAGCGATTATTTTAGCTTGTCTTGTCTACAACAGATGGGCAAAACATCATTCATTTTTAGGTCCGCTTAATATGGGACTTTGCCGTGGCCTAAACCTCTTATTGGGAGTTAGTATTATAAGTACAGAGGTAAGTCAATGGTGGTTCTTGGCTATTGTACCTATTATCTACATCGCTTCTATTACAATGATTAGTCGGGGAGAAGTACATGGAGGAAGTAAAAAAATGCTTTATTTTGCCGCTGTTCTTTATGCAGTTGTTATCGCTAGCATTTTATTTTTTGCACAAACAAAGGGGGATATTATTATTACTCTTTTGTTTATCATTCCGTTCGCTTGGATGATTTTTAAACCTCTATTAAGAGCTATAAATAATCCGATAGGCCCCAATATAGGTAAAGCCGTTAAAGCAGGAGTGATTGCATTGATCCTCATGAATGCTGCATGGGCAAGTGTATTTGCTGATTGGAAAATTGCACTTGTCATTATTTTTTTATTACCATTATCTATTATACTGAGTAAAGCATTCGCAGTTACTTAATTAATGATTTTTAATTATGAGTTTTTTAGAACAGTCATTTAGTGTGAAATTTGAATATAAAATACATTTTACTAAATCGTTATTTCACACCGATAACCCTACTTTTACAGATTTTTTTAAAAGCAATCCTACAGATGTATTGCGTAAGATTTTTTTCGTCCTAGATCAGGGAGTTGCTGATGCACACCCAGATCTGGTTTCAGCGATCAGAACCTATTTCGATCATCAGCAAGAAGTACAGCTGATTTCTGAAATTTTGATTATACAAGGAGGAGAAGCCTCAAAAAATAATACAGGTCTATTCGATCGTTTGGTTGAAGCAGTAGATCAATATGGAATAGACCGACATTCTTACATTGCCGCGATCGGTGGTGGTGCCGTGCTTGATCTTGTCGGTTACGCAGCCGCAGTGTCACATCGTGGAATTAAACACATTCGTATACCAACAACTGTACTCTCGCAAAATGACTCTGGGATTGGTGTTAAGAACGGTATAAATTATAAGGGTAAGAAAAATTTTTTAGGCACTTTTGCTCCCCCCGCGGCTGTGTTTAATGATGATCAGTTTTTGTTAACATTAACGGATAGAGATTGGCGGTCAGGAATATCTGAAGCAGTTAAAGTTGCTTTAATCAAAGATCCTACATTCTTTTATTGGATCGAAGATAATGCAGCGAAACTGGTGAGTCGTGATTTAGAGACCATGGATTACTTAATTGTACGTTGTGCCGAATTGCATTTAAACCATATCGCATCAGCCGATCCATTCGAGATGGGATCGGCGAGACCATTAGATTTTGGTCATTGGAGTGCACATAAATTAGAACAATTGAGTAATTTCAGTGTGCTGCATGGGGAGGCTGTAGCCATGGGAATAGCTTTGGATAGCACATATTCTTTCTTAAGTGGATTGTTAACAGAAGATAAGCTTTTGCGCATATTGAATGTGCTGCTTCATTTATCATTTGATATTTCTAATCCATTTATTCAGATCAATGATGAAGAATCACCAATACTTCGCGGTTTAACTGAATTCCAGGAACATCTTGGCGGTAAATTGACCATTACATTATTGACGGATCTCGGAACAGGTAAGGAAGTTCACCACATGGATCACCAGTTATTGATAGCGGCAAGTAACTATGTCTTAAATTTTACCAGCACAACAGTTGGTTTGGATCATTAAATTAGTTAAAATGAAAGTTAATACAGGACATTTAACCTATTGCACCAATATTCATCCAGGGAAAAATTGGAATGATGATTTTACAGCTCTAAAAGATAATTTTTCCTTTATCAAAGAATCAGTTTCGCCTGGCCAGCCATTGGGAATAGGATTGAGATTATCAAATGTATCGAGTTTAGAACTTAGCGAACAGGGTAATATAGCGGAATTTAAACATTGGTTAAAAGAAAATAATGCTTATGTTTTTACAATGAATGGATTTCCTTATGGAGAATTTCACCGTACTGTTGTCAAAGAAGATGTACATACCCCTGACTGGACTACCGAAGCACGTAAAGATTATACAATCAGACTTTTCACTATTCTTCAATCCTTATTACCAGAAGGAATGGTCGGTGGAATTTCGACATCGCCGCTTAGTTATAGACACTGGTTCAAGACGACTACCGATTTTACGGAAGCCAAAAATGCTGCTACGATAAATATAGTTGCTGTAATACAAGAATTAGTTACAATAGCAAATGCGACAGGTACGGTTATGCACCTTGACTTGGAACCAGAACCTGATGGAATCATTGAAACTGGACGAGAATTTATAGATTGGTATACAGACGATCTGCTTCCAACTGCTATTTCAGATCTTGTAGATTCATTTGGCATTACCGCTATCGAAGCTGAAGCTCTTACCAAGAGACATCTTTGCCTTTGTTATGACGTATGCCATTTTGCAATTGGCTATGAAGATCACGCCGATGTATTAAAAGAACTTAAGGAGAAAGGTATTGCAGTAGGGAAGATACAGATATCTGCTGCTTTGAAAGCAAATATGGATCAGTCCCCTGATCAGCGTATAGCTATTAAAGAAAGTTTTCAAAAATTCAACGAACCGACATATTTACATCAGGTCGTGGCCTTAAAAAGAGATGGCAAGCTTATTCGTTATACAGATCTAACACCAGCCATAGCAGATTTTGAGCACCAGGATGTGATGCAATGGCGCGCACATTTTCATGTTCCTATATCTGTTCGGGATATTGGAGTCTTGCAGTCAACGCAACAAGATATTATAGAAGTGTTGAATCTCCAAAAAGTTGCACCTTTTACCGAACATTTGGAAGTGGAAACCTATACTTGGGAAGTATTGCCCGAACAGTTAAAGATACCAATAGCTGCCTCTATCAGTAATGAACTGGAGTGGGTAATTAAAACAAATGTATAAGATGAAGAAAACAGTTGTAATTGACGTAGTTGGGCTATCTGCAAATTTAATAGGAAAGTATACCCCATTTTTGGAACAATACATAAAAAGAAAAAATTTAGCAACTATAGCTCCAATGTTACCGGCTGTTACTACCAGCGTCCAGTCTACATATCTTACAGGTAAAAAACCTACCGAGCATGGTGTGGTTGGAAACGGTTGGTATGATCATGTAGATTCGGAAATTAAGTTTTGGAAGCAGTCTAACAAACTTGTATTAGCGGAAAAGATCTGGGATAGAGCAAAAAAAGAAGACCCGAACTTCACGTGCGCAAATCTATTTTGGTGGTATAATATGTACTCAAATGCAGATTATAGCGTTACACCACGACCTAATTATCTGGCCGACGGTCGAAAGCTTCCGGACTGTTATGCAGAACCGGCAACATTGAGAGATCTTTTGCAGGATAAACTTGGTCAGTTTCCTCTTTTTAATTTTTGGGGACCAGGTGCTAATATTAAATCAAGCCGATGGATTGCTGATGCATCTATGATCACAGATGAACTGTATGATCCTACACTGTCTTTAATCTACTTGCCACATTTGGATTATTGCTTGCAAAAATTTGGAAATGATTGGTCTAATATCAGTAAGGAATTAGGTGAGATTGATATTCTGATTAAAGAATTAGTTGATTTCTATGAAAAAAGAGGAGCGAACATCATTATTCTTTCGGAATATGGTATTGTACCTGTAAATAATCCCATTCATATTAATCGAATACTAAGGGAAGCCGGATTATTACAGATCCGTGTAGAACGAGGTTTGGAATTATTGGATGCTGGAGCCTCTAAAGCATTTGCAGTGGCAGATCATCAGGTTGCACATGTCTATATCAATGATTTATCAATAGTCGATCAGGTGAAGGATATTTTAGATAAATTAGCAGGAATTGCGATAGTGCTTGACAAAGAAGGTAAAAAGGAATATGGGATAGACCATGACCGTGCAGGAGATTTTGTTTTGGTTGCAAATCCAGAAAGTTGGTTTACTTATTATTTCTGGCAGGATGATGCTAAAGCACCCGATTATGCAAGATGCGTCGATATCCATAAAAAACCAGGATACGATCCTGTTGAAATGTTTATGTCTTCTAAATTTCGTGCATTATATAAACTGTTGAGAAAAAAAGCAGGTTTTCGTTACGTTATGGATGTAATACCTTTAAATGCTAATTTGGTAAAAGGTTCACATGGTAGCGTGAATACACCTGAGGAATTTCACCCTGTTTTAATTACAGATCCTGATCTAAGTATAGGCAATGTACAGGCAACTGAGGTTTACGATTTAATTTGGAAATCTTTGCATAGCGAGAAGTAATTTTACTACTGTTTGTATAATACATCTATAAGTAACAAGCCGAACATAGTTTATTCTAAAATAAAGAAAGCCATTCTTTTTACAGAATGGCTTTGTTTGTTTTAAGACATTGATACCATCAAAGTATTATTTCAATGAATTGATATAAGCCGCGATTTTCAAGCCATCGGCTTTAGAAACTTGTGGCATTGGAGGCATCTCAGTCGCGTATCCCGGCCAGTTTTCTGGTTTAGGATTGTAGATGAGCTGCAAAATTTTCTCATTTGAATATTTGCGTTTTGCAATATCAGTGAATGACGGTCCAATCTGTTTTTTCGTAGGATTGTGACAGGCTAAGCAAGTATTACTAGTCAAAATTCCCTTCACCTCAGCATAAGTAGGAGCTTTAGTTACTGTTTTCACTTCATGTACTTTAGCCTTTGCTTCAACAGGTTTCGCTTCTGTGTTTTTTGTTTTAACAGTCGCAGTTTTTTTACCGGCAACAGTTTTATTATTTGCTGTTACTGTCTTTTCTGCCGGTTTAGCTGTAACTTCAACTACAGGGTCATGAGTAGAATTCTTTGTGCTAAGTGAACTTATTGCTAGTTTTTCTCCAGATGGAATTGCATTTAAAGTATAGTAAGCTTCAGGATGGACAATTGAATAAAAGTTTTGTTTCTCACGAATACCATCTACACTTATGGTGTGGATATAATGTTCACGTAAACCATCGACAACAATTCTTGCTTTTAGTCCATCAGAAGAAACCTTAACTCCTTTTATGTTTAAAGTCTCTTTATTTACTGGAGGAGAGCCATATACAGGATGGTATTTATATATGAAGCTTTCAACGCTGTATGAAGCTAGATCTTCAGCAGATTTTAAATCAACAGGTTGTGTAAATTCGATCTCAAAACCGTCTGGCATAGCTCTTACTGCTTTCATTTCAAAAGGCGTCTTATTGTTGTATACTAAGCGCTCAAGTCCCTCATTTGCTTCACCTGCAGAACCCCACCCACGGTTGGTTTCACCGACAAATAAAGATCCATCCTGTCCCCACGCCATTCTCAAAACACCAGAACGGAAACCACTCTTAAACAAAAATGCGGCGCCTTGTTCTTCACCATTTACCGTCTCTAAGAAAACACGTGAAATGATGCTCATACCTTGGTCACCAACGAGTAATTGTCCTTCAAATGGACCAAATGTGCCTTTCGGAATTTTGACCGGTTCAGAGTTTGAAATACCAAGAATACCATGTGGCAACCATACCGACGGTAAACGAATCTCTGGAATTTCTTTTTTCATCTCAAATACCGTTTTGAAATTCTCGTTGACTCTATTTTCCGGTTTGATGTAGCGACCTTCAGCATTTTTGATACGACGTTCATCTACTTTAGAATAGAAAGATTCAGATGATAACTTTAACGGTGAATCAGGTCTTTTTGTCCATACTAAACTGGCTGGATGTCCCATAAAATCTCCTTTACTGACCTTCCATAATCCTCCGGAACCAACCCAGTCACCTTGGTTTTCTGTATAGTAGAGTTGACCGTCAATCACATTTATTCCTGCTGGAGAACGCACACCTGCAGCCCATGGTTGCATTTTTCCATCTGCGCTAATGTTCATAATCCATCCACGCATAGGAACACGACTTTCTGCGCGCCACCATTCTTCATCACCAAAAGCTACATTTCCAGATACGAAAAAAGAACCGTCAGATGCGATTTTAGGACCAAAACTATATTCATGATAATGTCCGCTTAAAGGCCAAGCATACACAGTTTCATAAACATCAGCTTTGCCGTCCATATTTTTGTCAATTAGCTTCGTTAGCTCACCTCTTTGTGCAACATATAACGCACCATCTTTGTAAGCAAGACCTAAAATCTCGTGAAGACCCGTTGCAAATTTTCGAAAGTACGGTCTGTTGCTGGTGGGGTTTTCAACGATAAATACATCACCTCTACGTGTGGATATACCTAGATCTCCATTAGGTAAAGTAACCAGACCACCAACCTCTAAAACAGGTCCTTCGGGCATTCTTACTTTCATGATCTTAAAAAAATCTTCTTCTTTTGGTGTTTCTTGAGCTTGGGAAACAGTATAACCAAAACTCAAAGCTAGCATTGCTAGCATTCTAAAAGTGTGTTTCATATAATATTTGTACTCTCTCAATTAGAATGAAATAGAATAGTTTAATTGTTTGTCTAGGAGAATGATTAATTCTTTTCCTCCGTTAGCATCTCGAATAATAGGTTTAGGAGCACCTTTGTCAAGTTCAAGGTAATAAGACTGACCATCAACGAGGTAATAGCCTTTCGCTAGTTCTTCAATTGAACTTGCATTTGCCAGTAAAACATACAAGTTAGGGACAGTTTTGTCTATGTTTATGGATCTGTTCAGTCCTTTACCATCATTTGAAACTGTGATGATATCAGTGACTTCAGCGCCATATATATTATATTTAAATTGTGGTCTATCCTCATTGTCGATAATATAACCTTTAGTTTTAAATCCACTACCAGTACTGTCAGCAGGCCATGTGGTTTGAACCGTTGCCAGCTGTGCTAAAGCAGGAGTAGCTTTCTTTACAAAAGAAGTTACTGCTCCACGGGCTCTAGAAGTACCGTTTCCTCTACCGTCCCACATAGGAGTGGCATCAATAAATTCGCCATGCCATCCCTGCAACAATAGGCCATTGTCCAAATCATAGCTGTAATGTGTCTTTAATGGACTGCCGACAGATATTGCGTGAACAGCAAGCAACTTAGGTGCATAATTCACAAAACTTCTAATCATGGTATTAGAAGGTGCATCTATATAAATAGGGTCAGCATCACCACCGCCTCTATTGTTTACATTAATCTGTTCTTCGGGAAGTTTTGATATTTTAATATTTCGAAAAGCAACTGAACCATGATCGCCTTGAAGACGCAGTGGACCTAACGGCTTTTCTTTATCGGCCGCTCCGCCCGTTGGACCAAACAATTCAACATTATCCTGAACTAAAACACCATTCAGTTCCACAGCTAAAACTCTCGCATTTGCAGTCTTTTTTCCTGTGGAATCAAATTTAGGCGCTTGAAATGCAATTTTTAAATGTTGCCATAGACCTGGTGCTTTGCTTGCATTTTGACGAGGAGCATAACCTTCAAAACCTTTGGATCCTTCCGGTCTAGCATCATCCCAACGTTCGTATATACCGCCATTGTCAGACGACATGGGTTGCAGCACTCCCCAAGAATCTTTAAGTTGGACTTCATAATTCCCCTGTAGGTAGATTCCTGAATTTGAGTTCTTTGCCATTAAGTAATCCAGTTCAAGAATTATATTTCCATGAACTGCATTTGTTAACAAGTCAGATCCCTTCATTTTATTAGAAGTGATGTTAACAAGGATACCGGATCCTTTTGTAGCTTTCAATTCATTCTCATTTCTTGGGTCAGAGATTACTTTTTCAGCAATAGTCCAAGATTTTCCTGCAGCATTGAAAGCAGTAAGATCATTAAGTTTAATTTCCGATTGATCGGTTAGCTGTTGGGCTAGTAATAATGTCGTTCCAAATAACCAGCATAAGCCGGTTGTTCCGAACTTCAAATAGTTTAATTTCATATGGAGTACTAGGTTTAAAAATTTAAATATAGTAATTTTTGTGCTTGCTAAAAGGATTTTGTGTAACAAAGTGAATATACTGACTGTTGCGGTTAATATTAACCTATGATTTCTAAATATTCATATTACTGGTAAAATAGCCTTTAAAAAAGGATCAGCAAAATAATATATATATTGGCTAAAATAAAGCTAGTATGAGTGGGGTTATAGTTGCATCTTTATGTCAAGAATACAAATTTAAGTAAGTACAACCGATAATATTAAAATTTATTATGATTAAAACACTTTTGTCAAAGATTTCTTTACTATTGATTTTTATATCAGTTTTAAGTTCTTGCCACCAAAAGAGGTCCGGAAAACCAAGAGTATTGGTTTTCAGTAAAACTGCAGGTTTCCACCATAATTCTATTGAAAAAGGAAATATTGCCCTCCAGAAGTTAGGACTCGAAAATAACTTTGATGTTGATACAACAACAAATGCAGATTGGTTCAATGAAGATTCGTTAAAAAATTATTCAGCTGTAGTATTCCTAAATACGACTGGTGATCTTTTGAATAATTATCAGGAAGCCGATTTTGAGCGTTACATACAAGCTGGGGGAGGCTTTGTCGGTATTCATGGAGCTGCCGATGCCGAGTATGATTGGGGCTGGTATGGAAGGTTGGTAGGTGGATACTTTGCTACTCATCCTGAAGTCAAAGAAGGAAAATTAACGGTGGTTGATAAAAAACATCCGGCAACAAAAACGCTTCCCGATACTTGGGTACATACAGATGAGTGGTATGTCTTTAAAAAACGTTATGAAGCTACCCATGTGTTAATGAATATCAATAAGGAGGTATATGCAAATCCAGAACAAATGGCCGAGACACCAATGGCCTGGTATCATGATTTTGATGGTGGCCGTTCTTTTTATACAGGGTTAGGTCATCAAGATGAAGATTATTCAGACCCACTATTCTTAAAGCATATCTTAGGTGCTATCGAATATGCAATCGGAGATAATTACGAATTAGATTATGGTAAGGCTAAAACAAAGCGGGTTCCAGAAGAGGAACGATTTACGAAAGTTCCTTTGGCAGTAGGTGAATTTTTTGAACCAACTGAAATGGCCATACTTCCTAATTTAGATATTCTAGTAGCACAACGTCGGGGAGAATTGCTTCATTACAATCAAGAAACAAAAAAAGTAACTCAAGTGGGATTGTTAGATGTTTATCACAAAACTGAAACACCCAATGTTAATGCAGAAGAAGGATTTATGGGGTTAACAATAGATCCAGATTTCGCAGAAAATCATTATATATATACTTTTTATAGTCCAAAGGATACATCTGTTAATCGTTTGTCACGTTTTGAGTTCAAAAATAATAAGTTAGACCTCGGAACCGAAAAGATTGTACTTCAGTTTTATTCACAACGAGATATCTGCTGCCATACTGGTGGTTCTTTGGCATTTGATAAAGACCGAAATCTTTATTTATCAACAGGAGACAACTCAACACCATTTGACGAAAAGGATCAAAAATTTGTCAGCAATGGTTATTCACCGCGGGATGATAGGGCTGGACATGAGCAGTATGATGCCGCACGTAGCTCTGGAAATAGCAATGATCTCCGTGGTAAAATTTTGAGAATAAAAATAGCAAAAGACGGTTCATATCAAATTCCAAAAGGGAATTTATTTCCAGAGGGACAGGCAAATACAAAACCTGAAATTTATGTGATGGGAAACAGAAACCCATACAGAATTTCTATTGATCAGAAAACAGGTTTTCTGTATTGGGGAGAAGTTGGACCAGATGCTAATGCGGATAGTTTGGGGAGAGGGCCACGGGGGTATGATGAAGTGAATCAAGCCCGTCAGGCAGGCTTCTTCGGCTGGCCATTTTTCGTCGGTAATAATTATGCATATAATCCTTATAATTACGAAACAGGAATTAGTGGACAGGCATTTGATCCGCAAAAACCAATTAATAGTTCACGAAATAACACCGGTATAAAAGAATTACCGGTAGCACAACCGGCCTTTATATGGTATCCTTATGCAGAATCTACAGATTTTCCACAGGTGGGTTCAGGAGGGCGTAATGCGATGACCGGTCCGGTATACTATTCGGATCTTTATCCAAAAGAAACGAGGTATCCAGATTACTATGATGGCAAGCTATTTATTTACGATTGGGTTAGAGGATGGATCAAAGCAGTCACTATGTTACCAAATGGAGACTTTGATAAAATGGAACCATTTATGCCACATACAAAATTAGCTTCTGCGATTGATATGGAAGTTGGTCCTGATGGAAGAATATATCTTTTAGAATATGGTAACGGTTGGTTCAGTAAAAATGCAGATGCAGCAATATCAAGAATCGATTATAATGCAGGTGAATTAGCTTCACAACGTGTTAATAAAACGGATTCGGCAAAAAAATCACCAAGTGATACGACTTATAAAGATTTAGATAAAGCGAACGGAGCATTGGGGCATAAAGAAGGATCAGATACACCAAAAGGAAAAGCTTTAGTGTTAGCCTCTGATTGTCAGGCATGTCACGGTGTCGATAAGAAATCAGTTGGTCCTGCATATACAGTAGTTGCTAAACACTATAAAGATAATAAGGACGCATTATCGTTGTTATCTAAGAAAATCATCAATGGTGGAGGCGGTGTCTGGGGTGAGGTAGCCATGCCTGCTCATCCATCATTAAAGCAAGAGGATGCGAATGAAATTGTTAAATGGATACTTTCATTATAAGGGGTTCCATAGATCTTTATTAAACGTTACAAAAGAGGTTGTATCATCAGATACAACCTCTTTTGTTTTCTCTGATTTGATGATTATTGACAGGCAATTACTGAGATTGAAACAAGTAATGGATTTTCACGAAATGATATTTAGGACTTCTTAAAAGTTCTTTTGATAAATATAATTATGGTTACCAATCCCCTAAACCAGTTATACTCCAGATATAAATTCATTTAATAGAAATTATAAAATGGACTTGGATATTTTGTCAATGTTTGTATATTTGTCCATTATCTTTAATTAATCTAAATAACAATGCACTACGTTAAGCAACTATTAATTGCGATGATTGTACTTTTTGGCGGTAACCAAATAGTCCAAGCTCACGCGATTTGGATTGAAAGTAATCCTGTAGGTATTAAAAATCAATCTCATACCATCCGAGTTTACTATGGAGAATATGCAACTGGAGAAATTGAAAAGACAAAAGATTGGTATTCTGACTTGAATCAGTTAAAACTTAATCTTGTTGATTCTGAGAATAAGGTTGAACTAAAACTTACTGATAAAGGAGATTATTTAGAAGCTAGTTTTGTACCTGCTAAAGATGGCATTTATCAAATCTTTGTTTCTCACCCTGCCAAAGAACTTGGAGGCACTACAAGATATGAATTTTTAGCGCAAAGCCAGATTCAAGTAGGTAAAGACGCTGGATACGCAGCAATACCTTTAGCGGCTCACTTTATCTTCCAAAACAAAATCTTTAAAACAAATGATGTGGTAGAAATTCAGTTATTACGCGGGAATAGTCCGGTTGCTGATAAAGAAGTTTTAGTGATGTCTCCAAATGGTTGGAGCAAAAACTATAAGACTGATAGTCAGGGTAAAATTAAAGCAGAGGCTATCTGGGCTGGCACTTATGTAATCGAAAACAGTCATATGGCGGATCAATCAGGAAATTGGAACGATAAAACCTACAATAAGAATTGGCAGGGACTTACCGCAAGTTTTCAGGTAAAATAAAAAGCGTCATCTAGAGCGGTAATTCTAGTATGACGCCAAAGGTAGTCTAACGGTAATTAGGCTGCCTTTACTACTACGCTAAGCATGTAGTATATCCCTAAAAGTGTTACAATTAAAAGACAATGCAAAATAGCAAAATAATATTGACTATTGGTATGTCGTTATGCGTTTTGAACGGTATAGCGCAAAATAAAACCAATAGTTATAAAGGCCAGGTAAGATCTGCGACTGAGGTGGTTCCTTTCGCAACAGTAAAAATAGATCAACAAATTATTCGTGCTGATAAAAATGGGAATTTTTCATTTACAAATAACAAATCTACTGTTGATATCCAAATAACTGCCGTTGGTAAAATCACGGTCAATAGACAGCAAGTGGTTTTGTCCAATTACTTCAATAGTCCTATTCTTATCGAAATGCAAGATGATAGTCAAGGGATCGATGAAGTAGAAGTGATGGGGCTTACAAAAATTAAAGAGATAAATCGTCAAGCCTTCAATGTTACAGCGATAGATGCAACAAAATTATACAATTCAACATTAAATATTGCAGATGCACTGGATAAAGTATCTGGTGTACGTGTACGTGAATCTGGTGGCGTAGGTTCCAATACAAGTCTGACACTTAATGGATTCTCCGGTAATCATATCCGTTTCTTTTTGGATGGAATTCCAATGGACAATTTCGGTACTTCTTTTCAAATTAATAATATACCGATCAATTTAGCAGAAAGAGTAGAAGTATACAAAGGTGTTGTTCCCATTTGGTTAGGTTCTGATGCCTTAGGGGGGGCTGTTAACATTGTTACATCTACTAAAGCGCGCACCTTTGTAGATGCTTCATATTCCTATGGTTCTTTTAATACCCACAGAACAGCTGTCAATGCAGGTGTAACCAATAAAAATGGTCTTACGGTATTGTTAAATGCCTATCAAAACTACTCAGACAACGATTATACCGTAACAACATTAGTCTCTAATATCAATACTTGGGAATCGAAAGAAAATGTTAAAGTAAAGCGGTTTCATGATAAGTACCATAATGAGGCTTTAGTAGCTCAGGTTGGCGTTTCCAATAAAAGTTATGCAGACAAATTATTGCTAGGTATTACTTTGGGGCAGAACTACAAAGAAATCCAAACCGGAGCCCGTATGGTTTCGGTATTTGGAGGTTGGCACCGTCGCGGAAATACAGTTATGCCAACTTTAAAATATCAGAAAAATAATTTGATAAAAGGTCTGGATGTTACTTTAAACGCTAACTACAACTTTGGTAAGGAGCAGAATATTGATACGCTGAATAGAAGGTACGATTGGTACGGTAATTATAAAGAAATGGGTACCAATGGGGAGCGTAGTCGACAGCTGTATGTTTATAAAAACAATGAAGGTATTGCATCTTTAGCAGCTAACTATAGACTTTCTGACCGTCAGTCTCTTTCTTTAAGTAATGTCGCGACTACTTTTAACCGTAAAGGAGAGGATGAACTCAATCCTCAAAATAGCAATCTTGAACAAGGCCAACGCTCCATCAAAAACGTGATGGGTTTAGGCTATAGTTATGATGTAAAAGATCAATGGAGTACAACAGTTTTTGGAAAAATGATCACACAGAATAATAAACTTGAGGAAGCAGAGTCTTCTTCAGTTACACGTTTTGGATACGGACTAGCATCAACATACTTTATGCAGCGGGATCTACAAATAAAAGCTTCTTATGAAATGACCAATCGAATGCCGACTTCCTACGAGATCTTTGGTGATCTGGAAAATCAAGAAGCCAATGGTAACCTCAAACCCGAACGTAGTCACAATATTAATTTGGGAGCTATATATGGCTGGAAGCAGGGCGATGATCATCGTTTTTCTGTAGCTGGAAATCTGATATATCGCTATTCTTTTGATTTTATTTATAATAGATTAAACAACAATCAGTCGAAATTGGTGGCTGACAACCGCGATGGTGTAAGCACACGTGGAGGAGACCTAGATGTACATTATTCTTATAAAAACTTTTTGAATTTTGGAGGTTCATTGACTTATCAGTATTTACAGAATAAGCAAAAGTATGAACCAGGGTATACAGGAGTTAGCCCTGTTTATAATGACCAGATGCCAAATATTCCTTATCTATTTGGAAATACCAATGTAGATGTTTCATTCCATGATTTTGGTGGGAAAAATAATAAGCTAACGGTCGGTTACAATCTATTGTACGTGCACGATTTTTGGCTGTATTGGCCTAGTCGTGGAAATTCATCTGCAAATAAAAAACAAATTCCTAAACAGTTAAGCCACGATGTTAATCTTGTATATAGCTTAGGTTCTGGTAAATATAATATTGGTGTTGAGGGACGCAATTTGGCGAATGCAAATCTTTATGACAATTTTAGTCTGCAAAAACCGGGACGCTCTTTCGCGATTAACTTACGCTATTATTTTCAGCGTGATCATAAATAAACAAATAATAAATTCTAAATATTAATACATATAGCATGAATAATACACTTAAAACCGTGATTGCCATCGCTTTTTTAGCAAGCACGACAGTGTCATGTAACGATAAGGATAAAATAGATCTTGATACAGTTAAGGGCAATTATGTACTGGCAGTTTCACCTGTTGCATCAACAGGTGTGGCAGATTATTTACTGACTGCGCCAGATCTGGAATCGGGAAGAGTGACCACAGCTGGGCAGGGGGTGGAGCAAGATGGTACCTATCGTTATTACGTTACACACAATAATAAGTTTTTTTCCATGCTTTACGGCCAAGGTAACCCCGGAGCAGTAGCCGTTTATAATTTATTAGATGGTAGATTAAACAAGCTTTCTGATTTTGTGACAGAAACTGTACAGGCTTTTGCGCCTGTCAATGAAGACATCGTGATGATGAAAATTACACGAGCAATGACTAATCCGTTGGTAAATTATTATCGATTGAATACCGATAATCTCTTGTTAGCAGGAGAAGGAACTATAAATGTACAAAAAGTTGCCGGAAACGGAGAGTCAGCATTCTTCACTTGGATAAAACAAGTCGGAAATAAAGTATATGCTCCTTATATGTCCATTCAGGCTTGCTGTAAAGCAGCATTTGACACCGCTTATCCTGATAGTGCATATGTTGCGGTATATTCATACCCCGAAATGAAATTGGATAAGGTAATAAAAGATGATCGAATGAGTTATATCGGACGTTATTTTAGAGATGGATTAGCCGTTGATGAGCAAGGAGATGTTTATGCTTTTTCTTCAGCAGTAGCCACAAAAGGTGGAGCTATTACCTCTAAAAAACCTTCTGCTATTTTACGTATAAAATCTGGAACTACTGAATTTGATAAAGCATATTATATCGATATCGAAGCTATCAGCGGTGGAAAAAACATTACAAATTGGATCTATGTAGGTAAGGGGAAATTTGTAGTTCAAATGACCACAAAAGCAGAAAAAGGGGGGTATGCAGATGGGAAACGTATCGGTATACTCGATGTTTATAATAAAACATACCAAGATGTAACCGGAATGCCTGAACTAAGTAAAATTAAGGAAATTTCATATAATAATTATACAGCAAAAGATGGAAATGCTTTTATTGGAGTTGCATTAACAGATGCGGTGAGTTATGTGTATAAAGTTAATGCGTCTACTGCAGTAGCAACACAGGGTTTGAAAGTTGAAGGTGGATCAATAACTGCTGTCACACGTATTCAATAAATATTTAGTATAAAAAATTGTTTCATATCAATAACAGGTAGAGCATAAGGGAATCTCAAAGAGATTCCCAAGTTCTATCTTTTAATTTGCTTTTCTCATTATGATAAGTACAGTATGTTTAATATTGTTTATTGCATTTATGTTATGGATGAATACTTCCAAACGTATTTCGTGGAAGAATAAATCCAAACTTTGGGCCTATCTCGCCGATCGAAAAAAACAATCACGTACAATAGCAATAGTTCTGTTCCTATTAGCTATTGCCTGCTTGATTTATACTGTAGGTATAGCAAGTGGAATATTTGCTTTTTTTGTTATCCTGATGTGTATGGGCTGTCTAGGAGTCTTTTTCTTTCCTTTTTCCTACTTTGGTTATCGTGTAGTTTTAGGAATTTATTTATGTTCATTTCTGATTGAAGTATTTATTCATTAATATATGCCTGCTAATAAAAAATATTTAACAAAATCTCCCTGGATAAGGCTTTGTCGTATTTTGTTGGGAACCCTAGGTGGTTATACGGTCATGATCAGTTTTCATGTATTATTAACAGCATTATTTCCACCAGAAAATGTAATTGCTACAGCATTCTTTACCGGATATTTACTTTGGGCATTTTTATTATTCTGGGCATTTTTAGAGCCTAAATTGTGGCGGTTGGCACTAACTTATATTGGCCTTACTTTATTGTTTTCGCTACCTTATATTATCAATCATTAAGTTTATACCATGGATCAAAGAAAATATAATATTTACTTTCATACCCACACGATCAGTGGTATTGTTATCGCAGCACTGCTTTATGTGATCTTTTTTGCAGGCTCTTTCTCTTTTTTTAAAGATGATATCGCTGCATGGCAAAAAGGTAAATCGCTTAGCAATGTAGAAGCTCCCGCTGACTTCAATTATATATTGGATTCGATGGGAACAAAATATAATCTCCAAGGTAGAAATTTCGATTTCTATTTATTGCGACAAGGGCACGGAACTTATGTCAATATGAGTGTGTCACAAGATACCACTATTAGTAAACCTAAGCCAAAAACCGAAAAAGCGAAAGGTCGAAAGAGAAGAGGTGAAAAAAATGAAGATTCGGCCTATTTTTTACACTCTTTCGTAGATAAGACGCAAAGTTCTTATGAAGAAGGTTATAATATGGGTGAGTTTTTATACCGCTTACATTTCTTAGCTCCACTCAATCAGATTCCAATCCAACTCGGAACACCTTTCGGCTACCTTCTAGCGGGTATTGTTTCATTCTTATTTCTTTTTGCTTTGATAACAGGTTTATTTCTTCACTGGGATAAGATTAAAAATAACTTCTTTTTATTTAGACCCTGGAGTAAATGGAAAACAGTCTGGACCGACATGCATACTGTTTTGGGAGTTATCGGATTTCCATTTCAATTGATATTTGCCATTACAGGAGTTGTTCTTATCGTCAATTATGTATTGATTTCACCATTTAGTAAATTAATTTACAATGGTGATCAGAATAAATTATACCAGGAGCTTCAGTATAACAGAGCGATGGAACCAACTTACAGTTATCAGCCCTTATCCAAAGAATTAGATGTCAACGCATTTGTAAACCACTGGATGAATGAATGGCCAGAATCGGATATTTCGAGACTTTATATCCGAAATTTTGGAGATAAAAGTATGGAAATTGCTTTAGAAACTAAACCTAAACCCAGCGCTAGTTTTGCGGGATCTGGTTACATTCTTATGAAAGCCGCTGAAGGAAAACCTTCATCAGTGAAATCACCTACAACAGATGCAACATATGTTGATTGGGTTAAGAGTTTGGTTTATCACCTTCATTTTGGAGATTTTGGAGGCAGAACCTTGCGTATCGTTTATTTCGTTTTGGGTTTACTGGGCTGTGTCGTCATTATTTCAGGCATTATGATTTGGCTGGTTGCACGGGAAAAACCTAATATTCCTGCATATAAAAGGAAGTTTAATTTTTGGGCAGCCAATCTTTTCATATCCATGTCATTGAGTATGCTCCCTATTACTGCATTTACCTTTATTGTCATAAAATTTTCAGCTGTCGTAAATCAGAGTTTTATCTATAGTCTTTATTTTTATAGTTGGTTAGTGATGATCATCTATTTATTAATACTGCGTGATCTAACGAAAGTAAACAAGCATACCCTATTCTTATCAACCATTTTGTGTTTGGCAGTACCGATTGTAAATGGTATCACCACAAATCTCTGGATCTGGAATACATTTCAAACAAAATCATATGATATCTTATTTATTGATTTGCTTTTTACTACAATGTCGATTTTATGTGCATTTGCTTTGTTTAAAGTAATGAAACAAGCAAAATCTTTTAAAATATTGAAATAAGTATGTCCTGTTGTTGATCAGGAAACATAAGTATCCAGTTCAATAGATAACAAAAGCGCCAATCTAATAAAGATCTGGCGCTTTTGTTATTCAATACGTTATTCGATTATCATCTCATGAGAATAGAACTTAAAAAAATGATCGTTCCAATCTCGATGCTGATCTTTAAACTATTTCCAAATGTTTATTTCTTATTGCTATATCGTTAAATTTAAAAAATGAATTTATTTTAGAGCACTTACAATATACTATCTTTACAATAGCTAAAAGTGAAAAGATGATAACCGTTGCCATAATAGAAGACGAGCCTGCAGTTCGTAAAGAGATCGCTTACCTGATACAGCAAGAAACCAATACCGAACTTGTGGGTTGGGCAGACAGCGTACATAAAGCCATTAAGTTGCTTGAAGAAAAGCAACCAGATGTAATATTTATGGATATTCAGCTCAAAGATGGAACAGCATTCGATTTGTTGAAAAAATTAACGCCCATTCCACAAAATATAATATTCATTACTGCATATAATCATTTTGCTATAAAGGCCATCAAGTATGGAGCACTCGATTATCTGCTCAAGCCTATTGATGAGGTAGAGCTCCAGGAGGCATTAGAGCGATATCGTCGTCGAAGGGAAAATAATCCGCAATGGATGCAACAATTGTCTTTAGCACAGACCTCAATCCAGATAGGTGAATTACCAGAAAGTATTGTTTTGAATTCCATCAATAACACACGCATTGTTTCTGTTAGTGATATTGTCTATTGTAAAGGTGATGGTCCATATACTCTTTTCATTTTAAGTAATGGTGATAAGGAGCTTATCTCAAGACCTCTTAAGTATTACGAGGAACTTTTGCCAGCTCCACATTTCTTACGCACGCATCAGTCTTATTTGGTCAATCAGCAATATATCTCAGGCATTAACCGATCCGAATATATTGTTCTGAAAAATAAAGAAGAGATTCCAATCTCTACACGACGGAAGAATACGATATTAACCCAACTTTTTTTGAAAAAATGAGGCAATTACTATCTGTTATTTTTTCGGCATGGATGATCGTATATCTTTTTTCTTGTACAGAGAATGATAAGAAAGGTCTGCTGGCAAAATCTGATGATGCCATTTCGGTTCAGATAAAGGATTTGGAAAAAGTAGAAGCTAATCCCATCAATAGAGATTCATTGATTACTGTTTGGCGAAAACTCGATCGAAACCCCATTGTGAAAAATGATACCATACAATCATCAACCGTTAAATATCAATTGGCAAGGCTTTACAGTATGAAGGGCAATGATTCTGCTCGTGTCCTTATTGAAGATGCACTTGAACTGATAGATCCTATAGATGGTGGTTTTAAGAATAAGGCACTTATATACAATGGGATGGGGAATGTTTTGAGCATGAGTGCCCGGATGAAAGAAGCCAGTTATTATTATAACAAAGCAGCCGCAATTGTTTTAGCAGACTCAACGGTAGATCTGTCATTTATAGCAAAAACATCTATGTTACTATCTGCAGCACAAAGTAACCTCCTAAGCTTTCAATATGACTTAGCTGAAAAAATGAACCGTGCTGCTTTGCCTATGGCAGATTCTTTGCCACAAGGACATATTAATCGACAACGTGTGCTGGTACAAATGATACAGACTCTGAATAAGCGCCAGAAACCAGCAGATAGTATGTCTTTTTATCTTCAAAAACTGGAAGTGTTACATGCGCAGAACCCTGATAAATATAATATTAGTTTTCTATACGATTCTAAAATTCAATATTTTGAAAAACATAAGCAACTTGATTCGTTACTTCATTATCAGCTGCTTAAAATTAAATCAGATGGATATCTGTACAATGAAGAGGCAACTTCGAGTGAAATTAATAATCTTTTTATCGATTACTGCAATATTGCAGCTATTTATACGGCCCAAAAATACGCAACATTAGCCTCACAATTTCTTGAAAAAGCAAAATTTCTAAAGGAAAAACATACAGCACTAATTTTCGCAGACAGTGATCTCGTTTATCAGCAAAGCTTGGCATCATTGTACAATTTACAAGGAAAGAAAAATGAAGCCATAGCGGTATTGACTCAAACAGCAGCATTACAAAAAGGAATCTATCAGACAGAAAATACACAAGCTGTTGCAGAAATGAATGCTCTTCATCAGTTGCAAACTAAAGATCGCTCTATTCATAAATTAAATGAAGGTATAAAAATTAATAAACTGCAATTGCAACAAAATCGTTTATGGCTTGCCGTATCTGTTTTAGGTATTATCCTCCTTGGTGTCACCGTATTGTTTTTGTTTTATAGTTTTCGTCAACGTCGTTTTCTTCAAGAAAAAGAAAAAATACTATTGCAGCAACAATTGTTACGCACACAGATGGAACCCCATTTTATCTTTAATACATTAGCAGCTGTACAGAGTTTTGTGCGGTTGGATAAAAAAGAAATTGCCATCAAATACCTTAACCGTTTTAGTCGATTATTGCGTAGCAGTTTAGAGCTCAGTCGCGAAAATCGTGTACCTCTAGATGAGGAGATTGAAACGTTAGAAAACTACTTAAGCCTGCAGCAAATGCGTTATGAAGATGCATTTAGGTATACTATATTACAATCAATCGAACATGATCTGGGAGCAATTATGGTTCCGCCCATGCTTATACAGCCTTATGTAGAAAATGCGATACTTCACGGGATTGATTTGGAAGAAGGTCTAGGAGATATCAGTATTCATTTTGAGATAGAACAAGATATCTTACAAGTAAAGATTGCAGATAGTGGTAAAACTGAAAAAAGTAATTTTGATCCTGCACATCGTTCATTATCAGGTACGATCAGTCATGAGCGAATACAATTATTGGGTAAAAAAGCAAGTGTCTCTATTACAGAAATTCCAGAAGGTGGCGGTACATTAGTAATTTTACGCATACCTGTCGAATAGGAATAAATGTTCTGTAACTCATTTTATGTTTTGGCACGGCATTCGCCTTACTCTATATAGTATTATTCGATATGGCACAGAGACTTATTTTAATTTTATTACTATTCCTGATAGGAGATATTTATTTTTATCAGGCAATAATTACACTTTTTTCAAATCCGCTGATCCATGTCATTTATTGGCTTATTGATATTGTTGTACTGGGTGCTATTATAGTCACTATATTTCTGCGGAAACGTATTAGCGATATTCAGCGTTATGCATCGGGTTTGATTACAGCGATGTTGCTTATCTTTATTCCAAAATTATTTTCTGTCCCGATTCTATTATTGGAAGACATTGGTCGACTATTCCGTAGTTTTCCGCCCAGGAATTTTTACGTTAGTGAACTTGTCGCAGTACTTGCTGGCATAGTCTTTTTGGCGATTATTTTCGGGCTGACTAGAGGTCGTCATTTTTATAGGGTTAGAAAAGAGATCTTACATTTTTCAGATTTACCCGAAGCTTTCGATGGTTTTACCATTACACAATTGTCCGACATCCATTCTGGTAGTTTAAGTAACATCAAAGGTGTACAGAAAGGTATTGATCTTGCGAATGCCCAAAACAGTGATCTGCTCTTATTTACAGGAGATCTGGTCAACAACATGGCTTCCGAGATGGATCCATGGATTGATCTTTTTACCACCTTAAAAGCTCCTTATGGGAAGTATTCTGTTTTAGGTAATCATGACTATGGTGATTATACCAAATGGTCCAGTACATCACTTAAAGAGGCAAATCTGATGCGTGTTAAAGAAATACACAGTGAGATAGGTTTCAAATTATTACTTAATGAAGCTGTCTTACTGCATAAGCATGGACAACGTATTGCATTAGTCGGGGTGGAGAATTGGGGCAAAGGCGGTTTCCATCAGTTTGGCAATCTCAATCAAGCAACAGCTGCTATACCTGACGATTCCTTTAAGATCCTAATGTCTCATGATCCATCACACTGGGATGCAGTTACTGTAGATCACGCTAAACATGTTCACCTCACCTTGGCTGGTCATACGCATGGTATGCAGTTTGGAATTGAGCTTTTTGGTTTTAAATGGAGTCCTATCCAGTACTTTTATAAACAATGGGCAGGACTGTACCAACGAGACGGAAAATTTTTATATGTCAATAGAGGCTTCGGTTATCATGGTCTGAAAGGCAGGGTAGGCGTATGGCCCGAAATCACAGTTCTTACCTTAAAACGTTCCACCGAACAACTAGAATAAATGAGTTATATGCAGTTTAATCTTTTCTTAAAATACCCTTTTCCACGCTTTCGTTGATGAGTTCTTCAGCATACTTCCATATCGTAGTAGATCCCTCATTAATGATTTTCTTTTTTTCGATAACCTTACTGTAATCAACATCAAACTCTTTCCAGGTTCCCCCATTATTTGAAGTGTTTTGCAAGAGAGGCTCCAGTCGGTCCATTGTTCTCGCAAACTTAGCTTCAGCAGTTAAACCTTCCTCAAATTCTTCCCATACTGCAATAAATTCTTTCGACTGTTCTTGAGGCAACAGGCCAAAAATTCGATTAGCAGCTAGTCTTTCTTGATCTGTATTAACATGATTTTTTTGCGTATCGTAGATGAAGGTATCTCCAGCGTCAATTTCAACAATATCATGGATCAGAACCATTTTTACCACCTTCAATACATCAATTGGTTCGTTTGCATGTTCAGCCAAAATCACTGCCATCATCGCCAGATGCCAACTGTGTTCCGCATCATTTTCATTACGGTTACTATTGAACAATTTAGTTTTCCGTTGTATGTATTTGACCTTATCGATTTCTTTTATAAAATCAATTTGTTTCAATAAGATTTCAAAATCCATCTGGACAGTGTTAAGAGATTGTCTTACAAAGATAGTTTAAATTATAAAAGTAATCCTAGGTGGCTCTTTGATAAATTATTAAACATCATTTACTAAGTCATTTAGCCCTTTTCTAAAGAAGTTAATAATGCATGCATTTCATGTTAATATTGAATGCATACTTTTTGACTTTACTCTATAGCTTTATAGGAAGAAAAACAATTTAATAATAACCAATTGCAGCTATTAGCATCTATTTATTTTAAAAGTTGATTAGGCAAGCTATTAATTTATCAATTCGTATTGACACATTGATTTGATCGATCTCCTATAATTTATGAAAGTTGTGCTATCTGCAGTTTGTATTCAAAATATTTTTAAAAAATGAGTAAACTCCGACTAAGCATCTTGTTTATAGTGCAATTGCTGATATTCGAAGCATTTCCGCAGGAAGAGAAGAATAACTATAAAATCGTTTTTAATACGCCATCTATCAACGAAACAGGTAATGTTCCAATTGGTAATGGCAGTCTAGGCAGTAACGTCTGGGTAGAAGAGAATGGCGATCTTTTACTATATCTGTCACGTAATGACTCACATTCTGAATTACAGCGGCTGCTGAAGTTAGGAAGGGTCAGGATTTCCTTTTCAGAGAGTCCTTTTTTTAAAGGGAAGCCCTTCCGTCAGGAATTGAATCTGAAAGAAGGAACATTAAAAATTTTAGCGGGGAAAAAAGGAGAGGAGTTAAATTTAAAGATCTTTATTGATGCAAACTCTCCTGTGATGTATATTTCTGGATATAGTGAAAAACCAGTTCAGGTAAAGGTGACTTTGGAAAACTGGAGAAAAAATAAACATGAACTCAATACGGAAGAACTTGCTTCTACCTGGCTCTATAGAACCGGAGTTCCGGACGGGGCAGAAGCCTGGGAATCTGCAGATGTTTTTCTTAAAAAAACGGATGATATTGCTTGGTATCATCGAAATGCCTATAGTAGTGTGCCTGTGCACATTAAGAAACAAGCAATGGAAGACTTTGCGAATCAGATTATTGATCCCTTGAAGGATAATACTTTTGGGGGTTATATCAAAGCTTCAGGTTTAGTAAGTCTTTCTGATAGCGTTTTATACACCAAGAGACCATTAAAAAACATTGATATTCGGATCGTCGGTTATACCCGGCAAACGCCTGATCCGGCGACTTGGGAAAAGGAAATTGCTCGATGGATTGCTCAGTCTCCTAGTCCTAAAAAAGCCTATCAACAAACCGCTAAGTGGTGGACAGATTTCTGGAATAGAGGATGGATTGATATCAATAATGGATCCGATAGCTTATCAACTTACACCCAGACTTATATACTCTCTAAATATCAGATGGCCTGTCAGATGCGGAATGAATTTCCTGCTCGATTCCAAGGAGGAATTTTTAATGTAGATCCAAAGTATGCCTATTATGGACCTGATGTACGTCAAAAGAATTACTCGGCAGATTATCGATTTTACGGCGTGAATTACTGGTGGCAGAATGTGCGCTTTTTATACCTACCACAGTTTGCACAGGGTAATTTTGACATGATGAAACCGTTTTTTGATTTTTACATCAAGCAAGCGAAGACTTTTGAAGCCAGATCAAACAAATATTATGGTGCATCGGGTATCTATATGCAGGAATGTATCAGTACATTCGGCTTACCGGGAATGGGCGATTTTGGATTGGAATCCGATGTATATTCTGAAGAATATACAAAAGATATATGGCAACAATGTTTAGAGATGTCAGTGATGATGCTCGATTACTATCATTATACCGGTGACGAAGCGTTTTTAAAAACAAAAGCGTTGCCTTGGGCACGAAAAGCACTTCAGTTTTACAATACACGTTTTAAGAAAGATGAGCAGGGCAAGTTACATATTTTTCCAAGCCACGGATTAGAAACATATTGGACGGATGTTGTCAATGATATGCCTTCTATTGCCGGACTACATTATGTATTAGAAGAACTTTTAAAACTACCTCAAAGTACATTAACTCCTGAAGATAAACAGAATTGGACTAGCATGCTGTCCACTATTCCCGATCTGCCTAAGAAAAAGGATAGTCTTGGGAACGTTGTGGTGGACAATGCCGCTTTTTATAATCCTCAAAGAACAAATTATGAAGCACCGGATTTATATTGTTTATTTCCATTTCGGATTTATGGGATCCACAAACCCAATATTAAAGAAGTTGAGCGAGCCTATTTCAATATGCCCAATCCAGGTCGGGTATGCTGGTATCAAACAGGAATTTTTGCTGCTCGTTTGGGTCTTGCAGCAGAAGCTGCCAAAGATATTAAAGCCCGTAGCGGTGCATATCTAAAAGGTTTTCGATTTAAAGGATACATGGATAGCCCGCACGATTGGAAGCCAGACTATGACGGTGTTGGCAATATGATGAATACCTTACAGGAAATGTTGGTTCAATGTGACGGAGATAAGATTTATATGTTGCCGGCTTGGCCAAAAGACTGGGATGTAAATTTTAAAGTATATGCTTTCAAAAACACGGTTATTGAAGGTACTTATAAAAATGGGAAAATGGAACTCTTGAAAGTGATGCCCGAAAGCAGAAGAAAAGATATCATCTTTTAATGAGATGCCTCTTATAGAAATATTGAAAAAATCGAATAATAGTGCATGAATAGAGATAGTTTGAAATTACTAATTATTTATTCACTTATGAAAAGCCACATCGCGTTGACTGTGAATAAAAAGAGTCTAACTCGCGGTGATACAACGTTGCGATGTGGCTTTTATGTTTTTAATTATTTCAACTTATTGATATGATAAACCTGTGTAACGCCAGGATCTATTTCAGCACCTTTTTTTACATTGTTATTTTTAATATTGTACTCATAAATGAACCACTTTGATGCAGGCGTTTTTACGGCTGTGTAAAGATTGCCATTTTCGATCAGGTTAATTGTAGTTGTTGGATCTCCGCCAGTCATTTCAGCTAAATTTGCGATGATCTTTTTGTTGGCAACATCTATCACATAAGGTCTGATATAAGCCTTGCCGTCCCCTAACCAAGCTAAATCCCCTCCCTTTACAGCATAGTCTTTAAGATCGTAAAGATAGCTCTTGTCAAAGCTGGTCTGGCCATTTTTTACACGCAAAATCGCATAAGTACCATCTGTCTTGCCTCTGGTTAAAAGATATAGATTATTATTGTCGTCAAGGAATGAATAGTTTTCTCTTTGCCAGTGACCTGCAACATAGCTCGCTCTATCGTCGCTCATGATATGGCCATTTGCCATGCTCGGGTAATCGCAGATATAAGCGTAAGCTTTTGTGTTGACAGGCTTATAATCGACGTTGTAATAAAAGAACCCGAAATATGCTTTGCCACCACTAATGCGCATACTGGTTACGTTCAATATGGTTGGATCAACACTGCCATCTGGTTTGTAAACCGTATAATCTAAGGTTGGAATCTGGGCTTTTAATGTCTTATTGAGCGTCATATCCTTAGTATTCATAAAGTAAATGTCTTTTTCAAATACTTTTTTCTCCAGATTTGCATCACTGGCGCCTGTAGATGTAAAGACGATTTCATCAGTGGTACTGAATTGGCTTGCTACTTTTCCAAGATAAAAATCGCTCGGAAAAGCGTAGTTATCAACCTCTTTAAACTCTCCGCCATCTGTCAATTGATGCTTACTAAAACGTGTACCATCATTGGATAGGTAATAAGAACCGTTAAAAACATAAGCATAACCTGCGTATCGGGCCTGAGGCAAGTTACCAGTGATATCAACCCCTTTATTATTTGCAGGTGATAATAAAGTGTCTTTCATGATTTCATCTGTTGTCAGGAGATATGATCCATTTGCTGTCGCAACCCATACCGAATACTTGGATGGTATTGTTTCTGTAACTTCAGGAATACTAGGGCTGTCTTTACATGAGGATATCAGCACTGCAGCTAGTGTATAATAGCCAAATAGTCTATTTTTTTTCATGATTATTAAGGATGTTTAATTAATTATAATATTGAAACTCTAAATTTTACAAAAAATGCTCTTCCGGGCTTTTGGAGACGAAAGTTGTCATACGCACGTTCATCAAATATATTGCGGGCCTCACCGGAAATATTATAACGGTTGCGGTTCCACGAATAGCTGACCAACAAAGAGTGGACGAGCTGCGTTGGAATATAGTTTTTGGATGCCAGTGAACCAAGATGGCTATCGCTTAAATAAAACCATTTGGTATACTGCGTCGTCCAGTTGATCTGTGTGCGGCTGCCTTTACTGAACCAGTCGTTTTGCGCAAAACCCAGATCAAGGTTACCATAGACCCAAGGACGATTAGGAATTTGGTAGCCATAGGTCAAGTTAACTTGCTGGTTTGTCTCATCGGTATATTTCTGATTGTCGATGGCTCTGTCATAACTTCCATTTAATGCGGCTGTGATGATATCTTTATAGCCGTAGCGAAATTCAAAACTTCCACCGTAGATCTTTACCCCCGGAATATTATAGTACTGAAATTTGTCCTGTCCATTATCTGCTACAACACGTACATTTTGATAGTCTTTTGCCAGGCGATAAAAACCGGAAAGATCAACATTGATAAAATGGTTTTCGTTAAAGAATGTATTGTAGTAAAAACCAGTGTTGAGATTATCGCTATTCTCAGGCTTTAAATCCCAATTGGCAAGAATATTGAAATTATCGCCATATATTTCAGTCATCTCGGGCAACTTGTAGGCACGTTCGGCAGAGAACTTCACGCCACCATCTTTGAATATTCGATATCGGGCAGCTGCACTATAGCCTGTATACCCCAAATATCTTGTTTGCGTAACAATGTCACCACTCACGTATTGATTGTTAGCATCATATTTCCGTTCATCAATCTTTTGGTAGGTATCGATGCCATAGTATTTAAAAGCAAGGTTGGCAACCAATCGTTTGTCAAACCATTGACTTTGCCATGCTAATCCGGCAATATGTTTAACCATATTCTTTGGTAATCCGGAACTATTGTGATTTAAAATTTTATCATAGGTTTGACGGTCATTGGTGCTGACATTATAATTGAGGTTTAAACTTTGGTTGCGGCTCTCATCAAAATCGTAGTTCAAGTTTATTCTTCCAAGTACGCTATTGGTATTATCTTTTATGTATTTCTCGGGGTTAGCTTGACTACCTGTTCCATTGGTGATCGGAATGCCAGTCCACTCATAGTTATATTTAGCCGTATCTCGGTTGCGGGTAATGTCAAAGCCATAATTGGCATAGATATCGGCATATAGGCGATTTACAAGAAAGTTTTGCTTTTTGTAGCTAATGGTCGGCATAATATAAGCCGATTCGGTCCAATTACCACCATAAGGCTTATTAATCGTTGCACCAAGCTGATTTTGTTTATTGTTGCCCGAATAAGTCAGACCAACAAAAAACTGATCAGCCCAGCTTTTATCTCGTAGGCCCACTTCTACTTGACCCATGCTCGAATAATAGCGGTCTTTGAAACGTCTCGCTTCAGCAATAGGTACGAATTTATTGTTGACTACTTTTTCCAAAATTACACCGTATTTTTCTTCTGTATACATCTTGTAATCATTGTCCGAATAGTTGTAGAAGGCATTGGTACGTACCGATAATTTATTTTTGGGGTTGGTATACATGCCCACTAGTGAAGCCTGATGGGTATTGAAAGAACCATAGCTATAGCTGAAATCAAGAAAGTGTCTATTCCGTTGTTTAGTAATAATGTTGACTGCGCCGCCTAATGCATCCGAACCTAAAAATGCTGGAACAACACCTTTATATATTTCAATGCGATCAACTAAGTTGACTGGAATATTATTTAACGACATGGCGGGACCAAAATCATCCATAGGTACGCCGTCGATATAAATTTTAGCTGCCAGGCCATTGATCCGAAAAACAAAATTTGAACCTAAACCCCCATCTTCCCGAAAGGTAACACCCGGTGCTGTACGAAGAATCTGGCTCACATTGGCGGTTTGATTGGCATATCGATTCATGTCAATAACATTAACGTTAAATCCTGACCGTTGTATTTCGTTGACCCGTCGTTGATTTTCGGTTTGTCCCTTCACATTGACAGCTTCAAGCATGCGTTCGTCATTTTTTAGCTGAAAGTCTTTGTATGTTTCATTACTTTTCAACAGGATACTTTGTGTAATATACCCCACAGAAGTCACTTCAATTTTAAGGTTCTGTTGGGAAGCTATCTTCAATTTATAAAAACCGTCTACATCTGTGGAGGTTCGGGTATCGGTTCCGATGACAGATACCGTAGCACTTTCTATTCCTTTTCCAAAGGTATCTTTAACATATCCCGAAAGAGATGTTTGAGCCTGTGCTAGCGAGCTTAAGTATAATAACGATATAATAAAAATGTAGGTTGACTTTAACATGGTATCAGTATTATGAATTTGTTTTTAAAGTGATATGGGATTGTGATATTTTCTTAACTATTTCCATTTCAATTAGTTGTGTAGATGATTGAGTTTTTATTGCGGGACAAATATATGTTTATTTAGATTAAATACAAATAGTAGTTTAACATTTTATAACATTTTTTCTTTAAGAGATTCTTACCACAGTTTTTTCCACTATTAAAAAACGAAAGGAAAAACAATAGGTGCGAATTAATTTAGAATGCCATTGTGATAAAATCAAAGGCCAAGTAAAACAGTAATATGGAGATCTTAAGAATGAGGGTTTACTATATACAGCAGGCAAAGAAATTGAATTATCCAGGCCAGGTATGCTGGTATCAAACAGGAATTTTTGCTGCTTGTTTGGGTCTTGCCGCAGCAGCTGCCAAAGATATTAAAGCCCGCAGCACATATCTAAAAGGTTCTCGATTTAAAGGATACATGGATAGCCCGCACGATTGGAAGCCAGATTATAACGGTGTTGGCAATATGATGAATACCTTACAGGAAATGTTGGTTCAATGTGACGGAGATAAGATTTATATGTTGCCGGCTTGGCCAAAAGACTGGGATGTGAATTTTAAAGTTCATACTTTTAAAAACACGGTTATTGAAGGTATTTATAAAAATGGGAAAATGGAACTCTTGAAAGTGATGCCCGAAAGTAGAAGAAAAGATATCATCTTTTAATGAGATGCCTCTGATAGAAATATTGAAAAAATCGAATTATTATGCATGAATAGAGATAGTTTGAAATTACTAATTATTTAATACACTTATGAAAAGCCACATCGCGTTGACTGTGAATAAAAAGAGTCTAACTCTTCGTGATACAACGTAACGATGTGGCTTTTATGGTTTTAATTATTGTAGCGATATTGAAGATGAGGTCAAAATATCCAACAGTTGCTTCGGTTCATCAATAATAAATGTTGCTCCATGCAGCCTCAATTCATCGACTTCCCGAAAACCCCATGAAACCCCGATTGCTTGCACACCAGCATTATTGGCAGTATCCATATCGACCGACGAATCACCGACATAAAAACAATCATCAGGTTTTACGTTCAGTATATTGAGCGTATCGAATACAATATCAGGATCCGGTTTAGCCGGGTGTCCATTTCGATGACCCAATATCAGATCAAATGAAAACTCCGAAAAATATTTTGCCACCAATGGCAGGACAGCCTCATGGTATTTATTCGATGCAATCGAAATTAAATAACCTGACGACTGCAGATCTTGTAATAATTGAATAATACCGGCATATGGTTTAGTATGGCTCTCGGCTTTTTCTTCGTAATATTTCTTAAATGCTGACAGTAGGTGGGTTATAATATCGTCTGTCCTCACATCTTGAGGCAATGCTCTTTCGATAAGCATTCGGACACCATTCCCTACAAATTTTTTGTAAGATTCCAGAGGATGAGTTGGATAACCATATCGCTCCAGGATCATATTGCAACTATCACCCAAATCTTGTAGCGTATCTAATAATGTTCCGTCTAAATCAAATATTATAAGCTTCATGGGTTAAATCTAATAAAAATGATCATCAATAATGGTCAAAAACTAATTTTATGAGTGTTAATATTTATCGTTGCTTTCGTACATTTGCTATTTAGCAACTAGTGAAATATTATCAATTAGATTTTGCTGCCTATCAGAAAAATTCACCAATTAGAATAATATCCTTATTTAGATCATCTCTTTGAGATAAAGAATTTATAATAAGTATGGAGGATGAGAATAGTCATTTTCATAATAAATATATGCAGTTGAGGCTAAAGTGATTCCAAGTTTAAAGAAATCAGATTACGATTGGAGCGAATACAGTTTACAAGCTATCATTTACAATAAGTAGTTGATGCAAAGGTTTCAAGACACTGTAATCGTTTTTTATTGATGTATCAGAAAAGAGTATATTAATGCGAAGAGGTTATTTGGGAGTGTATTCTTATAGCGGTATAAATCAGAATAATCAGCAAAAGGAATTTACCTACTAAATATCCATAGTTATAAGCATCTAACGGTTTTTGGTACGAAAATATTGCTGTCAATATATTGAATATTATGCAAATGCAGAATGCGATCGTTAAGTAATAATATACTTTTTTCATATCTATTATTTGGACCAATTGTTAAAAGACTACTCTTCAAGAAGTAGTCTTTTAGTAAATTTCAGAAATTACTATTTAGTAACAGTTGTAACGGTTGGTGTATAGATACCAAAAGTAATTGCCGATAAAAGACCATTAACAAAAGATTGTCTCGTATGAACCGTGTAATTTTCGGCACCTCCTGCCATTTCTTTAGAGTCCGATACTCCTACAGGTGCTAAACCAGCTATGACATAGTGATTCCATTTTGTGGTTGATTGATTTCCTTGAGCCCCATTTCCTACCACACTCGTGTAAGAATAACAAGAAGTTAGCATAGCAAAAACTGTTACAACAGCTGCTAATTTGAAAAACATTTTCATTTTTTTAGATCAGTTAAATATATGGTACAGTTACAAATCTTAATCTAATATTTGGCAATAGGTTAATATCATAGATTAGGTAAGTAAATATCGCTGCAAGATAATGAATTGGATTAATATTTACTCAATGGTATTATCTTTAATTTTAGAATTATTATTTAGGGTTTTACATTGTGTTGTTTAATGTGTTGAATGTCAGTGTTTTTTTTGCAAAAATCGTCATTACAACTTCTGGTGATTTTTCGTTTAATCTGAAAAAGCTTGCTAATGCGATATCATTTATTCCTTAGCATATATTTCTCTTATCATATTATATAATTTAAAAATTGGAAGAGACAGGAGCTTGTCGAGTCAACTAATATTATATTGATAGTGAATCTTGCATTGCTTATTAACTCCAAATCAACGTATATCAAGAAATATAGATAATGAATTTAAAACAAAACTTTTAGATTCAGAAAAACAAAGAATAACAAATAGAAATTAATTATCTTTAAGTAAATTATAAACCATGTAGAATGTTGAAATCAATTATAAACTTAGGAATCGCCATCCTATGCCAATCCATGTCCTATGCACAGACGATAAGCAATCCCGAAATAGAATTTACGAATACCGGGTTATACAAGATTGAAAAGATACAAAACCTTCCCAGAGCTACTGTGGTGGATTTAAGAATTACTTTCTTACCAAATTGGTGGACCAAATTTGATAAAGATATCTACTTAGAAGATTACAATACCAATAAGAAGTACTTTGTAGACTCATTACGTGGGGCAGTCTTAGGTAAAGAACTCTTTACTCCCGCATCAGGAGATACCTTAATTCAGCTGTTTTTTCCGCCCTTACCAAAAACTGCTAATAAAATCAATTATGGTGAGGCCAAATCAGCATTGTTATATGGTGTTTCTCTTTCTAAAAGCAATGATCAAGAGAAAAATACCACTATCCCAGAGTCAGTACAAAAATGGATGGATAGCCAAATTTCAAAATCAAAAAATCAGCAAACTAGCGAACTAAAGAATGCTACATTTTTTCAAAGAGATAGCGCCAGCATTGTGGGATTTATCAAAGGATATGACATTCGTTCGGCGTTCACTAGCGGAATTATATATCACCAAAATTCTTTAACAAGAGAAGACTACCCCACTACCATACAGATTTATCCCGATGGCCGATTCGAGGTTAAAATGGAACTATTTCACCCCATGATGAACAATCTTTACATGAAGGACCAGCCGTTTCCATTCTATATCGAACCTGGACAAACCTTGGGAATCGTCTTGGACTGGAAAGATTTTCTTCAGCTGGACCGCTATCGCGATCGTAGTTATACAATGAAGTATACAACTTATTTAGGTCCTTCTAAACAAATCAATGAACAAATCTGGAATTTTAAAATCAACGAACCCAATTATAGTATACTCAGAGAGGTTCAAAAAAATAAAACTCCAACTATTTTTCTTCAAAATCAACTCCAAGCCTGGGATATAGAAATAAAGCGAATCGATGAAATATTAAAGAATAACCCTAGGTTGCCACTTGCAAGTCAGCTAATTCGAAACAACGCCAATCTCCTATATGCAAACTATATTTTTGATTATACAATAGGTCGAGATTATTACAGTAAACAAGATACGAACAATCAGATTTTAAAAATTGAAATAGAACCATCTTATTATAGTTTTATAAATCGATTAGACTTGGATGACTCCATCCTATTCACTTCGCAAGAGTTTTCGACATTTATTAATCGATTTGAATTTTCACCGCTATTTGACAGGTTTAAGTACCAAAGTGATGAAAATCGGGAAGAGTTGATATTAGAAAATTTTAAAAAAATATACCATACCAGCATACACCCTTTATTTATCAGATTGCTCAACTTAGGGAACTCAAAAGTTATATCGATGACATCTCAATAAATAGCGTTCTTGACAAATATGTCCAAAACTTTTTATCAAGTGTAGAGGCACCGTTGTTTCAAAATGAAGTTACACGATTGCTGAAATTAAAAGAATTAAAAAAAACAGGTTATGAACTTCCAGATACTTTTGGCGCTAAAATATTCAAAAAATTGATTGAGAAGCATCAAGGGAAGGTATTGGTCATAGATTTTTGGGCGCAGTGGTGTGGTCCATGTCGGGCAGGAATCGAAGGTAGCGTAGACAAAAGAAAAAAATTAGCGGACAACCCTGATCTCGACTTCCTTTTCATAACAGACGAAAGAGGCACTCCAGATATCAAATTTTTTGAGGATTATAATCAGACAAATTTCCTTAAAAATTCCTATCGTGTTACTGCCGATGAATACCTTTCATTGCGAGAATTATTCAAATTTAACGGTATACCGCGCTATATACTTGTTGATGAATCAGGCAAGATTAGAGATGATAACTTCGCTTCACACAATCTAGATTATGAATTGAGAAGAGTTTTTCCAGAAAAATTTAAAGACGTTGAATTATAAGGTTTACTCCAGCAATTGTATGATCTAGTATAATAAAAATAGAGGGTAGCAGCATAATAATTGGATTCAGCTCTTTTAAATTAAGATTTCATATCTATTTAAAGAAGTAAAGACTAACTTTAAAAAGATATTTTATAAGCATGAACATTCAATTTTTACTCATACAAACTGGTTATTTAGATTCTGTCGATTTTATTACACGAATTGCCATCGCATTTGCTTTAGGACTTTCAATAGGAGCAGAACGTCAGTGGCGGGACAAGAGCGCAGGACTACGTACAAATGCGCTGGTTTCCATTGGTGCTGCCGCATACATGCTGTTATCAGTATACCTATATGGTGCAGATGGTGGCGATCCAGGACGTATTGCAGCACAGATTGTGACGGGCATAGGATTTCTTGGCGCAGGTGTTATCATGAAAGATGGATTGACGATACGTGGACTCAATACCGCCGCAACGATTTGGTGTTCAGCTGCGGTCGGCACGTTATGTGGTATGGCCTTATATATCGAAGCCACTATTGTGACCGGCGCGATCCTGTTTACTCATATTGCGATGGGACCTTTTAGTGATTGGTTAGGAGCATTAAAATCGTATAAAAGCAGAAAAGTACAGGAAGCCTTTTATTTAATCAAAGTAACCTGTAAAGTTGAAGATGAAACGGATATCCGGAGTCATATTGTTGGTCAGATTGAGAATAGACATACATATTTGCTACGATCTGTCTTACGCAATGTATCTGTAGAGAATGCAAACACGGTCATTTTAAATGTAAAACTTTCAACAGTTGGTAAAAGTGACGATAAGATTGAAGAACTGATTTTTGAATTGACCAAAGTAAAGCACGTTCAGGAAGCAAGTTGGTTCTATTTAGGTAACTCTATGGAGAATTAAATCAGTGGTTTACTTTTTCATCGCCATATGTTCTTTTTGTAAAGTGTAAAAGAGATGGATAGTCAGACAGGATTATCCATCTCTTTTACACTTTTCGAATAATCAAAAACCATCTTTTTTTATCCTGAATTAGGGAATTCCCAAAGATCGAAAATCCACTTTCTTTATCAGTTTGCCATTATCATAATAGTTTTATCTTTATTTAGGCTAAAAGCAATTCCTTCTCTGTAATATCACTGAACGTTATTTATTTGCACTGAAAATTACGCAATCGATTGATTCAATTTATTAGTTTAATATTTGAGACTGTTTATTTATCTTTAAGTATAAACTTAAATTTTAATAACCACCAGTGGATCTTTCTGAATCAAACAGGGATAGTCAAGAATTAGCTTGACCATTCTGTAATATCATGCATTATGAAGATAATATTTTGCCCACTATTTTTTTTATTGTTTCAATTCACTGTTAAAGCTCAGGTCAAACCCGTGACCTTTGATACGAAGATCGTTTATAAATTTACTTATCAGAATGATAGCACTTCCAGTGCTTCGCGGAGAAGTGTTTTTACACAACTGACGATCGGTGAGCAAGAAAGTCATTTTCAGACCTTATCAAAATTTAGAAGTGATTCAGCATTGGCACAGAAGGGAGGGAGTATTTGGTCTGTCTACAGTTATGGTCGTATAGAGCCTAATAACTTTTTGATTGTGAAAAGAGGAGATGTTATTTCCACCTATGAGCCTTTAAACGGGATGGGATTTAGTGGAAATAATGAGCTGTCCTACTACGAGGAAAAGAAGGAGGTGATGCAATGGGAAATGCATCCGGACACCGCTCATATCCATGGTTTTGTTTGTCAAAAGGCGACTACAGATTGGGGTGGGAGAAAATGGACAGCGTGGTTCACCATGGATATCCCGATCTCAGATGGACCTTATAAGTTTTGTGGACTTCCCGGTTTAGTGTTATCGATATCAGATCAAGACAAGTATTTCACATTCGATATCGCTTCCATAGGTAAAGTAAATAGCATCTCATTCACTTTCGATCAGCTACGTCCAGATCTTGATCTTCAAAAGACAACAAAAGAATCTTTTTATAAAGACCGAAAAGATTTAAGAAACAATATGACCGCATATGCTTTAGCAACTGGAACAAGGTTGGATGAAGAAGCTAAACGAAGAGTCACACTAGATATAAAGACAGATAATAACCACATCGAGCGGCATTAATTTGATAAAAAAAAAGATCCATATGAGAGATAAGCTGTTTTTTACAGTCATTTTTATATTGGTTAGTGTCCATTCATTTGCCCAAACTGTTATTACGGGGAAATTACTCGACGAAAATCAAAAACCGATCGCTAATGTTTCGGTATCCTATAAAAAGATCAATTCTGCAGCGTTGTTGGGGTTTTCAAAAAGCGATGCAGGCGGAGCCTTCAAATTGACGATCAAAGTAACCGATGCAGATTCAATACAGATGGATTTTAATCATCTCAGCTATGCTAAACGTAGCGTACATATTGTCAATGCTAGCGCTAACTATGCTTATATTTTAAAAAGCGAGGTGAGGAAGATACAAGAAGTAAAGGTATCTGATGTACCCGTTTACAATCGAAAAGATACGATCAATTATAATGTAGCCTCTTTTACGGGAAAACAAGATCGGGTAATAGGTGATATTATCAAGAAGCTTCCAGGAGTAGAGATGCGTGGAGGTCAGATTTTTTATCAAGGTGAACCGATTCAGCAGTATCGCGTCAATGGTTTGGATATGATGGGCGGACGCTATGGAATTATCAATCAAAACCTTCCTGCAGATGCGGTCTTGAAAGTACAGATTCTTGAAAATCATCAACCGATTAAAATGTTGGATAAGTTGGTTTTTTCCAATCGCGCCACACTTAATCTGCAGCTTAAGAAATTTACCACTACAGGTACAGGTAAAATTGGTTTGGGTGCCACCCCAGCGCTTTGGGATGGCAATATAACACCGATGACATTTGCCAAGACCTTTCAAATACTCAATTCATTTCAGACAAACAATATTGGCGACGATGTGTCACAGCAGTTAAAACCATTCTATTCAGGTACCGGGTATTTTTCATCCCGATCTAGCTTTTCCGATGGTCCGACCTATCTTTCTATTCGAGATGTGGCCACTCCGGGTTTCGATCAGAAAAAATGGTTGGACAATCAAATTTTTCTAGTGAGTAGCAATATGATTCAAAAGTTGAAGAGTGGTCTCGAAGTCAAAGGCAATTTTTCTTACTTCCATGATAATCGAAAGCGTCAAGGAACAACCACGACACAGTATTTTACAAATAAGGAAGTAATTCAAAATCAAGAAGTAGTGGACAATAGTTATGGTGTTGATGAGTTAAATATTGGGGTATTGGTCGAGAAAAATGAATCCAACATTTATCTCCGCAACAGTACCAATTATCGTAAGCAATGGAACAACAGTGTCGGAAATATCCTTTTTAATGAAGACACCCCTATACATCAGGACAAAAAATTTTCAGACGAAGCCTTTCTTAATTCTTTTTCACTTGGCCGTTTTATAGGTAAACAGTTGGTTAATATCACCTCTACGATAGAGTGGCACAGTACACCCCAACGTCTTTCAGTCAATCCAGGTCAATTTGAATCGTTGATCAATGAAGGGAAGCCATATGATCGGATGGGGCAGATCGTCCGTTTTAAGAGCTTTAATTTTGAAAACGGCTTGAGTCTATCCCGAAAGATTAAAAGATGGACATTCTCGCCCAGTATTCATCTGAACTATAACAGCAGTAAGTTGAACAGTCATATCGAGATCCAAGATCAGGAAGACGTTCGAAAATTGGACACCGGTTATTTCAATGATATGAATAGCGCGCAGATGCAGTTGCGTATGGCGCTCCAAATTGGAAAAGAAGTGCGTAAGTTTAGATACAGTTTCAATCTGCCATTCAGTCAATATTACTATAATGTCAAACAGCAGGGGATACAGCGCTTGAAAAATGAATTCCGGAGCAGTTGGAATCCATCTGCTTCGATGACCTATCTGATTAACAGTAAAAACAGTCTCGGTACAAATCTGAGCGGAGGGCGAAACTTTGGAGGGCTCGACAATTTTTATAATGGTTACATCATCAGTCAGTATCGCAGTATCCAAAAGTATGATGCACGCTTACTCAAAGATGAAAATCTCAGTACTGGAATAAATTATGAGTATAAAAACACCTTGAAGGCACACTTTGCCAATCTGGGTTATATTGTCAGGATGAGCTGGCGCGACTATATGTTTAGTACGACATTGGATAGTCTGGGACGCAGCACCACCAGTATTAATAACCGAGATGCACAGAGTCTATCTCAGGGGATAAGGGGAGGACTTTCCAAATTATTTATAAGTATCAAAACTGTTGCTAAAATGAGCGGAAACCTAAGTTGGAGTACTTCAGATTATCTGCTCAATGAGACTTTGGTCAAACAACATGTGAACAGTCAATCGTTAACTTTTGAGTTGATCAATTCGTCCTCATCCATGATTTCTGGAGATTATCGAGTTTCCATGGGGCGCACCCATAATAGATTGGCCGATGGGCTGAGCAATGAACTGTTGTATAACAATCATTTTTTTAACCTGGTATTAGTTCCCCATGAACGACATTTGATCACGTTGTCCAATTCTTTGTATGGGAATAATGTAAAGGCACAAAAGAGCCAATATTTTATGGATGCAACTTATCGGTTCCGGCTAACACGATGGCGTACAGATTTAGAGTTGACGGCATCCAATATTTTGAATAATAGGAATTATTTGCAACAGTTCTCTTCAGATTATGAGCTTATACAAAGTTATTTCGAACTCAGGTCAAGACAGTTTTTGATAGCAATGAGATTTAAAATATAGAATTTATGATATACGACCAGCACTTTATCTGTGTTTCCTTTATATACCCTTTTTTAAGGGGCTTAAAATGATTAATTACCACCTTAACTTAATGATTCATATGAAGTATTGCCTTTTATTGTATTCCTTTATTTGTTCTTTTGGAGCCTATGCACAGACTACCGACTTTGCTTTCACAAGATCGTTTACATACAAATTAGTTTGTCAAGAAGATAGCACCAATTCATTAGGTAAAAAGGAAATCTTTTTTAACTTATTTACAAATGAGAAAGAATCGTTATTTCAATCCATTAAAGCGCTTCGTTCGGACTCAATTGATTATGTGAATAGAGCAGAAACCTCCAAGACATTTTCAGAATCGGGTCTTGCGGTCAATACTGTTTTTAAGTTTAATTTTAAAATTGTAAAATTTGAAGACGATATTATTGTCTATGACGAACCAATAGGAAGAAATGTAGATGGTAGTATATTATTATATCAATATAGAGAAAGTAAATCAGCTTTTTCAAATTGGGTATTAACAGCTGATACCTTACGTATTGGTCCTTATTTATGCCAAAAAGCAACCATTAATTTTGGCGGTCGAAATTGGGTAGCTTATTTTACTCCTGAAATTGCGTTAAGTGATGGCCCTTATAAATTTAGTGGATTACCAGGTCTCATTTTGAAAGTGCATGATGAACATAATTTTTGGTCATTTGAACTTATAGAAATTAAAAATTTATTGCTTGAAAAACCGATTACGATCAATTTTCAAGCAAGGTATCAAGTAGCAAAAAGTTCAAAAGAAGAAATGTATAAAGCAAGAAAGAGATATCAGGGAAACTTTTTAATGCACCTCAAAAGCGCAGGTTATAAGGTGGATGAGAATATCGAGAAAGTTTATAATGAAAAATTGAAAGCCGATAATAATTGGATTGAATTGCTGGAATAATATCTGCGTGTAACCCTTACTCTATCATAAAGGCAATAAAAAAAGAGATGATAAGATTATCTGACTATAGTCTTTGGGCTATTATTTCAATATATACAGAGTCGATTGGATTGTCAGTGGGCGAGTATGACGTTATTGTATAACAATCATTTTTTCAACCTTGTATTTGCTCCCCATGATCGACATTTGATCACGTTGTCCAATTCTTTGTATGACAATAATGTCAAGGCACAAAAAAGTCAATATTTATGGATGCTACATATCGATTTAAGTGGCTATAAATTATTCATTATGTTAAGATATATAATAATCATTTTGTTTTTTTTACCTTTATTCTCAAAAATTAGATAATTCTTTTAGCGGAAGAGTATTGTACAATATATCTTTTAAACTTGATAGTACCTCGTCTAAAAATTATAATGAAGTAACCGAATTATTATTTAATGATAGTACATCATTATTTCGTTCTGTAAATTTTGGAAGGAGAGATTCTGCGCTCTATTCTTTAGAAAAAAACGGAGATTTTGAAGGATATCCCATGTCATTTTTTGGAGAGACCCTAACTGTACTTCCATTTCAAATTTTGAAACAGCATAATTCAATGTTTACATTCCAGAATTTAAATGCAGGAAACGGAATTAATGTATTTTGTTATATGGAGCCATCAAATAGTATTGAATGGAGGTTAATCGATTCTACAAAAACTATTGGGGGTATGCAGTGCCAAAAGGCAGAGGGTAAATATGCTGGTAGGAATTGGGAGGTCTGGTTCACAAATGAAATCCCTATTAATGATGGTCCATATAAATTTTCAGGTTTACCAGGGTTCGTGATTTCGGCAATAGATGATACCAAAACTTGGAAATTTGAATGTTTAGAAATTAAAACAAGCTTAGCAAAAGAAGTAAATTTAAATCGGTATCTAAGAACTGGTATTCACAAAGTGAGTAAAGAAGCATTTCTTAAAGAACAAAGTAATGCCAAGAAGGCTTATGTTCAAAACCGAATGATTGAATTTCTTTCAAATTATAAGTCTCTTAATGATGATGAAATTAAAGAGAAGAAAAAGAATTTTCAAGCTAGCGTTGATTCCGATAACAACTGGATAGAACTATATCCTTAAATATAACCTGATTTTGGAGTTGCTAACTGTTAATTTAGAAATTATTTGTTTATCTAGTTGATAATCATTTTATTCTTATCAATCATATGAAAGAAATTATAAATACACCAATAAGAAAACTGACCAAAACCTTACTTGTAGCTTTGTTTTTACTTCTAGCACTACGGAATAATCCTGTAAAGGCATCAGCTATTCAGCTGGACTCTACTAATAATTATTCAATTAGGGGGAGGATGAAAAACTATAATAATGGATGGGTTTTTCTAGCTCATGGTGACAATTTTACAAAAAACACAAAGATCGACTCAGTTAAAGTTGTAAATGGAGAATTTACTTTCAATGGTAAAATTTCAGGGATAGAACCATTTTTACTAGGGAGGTCTAATAAAGATGCTAAGGGAAAGTTATTGACTTCAAGAAAATTTGTAGGACCATTTATTTTATCTGCTGGCAATCTTTATATTGAAGGGGAATTTGATAATATGGCACAACTCACAGTTTCTGGAACTGAGGGACAAGAAGAGTTTAATGTCTTCCGAAGATCAACATTACCAATCAAAAAAAGAATTACAAAAATCATGGAAGAAAAATATGCGTTAAAAAAATCGAATAGCCATACGCTTGATAGCTTAGATACCCAACATAAATTAGTGCAAGATGAGAATTATACTATTATTAGAAATCATATTCAACAATTTCCCAACTCCTATGTTTCTGCCTATATAGCGAAATCAAATCTGGACAATGTGGATCCCGAAATTATTAAATCCATCTACGATATTTTAACAATTAACACCAAAGAATCAAAATATGGTAATGAACTGCTGTACATGATACAATCCACAGAGTCGACTGGATTGGGGCGTATTGCGCCCGTATTTAATTTACCCAATACAGCTGGGCAGTTTGTATCATTAGAGGCATCTAAAGGAACTTATACTCTCCTTGATTTTTGGGCCAGTTGGTGTGGTCCATGCCGCATGGAAAACCCCAATTTAATCAAGGCCTATAACAGTTATCAAGATAAAGGATTTAAAATCATCGGCATTTCCTTGGACAATAATAAAGCGAATTGGTTAAAGGCAATAGAGCAAGATAAACTTACTTGGTTACAAGTGTCAGATTTAAAAGGAATGCAAAGTGAAGTAAAGAAAGCATATGGAATAAGGGTGATACCCATGAATTTTCTGATCGACAAAGAAGGGAAAATTATAGCTAGGAATTTAAAAGGAAACGAATTAATGAGCAAATTGAAAGAATTATTAGACGCTGAATAATCTTTGTAAAATTATCAATATTGCTATCAGTAATACGCTTAATATCTTTCAATACATCTAAGAGACCTAAACATTGGAGGTGATCCTCAGTAACCTTTGCAGAGCATTTTACAGATTTTGCACGTAGCATTCTAGTAGCAATATTTATACTTCATCTAGGAATCGCAATACGCGTTTCGGGTGATACATGAGTATTAAGATTAAGACGATTGTACAAGGAAGCATCAGTTTCTTAGCCTATACTATGGCAACTTACTATCGTTGGGTAAGGCTGGGGGAACTGGTGCCGAGGCGTAAGGGAAAACGGCATTATTTTTACAAAGAGGATTTGTTGCAGCAGCTGGAAGAAGGAAGACTGCGGGGAAGGATTTGATGTTCCCGTGAGCGGTAATGATCTGCAATGATAAGTCCAATACGAGCGATTATATCATTTGGAATCAATTTTAAAGCTCATTTGTTCGACTGCGCTTCGACTGTTGTTCGAGAGCTGTTCGACTGTTGTTCGAGAGCTGTTCGACTGTTGTTCGGGACTTGTTCGGGTGCGCTTCGACTGCTGTTCGGCTGGGCTTCGGGAAATTGTCGAACAGCAGTCGAACAATCGTCGAGAATTTGCCGAAGTAGTCTCGAACTTGTCGCCTAGTATATGCGAACATGTCTCGAACTCGTATCGATGCTACTTGTTTTTGATCTGCTTGTGATGATGATCGCAGTTGATTGGTTAGACGCTCATTTACGTTCATTTGTTGTGAAGTTAAATTTTAGGGTTTACTTTCGCTTTCGATGCAACCAATGGCTTTGAACAGGCTGTATAGAAATTTTAGAGGTTATAATAATGAAAGTTTTTTTAAGTGAATGATAGTATGTGAAAGTAATTTTAGTGCTATTCAAGCAATTCCTATTATGAAGAATAAATAGCAGTTAGATGAAATTAAATTAAGACAATATAACTTGGATTTTATAATAATAAAGATCTAATTGTGTGCGCTTAAATGACGAATCACCCTCTTTTAAATAAATTTTTCGCACTTTAGCAACACTAAATCTAATCCACATAAGATAATTATGAAATTGAAAAAAATCTATACAATAATAGCATTGCAGTTTTGTGCTGGTGGTCTTTTTGCACAGGAACAACTCGATAGTTTAGCTATTACTAAGCTAAGCCCTATCTTTTCTCAACCGCAAGTAAAGAATAAGAAGTTGGTCAGTCCAGAGATACAAGGATATGAAATTTCTCTGATCGGATCGGATAATAAAGTGGTGATTAATCTTGATGGTCAGATATCGCAGCCTCTGATCGATAAAAAAGTTAATGTACTTTATAAGGTCGTACGAAAATCTGACCGCGCTTTCGGTGAGATCCCGATGAAAGATATTATGATCAAAGGTGTGTATGGTGATAAAGGAGTGGGGGAGCAACCTTTCGTAATTCCTTCATTGCGCGAATGGTATGGTATGGATGGCGTATTCCAATTGCGTCCTGAGTCGGCAATCGTGTTGGAAAATCAGGATGAACAATCAGCTAAAGCCGCACAGCTTTTAAAGGAGGATATCAAGAAGTTGATCGGACTTGATATAACGATCCGCACAGGAACTCCAAAAGCTGGGGATATCTTTATTGGATCTAAAGCAGAAAAAGAGCTAGGTAATGAAGGGTATTCGCTAAAAATTGATGATGTCTTTAGTATTCAGGCTCCAAATTATAATGGTAAGGTTTTCGGAACGAGAACATTACTTCAAATGCTTGCTCAAAATAAAAAACAACTGAGCATACCGAAAGGTTTCTCTCGTGATTATCCTACCTACGAAGTGCGGGGATTTATGCTGGATGTGGGACGTAAGTTTTTTACAATCGATTTCCTAAATGATTATGTGGAGATGATGTCTTACTACAAGATGTCAAATTTTCATATTCATTTGAACGATAATGGATTTGATAAGTATTTCAATTATGATTGGGATAGTACTTATGCCGGTTTTCGTTTAGAAAACGAGCGTTACCCCAATTTAGCATCAAAGGATGGTTACTATACTAAAGCAGAGTTTATTGCCCTGCAGAAAAAGGCGCTTCGGTATGGGGTCACTATTATTCCGGAAATCGATGTACCTGCGCATTCATTGGCTATAAGCCATGCTATTCCTGAAGTAGGGAGCCGTAAATATGGAATGGACCATCTTGATCTGGATAATCCAAAAAGTTATGAAGTGGTCAAAAATATTTTTGATGAATATACAAAAGGCCCTAATCCGGTGTTTATTGGAGAAGAGGTACATATCGGTACGGATGAGTATGCCAAAAGTGAAGCTGAGAAATTTAGAAAATTTACCGATTACGTGATCAAAGTAGTACAGGCTAATGGAAAAAAAGTGCGAGCCTGGGGAGCCTTGACACATGCTCAGGGAACAACACCGGTGACAGTTAAGGATGTGAGATTGAACATGTGGTATAACGGGTATGCCGATCCTATCGCGATGAAAAAGTTGGGTTACCAACAGATCAGTACACCTGATGGTTGGTTGTATATTGTGCCGGCTGCGGGTTACTATTACGATTATTTGAATACAGACCACTTGTATAATAATTGGGAACCAAGAAAGATTGGCGATGTTACCTTTGAAAAAGGTGATCCTATCGTAGACGGCGGAATGTTTGCAGTATGGAATGATATCGCGGGAAATGGGATATCGGAAAAAGATGTGCATAACCGTGTGTTCCCAGCCATACAAGTACTTGCTGAGAAAATGTGGGGAGCCGAAGATCGGCAGACGAGCTTATTGACATTCAATACGAAAAAGAAATCAGTAATAGAGGCGCCAGGCCTTAATCTGAGAGGCGCATATAGCGCTGATGAACCACTTATTCTTCACTTAAATTTTGAATCGCAGACACGCAATCAAATTGATAATGAATGGAAGGATGCATTGGCATCTGAAACTAAGTTCGGAAAAGGTATTAAAGGAAAAGGTCTTAAATTTAAAAGTGAGGAGAGTAAATTGGCATTGCCAATAGCAGAAATCGGAGAGAATTACACGGTATCGTTTTGGATTAAGCCAGAAGCTTTGTTAAGTGGAAATCTGTTTACTTCCAAAAATGCGAAAGTTTTTAGTGATGATAAAGGACTTGGATTTAAACGAGATGGTTATCAATACTACTTTGATTATAAACTACCTGTAAAGAAATGGAGTGAGGTAACAATCACTGGAGATCGTGTCGGAACACAACTTTATGTAGATGGTAAATTGATCCGGGACATGAAACCTTATGATGTTGTTTTGCCTTACACGGATAAAAACAGCAAAAAAGAAATCAAATATAAGAAAGTGCAGACTTTAGTTTTTCCTTTATCAGAAATTAACTTGCCAAATGCAACCTTGGATGAGTTAAAAGTATATAATAAAAAAATGACAGTACAGCAGATTGAGAGTGAACTTGGAATGTAATAATCTATCAGTCTTATATTAAACTTTGAACGGTTTTCTTGATCATACCTACTATATTACTGGGTTGTGGATGACTATTTGACCGCAGTTTTAATAAAAAAGAAATAACCTACTCGTGGTTATTTCTTTTTTTTACGCTCATTTTTTTACGCATAAGAAAAGTTTTGATTTCTAAAGTTAATTTGAAACAGCGATGATGCTTTCAAATACTTTGTCCATAAAAAGTACAGTATCCATATTTTTTTCATACTTCCTATGTTCAAAGAGAAGTTCAAAATTACCGTTATATTTCATAGCAACGAGTTCAAATTTGCGTAGTTCCAACCAGGTTGGAATCTCCTCTATACTGGGTACTGCACAGGTGATGGTTTTAAAATTTCCTTGTTGCGTAATGCTATAATGAACATGGACTGGAGTAGAGGTCTTCTTCGGATAGCTGACCATAATGTTTTGTTTCATACTGAATATAAAAATGAAAAAATAGTTGATGCCGCTCACTACGAAGAGCAAGAATCGCTAAGTGCAGACGATCTGCCTAAAGCCAGAAAGATAGAAGGAGAGATGTCGTTTTCAATGAACGAGGACGTAGCGTAATCTCAGTTTTTTAATCACATTTATGTAAGATACTGAAATTAAGTTGAATAAACAAATATTAGGCAATTGTTGTAGGAAGTGTTGTTTACTCCATCATACCTTTTTGGAGCGTAAAATTATTGTGATTTATCGGTTATTTAGCGTTAAATTAATATCTTTAGAAATAGAGTCAACAGCATGTCTGACCAATTTCAAATAAACCGATCAAAATAATACCAAGATTATTATGAATACAAGAAGAGAATTTCTCCAAAAGGGATTTTTGGGAATATCTGGATTAACCTTAGCCAGTACATTTCAAATAGAGGCAAAAGCAACCACCTTAGCAAAAAAAGGGAAAGAAGATAATTTTCATTTAGGAGTTGCAGGCTACAGCTTTGTCAATTTTAAGTTGGATGAATCTCTAAAAATGATGAAGCGTATGGATATTAAATATTTATGTATCAAAGATTTTCATCTTCCTTTTAAGAGTACAGCAGTTGAAATCAATAATTTTCATGAAAAATTAAAACAATCTGGTGTTTCGGGTTATGCTGTAGGACCTATTTATACCAATTCAACTAAAGCAATTGATGATGCGTTCGATTATGCGCAACGTGTCGGTGTCAAGCTGATCATAGGTATTCCTAATAAAGAAGATCTGGCTTATCTTTCCAATAAGACGAAAGAGACGGGGATCCGCTTTGCGATTCATAACCATGGTCCTGAAGATAAATTGTACCCCAATGCAACTGTGATCTACAATTTGATTAAAAATTTAGATCCTAACCTGGGCATGTGTTTTGATATGGGACATGATACGCGTGATGGACAGGATGCGATCAAAGATCTGCAAAGCTATCATAAAAGAATATTTGATATACACCTCAAAAATGTCACTTCGGCAACTGCGGAAGGGACTACCTGTGAACTCGGTCGTGGAGTCATAAATATTCCTTTGTTTGTAAAGGAATTGCGGAAGGTGAACTATAGCGGTAAATGTAGCTTGGAACATGAAAAAGATATGGAAGATCCTTTGGCAGGGTTGGCCGAGTCAACGGGGTATTTTAGAGGTGTTTGTGCTGTTTGATCTTTTGAATAAATTATATGTTTTCAACTAAGTTAATCCCATATTTTACGACAGTAAAAGTATGGCTATCCTTCTTACTTTTCTTAATGATTGTTGTGGATGTAAGGGCGCAACATCAGGATCATGTTTTATGGTATAAAGAACCCGCTAAAAACTGGAATGAAGCATTGCCTGTCGGAAATGGCCGTTTGGGTGCTATGGTATTTGGAGATTATAACAAAGAGACGATACAGCTTAATGAGGAAAGTTTATGGGCAGGTACCAAACAAGATGCGAATGCGGATGCTGCTGCAAAATTGCCCGAAATACAAGCGTTATTGATCGCAGGTGAAATTGAAAAAGCTGCCGCGTTATCCGAAAAATACCTGAAAAGCGACCCGTTAAGAATACGCTCTTACCAGTCTTTTGGAGAATTACAGATTGATTTTGCGAACGAACGGTATAAGCCTGAACAGATTACAGATTATCGACGTGAATTGGATATTCAAAGTGGTATTGCAACTGTACAATACCAGTTGAACGGGGTGAAGTACAAAAGAGAAGTTTTTGTATCGGCACCCGATAATGTGATCGTCATCCGCTTGACAGCAGATAAACCGGGCAAGCTTACTTTTCGTTTATCGTACGGTAGGGAACAGGATGCCACTGCGATATCACACAGTGATAAGGAACTGCGCATACAAGGGCAGATTGCAGATCTGCCACAGAAAGATGCTGGTGAAGCAGGTCTACATATGAAATTTGCAGGTTTGATACGCGGCGTAAACAAAGGAGGTAGTCTAGTGGCGACAGCCAATTCACTTTTTGTGAAAGAGGCCGACGAGGTATTATTCTATTTTACGGCCGCGACCGATTATAATTTCTCGATATTAAATTATGACCGTACCATAGATCCATTTTTACGTTGTCAGGAGATCATCGATAAGGTTAAAAATTTACCTTTTGAGGAGGCTGAGAAACGTCATGTAACGGATCATCGTACATTATTTGACCGTGTGGTTTTTAATATGGGTACTCCCTCTATGTTGCCCACTAATGAGCGTCTAAAAATGGTGAAAGAGGGCCAACTGGATTTATCTCTGATTAGTCTATATTATCAATATGGGCGCTATCTATTGATGGGATCATCCCGTGCGCCAGGTGTACTGCCTGCTAATCTGCAGGGTATCTGGAATAAGGATATGAATGCGCCATGGAGTTCTGATTTTCATACGAATATCAATATCCAGATGAATTATTGGCCAGCAGAGGTGTGTAACCTTTCTGAAACCGTAATACCCTTTTCAAATTTTATTTCTGCTTTACGTGAACCCGGCCGTGTAACAGCCCGGAAAACATATAATGCTTCCGGATGGACAATGAACCACCTGACGGATTTATTCGGACGTACCGCGATAACGGATGGCGTTGGATGGGGAACTTTTCCTATTGCAGCTTCATGGCTTGTACTGCATCAATGGGATCATTATCTGTTTACAAAGGATAAAGAATATTTGAGAAAAGAGGCTTATCCGTCGATGCAGGAAGCCGCGCAGTTTATGTTGGATTATCTTGTCGAAGATAAAAATGGAAATTTGGTCACAGCTCCTTCGAATTCCCCTGAAAATCAATATCGCATGGCTGATGGAAAGCAGTTTATGTTAACGTATGGTGCAACCATGGATGTACAGATCATCAATGAATTATTCCATGCATGTGTGGACGCAGAAACAATTTTAGGTCAAAAATCTGATTTTTCTGATCGCTTGAAAAATGCAATGAAAAAACTACCTCCGGTTAAAATTAGTCCACGCTATAACACGATTCAGGAATGGATAGAGGATTATGAAGAGGTTGAACCGGGGCACCGACATATTTCGCATCTTTTTGGTTTGTATCCAGGGAAATCAATTAATGCAAATAACCCTGAAATTTTTGAAGCTGCACGCAGAACGATAGCCCGTCGTCGTTTTTATAATGAGAATGAAGGCAACCGTATGGGAAGCTATACAGGATGGAGTCGAGCTTGGATGATCAATTTTTACGCACGTTTACTGGATGGGGACGAGGCTGGAAAAAATGTGCAGGAACTTCTAGCTAAAACAACTTTGGATAATCTTTTTAATACACATCCGCCGTTTCAGATTGACGGTAACTTTGGAGGTACTGCAGGTATTGCGGAGATGCTGATTCAGAGCCATAATCAGGAGATTCATTTATTGCCGGCATTGCCACCGACTTGGGCAACTGGTGAAATGAAAGGATTGCGAGCACGTAACGGACTGGTAGTGGATATGAAGTGGGAAAATGGAGTGCTGACCTCAGCTACCATATATGCCAAAGAGACTAAAAAGGTAACAGTGCGTTATAAAAATAAAGTAAAAACAATGAAAGTGACTGCGAATAAACCGCTGATTGTTCAATTGTAATTTTGATTTATTTAAGACATAAAGGGCTCCATTGCATTGGAGCCCTTTACGTTTTTAGTAGTAATAAAAAAAATCACTGCAATTGAACACTTTAAATACGTTTAGAAAACTTAGTTCAAAATATTTCAGATCCATTAGTAGCATGCTAATGAATAATTGTTTTGTAGACTGTTGTCTTTTGCAAAGAAAACATAGGTAATAGTCAAATTTGCAGTAGTTGCTAATCAACTATAATTGAATCTTTACATCGTACAATAGATCAGTATTTGTACGTGATAATTATAATATATAAATCTATTTGAACTTACTCATCCGCATTTCTGAATTACCAAAAACTAATCTTGATGATGAAGTTTCAGCCAAATGAGAATTAAAACAAAAAGATTTTAAGTCTGTCATGATTTATAATATTTAGAAGTATAGCATGTATAATCTGGGAATAGATAAAATAATATTGGGAACTGCAGGTTTGGGTGGTGTATGGGGAAATGTAAAAGCAGAGGAATCGATCGCTACAATTGAACATGCCATGTCGCATGGTATTAGTGCAATAGATACTGCCCCAGCATATGGAGATGCTGAACAATTTGTAGGCAAAGCACTTGCACAATGGGAAGGTGAATTACCTAAGATTAGCACTAAAGTGGGACGGTTAAAAAGTTATAAGGCCGATCAGGCAACATATGATTATTCTGTAGATGGGATGAAAAGAAGTGTGGAAAATAGTTTAAAAACCTTAGGTATTTCGAATATTGATGTACTTTTTTTACATGATCCAGCGGCAATTCCTACTGAAAAAATCGAAAATGTTGTTTCGCGAATGCGATACTTTAAACAAAATGGCTTTACAAAGAAAATTGGTATTGGGGGTAATTTACCTGTTGCATTTGCGCCATACCTTGAAGATGATGTATTTGATGTTATTATGGAATATAATAGGCTTAACGCTTGTAGCATTGATGCGCTTCGTACAACTATACGAAGTTGTGAAAATACCCATAAACACTATTATGCGGCTAGCCCACTAAATATGGGATTATTAGGATGTAACTTTCAAGAATTTTTAAACTTCCCCCCAAGTTGGCTCGATATGAAGAGTATAGAACAAGCCCAGAAGATAGATGCAATTGCGCAACGATATCATATTCCCTTAGACGTATTGGCCTTACGTTTTATATGCACAATCCCTGCTTCATTTAAAATGGTGCTGGGGGCAGCAGATCATGAGCAACTTAAGAGTTCGCTCCATGCGATCGAGTCCGGTATCTTGCCTGCAGCTATTTATAATGAAATCCTTCAAACCTTTAAAAAATAATAAATGAATGAAATAGATGATGAAATTTTTAATGTTCAAAAAATTAGCATTAGAGTTTTAGAGCCAGTGGCTAACGTCACCCCCTTTCAGGATGCAACAATGGGTCCATTTCCGTCTTTTGGCTTATCCATTATCAGAATAGAGGATGAAGATGGTTATATAGGAGAGGCACCGGTATACAATAGCTACACCAATATTTTAGAGACATGCTTATTTCCAATTTTGTTTCACTGTAAAGGTATTCCATACAAAGAGTTTTTTCCGAAATTATATTGGTCAATTCGAAATGAAGGATTTAAAGGAGCGGCTTCAGCCTTATTGGGGCAGGTAGACATGGCCCTATATGATCTAGCTTCTAGACGTAAAAATATTCCTTTGTACCGATATATCGGCGGTACTCGAAATACGGTTAAAATATATGGTAGCGGTGGCGGAACGAACTATACTTTACAACAGTTGGAAGATGAAGTACGTGTGTTTTTGGAAGCTGGTGTGAATTGCTACAAGATGAAGATCGGAAAAGATTTTGGAACAAATATCAGTGAAGATATTGAACGCGTAAAACATGTTCAACGTCTGGTGGATAATAAGATGAAGGTCGCAGTTGATGCCAATCAGATCTGGTCGTGTAAGGATGTGTTTAAATTTATTGACGCTATCGGCGAGCAAGCGCTATGTTGGATAGAAGAACCTATCCATTCTGCCGCATACGATCAGATCGAAGAGCTTTGTAAGCAAACCTCATTGACTGTCGCTTATGGAGAATCGGAAAGGACTTCAAAAATTTTTCCTATGCTGGCTAATTGTGGTGTTGGACATCTGCAACCAGTACCGACTCAGTTCGGAGGAATGAAAGAATGGATGGAGGTACGTGATTTATGTAAATCACGCAATTTACAGCTTTCTTCTGGAGGTTATTCTTTATATTCGACCTTCCTAATGACTACTGCCGATGATAATGGAATGATTGAATACCTCTATTCGCTGATGTTTGGATTAGAAAAGTATTTTTTGATCTGCCCTACTTTAAGCAATGGACAGTTTCATTTACCTGAATCTGAAGGATTACCGGTACGGATAGATTGGGATTATTGTTATAAAGAAAATAAAGTAATAAGGGAACAGATATGGGAAAAGCATCAAGTCTCGAATTACAATCCATTAGTAACGATGTAATAAAATAAAAACAACCATATTGTGAGCTTATCATTCAATTATATTGATTATTTAGTTTTAGGATTATACGCGTTAATCTTATTATATGTTGGATTTCGTTTTAATAAAAAGGAAAAGAATCAGCAGGATATATTTTTGGGTGGACGCACACTGAAATGGTGGCAGATCGGTTTTTCTATTTTTGGAGCTAATGCTGGTCCTATGATGTTGATCGGTTTTGCCAGTATAGGTTTTACACATGGTATTGTTGCCAGTAATTTTGAATTATTGGCCTGGGTATTTCTGATGCTGCTCGCGATGGTTTTTCTTCCCTATTATTTGAAAACCAAGATCAGTACAATTCCGCAATTTTTAATGATACGTTTTGGTAAGAGATCTTATAATTTCTTAATTGTATATAGTTTGATCTCTATATTGGTGGTTTGGTTAGGAAGTGCACTTTATGCAGGCGGCTTGCTCATATCTGGAATATTCGGTATTTCGTTATTTACTGCGATCGCCGTGATCGCGGTTATTGCAACAAGCTTTACGGCAATTGGAGGGTTGAAAGCAGTGGTACGGACCGGTGTATTTCAATCTGTTATCATTATCATCTCTTCTGTTATACTTACCTTTTTAGGGTTTCAGAAAATTGGCAGTGTTGACGCATTGGTAAGTCAAACGCCAGAATCTTATTGGAAACTTTTTCTGCCGGCATCCAATGAGGCATATTCTTGGGTAGGAATTTTATTAGGTTATCCTGTCGTCGCAATTTACTATTGGTGTGCCGATCAGACAATTGTTCAGAAAGTGTTGGCGGCTAGAGATCTGAAAGAAGGTCAGTACGGTGCTATCTTTATTGGAACCCTAAAAGTGATTATGCCGATTATATTTATCTTGCCGGGTATTATGTGTTATGTTTTGTTTCGAGATACAGCGCCTGATAATGCTTATATCACAATGATCAAAGAATTGATGCCCCACGGTCTTCTTGGTTTAAGTATTGCCGCATTGATTGCTTCGTTGGTCGATACTGTATCATCAAGCTTGAATTCATTTTGTACTGTTTTTACGTTGGATGTTGTCCAGCAATTTAAGGTGCTTAATCGGGAACAGCAGGTCAGGATGGGCAAATGGGTTACGGTGGTCGCAGCGATTGTTGGGGTAGGTATTGCACTTTTATTTTCGTATTCCGGTAAAGGATTTTTCGATCTAACACAAGGATTAGTGTCCATTCTTTCGCCACCGCTCGCTGTGGTTTTTCTATGGGGCATTTTTTGGAAGCGTATTAATGGTAAAGCGGCTGAAGTCGTACTCTACGGTGGAGGATTCATTTGCTTGGTGCTAGGTGCTTGTCATGTACTTAATTATCCTTATGAAGGATATTGGCCTCATTTTTTAATGCTTTCTTTTTATATTTTTGTAGCATTGAGTGTCGTTATTGTTGCTGTAACTTTATTAACAAAGTCTGAAGTTAAGACGGAGATCCCTACATTATTGGACGTTAAAGATAAAATGGGCAGTTCCACTTCTATTTGGTGGACATGGGCTGCTCTTGCTACGGTTATGATGGCGATATATATTTATTTTAATTGATATAGTTATGAAAAATTTTAGGATAAGTTTTGTTTTATTATGTAGTTCTATCTTATTTGTCATGTGCAAGCAACCTGAAAATAATCAGGATTCTACAACATTTGAAGAGAAAGTATTTGTTGTGAATACGGTTGATAATGATGAAAAGCTTCAGGAATATTTAACATATCATAAGCAGGTATGGCCTGAAGTTGAAGCTGGATTTAAAAAAGCAGGCTATAAACGGATCACACTTTATCATTTTAAAGATCTCATTGTAATGGCGATATCTGTACCTGTGGGTGCTGATCTAGATGAAATGGGAAAAGTAGCTGAAGCCCATAATCCCAAATGTGCTTCATGGAATAAGTTAATGAATACCTATCAAAAGGGCGTCAATGGAACAGAAGAAGGGGAAAAGTGGGTGGAGGCTTTGCCCTTCTATGAATTTAACAATTAAAGTGTTTCAATCTCGGCTGTAATTTTGTATTTCTTGGCAAAATCTCGAGGTGAACTTCCCTTGACATCTTTAAAATGCTTGTTGAAGTTGGAAATATTATTATAACCACTTTTATAGCAGGTTTCCGTGATGTTGTAATTCCCTTCCATTAATAATTTGGCGGCATGCCCGATACGTATTTCCTTGATGAAATCAACTAATGTCCGGTTAGTCTGCATTTTGAAAAATCGACAAAAAGCAGAGGTGGACATTGGTACGACAGAAGCCACATCCTGAAGAGAAATATCTTCTTTAAAATGCTTAAATATATAGTCGAATACACGATTAATTCGATTGGCCTCAGTTGAAGTTTCGATAATATGAAATGAGGGTGATGATAGTGTTTTGCATGTAGTCGATAAAGCCAATTTGTCCAATAGTTGTAACATTAGAACTGCGCGTGTAAGTCCAGTGGCAGTCAACATTTGGTATAATATTTCCTTAGCATCAACCACAATTGTACCGGTGAACAATACACCTTTTGATGCATTTTCGAAAAGTTGATTCAAGTGTACTGCCTCAGGTTTTGTCAATAGATCTTTTCCGAGGAAATCGGGATAGAAATGTACAATAATAGCATCAGCAGGACGCTTGCTATTTATCGTATTGTAATATTGCCAACAATGTGGCAAATAGCTTCCCATAAGCACGAGTTCGTCCCCCTTGAAATCTTCAATATGGTCACCTATAAAGCGCTTTCCTGTACAGTTTTCCAATAAGGCAATCTCGAAATTTACATGCGATTTTAAGGAAGTATATTTCTTGATTTCCAATTCTTCTGCACGAATCGTAAATGATTGATCCGGCGGAAAGGTGAAATTTTCGTAGATGTGTTGCATAATATTAGTAATAAATTCTGGTAGAAGAGCAGATATTATAACGGGTTATATTCTTAGTGCACCTAAAGATATATAAAAAATGTAACTAAATAAAGTTGTTCTGCTTAAATATAATTGTGCGCAAAAATAACATTATAAAATAGCAAATTATTGGTGGTTATCCCTTTATATAATATTGAGATTTATTCCGATAAACAATCTGTGACTACAGGTTAGCATATCAAAACCAAATTATGAATTATACTATTGGAAGACAGGCCTAAACTAAAGACTATGCAATTCTTTAGGTATAAATACTCTAATGAAAAATATAATTGCCTATGGATAAGAATATAGACGAATGAAAAAACAATGAAGGAATGCGACTCCTTCATTGCCCATTAATTTCCTAATTAACTAATCAAGAATATACTAAATTATGAAAAATGTCAAATTAATACACATTCTAAATTTTGGCAAAAAGACAAAGAATATAACACTATTATGTGCGCTGGCTACGATCAATAACTCGACCCATGCAGCAACAGAATTTGTTACTTTAAATACTGGTCAAATTGAGCTTGAAAACAAGAAAAATAATCAACAAGAAATAATTGTTTCCGGTAGGATCGTTGATGTAAATGGAAATCCTTTGAAAGGAGTTACTGTAGCTGAAAAAGGGAAACGAAACCAACAGAAAACACAAGAGGACGGTAAATATCAAATAAGAGTTTCCTCTTCAAGTTTTTTAGTTTATACCTACATCGGATATGAGACTCTTGAGCGTGCAGTTCAGGGTAAAAGTGTCCACGATGTCACAATGAAAGTGGGAATTAGTGATTTAGATGAGGTCGTGGTTATTGGTTATACTTCACAAAAGAAATCATTATTAACAGGAGCTGTTTCTACAATGAAGGTTGATGAAACATTAAATACAATTCCTACAACATCAGCGGGGAATTTACTGATTGGAAAATTACCTGGTGTAAATGTTAGTACCGTAAATGCGATTCCTGGATCGCAACCAAGTATAACCATTAGGACAGGATCATCTCTTAATGATCAAAATGTAACGTACGTGATTGATGGTGTAGTGAGGGGCGGAGGGGATTTTAACAATTTAAGCCCTAACGAGATTGATGATATTACTGTTTTGAAAGATGCCTCATCAGCAGCTATATATGGTTCTAGATCTGCTGGTGGTGTCATTTTAGTTACAACAAAAAAGGGAAGTTTAGGGAAACCAACTTTTAATTTTTCGACAGGATATAGTATCGATACTCGCACTAAAAATATGAGCTTAACCAGCGCAGTACAGGCGGGGGAATTATATTCGCGCATCAATGGATCAGCAGATCCTGCTGGTTGGGCTTGGTCACAGGAAGAATTGGATCATTATAAAAATATTAATAATGGGTGGGGGTACGATCAGTTGGCGGATGTCTGGCAAAATCCAACAACGCAAACCAATAATTTAAGTGTTAATGGTGGAAGTGAAAGGGTGCGTTATTTTGGGGCAGGGTCTTACGTAAAGCAAAAGGGATTTTTAGAACCGATGACTTACGATAAGTATAATGTTAGAATGAATGTGACAGCAGATATTACTAAAGATTTAGAAATTTTCACAGGATTTGCGTTGTACAATGATATGACAGGACGCATTGCTGATAATGCCGATCCTGCTGATACTTATGGTAAATTACGGATATGGCAACCTGATCAGCCCGTTTATACAAATAATGGACAGTTTATAGATTATGGATGGATCGGTAATGTAGGAGCTCGTGTTGCAGGCGCTAGTGGTTACGATAAGGAGAACCATTTGAAGCCACAATTGATTTTGAGGGGTACTTATAAAGCTCCTTTTTTAAAAGGTCTGAGTGCAAAGGCGATGTATAGTAGAAGTTGGGTTAATAATATGAGAAATCGCTTTTTTACAAATTATGATATGATGGTGATGAAGAGAAGTGGAACGAATAATCGTATTGTGTCTACCGATGATAATGATATTACAGGTGTGAGGAGATCAACATGGGTAGGTAAAGATTTTATTGAGCGTAAATCAACTTGGAGCGATGACAAACAGTTTAATATGCAATTGAACTATGCAAATGTTTTTAATGAAAAACATCGCGTATCGGCAGCCTTAGTTACTGAATGGTATGAAGGTGCTGGTTCTGGTGTAACGGGGGGACGCGAAACCTTTCCTGTTTATAGAACGGATCAATTTTGGGCAGCGAGTGGTGCTAGGGCAGACACGTGGGGAGATGGAGATACGGATTGGGTGAGTGGACGAATGTCGTATATAGGTCAGTTTAATTATACTTATGCTGATAAGTATTTGTTTAACTTTTCTTTTCGTGAAGACGGTTCTATGAATTTTGCACCTGAACAACGTTGGGGCTTTTTTCCCGCTGGCTCTGCTGGTTGGGTGATTTCTGAAGAAAACTTCTTTAATAAGTCCATCGTTCAGACCTTAAAATTGCGTGGATCCGTAGGCTTAACTGGTAACGATGCTGTAGGAGGTTGGCAATGGCAACAATCGTATCAATCGGGTAGTTCAGCATATTTTGGTACTAGCCCAACGCGATCAGTAGGGTTAACTTATGGAAACGTAGTTAATCCAAATCTAACTTGGGAGAAAGCACTGAGTTACAATTTTGGTGTGGATATGAATTTTTTGAAAAAATGGAATTTATCTGCGGATTACTGGTTCCGTAATTCTTATGATATTTTAGGAAACCGTCAAAATACATTACCATCAACCTATAGTTTATCAATGCCTGCGGAAAATTATGGTGAGATTGATGCGCAGGGAATGGATTTGCAACTGGGGTACCGCGATGGAGATGATAAAGTAAGTTATTTTGCAAACTTAACAATGTCCTACGGCTGGAATAAAGTAATTAAACAGGATTATGCCGAGAATGCGCAATGGATTGATATTCCTGTCGGTAAATCTAGAAGCAATATTACGGGGTGGGCGTTCGATCAGATTATCCGTACTCAGGAACAATTAGATGCTTTTAATCAAGCCAATCCTAAATATAAACATAATGGATTATCGCCTGAATTAGGAATGATGGTCTATAAAGATTTAAATGGACCTGATGGTGTTCCTGACGGAATTATAAACGATTGGGACCGCGTTATGCTCCGGTCAAAAAATTTCCCTGTCATATTTGGTCTGAATCTAGGAATAAGTTGGAAAGGATTTCATTTGGAAACGATGTTATCTGGACGTTTAGGGGAAAAGAAATGGATGTCAGATTTAGCAGGTGGGGTAGAATGGAACCGAATGTGGGATCAATGGTATGATGATAGCTGGACTTCAGAGAATCCAAATGCAACCTTGCCGAAACGTATTGGAGCAAATAATGCAAAGACATACCAAACGAATAGTGAATACTGGTTAAAAGACGCCAGTTTCATGCGCATGAAATATTTAACACTGAGTTATAATCTGCCAAAGAATGGAGCATTTTACAATAAAGTATTTGAGAATGTACGCTTGTTTGCTACAGGTACGAATCTATTTGTGTTGAGCAAATTTAATAAATATTATGATCCGGAGATCGGTAATGGGAATGCTTTTCCAGTGTTAAGGTCCTACAATTTTGGTATCGATGTTAAATTTTAAACCTAAGACGATATGAAACTTAAGAATATTATATATAATACTGCTTTTGCATTGCTGTTCAGCAGCTGTAGTTTAGATTATGAAAACACGGCTACAATTAGTCCAGAAAATGTATGGTCTGATAAAGTGATGATCAATGCTTTTATGACAGATATTTATGGAAGGATGTTGCCAGAGTGGCCAATAGTTGCTAATGGGACAGATGAAGGTATGAATGGTCCTACAGATATGGGAAACTTGGCTAGGGGATTGATCGACGTAGATAATCAAGGTCAAAAGTGGGATTATGCAAATATAGATCGTATTAATTTCTTTTTGAAACAATTGGAGACCGTGACGGTATTGTCCGATTCAGAAAAGAAAACGATGATTGGTCAAGCTAAATTTTGGAGAGCCTGGGATTATTGGGGTAAGGTATGGGCAACAGGAGGCGTTCCACTTATTTTGGATGTTCAAGATATTACAAATGTGCCTTCCTTATTTGTCTCTCGCAATACTACCTCAGAATGCGTTGCTCAAATATTAAAGGACTTGGACGAAGCAATTGCCGTATTACCTGATACTTGGACCGGTGCAGATTATGGGAAAATTGATAAAGGAGTTGCATTGGCTTTTAAGGGACGTCTATTGTTGCAGTATGCAAGCCCGCTATTCAATCCATCTAATGATAAGGTACGATGGGAACAAGCTTATTTAGCAAATAAAGTGGCTGTTGATTTTCTAAAGACAGTAGGAAAAGGATTGTTTAATGGCAAATTTGAAGATATTTGGTATAGCGAACGTAATAATGAAGTAATTATGGTCAATCAGTATTACTATCCTGATCATAGATTGGATCAAAAGAATATTCGTCCTGAGCCATTGACTAAAGATAATGCCAATTTTAATCAAGCTATTTTACCCTTATTAATGGCTTATCCTAAAAAGGATGGATCGAAACTTGTTTTGGATGAAAATCGTTTGAAAAACGATCCAGCCTATAACGAACAGTTTATGACCGATTTTTATGTGGATCGAGATCCCCGCTTCTATGCTACCGTTTTTTCTCCGGGTACAGCTTATCCAGCAAGCGATGTTCTGTCAGGAGGGATGAAGTATTGGAATGCCTGGCGCAAAGTGACCGATCCGAAAGCAGAATCTGGGTTTAAGTATACCAGTCTGATATTTGATCAGTTAGGTAAGGGAGTAGGTGGTAGTGCTTCCGGATACTTTCAACTCAAAGGTATTGATAAGGCATTGACCATACCTACAGTATATGATGCACAGACAGATTGGGTTGAAATCCGCTTTGCAGAAGTGCTCATGAACTATGGTGAATGTGCCAATGAGGTTGGAAAAAGTGCAGAGGCATTACAGGTACTGTATGACATACGTAAACGAGCGGGAATTGAGTTTGGATTAGGAAATTATGGTATTACAGCTACTGATCAAGCTGGCATACGCAAAGCCTATATGGATGAAAGGTTCATTGAATTTGCTTATGAAGGTAAACGTTGGACTGACATTCGTCGATGGAAAAGATATGATTTGTTGAATACCATTAAATTTCGTTCTGGACTTAATGCTGTAATTAAAAATGAACAAGATTTGAAAAATTTTGATTGGACTAAAGATATGTATGATCCATCAGTACGCAAGTTATTCCGTTTTGAATTTGTAGAATGCTTAGATGGTGATAAACAATATCAATTTAAATTGGATTTAAACCATTGGTTTTACCCGGTCCACAAGGATGTATTGAATCGGAATTCCAAAATACAACAAAACAAAGAATGGGGAGGAACATTTGATCCTCTACTTTAAGTTTTTTTAACTAAGATAAAATGGCGACTTATTTTTTGAATAAGTCGCCATTTTATTTCATTAGAGGCCATCATTAGTTCTGATCATAAGTATAAGTGCAAAATAACATTATAATAGATCAAATTATTGGTGGTAATCAAGATAAAATAGAGTGAAGTTTACAGTTGAATCGTTTGAGATGAAGTTTTTAGAGGAAAGTCAACGCTTTATTTCTCGATTTTAACCAGTAATAAAAATCCCAATATTATTTTAATGGGGTGTTAACAATTGATTATGAAAAGAATATGGATCCTTTTATTTTTTATTATCCTTCACACCGTCGAGGTCAATCCGGTTTGGTACTACTTGGTATGTTATTGAAGATGCACAAAAGAAATAACCAATGAAAATAAGTGAAGTAGTAGCAATAGCCTGCGGGTGTTTAATTTCCATATCTGTATCTGGGCAAAGTTGGTTGCCTGAGAAAAGAGATAGTCAAGTAAAATTACGTTTGCTGGACTGTAAGTATGATAAAGCGAAATTAGTAAAGAGCCAAGTTATCGGATCAAATTCGGATAATTGGGAGGTTAAGCAAACAGTAGAAACGATAAAGGATGGTGAGGAGTCGATCTATCGGTTTACTTTTAAAGCTAAAAGAACGATGGACAATGTTGGTGTTGCGGTAGCTTTTGATGAATACGATTGGAACAGCGACAATTTTGTGATGATACCGGCAGTAGTTTATAACGGAAATAGACAGCGCATTGTGAACCGAGAATATGCAACAGGATTGGATAAATCGGATTATTTTAGAAAAGATCTGGCTCTAACGTCTAATCCGATCCCGCAACTGTCACCTGAATTTGGAGCTAAATCCCGCATCGAAGTTAACGTGAGCAACACAACAACTCCACTGATCGCCTATTTGAACAGAAATATAGGAAAAGGGACTTTCTTATTTACAGATCAAGGTATAAATTGGAAAGGGGAAGTGAAAGATCATGCCTTGATTATTGAAGAGAGTTTAGATCGTCGTGTGGCCAGCTTCATTATCAGTGCACCTGGAGTAAGGGAAAAGAAACCTGAATTTATTGGTTTTAGTGATAGTCCAGATCGAGGGATAGCTGTCACCGCTGGTGAAGAAATTACGATTCGAGTAACAAAGATTAATTTTCTAAGTCAAGATGTTGCGACATTATATAAACGTTTTATGCGTGAAAGAAAGGCACATGTGACAGCGGAAAAACCAAGGAATCTGATGCCGATGAGTGAGGTGCTGATCAAGATGGCTAAAAATATTGACGAGCGTTATTATGTTGGAAAGAATGAAGCTTTTTATTGTCCAGAAAACGCTGATTGGATGTCATATGGCTGGGTTGGAGGATTGATAAACACGTACCCCATGTTAGCGCTTGGGGATACCGAACATTTGCAAAAGGTGAAGAATACATTTGATTTTGCTCTTCCTCGAGGAAAGGGTGAAAGCGGATACTATTATGATGTACTTGGTGCTGATGGAAAAGTCATAAACCGTGATGCTGCGAAGTGGGTTCCTGGAATCGGGCTGACACGTAAGAATGCAGATGTTTTGTACTGGATGATCAAACAATTTATGTTGCTGGAAAGACAGGGCCGATCCAATGCGATTGCAGATGAATGGAAAACAAATATACGCCAGCTTGCTGATGCTTTTGTGAAAACCTGGAAAGAAGAGGGAACATGGGGTAATTATTTTGCTATTGAATCGGGAAAGGTAGCCGCATATAACACAACGGGCGGTGCTATGGCAGTAGGTGGCCTAGCGCTTGCTTCGTTGTATTTTAATGTTCCGGAATATTTGGAAGTAGCTCACTTGGCTGCTAAAGAATATTACGATGGCTTTGCATTGGTCGGTTTTACTTCTGGTGCTTGTGGTGATATCCTTCAGAATGCTGATTCAGAAACAGCCATTGCACTGACGACATCTTTAATGACAATGTATGAAGTGACAGGTGAACAGAAGTATCTGGATCAGACAAAACAATTGGCAGATTACACAGCATCATGGACCGTTTCATTTCCGTATCGTCTTCCAGAAAATACGGCATTGGCAAAGTTAGGAGCAAATTTAACTGGAGCTATTTGGGCCAGCACACAGAATAAGCATGGTGCTCCGGGATTTTGTACTCAATCTGGCGATGTATTTTTTAAACTATACCGTATAACGCAAGATACGCTATACGCAGATTTTATACGTGATGTCATTCATGCACATGCAGAGGGAATACAACCCAATGGAAAAATAACAGAAAGGTTGACTTATTGTGATGCGGATAGTCGTGGTTCACGTGGAGATGGTGGTAAAACGGGATGGAATGAGACAAATGGAGCCTTAATGGCTTTGGAAATACCTGGAATTTATATACGTAAGGATCTGGGAACAGCTTATACATTTGATCATGTTGTTGTTAAGCAGATTAAAAAAACGAAAACTGGTATGACGTTGACAATTTTTAATCCAACGGCATTTGATGCATCAGTAACGCTATTAACAGAAGATAAGCAACAGGCTTCTGTACCTTTGGGTGAAAATGCATTTTTGGATTGGAACAATAAGGTAATCATTAAAGCAGGCAAGTCTGTGACAGTAAAAATTTAGTAAATTAAACTTATAAAATAATTGATGATGTACGATAATAAGAGTTTTTTAAAGAGTTGTGCTTTGTTTCTGCTTCTGATTGGAATCGGAATAAGTCTACAGGCACAGACCGTATTACAAACGGACTATTTTAAAATCACTATTGATGGCCGAGGGTATATTACCAGTATGCTAAATATAACGAAAAAACCTTTCCGTGAATTTAGTCCTGCGGACAAACCCTCTCCTCTAATGACGCTTTATAATGCAAAAAAAAGAGTCTATTCTTACCCAGATAAAGCTGTTTATTCAAAAACAGAGAAAATCATAACGGTTGCCTATTCAAATGGATCTTCTGCCAGGATTCGTATAGAGCCTCATACTAAATATTTTAAAATGAAGCTGTTGTCTTTGACGAATTCTCAAGATATAGAAGCGATTCAATGGGGCTCATATCATACGAATATCACGAACTTAATGGGTGAAATTATAGGCGTGAGCAGGGATACAAGTGAGTCGGTTAACTTTGCAATTGGTATGATGGCTTTGAATGATAATACGTTAGGCGGAACAGCAGATATTCAGGGTGATGCAGCACCGTTTCAATATATCATCCATTCACCGGATGCGAACCGTTTTCCATTACCTAATCATTTGCATGAAGGACAAGTATTTACTTTAGGAGGTAATGGAATCAGTGATGTTGCTTTCTATGCGCATAAAGAACCTTATTATCGTATCCTTTATGGAAATGCGGCAGAAGTTGATAAAAATGGAAGAATCTCCATTACATATCAGTCACGGGACAGAAGGGGGCAACGTGAAGTTTACTATTCATTGATTCCAAATATGCCCTCTAATAAGCCTAATCATTTACAGGTACAGCCATTGCCTGGTGTGGATTACATCGGATCTGCCATTGCATTTTATGGAAGTCCAGATAGTACAGCACTAATGGATGTTGTTCAAAATATTGTGAAGATGGAAGGTTTACCTTACCCAACGGTGAACGGTAAATGGATAAAAGATCCTGCGGCCTATGTACCAGATGTGCTGACTGAGGGAGGATTATATGATAAAATGATTGACTATACCCATCAGCTAGGTTTTAAAGCAATCAGTCTGTACGATCAAGCTTTCTTAAGACCTGACCGTGGAAATAAGGGATATCTTGATGGAAAGAATTTTGAAAATAAACCTTTAAAACTAACAAGTGGAAATCTGTCACATAAAGAATACGGAGATCTTGCAAAGAAATATAATATTGTGATCGGTAGAACACCAATTACCAACTCTCTGGCTCCTGGAACATTGGATGCGAGTCCAGTACCAAGTGACAGTTTATGGTATCAGCAAAAACGTTTATTGGCAAAAGAAATTAATGCAACAGATACCATCATCTTAGTCGATGATCCGACTTACTTAGATGAGATCGGAAGTTGGCAAGGACATGTAAAAAGCTTGAACATCATTAAAATTGGTAAGGAGCTCATTCATTATTTGGGTGTCAGCGACACAAAACCCTATCGTCTATTGAATGTGAAACGAGGTTATTGGAAAACAACAGCTTCGGCACATAAAGCAATGGATACTTTGTATAAATTGCAGGTGACTATTGATTATGGCTATGATGGATTAATCCCGAATATGCAGTTGCAAGATAAGATTGCGGAATATTATGCAGATGTATGTTATTTAAATGGTCTGGGCTATTATGATTTTGATGGACAAGAATTTTTATTTAATAACGGACATGGTTACTACTCAACGAAGCGTTTTTTTGGTAAAATGTTTGCAAAGGCAAAACAGCATGGTATTCCAGATATCCGTTTTACAGGCGCTACACTTTCGGAAGGTTCGTGGCATTATCAGAGTATTTGGAATGTCGGTGGAGGTAAAAATCTGTACGATGCGGAAACACGTGAGTGGGGAAGTGAGACGAGTCAGGGAAAAGATTTGAGAGATGTGTCTTATGCTAATTATTTTCCTGTAGGAATGGGCGGTAACTTTCCAATTACTGAAAAATCTACGGTAGAAGAGTATGAACATATTCAAGCGATGGCTGTGGGTACCGGAGCTACATACAGTCTTAAGTTGAATCAAAAAAATGTGGAAAGTTGCCCACAGAAGGATCAGATTTTTAAAGTGATCCGTACTTGGGAAAATGCACGTGCAGCGAATGCTTTTCCACGCTGGATCAAGCAACATCTAGTAGATCCAACGCAAAGTTTTAGATTAGAAGAGTTGGATGTAAATACCTGGAATCTTTACCGCGTCAATAATAAAACTTCTAGCAAGCAATTATTAGCGAAGTTGACAAGAGCTAAGGGGTATTAGGTTTAGGCGAATTAAAATGATGAGGTATAGAGATCTACATATTGTCTTCGCTATTTGTAGATGAAGAGTAATATTTAAAAATTTTAATATTTTGAACTATTAAAATAAAAACAGCTTACTTACAAATAATTCAAATGTAGTAAATAGTATGAAAGTATGGATAAGGATGGATCTGAAGAGATTTATCTTTATTTAGGTGCCCCTATGAAAAACTCTATTCTTTATTAAAAAAGAATAGAGTTTTTTTATGGAAAGCTATCTTTTCACTATGGGAAGGTGAATGATCATATTTTTTTATTATTTAAAGATTTGATAATGAATTTGTTATTTATTGTTTAAATTGGACTATGATTATCTTTTTGAATTAGCAGTCAAATAGACTTTTTCTAATCTTCTGTTTAGGGTAATAGTTCTTATTTCAGGTTATTTGTTGTACACGCGGATTGTTAATTTAAGAAAATTAGACTTTTTAAAGATAGCCGTTATATCTGCTATGTTTGAAAGTTGCTAAAATAGCGTCATAATAAGTTAATATATAGCTTCTAAACGAAAGTTGATTTGTTGAAATTTATAGGTTAGAAACGAGTTGCATAAATGCGATACGTAGAAAACCAATAATATTGGTCAAGGGATAGAAACATAGTATTATACGATTCTAAACTAACATACCAGATCCAAATTATATCCTCAGTAATTTAATCTTCAAATAGAAGTAGCCTAAATTAATAAAGAGGCCATCTAATTTAAAAAATACGATAGAAAGAAACGACTAGCGTTGGAGAGGTATATTAATTTACTTGATTCTGTATGGATGTTTAATTGACCAGGTTAAGATGAAATGGTATATAAAAATAATTTTGAATAAATATGTTGTTATTGGGAATAGACCTGGGTACTTCTTCGATTAAAGTATCTGTTATTGATGCCGTTACAAATAAGAAAATTATCTCTTGTCATTTTCCTGAAACGGAAGCAGAGATTTTATCATTAAATACAGGTTGGGCAGAGCAGGACCCTAATCTGTGGTGGACAAATACACAATTGGCCATTAAAAAAGCAAATGCATCTGGATTATACGACCCTTTGGATATTAAGGCTATCGGTATCGCTTATCAGATGCATGGGCTAGTAGTGGTAGATAAAGAGCAACGCGCACTACGTAACGCCATTATCTGGTGCGACAGCCGTGCTGTAAATATTGGTCAAAATGCCTTTTCTATATTAGAAGGAAAGGGATTCTTGGATAGTCATCTCAATTCACCGGGTAATTTTACAGCTTCAAAATTAGTATGGGTGAAAGAACATGAACCAAATGTTTATGAAAAAATAGACAAGTTTATGCTACCTGGAGATTATCTGAGCATGCGCTTAACTGGTGAAATCAATACAAATGTAAGTTCGATATCAGAAGGAATTCTATGGGATTTTGAACAGCAGCAAATTTCAGATACGTTACTAACTTTTTACGGTATTGATCGCGAATTGGTGCCTAAAGTACAACCTGTATTTTCTAATTATGGATCGCTTCGTTGGGATGTAGCAAATGAACTGGGATTATCACCGCAAGCAGTGGTTTGTTACAAGTCCGGTGATCAGCCCAACAATGCATTATCCCTAAATGTTTTTGAACCAGGCGAAGTGGCCGCTACTGCTGGTACATCTGGCGTTATCTATGCGGTTACTGATCAAAGAGCTCATGATCCGCAATCTAGGGTAAATACTTTCGCGCATGTTAATTATGAATCCGAATCGGAACGGTTAGGCGTTCTATTGTGCATCAATGGAACAGGTATACAAAATAGTTGGATCAGTCAGGTCACTGGTAATGGAAATGATTATGAAAGTATGAATGCGAAAGCTTCACGTATACCCATTGGATCTGAAGGTGTACATATACTGCCTTTTGGAAATGGTGCCGAGCGAATGTTGAATAACAAAACGATAGGAGCACATATCCAAAACTTAGATTTCCTCAGACATGGCACGGCTCATCTTTGGAGGGCATCGCAGGAGGGAATAGCATTTTCCTTTCGCTATGGATTAGATCTGTTAAGGGAAAACGGTATCACACCGCAAGTGATTAAAGCTGGTCATGCCAATATGTTTTTGAGTCCTGTTTTTCAAGAAGCATTTGCAGGAGTAACGAATACACCAGTAGAGCTTTATGATAATGATGGAAGTGTAGGGGCTGCTTTAGGAGCGGGTTTGGGTATAGGCATATTTGCGAATCGACAAGAAGCTTTTAAGGGACTTCAAAAATATAAAACGATCGAACCGAAACATATTTCAAAATATGGTGAGGCATATAAAAAATGGAAACAATTATTAGAAGACAAACTATAAATTAAGATAAAATGAAAATTTTGACAGGAAATCATGTGTTCTTTAAACATGTAGAACAAGTTCAATTTGAGGGTGTAAATTCAGACAATCCGTTGGCCTTTCGTTGGTATGATCCAACACGAGTTGTCGCAGGAAGAACCATGGCAGATCATTTTAAATTTGCTTGTGCATATTGGCATTCTTTTAATGGTAATGGGGCAGATCCATTTGGTGGTCCAACGCATTTTTTTCCATGGGATAAGAAAGCAACGATCATGGAGCGTGCAAAAGATAAAATGGATGCTGCCTTTGAATTTATGACTAAAATGCAGTTGCCCTATTATTGTTTTCATGATGTTGATTTAGTGGATTATACCGATGATATTCACGAAAATGAACGCCATCTCGATGAGATCGTTGCTTATGCAAAGGAGAAACAGCAACAGAGCGGTGTGAAATTGCTTTGGGGGACAGCAAATTTATTCAGTCACCATCGCTACATGAATGGTGCTTCTACCAGTCCTGATTTTCATGTTTTGTCCCATGCAGGTGCTCAGGTTAAAGCTGCAATTGATGCAACGATTGCATTAGGTGGTGAGAATTATGTGTTCTGGGGGGGGCGTGAAGGGTATATGTCCTTGCTTAATACAAATATGAAAAGAGAGAAAGAGCATTTAGCGAAATTTCTACATTTGTCAAAAGATTATGCACGTAAGAATGGATTTAAAGGAACGTTTTTCATTGAGCCAAAGCCATGTGAACCTACAAAACACCAATATGACTATGATGCAGCAACAGTGATTGGATTTCTTCGTGAATTTGATTTAATGGATGATTTTAAACTTAATCTTGAAGTTAATCATGCAACATTAGCAGGTCATACCTTCCAGCATGAATTACAGGTAGCTGCCGATGCTGGTTTATTGGGATCAATTGATGCAAACCGTGGTGATTATCAGAATGGATGGGATACCGATCAATTTCCAACGGACTTAACCGAATTGACAGAATCACTGATGATTATTCTTGAAGCAGGAGGCTTACAGGGCGGTGGTGTCAATTTTGATGCTAAAGTGAGACGTAATTCGACAGATCCTTTGGATCTATTCTACGCACATATCGGTGGTATGGACAATTTTGCACGCGCATTGGTTACTGCAGATAATTTACTTCAAAATTCCCCATATAGAGAATTGAGAAAAGAGCGTTATAGCAGTTTTGACACAGGTGCAGGAGCAGATTTTGAACAAGGGAAACTATCTCTTGAAGATCTTCGTGCTTATGCTATTCGTGAAGGAGAACCAAAGTTGGTGAGTGGTCAACAGGAATTTATGGAGAATTTGATCAACCGTTATATATAACACATTATTCATTTATTATAAACCTACTTCTAATTATATGAATAATATCTTGGCGACCAAAGATTATTTGGTTTTTTTCATCTACTTTATCATCGTATCGGGGTACGGTATTTGGGTCTATCGGCAAAAGAAGACCAAACTCAATGGTATCGATTCTAAAGATTATTTTTTAGCAGAAGGCTCACTAACTTGGTGGGCCATCGGCGCATCTTTGATTGCATCTAACATCTCTGCCGAACAGTTTATCGGTATGAGCGGCTCGGGCTTTAAGATGGGGCTTGCTATTGCGACGTACGAATGGATGGCCGCTGTGACATTGATTATTGTTGCTGTGTTTTTTATTCCGGTATATCTTAAAAATAAGATATTTACGATGCCTCAATTTCTGCATCAACGCTACAATGGCACCGTTGCTATGATTATGGCTGTATTTTGGTTGATGTTGTACGTAGTCGTCAATCTAACCTCAATCTTGTATTTGGGAGCACTCGCCGTCAGTAGTATATCAGGTTTCGACTTAGAGGTTTGTATGTATGCTATCGCTTGCTTTGCTGTTATTATTACATTAGGAGGAATGCGGGTTATTGGGTTTACAGATGTGATTCAGGTTTTCTTCTTGATTCTAGGAGGTCTGGCAACCACGTATTTGGCGCTGAAATTAGTGGCAGAAAATTACGGTGGAGAAGGAGTGCTAGAAGGATATCAGATTATGGCTACTAAGGCCACGGATCATTTTCACATGATCCTACATCAGGATAATGAAAATTATTTGGATTTACCAGGGCTTACGGTCTTGATTGGTGGTATGTGGATTGTAAACCTCAATTATTGGGGCTGTAATCAGTATATCACGCAACGCGCTTTAGGAGCAGATCTTAAAACGGCTAGAAACGGAATTTTATTTGCCGCTTTCCTAAAGCTTTTGATGCCCATCATTGTTGTGCTTCCAGGAATTGCAGCTTATGTGCTATGGAAGGATGGCTTATTCCAACCTGAAATGCTTCAGAATGGTGAGGTAAATCCAGATCGGGCATATCCAGTATTATTGAACTTACTTCCTTCGGGTTTAAAAGGTCTATCATTTGCCGCTTTGACTGCCGCAGTAGTTGCTTCATTAGCCGGTAAATCGAATAGTATTGCAACTATCTTTTCATTGGACATTTACCAGAAGGTATTCAATAAAAAAGCAAGTGAAAAGCAATTAGTTAATGTCGGTAAGATAACCATTATATTTTCGATGGTACTTGCGGTGATCATAGCACCTCATTTAGGAATAGATAGTAAAGGTGGTTTTCAATATATTCAAGAATATACCGGATTTGTTTCACCAGGTATTTTTGCCATGTTCATTTTAGGATTCTTCTGGAAGAAAACAACTTCAAATGCAGCTTTATTTGCAACAATAGGCGGGTTTATTTTATCCGTTCTATTTAAATTTTTACCGCATATAGCAGATCTGTCGTTTTTAAGTTCGACTGGTTTTTCTGTTTTAAATAAAGCGTCAGGACTGTACGAAATTCCATTTTTAGACCGCATGGGTTTTGTTTTTGTAATCTGTATTATGGGTATGTTGATCATTAGTTTAATCGATCAGCGAAATGGAGTTGTATCAAAAGGATTGGAAGTGGACCGAACAATGTTCAAGCCACATACAGGTTTCGTCATTGGAGCATTGTTGATTATTTTGTTAACGACCGCGCTGTATATGATTTATTGGTAGAGTTGACGATAAATATTAAAAATAAAACAAAAAAAAGGTCTGCTACAGTTAGCGGACCTTTTTTATATATCATTTCTTACTAATATGAGTTTTTTATATCATCCAACGGAATAAGCTTGCGCCCCAAGAGAAACCAGCCCCAAAAGCTGTTAACATAACAAGATCTCCAGTCTTCATCTGTTTTACATTTTCCCAGATACATAAGGGAATTGTCGCTGCGATTGTATTCCCAAGGTACTCAATATTACTTAAGGTACGGCCTTCAGGAATATTTAATGATCGACCTACAGCATCGATAATACGTTGGTTTGCTTGATGTGGTACTACCCAGTTGATATCCTCAACGGTTAAGTTGTTGCGCTGCATGACCTGCGTGCAGGCATCACTCATTGATTGTACTGCTTGTTTAAATACGGTTTTACCGTCTTGACGTAAGTATCTTTTTTGTGTATCATTATCCGTTAAGCTTATTGGATATTGGGTTCCACCTGCTTCAATATTTAGGAAAGCGCGACCATCTCCATTACTTCTCAAGTATGCGTCCATAACACCTCCTTCTGTAGAAGGTTGTAGTAATACAACTCCAGCACCATCTCCAAATAGGATGTTGGTTGAACGGTCATGGATATCGACATAAGTACTGATATTATCAGCTCCTACGATAAGTACATTTTTGTATCGTCCTGTCTCAACAAGTGAAGCACCCATATCCAGCGCATATAGAAAACCAGAACAAGCAGCGTTTATATCAAAAGCCCAAACATTTGTAAGACCTAGTTTTTCAGCGATGATGTTCGCAGTCGCTGGCATGGGCATATCAGGAGTTGAAGTTGCTACTAAAATTGCATCTACTTCAGCTAAATCTTTACCATACTTTGCTACGAGATCCTGAATCGCACGAACGGCCATGTCAGAAGTCGCCAATTCTTCTTCTAAAATGCGGCGTTCTTTGATACCAGTTCTTTTGATGATCCACTCATCATTCGTATCACATAATTTTTCTAAGTCAGAATTTGTTCGTTTATTTTGAGGGATATAACCTCCGATTGCGGTAATTGCAGCGTAAAGTTTATTCGGGAGAGTTGTATTCATATATTATGGTTATCATATTCAAGTATGATCCGCCTTTTGGTATTTAGTTTAATTTTATTATCTCTAATGAGTATGTTTATTTATTCTGCCTTTTTCTCTTTTCCAAAAAGAGTTGTAAAGGAGGTGTAAAAATAGGATAATTTCTACAACAGTATGAAAAATATTAAGATTGTGACAAAATGATTACGATGAATCACTTTTTTTTGAACCGTTTTGCAAAACGGTCTAGTTATGATACCGTTTTAGTTTTATTATTTAGAATATAATTTTGATAAAGTTGCTGTTGACAAAATATGTGAAATTATTGTAATGCAATTAAAACACGGTAAAACACAGTCTGTTATTTAGATTTTTAGCCCTTCTTTATTATTTAACCATGACCTGCCGGAAAAAAAACGAAAATAATAAATTTCCAGAAATATTTCATAGATCCCTGTTGAATTAACGAATGGTTTTCTTAATTTGTTGTTCGGGAGCTCATTTTTTATAGAGGCAAAGCTTACCCAATTGAATTTCTATTATTAAAATATATATGCAATGATTCCATTTTCTATTCAAGCACCACTCGAAAATAGTAAGATCAGACTAGTTCCGCTACAGGATAATGACTTTGAAAGGCTTTTCGCTGTCGCTAATGATCCTAAAGTATGGGAGCAACACCCTAATAAAGATCGGTATAAAAGACATGTGTTTGAAAATTTCTTTGAAGGTGCGGTAATCAGCAAAGGTGCCTACCTAATCCAGGATAAACTGTCCGATGAAATTTTAGGAAGTACACGTTTTTACAATTATAGTTCCGATGATAACAGTATTTTCATCGGTTACACTTTTTATGGTACAAAGACATGGGGCACTGGTATAAATCCTCAAGTAAAAAAAATGATGCTCGATTATATATTTGATCATGTGGATACTGTATATTTTCATGTTGGGAATAATAATGAAAGATCAAAAAAAGCAATGGAGAGATTAGGGGCACAAAAAATAGCTTTGGAAGAAGTGGCTTATCATGGTGAACCTAACCGTATCAACGTTCTGTATGCTATTAGAAAAGATGACTATTACAAAGTATGATGGGATCTAATATGAGCTTTTTGCATTTTAAAATATAACATGCTGCACACGGGCAAGCGCATAGGTTTAGGAGATATTAGAATCATTAATTTTTGCGAAAATTTGAGTTAACTCGGACTTTTAGTTAGATGATTTCAACTTACTGCAAAGAAGATTGTAAAAAGAACAAGATTTCATTGCTAATCTTGTCATTTTTGCTTGTGTAAATAGGTTTTTCTACACCTAACTGTTTCATATACTATCGTTTATCTTCAAGAAAATAAGTTAAATTTGTTTATAGCTCAATTATAAATGGAAACTTACGGCAACCCAGTATTAAATCGCTTACCCCAACATCTGAAACGTTTTATTGTACCGCAACAATATGATCGTTATACGGCAATTGATCAGGCTGTGTGGCGCTATGTCATGCGTCAGAACTATGCATATCTTCGTAGTATTGCATATTATCCCTATATTCCAGGGCTTCATAAAGCAGGATTAACGATTGAAGAAATCCCAAATCTGCAAACGATGAACGACAGTCTTAAACATATGGGTTGGGGAGCGGCTACAGTGGACGGTTTTATTCCTCCTGCAGCTTTTATGGAGTTTCAAGCTTATCGGGTACTCGTGGTAGCAGCAGATATACGTCAGATTGAACATATTGAATATACTCCTGCACCAGATATTATTCATGAATCATCTGGACATGCTCCGATCATTGGAGAGCCTGAGTATGCGGCATATTTGCAATATTTTGGGGAGATTGGTACAAAGGCAATGTTTTCAGAGAAAGATTTTGAACTGTACGAGGCAATTCGAAACCTTTCTATCCTTAAAGAAAGTAGTAGTGCAACCGAAGAGCAGCTGTCAAGTGCAGAAGCAAAGCTTATTGCGATACAAGAAAATATGGGTGAACCTTCCGAAATGGCATTATTGAGTAGATTGCATTGGTGGACGGTTGAGTATGGACTAATTGGAACAGTAGATGATCCCAAAATTTATGGGGCAGGGCTTTTGTCATCAATTGGAGAAAGTGCGTCCTGTATGCGTAAAGAAGTCCCAAAATTACCTTATTCATTGAAAGCATTAGCATATTCATACGATATTACGAAGCCACAACCTCAATTGTTTGTTACGGAAGATTTTAAACAGTTGCGAGAGGTTTTAGATCAATTTGCAAATACCATGTCATTTCGGGTAGGGGGAAAAGTTGGTTTGGAAAAGGCTATTGCTTGTAAGAACCTATGTACGATTGTGTATAGCTCCGGATTGCAGGTCTCCGGACTTTTTCAGACAGGTATTGCTGGGAGTGAAATAGAATATATCAAGACTGTTGGTCCAACGGCATTAGCTTATGTAGGTAGACAGCTTTCTGGTCATGGAAAGACGTATCACGCTGATGGATTTGGGTCTCCTGTTGGGTATCTGTTAGGAGCAGTCAAAGCACTGGAAGATTTTGATGCTGCTGATCTAAAAGAATATGGCATTGAAATAGGGCAGCACACCACACTTATCTTTACTTCTGGAATTGAGGTAAGAGGAGTTGTTCAGTCTATAGAACAGCGGGATAAAAAAAATCAATTGATTACCTTTTCCCCATGTCAGGTTGTCGATAGTAGATCCTGTCAGATTCTATTTGATCCAGAATGGGGAACTTATGACATGGCTGTAGGGAAACAGATTGTATCGGTTTTTTGTGGAGCAGCAGATAAAGAAGCTTATGAGCAAGGAGCCTTTGTGTCAGAAACTAAAACAATCGTGCATCAGCAAAACGAGGTCGAAAAATCAAAAAATAAGCTTTATAAAGTTATTCGTGACCGAAGAACAGGTCAAGAACCGGATGTTTCACTTAGTGAGATTTATCAGAATATAACATATAACTATCCCGAAGATTGGCTTGCTTATATTGAAACACTGGAATTGGCTATTCATGATGGAGATCATTTGTTAGCAACTCAAATTGAAAATCGATTGCTGGAAATTATTCAAAATCATCAACATTGGAGTAAATTGATTTTGGATGGCATTAACTTAGCTAAAAACGACCAAATAGCATTGCTTTTAGGACCTAAGTAATGCATATCTACGATTAGAACGAAATTTAAAAATGTATCCAGGGAACTAATAAATCTTTCCAGGACTGCTAAGTAATAAAGAACTGCCATGAGCTGTTGGTTTGATATCTCATGGCAGTAGGTATTTTGAACCGTATTTTAATATTAGACTCTTAATAAAAGAATTTGCCAAGCTGAAATCAATTCACCTTGGTCTAACAGTTTTGCGGCATGCATCTGGAGCAACTTACGTCTTAGGGCAAGATCTTCGTGAGATTGTTCCCAGATTGCTATAATTTCAGGATTTACTAATAAAGTCTTCTCGTCATTCAATACAGGTAATTGCTCTACATTTGCCAATCGACCCAATTGATTTCCCGTAAGAATATCCGAATAACGGATATGTTCGGGAAGTGCGTCAACTCCTATACCTAAATTGCGGAGTGGCTTTGGGACTTCGAAGAGTGATTCTTTTGTTACGCGACTGTACCAATTCCCACCTAAACGGGCAACGAGATCAAGTGATTCCTGTGAGATTTCATTTTTATCATTTAGTAAGTTTTGATGAATATGCATCCGGACTATTTCTGCAATGACGAGATTTCCTGCTCCCGGACCATCACCGAGATTGATAATTTCATGAACTTTACATTCCAATTGAACTGGTGATTCTGCCACACGTGGAGGGTTGATCAGATCTGAAGCAATAGCTGTAAAACCTGATTTATCAAATTCATTAATTCCCTTTCCATATTCGGTGCTTGCGAGAGACTGTTGCTGCACCATGGAATAATTCACAATATTAATAACAACCTCTGGTACTTCTAGCATGTTGTCCAAGGTATGTTTAGTAGAACCGTCGCGCATTCGTCGCAACGGTGAAAAAACACAGATAGGGGGTTGCTGAGACATAAAATTAAAGTAGCTAAAAGGGCTCAGGTTGACGTTTCCTGCCGCATCAATTGTACTTGCAAAACAGATAGGACGCGGAGCTACCGCATATTTGATAAGATTATCAAATATTGCTTGTTGTTCAACTGGATCTATTACTGTTGTTTTTTCTGTAGTCATATGTTGAGTAGCTTATTTAATTTAGTGTTCTTAATTATTTGCGGCGATGATGTGATTTTGTAATCGACCTAAACCGGTAACTTCCATTACGATTTGATCGCCGATCTGTAACCATTGTTCTTTATGAGATGGATCATGCAGCTTCGCAGTCCCATTAAGCTCCAGAAAACAACCAGTACCAACAGTACCTGAGCCGATGACATCTCCTGGAAATACTTCAACACCATAGGATACACGTTCTATGATTTCAGCAAAAGTCCAGTTCATATCGCGCAGGTTTCCTTTGGATACTAATTTTCCATTAACTGAGCAGGTCATTTCAAGATCATAACAGACGCCAGTATGGCCCATGGGCGGATTAACACGATATTTTTCCAATTCATCTGCTGTAACAAGACAGGGGCCTATCACCGTCGCAAAATCTTTTCCTTTAGCAGGCCCCAAGTTAAGTTTCATTTCTTCCATCTGTAATGTTCGGGCACTGATATCATTCATGATCATGAAGCCGCCAATATAAGAGTCCGCTTCTGATGCAGGTATATTTTTACCCTGTTTATCAATAACAATAGCAACTTCCAATTCAAAATCAAGTTTGTCTAAATGTTTGGGCATGCAGGAAACAGCGCCTGGACCGTAGATAGCACGGTGGTTTGAAAAATAGAAGATAGGAAATAGATCAAATTCAGGAATCATCTCTAAACCACGGTTTCTACGGGAGGTTGCTACATGCTGACGAAATGCATAAGCATCGCGTAAAGAACCTGGACGGGGTATGGGAGCTTCTAAAATTGTGTTAGCAAGTGTAAGGTGTGTTTCTTCATTTTTTGAACTAAAGAGCTTTTGATAGGCATCCTTCATGGCGGCTTTGATACTTAAAGCTGCATGGAGATATTTATCCATAGAATCTGGAAATTTAGAATCAACCTTACTACAAGGATATATAGATATACCAATTAAAAAAGCCAGGTGTTCACTATCTTCCAGAATACAGGTAACAAGTTTCATAATGTCATGAATATAGTATTGAAATCGGTTTTCTCTTTTATTTATATGTACGTTTTCAACGTTAAAAAAGAATTTTTGTACACCGTGTTTGATGTAATTTGGTTAAATATAGGAAGTTCGGGGTTAACTTTCTTTGTTTTTTATGAATTATTAAAAATTAAAATATTATATTTGATATAAACAAAAATCCAATTATGAACACCAGCAGACTCACATATGTAAGAGTCATTTTCGGAATGAGTGCTTTCTTGAAGGCCTTGATCGCTGCTGTGGTGTTTGCGCAGTATTAAATTTTTCCTCTTTTCTTATTTATCTGTGCTTGTGTCATTCGTTTGATCCATGCTTCACTATATATATCATTTCACTTTTTAAAACTTATTTACTTATGCCAATTTATCATCAATTGGGGAAAGTTCCTTCTAAAAGGCATACCGTATTTCGGAAACCTAATGGTGCTTTGTATTCCGAAGAACTGGTTTCTACACACGGATTCTCAAGCACATATTCGTTGGTTTATCACTGTCATCCGCCAACATTAGTTAAACAGATTGGAGAACCCTATGATGTGTCTCCTAAAATAGCACGGCGAAAGCATTTGAAACACACGAGTCTAAAAGGATTTGCTATAAAGTCGAAAGACGATTATCTGGAAAGTCGGGTACCGGTTCTGGTCAATGATGATTTGCATATATCCTTAGCAGCTCCTAGACAATCTATGACGGATTATTTTTATAAAAATAGTCAAGCAGATGAAATTATTTTTATTCATCAGGGATCAGGTGTCGTTAAAACAGGTTATGGTCAGATTCCATTTTCATATGGAGACTATATTGTTATTCCTCGCGGTGTGATTTATCAGATTCATTTTGATCAATCTGAGAATCGATTATTTATTGTCGAATCCTTTTCGCCGATCCGAACGCCAAAGCGCTATCGAAATGAATTTGGTCAATTGATGGAACATGCGCCATTTTATGAACGCGATATTAGAAAACCGTCACAATTAGAGACTAATGATTCATTAGGTGACTTTGAAGTCAAAATTAAAAAACAGGGATTAATATATCCGTATATATATGGTAGTCATCCTTTTGATTTCATTGGCTGGGATGGTTATCACTATCCTTGGGCGTTTTCAATCCATGATTTTATGCCTATTACGGGGAAATTGCATCAACCGCCACCGGTACATCAGACCTTTGAAACCGACAGTTTTGTTGTCTGTAGTTTCTGTCCACGTCTATATGATTATCATCCGGACTCGATTCCAGCTCCTTATAGCCACAGCAATGTGGATTCCGACGAGGTTCTATATTATGTAGATGGCGATTTTATGAGCCGTAAAAGTGTAGAGCGTGGTCAAATTACGCTACATCCTGGAGGAATTCCTCACGGTCCGCATCCTGGAACTGTGGAGAAAAGTATCGGTCAGAAACAGACCGATGAATTAGCGGTTATGATCGACCCTTTTAGACCATTAATGCTGACAGAAGAAGCTTTGGAAATTGAAGATCAAGAATATTTTAAATCCTGGTTGAGTTAATAATAAATTATAAAAGAAATCTAAAATGAAACAGACTTTTGCTGAAAAAATAGCTTTGGCGCAAGATTTTTTGCCCATTAACGGTACTGACTATATTGAATTTTATGTGGGCAATGCGAAGCAGGCCGCACATTTTTACAAGACGGCTTTTGGATTTCAGTCCGAAGCATATGCTGGTCCAGAAACGGGGGTACGGGACCGTGCATCCTATGTTTTAAGACAAGGTAAGATTCGTATGGTATTGACTACCGCATTACGATCAGACCACCTCATTTCAGAACATGTTAAAAAGCATGGTGATGGCGTTAAGATTCTTGCCCTCTGGGTAGATGATGCTACAAAAGCTTTTGAAGAAACAACTAAGCGAGGTGGTCAAGTGTATCAGGAGCCACAGGTATTATCTGATGAATATGGAGAGGCAGTTACCTCGGGTATATATACTTACGGAGAAACGGTCCATCTGTTTGTAGAACGTAAAAATTATAACGGTGTATTTTTACCAGGTTATCAAGTATGGGAAAGTGATTATCAGCCAGAAGAAGTAGGCTTGCTATATATTGACCATTGTGTGGGGAATGTCGGTTGGAACAAGATGAATGAAACGGTCGAGTGGTATCAGCAGGTTATGGGCTTCGTTAATGTACTTTCTTTTGATGATAAGCAGATCAATACCGAATATTCTGCATTGATGAGCAAAGTGATGAGTAATGGCAATGGGTATGTGAAATTTCCGATTAATGAGCCTGCAGAGGGACAAAAAAAATCGCAGATTGAAGAGTATCTGGAGTTTTATGAAGGTGAAGGTGTACAGCATGCCGCATTAGCGACGAAGGATATTGTCAAAACAGTAAAAGAGCTGAAAGCGCGAGGTGTTGAATTCTTAGGAGCGCCACCAGAAGCGTATTATGATATGTTACCCGATCGTGTCGGTCAAATCGATGAAGAAATAAAAATTATTCAAGACCTCGGAATACTTGTTGATCGTGATGATGAAGGTTATCTCTTACAGATTTTTACTAAGCCAGTAGAAGATCGACCAACTTTGTTTTTTGAAATCATACAGCGTAAAGGTGCTCAGAGTTTTGGTGCTGGAAATTTTAAAGCTTTGTTTGAAGCAATAGAACGTGAACAGGCAAAGCGAGGAAATTTATAATCATAGATTAGCGAGAATATGGAAAACATGAAAGATCTGCTGCAGGCGTTTGAGCGTAAAAGACCTGAGATCGTATTTGAATGGAAAGATACGGAAACAGAGGCTGAAGGCTGGGTCGTTATCAATTCTTTGCGTGGAGGTGCCGCAGGGGGAGGGACACGCATGAGAAAGGGGTTAGATAAAAATGAAGTTGAATCATTGGCTAAAACCATGGAGGTTAAATTTACAGTTTCTGGACCTCCAATCGGTGGGGCTAAATCTGGAATTAACTTTGATCCTTCCGATCCACGAAAAAAAGGAGTACTTGATAGATGGTTTAAGGTGGTCACTCCGTTACTTAAAAATTACTATGGTACAGGCGGTGATCTGAATGTCGATGAAATTCATGATGTTATTCCTTTGACAGAACAGTATGGCCTTTGGCACCCGCAAGAGGGGGTATTGAATGGACATTTTAATGTGCGTGAAAATGAACGAATTCATCAGATAGGGCAGTTGCGGTACGGTGTTTCTAAAGTTTTGGAAGACCCGCAGTATAGTCCGGACATGAAGCGCAAATACAAAATTGCTGACATGATTACTGGTTATGGTGTGGCAGAAGCTGTTAAACACTTTTACAGATGTTACGATACCGATTGTATTGGTAAAAGTGCAATTATACAGGGATGGGGAAATGTAGCCGCAGCGGCTGCATTTTATTTAAGCAAATTAGGGGTTAAGATTGTAGGCATTATTGACCGTGCAGGAGGTTTAATAAATCCGTTGGGCTTTACAGAAGACGAGATCACTGCACTATTTTTAAATCGTAAAGGAAATGAACTAGCAAGCCCAGATTTGTTATCTTTTGAAGAAGTCAATAGCCAGATCTGGCGTATGGGTGCATCTATTTTTATTCCGGCAGCTGCTTCTCGTTTGGTTTCAAAAGAACAGGTAAGCGAATTAGTCACACATGGATTGGAGCTGATTGCTTCTGGAGCGAATGTTCCCTTTTCAGATCGGGAAATATTTTACGGACCGGTCATGGAATATGCCGATTCTCAAGTCTCTGTCATTCCAGATTTTATAGCAAATTGTGGTATGGCTCGGGTGTTTGCCTATCTGATGCAACCCAATGTAGAAATTTCTGATGATGCGTTATTTTCGGATGTATCTCGTGTTATCGGGCAAGCTATAGATCGGATTAGAGCAATATCAGAATCCAAAATACATCTGTCTTCAAAAGCATATGAAATTGCGCTAAAACAATTGGTGTAATCGAGATGTCAACATATAATGGAAAAAGCATTTGCCGTTCAGCAAATGCTTTTTTCTGTAATTGATTTTTGATATCGTTTATTGCCTACCGTCTTTTTGTATATTTTCATTCGAATGATTTATATTAAACTCATTCTCTTTAAGTTCTTCTTTAAGTTCATCCAATATTTTTTTCAATTGTTTAACATAGGGACCATAAATATATTTTGTCCAAGCCAGAATGGATAAAATAAATGTAAAACTGACAACCAATGTAAGAATGATAAACGATATGATATCGCTGTGAGATTCCGCAGGAAAACTTTCACCTCTTTCTAATTTAATTGTATTTACATATAATGCAATAGCCACAAGTGCTACGGGAAGTAAAAGAAAACCAAAGGCATGGTATCGCTCAATATTAATTTTAAGCTCATAGTATATTTCCAATAGACTATCCTTTGTATCGGCTGTATAATCGTTGATCTTGTTGTAAAATAAACGGAAAAGGCTGAGATAATAGACTGAGATTATAACCAGCAAAGCATACGATGTGTAATAAATAATATACAAAGATGGATGGATATGCATGACTTGTGGAAAGAATAGTAAAAACAGGATAGCTATTATCTGCATATACCATTCATTTTTCATTTTCCGCTTTAGTTTATCTAAAGGATGCTTAGCCTGCCCGAGCTGTTTTATTTTTGATGGAATACGCACATCATTTGTGCTTTCGGAATTCCATGCCGTTTTTAATTCGTCAAGATTCATAATTTGTTTTTTTTATGATTTGTTGTAATTTTTCTTTCGTTCTATTCAATTTTACACGTACATTTCCTTCACTTAAACCGAGCTGTATACCTGTCTCTCGATGCGACAGTCCTTCCATAAAGTAAAAGATCAAAGCTTTTTCCACCGCATTTAGTTCCTGTACCGCCTCGTAAAAAATCTCCAGCTGTCTATCTTTTTCAGGATTGTAATCTTCATTTTCAGGCTCTTTTATATTGTCGTAAGTATACACATCACTTCTTCGTTTTTCTTTTTTAAAATAGGAAATGGCTGTGTTAATAGCCACCCGGTACATCCAGGACGAAAAGGCACTCTCTCCTTTAAAGTTCTGATAGGATCTCCACAATTGTATGATGATTTCCTGTTGCAAATCTTCCCGATCTTCCGAACTGTCCATGTACAATCGAGCGACCTTATGCAAGATGCCTTTGTGAACCTCTACTAGGTTTAAAAATGTTTTTTCGATTAAAGATTCTGCCTGCATATTATGCTTTTGCAAATGTTTTAATTAGTAATGCCTTATTTCTTTTCATAAACCTACTGCTTAAGGATATGTTCCTTTCTGTTTGTTAGTAAGTACAGGGTCTTGTTGTTTCGTTACACTTTTTTTGCTAAATTAAATCAAGGCTTCTGTGCTGTTCTAAAAATAGGATTTTATCCGGATGAATTTACAAGTGCACATAGCCTAACTGAATTACGATTGCCATAAATTTCCTGCGTCATGTATTTGTGCTGTTTTACGAATGGATTAATGCTATTGGTAATCCATTAGGTATTTGCTCGTTCCGGAAGTTAGTTCATAACTTTTTATATTGCCCTATACATACTGTGTACTTTTAAGTTCACTTCGGTTTTGGAAATCATTTATGCGCGGCTTATTTATATACTATAACAATAAAACTATGATATTGATTTTTAATATTTCGTTAAGTAATTTGTTAATAATCCTAAATTAAAATTATGTTAAGCTTTTAATTTATTAGATTAAAAGATGTTTAATTTGGGATTAGAGGAGTATTTGAGAATATTCTGAACCTGAGCATAAAGGTTTAAAAATGAAAATGCCTCAGGTTGGGAGCCTTAGGCATTTTCTAACCAATTATTAATCTAAATTATGAATAAAAGTTATTTCAAATGTTGTGCCAAAAGATAAACTAGTTATTATTAATTGTGTTACATTAACAATATTACATGATTTACAGTAATTTTAGTTACTTTCTTTAATCGCTTTCTCTAATTGATAAGAGTTTTCGCCTAGTTTTGTAACTTTAATGGATATTCCCGCTTCAAGTTCCAACTCTTGTGCGGCAGCAGTTCCCAGACTGAGCACATGTGAACGATCCCTTCTATATGAAAAGGAACACTCATATTCATTATCAATAAGAATTCGGATTTTTTTTGTCTTATTTGGGAACAATTGTTTTAGATCCTTCGTTATCCTAATCTGATTTTTAGTAACATCTTCTGCAGTGATCTGATTTCCTTTCGAGGGAAGGATTGCCGTTTCTAAATTTATTGTTGTATTTTTTACTGTTGAAGGTGTTCCATCAGTTGTTTGAGTAGCTTCTGATGCATTATTGTCTGCATTACCTTGATTAGTTACAGTAATTTCAGCTTTTTCAGTGTGAGCTTGCCCTTTCCCTTGTTTCTGATTATTGGTCGCACTTTTGGATTTCGCAGAACTTGATTTTGTATTATCTTGTTTTTGATTTCCGGAGATATTTTCTGCTTGATCAGGGGGATTCTGTGTATTCACAGTCTTTCCTTGATGACTAGATACACTTTCTGTTTTGGTGGAATTCGGTGTATTTACCACTTTATTTTGCCCCGGATTGTTTTGCTTTCCTTGATTATGTCCTTTATGTCCTGTTTGCGCGGAACTGGAGTGAGACTGTGTCGTTTTTGATTGATTAGGAGTAGGATGCTCCGCTTTCGGGACGGCAGGAGTAGCCGGTGTGACTTTATTAATGATATTTCTAATGTAGTAATTTTTTATTCTTGATTTTTCAGTATTCCGTTCTTCAATCTCAAAATCTTCTTTATAAGCCTTGAAAAGATGCGATATTTTTTCATATCCATAATTACGGGCATCAAAATCAGGCTTTCTTTTATTAAATAAACTACCAATTTCCCCTAAAAATGCCCATCCGCTTTCATCAGCCGTATCATCTACAGTGTCTTTTAATAGTTCGAGCGTCTCTTCATCCAATGCTGATATTTTATTCCGTTCAATTGGTGATGGTGTCGGACTGGTATTATTGTTTTTCTTTTTTACCGCCTTTTTTGAAACTTCTTTCTCAAGAATTTCCACATAGATAAACTTATCACATGAAGATATGAACGGTTTTGGTGTTTTTCTTTCTCCTATGCCAATGACAAGTTTTCCTGATTCACGTAGCCTAGTTGCTAAACGTGTGAAATCACTGTCACTTGAAACAATGCAAAATCCATCTACCCGATCCGAGTGTAGGATATCCATGGCATCTATGATTAAAGCCGAATCGGTCGAGTTTTTGCCCTGTGTATAACTGTATTGCTGAATAGGTGTTATAGCATGAGTCAAAAGACTGTCTTTCCAGTTTTCAACATAAGGACTAGTCCAGTCTCCATAAATACGCTTGATAGTAGGGATCCCATATCGTTTTACTTCATTCAATATCTCTTCTATCTTTTTATAGGAGATATTATCAGCATCAATTAAGATCGCTATTTTTTTTTCTGTTTCTTCTGGCATCCCTTATTTCTTTAATATGCACGATCTATTATTTTGCAATAAAATTCTAATCATTTATTTCTCTAATGTAATCTGAACGAAGTATAGTTGATAAAAAAAGCAGCGTAATACACTTCGTGGAAAAGTATTTAACGTTATTTTAATAGCTCTTCTCTTGTAAATATAATGGTTTCATTTAATATTTTTCTTAATCCATGTTCCGCTTTTTTCAATTATTGAAGCTATTTCATTGTTAGAGATTAAAACTGTTTATTTATGAAGGTATTATTGACCAGACTTGATCCTGTATAAAGCACCGAAGGCCCGGCATCGTCTTTCTGTCAAAAACTTATTATTTTTGTTAAAATTTCAATCTTATGTTGATTATCGATTCACCTTCTAATAATGCTTATTTTAATATAGCATCGGAAGAATACTTATTATATAAATATCCAAAAGAAGCTATTTTCCTTCTGTATATTAATGCACCTTCAATTATCATAGGCAAATTTCAAAATACATTAGCTGAAATTAACTTGGATTATGTTCAAGCTCAAGGAATAAAGGTCGTTCGAAGGATGTCAGGTGGAGGAGCGGTTTATCATGATCTTGGAAATCTGAATTTTTCTTTTCACATCTTGTTGGGCGAAAATGATTTTATGGATTTCTCGACATTTACTCAGCCCGTTGTATCGCTGTTAAATAGTATGAACATACCGGCAAAATTGGAGGGGAGAAATGATCTGTTGATTGAAGGGAAGAAATTTAGTGGAAATGCCAAACTTGCAAAAAATGGAAAAATGATCCAACATGGTACGTTATTGATTAGTTCACAGATGGAGGTACTGGGCGATGCGCTAAAAGTTAATCCTTTGAAGTTTATAGATAAAGCTGTCAAGTCCAATCGCGCACGTGTAATTAATCTGAATGAGTACTTACCACAAGATATGACAGTCTCAGCTTTCAAGCAATTGTTGATTGAGGAGATGAGGAAGAATAATCCTGAAGCTAAGATTTATAAACTAACGGATGAAGATATTCTGGGGATCGAAAAATTGGTAGCAGAAAAGTACAGTACCTGGGAATGGAATTTTGGCTTTTCTCCAAATTACAATTTTAAGAAAGCGATAAAGATACCTGCTGGATTTATTGAAATACATTTAGATGTCTATAAAGGGTATATTGAAAAGGCGAAGATATTTGGAGATTTTTTTGCATCAAAACCAATTGAGGAGTTGGAGAATATATTGATCGGACAAAAACATGAGGCTGTCCACCTTGCACAATTACTGGAAAAGCATGATGTAACGGCTTACTTCGGTAAAGTTAATATTGCAGAATTAATGGAATTGTTCAAATAACTGTGGGTTATTTCAGTAGTACTCTTCGTTGGTTATTGAATTTTTAAGCCAATTTGAAGAGTGCTCATAATTTTTAAGTCTTACTTTACCCTTTTTCTTATTTGAAGTCAGCAAGAAGATCTCGCATCTTTGATAATTATGCTTCATTTTAACAAGTCCCTGACAAATGGACTTGCCGTCTTTAATCTTTATGGTTATGTTTGTCGTTTTGGGCATTGAAATTTGAAAACGGAAGTTTCAAATTTCAATGCCCATTGATTTAATATTAAAAAACGTCATGATTGCCGAAATAGAAGACAAAGAAATTAAACAGATTTATCAAACATCAATCATTCAGCAAACGGCCTATTGGTCTGAAGTAAAAAGGTTACAGGGTGTAACTTCAAAAGCATTTAATTTTAAAACTAAAATAGCAGATCTTTATGTCGATTCCGAAGACAGTGCCTATTTTATAGGAGATCTATTGATTTTGATTCAGGCTATTGATCAGGAGCACAGTATTGCCTACGTTCCCTATGGACCAGAGATCGAACCATCGGTTGAAAATCAAGGCTATTTCTTGGAGCAATTGTCCGAGAGTTTAAGATCTTGTTTACCTAAAAACTGCATTATGATTCGTTATGATTTATCTTGGGAATCACATTGGGCAAAAGACGATGACTGTTATGATATCAATGGCAACTGGTTAGGAGTTCCGGATAAAAAAATTCAGGAAATCCGTTTTAATTTTAATACCAATAATTGGAACTTAAGAAAAGCCAATACCGATATTTTACCTTCAAATACCATTTTTATGGATTTGAGAAAAGATGAAGATAGCTTATTAGGTGCAATGAAGGCCAAAACGCGTTATAATGTCCATTTAGCAAAGCGAAAAGGAGTCAACATTCGCTCTCTTGGTATGGATAGTTTAGCGATTTGGTATGACCTGTATAAACAGACTGCAGTGCGGAATAATTTCTTTTTACATGATATCAGCTATTTTAGAATTGTACTTTCTGCTCGTGCTAATGATACCCTTTCACCGGCAGATGTTCATTTATTAGTTGCTGAGGTCGAGGGCAAACCGTTAGCAGCCATGTTTTTAGTCGTGTCAGCAAATAGGGGGACATATCTTTACGGAGCATCAGCCACAGAAAATAGAAATTATATGGCAACCTATGCATTGCAATGGCGTGCTATGCAAATCGCAAAAGAAAAAGGCTGTACTGAATATGATTTTTTTGGAGTTGCTCCGCAGGCAGATGAGTCACATCCGATGTATGGATTGTACCGATTTAAAACGGGTTTTGGTGGTGAAATCTTTCATCGTATGGGCTGTTGGGATTATCCACTGGATAATGAGAAATATAAATATTATACTTCTATGGAATTCAAGAACCAGAGTTACCACTTGAGTTAAATTAAAAAGGGTTGATCATAGCGATGATCAACCCTTTTCGATATTGAAATATTTTCCGATTTCTTGGATGAGTAAATTTTACACGGTTTCTTTTACTGCGTCTACATTCCAGCCTGATAGGATACCTCCATAAAAATAAAAAGTGACGTGGAATTTTTTATTACTGATTTTATCAGACACCAAATAACGTTCTGTAACATCATAGGAAGCTACTTTTTTGAAACTTGATAATTTTACCGCAGGAAGGCTGGTTGCAGTTTCTGAACCAGATACCATCTTTTGGATTTTAGCTGTGATCAAATTCATAATACCTTCTTTTTTGAAAGGATCTTTTTCAACCTTATTCGTCCCAACAAGAGGCATTATTCCATTGTTAGCCGCTTTTTTTGCTTTTGCCTGTGCAGTATAATTTTTAAATTTTTCTTTGACTTTAGGATCACGGATGCTGTTTACCGTAAAAATTGCGATTCCCTGTGCACCATGATTTAAAGCTTCGTCCATCTCTGTAAACATAGCATCGCTATTACTAGCCATCAGCCCACAGTATAAGCTGGTCATTTTATTTTTATCTCTTGCATTTTCAATTGTACAGTCTCTGACGAAACTAGCATCTTCCGTGTAGAAATTACTATATACCATTGGGAATACCATATCCAGATTCCACTTTCCCCAATCTTGTCTTACCATACGGGATGCCATTTTAGGGGTTGGAAATGGCGATGCTGCCATAATTTTTCCACTAGCATGTACAACGTCTGCGATCATATTAGCCACATCTGTAATCTGATCACAACGGAATTGTCTCCATTTAAGATCACTGGAAGGATCTTTTTGTGTTCTAGGATCATAGCCATATTGATCCTTAAATTTTTGGATTGCGACGGGATGATAACCATAATCCCAGGCCGCATATTCGCGATCTTGAACAATATTATATTTTGGCCAAAGTGTAGTTGGGAGCACAACATCTACATAGCGGTGATAATCGATCGATATACCATCTAAGCCCTCTACAGCACAGTATGATTCAATTTTCTTTTTAATATAGTCTTTGACTTCAGGTAAGACTGGAGATAAAAATTTATAATAACCGACGTATGCTGTTGTATCTGCTAGGCTTTTTCCGTTACGGTTTACACTGAACCATTCCGGATGTTCTTTTAATATCTTCTCGCGATCATGTTCTAGATTCATGGTCCATAACCAAGCCACAACTTTAATCCCATACTTATGTGCTATCGGGATAGCAACTCTGTAATCGTCGGGTGATGGTGCATTGAGCATCACTCCGTCAATACCTAGATATTGCATTTCACGGCATAAGGAATCAAAATTGCTTGTAGGTCTGTAATCCAACCAAGTCCAGAACATAGGCTGACCATCCTTTTCGGCCGCTTTGGTTTCAGAAGCGGTAAATAGAAATAGCCCAAAGAAAAAAAGAATGTAAAAACGCATGCGTGACAAATGAAGGTGATTCATAATTTATAGCTTTATTGAAACACGGTTTTGGTTATGTTTCGATTTATACTGTTTAAGCTGCAATATAAATATTTTTCATCAAATTGGACTAAATGGTTATAGCTTTTGGTTCGTTTTAATCATTCATTAGACAAAGTGATTTTTATTGTTTGATCTAGCAAAAATTAAGGATAGCGTTAAATTTCTAAAAGAAAACGTTACATGGTGTACTAAAAAACGCCTGAAGCGGGGAACTCCAGGCGTTTTAACTAACCAATTATTAACCTAAATTATGAATACATACTAAACGCATTTAGTATGCCGATTAATATAATTGATCATGAATTTTAACAGATTTTAACTATTTTCCTCACAATTTGATCATTTGTGTCGTATATTTAAGCAATAAGGTCAGTTGAGAGAACTCTTAATATGATGATGAGGAACATATCAGTTCTCTGTACGCAATGATAAAGTGGCATTATCATTGAAGAAATGTAAAAAATGAAAAGTATACGAATTATTACGATGCCTTTAGGTTTTACCATTTTAGAAATTTCCAATAGTACAAGAGAAATTTTTAACAGCCATATGCCTGCTGTATTTTATAATGTAAATAGCATCATCATACTCTAATTTTATTATTACGCAATTTCAAGCTGTTCTACATGAGAGAAAAAGTAAATGCCAGTCAAGAGATAAAACAACTTTTTGAGAGATTCGAGGCTCAACTTAGTGATCCAGCCTACATCGAGGTGGACTTTTTGGCTGCATTAATAGATATCTTTAGACCAAAGCGACGATCGTTATATTACCAGGTCGATATTGCGCCATTATTGACTTATTTAGAAGCTTCACCTGATGTCAGGTTCAGTTTTTCTTCTTATGTGCGTCGAGTTATTGATCATAAAGATTTTGATCAATTAATTTCAGATACCGGAATTATCAGTTATGCCGATTTTAGGTATGAGATCAAAAAGAGAATAACGGAGAAATATCTTCCTTCACAACCTCCTAAATCAACATTGCAATATGTGTTAAATCAGCTTTTCTATCATTCGCAAGATGCAGATTGGGTTGCCGTCATTCCCAATGATCAGTTGCAACAACTCTATCTGATATGTGATTTCAATTCATTATACGAGAGCGATGTCAACTTCGAAATCAAGGAGATTCTCTATGGTCTTGAAGTATTGGTTCAACGTATTACAGGTAGGGCAATGGAAACAGATGTCAACAAGATGGTTCCTGAATTTCAAAATTTTGATAGTCCATTTATTGCCATCATGCGTGAGTTTAGCGAACTTAACGATCGTTTTTTAGCGGGTAACTTGCATTTTATGACCTCCGATGATCTTGCTTATAAACAAATCCTGGTTTTGCATAAGCAATGTGAAAATTATATTGATACCGCCTTTGCAAACTCTCATCGTTTTGGCATCTCAATTAAGGTCAATCAATCTTTATTAAGGATTCGGCAACAATTGGAAAGAATTAAAGCCATCATTTCTTTTTTGGTTATTGATAAAGAGCAGGAAAAGGTTGATAAAAGTATTGCTTTTGCTCAGACGTTGATCGGTTACAACTGCCGTAAGAGTAATATTCGCAAACTTGTTGGACAGAGTACACAATTATTGGCTTACGAAATCACGCACCATACCGCACAGACCGGAGAGCATTATATTACCTCCAGCAAGAAAGAATATTGGAACATGTTTCGCTCGGCCTGTGGTGGCGGCATCATTGTAGGCGTTATGTGTATCCTGAAATTGTTTTTAGGTAAAGTAGAGACAAGCGAATTTGGACATGCTTTACTTTATAGTATAAATTATGCGATCGGATTTACAGCTATTTATCTATTTGGAGCAACCTTGGCGACAAAGCAACCCGCAATGACTGCTTCTGCTTTAGTTGCTGCAATTGAGAATGGGGCATCAGGACAAGATGAGACCAGACATAGATACTGGAATTTTGCGGTATTTTTTGCAAGATTGTTCCGTTCACAATTCATTGCATTTGTAGGCAATGTGATAATGGCTTTTCCCGTAAGTCTTGTTTTAATTTGGGGTATACAGGAACTTTTCCATTATAATGCGGCAGCAGGGAAATGGATGACCTTGGTCAATGATCTTAATCCGACCGAAACTCCTATGATCTTGCATGCTTGTATAGCAGGTGTTTTTTTGTTTTTGTCAGGAATTATTGCCGGTAGTATCTCTAACCGTGATAAACACAATTCAGTGTATTATCGAATCGAGGAACAACCGGTGTTAAAGAAAGTATTCGGTAAGGAGAAAACGGCAAAAGTTGCCCGTTTTTATGAAAAGAAATGGGCAGGGATCGTTTCTAATATCTGGTTCGGGGTTTTTATGGGAACAACAGCTTCAGTCGGTATGTTTTTAGGTCTTAATTTAGATATTAGGCATATTACTTTTGCGAGCGGAAATTTAGCTTTAGGATTATTTGGGAATAACATGTCGCTGACTACTGATATGTGGATCTGGGGTATTTTAGGTATAGGGCTTATTGGTTTTTTTAATTTTGCTGTTAGTTTTTCATTATCGTTGACGCTCGCATTTCGATCCCGTAATTTATCCTTTGGAGAATTGATTAAAATGGCAAAAGCAGTCTGGATTTATTTTAAAATTAGTCCGAGGTCATTTTTCTTTCCACCTCAAGATAAATCGTAATATAGGTCTGCATATCTAAGCTATTTTAACTGACCTTTTCTAATGGTGACACATAAAAGTTGATACCCTTCATCTGTTCTTAAGAATTCAAGATGATCCTGAACCATATCCTTTTTGTTCTTATGGGAAATAATGATAGACATGGTCGGATATTGCCAATCTTTTGATTCACCACAATTATTAAAATATTTCTGAAATTCTGGGGTATCGAACATAAAAGGATTTAAGCCATCTGCCGAAATGAAATAATCCGTATCTAAATTTGTAATTTCCATCAATTTATTTTTAATAAGATCAAAATTATGTTCGATAAACACGATTTTATCCGATGTTTCCCAAGCAATGGACGTTTCCCAAGTAACTTTTGGATAAGTTGCCGTTAATAGTTTTGACTTTGTTAAATCAACCAGTAAGTCTGTCTTTAACCAATTTTCAAATTCTTTCTGAAAATTAATAAAGGAATAATGTAAACCGTCATTTCCGACAAAAGAAATTCGAGCGGGATCATCTAAAAGCTCTTTTGTTTTTTGAAGAGAGAAAAAATTTAGAGTTGGTTGGTATTTAAAATCTGCAATTATAACGTTATTACTGGTATCTAAAAGTACTTCTTCACCACCAACCCAAGTTATTAAGCTGTCTATTCCGACGCGTTTTTTTGTAGCTCCTTTTAAAGCAACCAGAAGACCATTATGAACGCGGGTCAAGCCACTGTACATGGCGGGAATGACGATATCGCCATTCCGGTTGAAAAGACCTGTTAAATAAGTTTGTGGATCTCTAAATCGGATAAATCCCTCACTTTCACAATCGGCGCCATTGTCGATGATATGTAGGCTATCGTGACCAATTTTACGGCCTGATTTTGTTAGATAGAATGAATTCCATTGACCATTATTTTTTTCAGTAGCAGCTAAGATATCATCAAAACGATTTGCTCTTGTGACACCTTCAAATTTAGGTTTGATTTTCACATGGCTAAGTCCATCTTTAAAACCAATAAGAGTACTGTCTTGATTGTAAAATGCATACCATGGGTCGCTTTGTTGCGCAAACAGATTACAGTATGTAAATACTAAAAACAAAGACAGTGTGAAATATCTCATAGGACTAAAAATAAAAATCTAATAAAAAGGTTCTGATGTAAATTCTGATCTGCTCAGTTTATTGCAAAGCTTGTTCGAGGTCTGCAATTAAATCTTCGATGGACTCCAGACCAACACTGATGCGGATAAGACCATCCGTGATACCGGTTTTCAGTCTGATTTCCCGAGGAATACCAGCGTGCGACATTGAGGCCGGATGCGAGACCAAAGTATCTACAGTGCCGATTGAAACAGCTCGTGTACATATCTGTAGCTTATTGACAAAATCAATTGATTTTTCATATCCACCTTTTAGCTCAATACTCATGACAGATCCCGCATGTCGCATCTGCTTCTTGCTAATTTCAAAATCTGGGTGGCTCGGTAGACCGTTATAATGTACGTTAGCAATCTCCGGATGATTATTCAGAAAATAGGCTACATCCATGGCATTTCGGCAATGCTGTTCCATTCTTAATGGTAACGTTTTTATTCCCTGCAAAACTAAAAATGCATCAAATGGATTACTGTTTACACCCAGTAATTTATGTGTCTGGTGCACGTAAGTCTGCATAGCATTTAGATCACGGCCAATCAGGACACCACCGATTGCACTACCGTGTCCATTTAAAAACTTTGTAGTGGAATGAAAAATAAAATCCACCTGATATTTAAACGGCTGTTGTAAATAAGGTGTTGCAAAAGTGTTGTCTACAGAAACTAGCTTCTGATATTTTTTTGAAATCTGAACAACACGTTCAATATTGATGCATTGCATCGTTGGATTAGCGGGGGACTCAAAATGAACAAGCTTAATTTCGGGATTTGCTTTCAAAAGTGCTTCCAGTTCAGTAACATCTGTCATATCCGAAAAATAGGTTTTGATCCCAAATTTAGGGAGCATTTTTGTGATAAATTCATGAGTGCCACCATAAAGAGAAGGCGTAGCCAATAGTGCATCTCCGGCATTTAAGCAAGAAATAAATAAGGTAGCCATCGCCGCCTGTCCACTTGAGGTTAACAGCGCCCTAGCGCGCATTGACGTTCCGTCTTCATTTAAGATCTTCCAGGTTTCAAGATCGGCTATAGCTTGAGCTGTGGCATCAGTAGTTGGGTTTCCAAACCGGGAGTAAATATAACCAGAATCTTCACCGGAGAATCTTCGCATACCCTGTTCGGCACTGTCAAAAGTAAAAGTGGAACTGGCATATATGGGTGCTAAATGAGAATGGTGACCATCAGTATGCAATTGATGTATGGCAAGTGTTCCAAAATCGATGCTTTTGTTATTCATTGGGTGTAGGTTTTAGGTGTATGATGAGTTTATTATTAAAATTACTTTCGGGAATTGTAGCAAAATATCAGATATTCCTGCAATACAAGCGCATGCGTGTGCTCTTTATCCTTAGCAGCATAAAGTAATGTTATGATGGGATGCTCTTCCCATTTATCCAGATAAGAAATTAACTGTTCATTGTTTAGGAGTTCGTTTTTGTACTGGATTTTAAAGATTTCCCATCGTTCCGGAACATGAGCATAGGCGAGCCGGGTTGCTGTAGAAGGTGCAATCTCAGTAGCCCATTCGTCAATAAGAGCTTTTTCTTTAGTAAGACCTCTTGGCCATAGTCTATCCACCAAAACTCGATAACCGTCATGACTATCGGTTTCTTCATAGATACGTTTAATACTTATATCTGGTCGCATAGTTTAAATTTAGTGATAAATCCTGATAGCAAATCTATTTATGCATAATTAATATAAGTACAAACCGCTTATTTATTTCATTGGTAAAGGAATCAATATGGAAAAGGACATCGACTATTAATAGATTGTAGTCGATGTCACACTTTATGAAGCATGTTAAACAGTAATTTGTATACCTATTTCAGTAATTGTGGTAAGTCGCAAACGATTATACATGCGATATTTGTTTTAGACCGAATATCATGACATGATCGTATCGAAATTTACCTTGAACACGGTGGTAAAATGATATAAAATGATGTGAAGGAGCAGAAGTAGAAAATGACACGTAATTAGTTGTTATTACTTTGGTCAATTTATGTTTAGTTAGCTCCGAAACCCCATTTCGGAGCTTTTTATTTCCATCTTTATTGATAGGAAATCTGATTCGTTTTTAGCGAGAATGGATGAAGCTTGTTGGAAATTAAGTGCAGTATCAGTTTAAAAAAGAGATAGTTGAATGCCTGGTTTATTTGGGTCGGGTTTCTGGGCTTTTCCCATGACAGTTCTACCTTCATATTTCCAGGAATCTCGTCGTTCCTGCTCAATGATTTCTTGAATATCAAACTGAGGGTTGAAATTCGCCTCAGCCTGAAGAACAATCTGATGCAGTTTATTGATCGTACGTAATTTATCAGACTGTCCCAATTTTGATTTTTCTATTCCTTTTCTTAAAACAGTAATGCTATTGTCATATATTGTTATTGGCACGGGAAAAGGGTGGCCATCTTTACCACCATGTGCAAATGAAAAACGGGCCGGATCTTGAAAACGGGCCGGACCACCGTGTATAACCTCACTGACCAAAGCTAGGGACTGCATGGTGCGGGGGCCTACACCTTTTAAAAGCAACAGTTCTTCAAAATTGTCGGTCTGTAGTTCACGAGTTACATATAATAAGGCGCCAAGCCTTTTAAGATCAACATCAGAAGATTGAATATCGTGTCTTTTAGGCATGATCAAATGTGCAAATTCTTGTATTGTTTTTGCAGGATCTGTTTTTGCAATGGCGAGAATTCCCTGTCTATTGGAAGAAGCGCCCGAAGCTGTTAGGTTTAATATTCGCCCCTGTGATATACCGTTAATACCGGTATGCGGTTCATCGATGAAAGATTTTAATTGTTCCGAATGCCAGTGGTAACGCCTAGCAGTCCCATCATGATCATGCATTCCCTGTTGGACAACTGTCCAATTTCCTTTATCGGACACAATGAAATTGTGCAGGTACAATTGGTATCCATCTTGTATTGCGGTGTTGTCCACTTTTGCAGTCAATTTGCTCGCACGCACTAATTCCTGTCCTGCTAGACCAGCATGATCGGCTACCCGCAATAGCTCCATTGGGGTTTCTTTGGATAACTTACCTTTTCCGCCACAAATGTATAGACCTAAAGATGTGGAATTTGGATTGATGGCTCGTTTTAAAGCACCCATTACCGATGTGGTGATACCGGAAGAATGCCAGTCCATACCGAGTACAGCGCCAAAACTTTGAAACCAAAATGGATCGGACAAACGACGAAGTACTTCATCTTTACCATATTCCGTTAAAATTGCCTCTACTATAGAAAGTCCCAAAGCCGACATACGTTCATAAAGCCAAGCAGGTACTTTTCCATAGTGAAGCGGTAAATCGGCTGTCCCGGAACGTTTCATATTGTTTTTGCTAATATTATTAGTGTAAATGTAGTAAATAAAAATTACAGTTCATTTTTTTATATCTTGATTTACCAGGTAAAATGGCTATAGCAACAGTTGTTTATTCGTCTTCATTGTATATATTCGCTTAGAAAACAACACGCCTAAACTAAACTTAATTATGCAAGACCAAAAATCACAGCGACTGGAGTCACTGGATATTCTACGGGGATTTGACTTATTTTTATTGGTTGCTTTACAACCTGTGCTAGTCGCGATCGGTCAGGTATGGGACAATTCTTATTATCATGCCTTTTTGTATCAATTTGATCATGAAGTGTGGGAAGGTTTCCGATTATGGGATCTGATTATGCCTTTGTTTTTATTTATGACCGGTGTTACTATTCCTTTTTCTCTTGACAGTAAGATCGGGCAACCTGTTGGACCGATATATAGGCATATTTTTAGACGTTTTGCTATCCTTTGGCTCCTAGGGATGATTATACAGGGAAATCTACTGAGTTTTGATTGGCATTACTTCAAACTTTATTCCAATACATTGCAGGCCATAGCTGTGGGATATTTATTCACTTCATTAGCTTACTTTAATTTGCCGATACGAAAAGTAATTACTTTGAGTGTCTGTTTATTGATTATATATGCTATCCCATTTGTACTGGACGGCAATTATAGCCCGCAAGAAAATTTTGCAATTCGTGTGGATAAAAAAATATTAGGTTCCTGGATGGATGGAGTGTACTGGGATCAGGGCATTTGGGATTTTTCAGACACCTATGATTACTCTTGGATATGGAGCAGTTTGACCTTTACAGTTACCGTGATGATGGGCTGTTTTGCAGGTAAAATCATTAAAGAAAATGCACGTATTAATCCCAATAGAGTTTTTCGTGATTTGATCGCTATCGGTTTTATATGTTTATTGGCAGGAGTATTATTGCATTTTCAAATGCCTATTATTAAACGTATCTGGACCAGTAGTATGACCTTGTTTTCAGGTGGAATCTGCTTTATTCTGATGGCTATATTTTATTATGTGATTGATGTTAAAAAGGTGGTTAAGCCCTTTAGATGGTTAAAAATATATGGCATGAATTCTATTGTTGCTTATTTTATTGGTGAATTTGTTAACTTCAGATCAGTAGTTCATTCTTTGACATTTGGTTTAGAGAACCATTGGCCGGAACTTGCTCCAATCATATTAACTGCCGGAAATTTTTATATCGTATTTCTGATTTTATACCTGTTGTATAAAAATAAGTATTTCGTGAAGATTTAAAATGTGATTTATATCTTTTTCGCTAACCTTGTAGATGGCAACTATTTGGATTGATTTTTGATTTTACTATCGTGGAGGATTATTTAAACTTACGGCACACAAACAGTTTATTTAATACCCAAAATAAAAAACAGTCAAATAGTAGAAGAACTAAATTATGATTTTAATTGTTGATGATAAACCAGAGAATATCTATTCCTTGCAACAACTGTTAGAGTCTAGAGGTTTTAGTGTAGATACCGCTTTTTCAGGAGACGAAGCATTGAGAAAGACGTTTAAGAATCGATATGCGCTTATCATTCTTGATGTAAAGATGCCCGATATGGATGGATTTGAAGTAGCTGATCACTTGGCAAAGTATAGCAAAACCAAAGATATTCCGATTATATTTTTATCAGCAGCTAATCGTGACAAGAGATTTATAGAACAGGGATATAAATCTGGCGGTATTGACTATGTGACCAAACCAGTTGATATGGATATATTACTGCTCAAAGTAAAAAATTTTTATCGACTATATGAACAGACTCTGGTTCTTAATGCCGTGCAAGAAGATTTAAAGGCCGAAATTGAACGCCGTAAAAAAGCCCAATATTCGTTAGCCGCCAAAGCCAATCATTTACGTTTGATATTAGAAGCTCTTCCACAGATCGCATTTACTGTAACACCGGATGGGAGGATTGATTTTGTTAATCGTAACTGGTTTACTTTTTCTAGGACGCAAAATGATTTTCCAGAATGTCATCCAAACGATCCAGCTATTCTGGTAACTTTAAGATCACACATTCAAAAAGGAACTGCTCTGGAAATGGAGGTTCGAATAAAACCTTTAGATGCACAACTTTACCGTTATCATCTTTTAAGAATTGTACCTATTGAAGAGGATCAATTCATTACCCATTGGGTTGGTACTTTTACAGATATTGATGATCAAAAACAGCTTTCACAAAAGAAAGATGAATTTTTAAGTATTGCGTCGCATGAGTTAAAAACACCACTTACAAGCATGCGTGGTTATGTGCAACTTCTGAATCGTTCTTTAAAAGACGAGCCACATTCAAAAGCATATAAATATATGAACCGGGTTGAAGGACAATTAAATAAACTAAGTACTTTGGTTGCAGACCTACTCGATATTTCAAAAATTGATAATGGTAAATTATACGTCGATCACCAATTTTTTGATTTAGATGCTGTGATTGATACAGTGGTCGATACGATGCATCAGACTCAGGAAAAGAGAATATTAAATATTGAACGCACAGGTGAAAAATTGGAAATCCCGATTTTTGGAGACGAGATGCGTATAGAACAAGTTTTGATCAATTTTATGAGCAATGCAATTAAGTATGGACCAGATTCTGACCATATTATAATTCATACGGAAAAGGATGATAAGGAAGTGAAAGTCAGTGTGCAAGATTTTGGTATTGGTGTTCCGCTTCAAAATCAAGCGCCAATATTTGATAAATTTTATAGGGTAGAGGAGACTTCGGTACGCTTTCAGGGATTGGGATTGGGTTTGTATATCTGTGCCGAAATTATCCGTCAACATGAGGGACGATATGGTATGACGAGTAAAGCAGGTGAAGGTACCACATTTTATTTTACACTTCCTTTAAGAGTAGTACACTAAAATTACCCGAGCTTCCAAAAATGTGAAAAACCTCAGTATCACCCTTGATGAAAATGAACATACTACAAAAAAATTAGCACGAACAGTTTAAAGATAGAGCCATGGATAATAGAAAGAAGATTTTAATATTTGAAGATGATGTTTCCATTTTAGAAATTGTGACCATTATTTTAGAAGATGCGGGATATCAAATTGCCATATCTGAGACCTCTCACGATATTATTGAGAAGGTTGCTGAACTGACACCCGATTTGATTTTGATGGACAATTGGATTCCGGATATTGGAGGGAAAGAAGCAACAAAACTATTGAAACAACATCCTTTATTTCAACATATACCCGTTATTTACGTTACAGCAAATAGTGATATCGCGTCTCTTGCAGCAGATGCAGGTGCAGATGATTATCTTGCTAAGCCATTTGATTTAGAAGATCTTGAAAATATAGTTGCTAAATATCTGGAGTAGCATTTGAATTACTTAGAAACCTTTGATAAAATCACTTTTTGAGAAAGGGCAAAGATAAATAATCCAATAATAGACGTTCAGATTACAGGACCGACTATTATTGGATTATAGTAATGAATTAACTTAATTGCGGATCTGTTTTTGAATGTTTTCCAGTTTCCACACGGCCTGCAAAATGGCGTTCGAAAGCTGTATTGACTACATGTAAACTGAGATCATACCAGCCAGATTGTTGGTGTGTGTCAATTTTCCAAGTGATCGATCTTCCTGCAGGTAATGATACTTTTTTATGCCAGTTGCTATATGCATTATCTTTTGCTTCAATAAGTAAGGCTTCTTTTCCTTCATTTATTAAAGTGATCAATAGGTTACCTGTTGCCTGCTTTGCTTTATCCAATTCATAAGAAGACTGTACTTGTAGCGCTTCATCTTTACCTTTAAATCCGCGCATAAATCCATTCGGCCCATAGGCTGTTAAAGTATAGGTATGGTCTTTAAAGTCCGATAAATTCCAGCTGAAATCTAGAGATTCTCCAGCAAGAACAGCAAAAGGCCAAAACTTCACGCCACCTTTATAAGTTGAGCCTGCGTATACATTGTATGGACTGCTTAACGCCATTTTTCCAAAAATGGAATTCCCTGCTTCTAGTTTTAAATTAATTTTGTTCTCTTTTTTATCAATTTTTTCATGCACATATAGTTCGTAAGCGAGTGCATTAGATGGCCGTTGTCCTTTTTCTTGCTTCGCTAATAACGAATTGTTTTTTTTATGAAGTTTCAATTGCGCAATATCTACTTCAGACCATTGATGATAGTTATTAGGCAGTGGTAATTTTTTAGCTTCATCAATAGCACGAATTTGCGCATTACGATCCAAGAAAGGAAGTTTTTTAGCATTGCCTGAAACAGCAGTGCGAAAGACAGATGTCAGATCTCCAGTAATTGCTCTTCTCCATGAACTAATATTATCTTCATGGATATTTTTACCATATTTTTTATTTACGAATTGCTCAATAAATTGAATAGTAGACGTAATATCAAAAACTTCGGAATTGACCCACCCACCTTTAGACCAAGGGGAAGCTATAACTAAAGGAACACGGTACCCTAGTCCGACAGGTCCTTCGGTGGCATTTTCCTTATCAACACCTGCGTCCAATTCCTGTTGCAGACTGACATACTCGCCAGAAATATCCAATCCAGGCGATACTTTTCCAGAAGTAGGATCGGCAGGATTCGGTGCTACAAAAGGAGGAACGTGGTCAAAATAACCATCATTTTCATCATAATTTAAGATGAAAATTGTTTTACGCCAGACATCAGGATTTTCAGTTAATATGTTTAAAATTTCTGAAGTAAACCATGCACCATACATGGGGGCACTAGGATGATCTGAAAAATATTCTGGGGCGACCAACCAAGAGACAGTCGGTAGGTTTCCCGATTTTACATCTTGTCTAAATTGATGTAATACGTCACCTTTAGGAACCCGAATGTCTGTACCTTGTTCATTTACGGTAATGGCTTCGCGATAATTCGGGTCGTTTTCATTTGTTTGGAAGGCACGACGGAAAAGGGCTTGTTCTGATGGTGATAGCTTGTTGAAGGCTTCCGGTGTTAATGACTCAAGCTTTTTCTCAAAACTTAGCAGCTGTTCTTTCTTTTGCTTCAGTTTATTCTGTTCTTTTTGTACACTTGTTGCTTGACCGTCCTGAAGCAGCTTCTCTATACCAACGATTTCAGCAGGAAGCTCTGCTACGCGTTTCTTTAGAAATGCTAAATGACTTTCCTTAAATTCTATATGATATTGTGAAAACCACTCCAGATTATTATCCGTGTAATTGCCCAATAACCCATCGTCTTGTAGGCCAGATTGTATGCTTACTTCATTTTGGTACACCTTCCAAGATACAGCCGCCGCTTCAAGTTTCTCTGGAAATGTTTTCCAGCTCGCCCAGCGGTTAAAATAAATATCCGAATTGCGTACTAATGGTTTTTCTCCTTTACCCGGTACACAGGTACCTGTCCAAAAAAAGTGTCGGTTTGTTGTCGTACCGGTTATTGAAGAACAGAAGTTTTGATCGCAGATCGTGAAAGCATCAGCAAATGCATAGTAAAATGGATTATCTTCCCGTGTATAATAACCCATTGTTAAAGGTATATCTCTAAAATCTTTATAGTCAGAGCGTTTTGCGTCGATCCAATTATCGTGTTTTCCCTGGTTGCGTGCAGCAGATTGATTTTCCCAGGAGTGTGGTAGATAGCTCGTCCAGGCCGCCTTAGATCTTTTAATATCCAACCGGAAAGGAGAGAACGTTTTTCCATCTTTTCCAGATTGTAACCATACTGGATTTCCATTCGGTAATTGTATCGCTCTAGGGTCTCCATAACCACGTACACCAGACAGCGTACCAAAACTATGGTCAAATGAACGATTTTCCTGCATAAGCATGACAATGTGCTCCGCATCTAAAAAACTAGATCCGGCAAGAGGTTCGATTGCCATCGCTTTCTGTATGGCGTCGGGCAATCCCCATTCTAAACCCATCGCTCCAGCTAAAAGGGAGGCTTTCTTTAAAAAATCTCTTCTATTGTCCATTTCGTGTTTTATTGTCTTAATTAGGTTTAAAAGTAAAAAGAATTTGTAAGTATGTTATGTAACGATTAGGTTTCAAAAAAAACTGTGGAAGATTTTTTTCTCCCACAGTTTCATCATTTGCTAACGTTTATTTCAAGATCCATATTAGGTTATTGATGTCATCAACACCATTAAATTGTCTTTTCAATGCTTCGTCCAGATTTGCACTGTTATTTTGAAACTCTACACTTGGGTAACGCCAGCGTACCGGAATTTTAGTCGGAGCGTCTGCATTTAAACTAGAGGCAGGATTGATTTTCCATTTTGGATAACCTGTACGTCTGTAATCGTAGTACGGCGTTATGCGTGCCTGTAAGAAACTGGCTAAATACTTTTGATTAATAATTGCCTCGATTTGTTTTTCTTGATTTGCAGGAAATGTTGCCGCATACTGCGCTGTTGCATTTGCTATGTAAGTGGCATCCATAGGCATATCGTGTGTATATTGACTTGTAGCCGGTGTATTGCTAGCAATGAAACTCATGGAGGCCTCAATTCCTTTTTTATACCAATCAACAGCCGATTCTTTAACCCAGCCTCGAGAGGCTGCTTCTGCAATTACGAAGCAGAGATGTGCATAACTATACTGTTGCGTTGGTTCTCCTGTTACCAGCTCTGTATAGCGATCATTGAGTTTTGAAAAATCTTTAGATTTTGCAATTCCGCTCAGGTTTTCAAAAGGCAAAGAAGGATCAACTCCTGTATAGGCATCAAAGTTATTTGGCTGTAAACCCTTTTCAAGTTGGGCTGCTGCAGGATTTGCATAGAAAAATAATCTTCTATCTTTTAATGCTTTCAATGGGCTGATGATTTCATCCGATACCATCGGATAAATGACAAAGTTATTTCCTACCTTATAAAAAGGATATACCTGACCACTTTTATCCGATCGAATCAATTGAAAGTTATCTGAATTTGAAGTGAAAATAGGTTTTCCGACCAATACACTTGCAAATCGTTCTTTAATTTTTAGATCAGTATCATCAGCTTTCTTACTTAACTGGATCAGTACGTTCAACTGGAAGCTGTTAATAAGTTTACGCCATTTAGCCACATCACCGGCATATAAAGGATCTCCTTCAAATTTTGTTCCGGCAGCAAATAATTGATCTGCTTGATCCAGTTCTTTCAGGATACCTAAGAATACATCTTTTTGACTATCGTATTTTGGAAAATACACTTTATCCGACTCACCTTGAAGAGCTTCGGTGTAAGGAATATCTCCAAGACTCATCGTCAGATCATAGAATTTGATGGCACGCGCAAAATGCATTAAGCCGTCATAAGAGCTTTTAAGCGCTTCACTGGTTGCAAATTTACCCATAAAGTGAGCGTCATTGATAGACGTTAAGCTCATATCCATGGTTCCCAATCCATTATATTGATAGCCTTCAACAAGTTCAGTCCAAACAATCTGTTTTGTTAAAAGATACGGTTGCATAAAACTTTTTTGACTGGACTGATTACTGATGTTCAGAATAATCCGCGTCGCCAGCATCGACGATTTTACTTTTTCAGGTGTTTCGGGATTGGTATTTATTTCGTCAAATTTAGAACAGCTTGAAAGACTAACAAGAGCTAAAGTAGCCATTGTTATCCATGTACTTTTTATTTTCATGATGGTATAATTGGTCTGCATTAAAAAGTCAGGTTAATATTAAATCCGATATAGCGTAAAGAAGGAGAGCTTAAATCTTCTGATCCTACATCCGGATCAGCATATTTATATTCTTTAGTCCACAGAAATAAATTTTGCCCTGTGATACCTATACTCGCTTTTTTAGCTTTCATTTTGTTTGCAAATGTTGTTGGTACAGCATAACTCAAAGAAAGTTCGCGCAATTTGATAAAAGTTTCATCCCAATAATTGCGACGGCCAGAATATGCAGATTTCCAGTATGATTCGTACGATACTACCTTGTCATTCGGTGCAAACACCCGTGTATCTTCCACAGCTTGACCATACTTATCATAGGTCACACCTCCCGATACGATTTTTACACCTGGAGCAATATATGTTTTATTGCCATTGACCACTTCTTCATAACGATATTCGTTATCCGAGTCGGGGTGAGCACCAGTTTGCCATAGACGGGCATTTGTGCCGGAATAGGACATCCCTTTAACGCGTCCATCGATGCTCAAAGATAGTTGGAAGTCCTTATAGCGAAATTGATTTGATAAACCCCAGAACCATTTTGGCGCTGTGTAGCCAATCAGTTGACCGGCATATTTTCCAGATATTGGCATTCCCGAACTATTATGTACAATTTCCCCATTCGGTGACCTTTCCCAGTCTGAAGAGACAATGTAATCCGTTCTTAACCCTTTTTTTACATACAGCGCATCAGCAGAATATTGTGGATCCAGCTTATGGAAGTAATTCATGTTTTGAGATAGGTTTCCAATAATATCCCATTGAAAATCGGTGTTTTTTATTGGTGTTCCACCTACGGTGATTTCATGCCCTTTCGTCATGATCTCTTCTTTTGTATTGATCAGGCGACGTTCAAATCCGGTCATGTTAGAGATAGAAGCATTAAGCATCTTGTTATGCTCGAGACGGTAGTAGCGGGTGTAGTTACCAAAAACTCTATTTTTTAAAACGGCAAAATCGAAACCAAACTCATATGAATCATTTTGAGTAGGTGATATGGCGTAATCCTTTATTGAATTTGGATAAGAAGCTGTTGGATAGCCATCCCATACGTTATTACTGATTGAAAATGCTTGTCTTACATCATAAGGATTAGGTGTTTTTTTGGTAACTACCCATGCGCCCCTTACTTTAAATTGATCTAACCACGATAGTTTAAAATCAATGAGATCAGTTAGTGATGCACTTGCGGAAAGTGAAGGGTAGAAATAGGAGCGGTTTTCTTCCGGTAAAGTCGATGACCAGTCATTACGGCCAGTAGCTTCTATAAAAAGAGCATTTCTCCAAGAAAGAGCTAATCGTCCATATAGCGCATTGGTCATTAATTCCGAACGACTCTGAACGGTACTGATCGGGTCAATGGAATTCCGTAAAGAATAATAACCTGGTATCGATAGGCCATTAACGGTAGATGAATTACTCGTTTTATCTAATTTGTAATAAACCGATCCACCCGCCATTCCGTCAAATCCAAAGTCACCCCAAGTTTTCTTTGCGGTAAAGATGATATCCGAATTAGAACTGAATCCATTATACTGTGCATTCTGGAATTTTCCTTTATTATGAAATCCACCAAAACCTTCAAATCCTCCACGGGTACCGTAAATACCCATCGGGTTTTGTTGCGTTCTTTCTTTACCATAATAATCATAGCCCGAACGCACAATCACTTTACCCCAGTCATTAACTTTATAATTTAAGGTAACTGCTGCGTTAATTTTGTTGATCAGCTCCGGTGTTGTTTTTTCATAAGCAGTCAAATAAGGATTGTCATACCAGCCTTTGTACATCCAATTTTGAGATTGGTCTTTTACCAGCCAATAATCTTGATAATCTCGTAAATCATATTCTGCTCCAGTCCAAACTAAGATATTATAGATGTAACCTTGATTATTGTAACCCGATCCAAAATTGCTGCTGGACGAATTGCGGTTGTAGCCAAGATTTGTTTCGAGATCGACTTTATTGCTTAATTTGGTTGTTCCCGTTACCGAAATATTGGTTAAGTTCAACTGTTGATTTGGGTATTGCCCTTTGTTGTATATGTGACTTATGGATGTACGGACACTTCCGTTTTCACCCTGATTTGTAAAGCTCAGTGAGTTATTCGAAATAAAGGACGGAACTAGAAAGTTTCTGAAATTATCTTTCCCACGAGAGGTGAGGGGCTGATCCTCCATTTGTTTGGTCATCGGATTCCATTGTGAATAGATTTTGCCAATATCCATTTTATCTCCCCAGACATAATCGTTATTGTTGAATTTCCCTCCCTCTCCAGACGAGTAGGAATGTTGCACCTCGGGTAGTTTAAGAAAACCAGAGAAGAACATGTTATTGCTATTGACGTTTATTTCAGCCCCTTTTTCTTTCAGTCCCTTTTTAGTCGTGATCATGATCGCTCCTCCAGAACCCCTTTCTCCATAAAGAGCGGCTGCTGCAGCACCTTTAAGAACATTCATATCAGCGATATTATCTGTCGGGATATCGCGCAAGGTCATATTTTCATAAAGTACACCATCGATAACAAGAATCGGATTTAAACCGCGTACTTGAATAGCAGGAGTAGTATTAAATTCAGTACTGTTTAATACACGGACACCTGAAATTCTACCGGTTAATGTCGTTCCGATATCAACCCCTTTTACTTTTGATAATTCTTCCCCACCAATATTTTGGGTTGCATAACCCAATGATTTTTTATCCCTTTTGATTCCGAGTGCTGTAACTACCACTTCCTGTAATTCTGAAGACGTTTTTTGCAATCTGATCAATGAAATCTGTGATAATGGTATTTCTACAGTACCGTATCCAATATAAGAAATCTGAACAACAGCATTAGGATCCGTTACTTTTAAACTAAAAGCACCTGTATTATCGGTACTAGTTGCATGTGTTGTTCCTAAAATGCGGATCGTTACTCCGGTTAGTGGTAAACCAGTTTCCTGGTCGATGACCTTACCTTTTGTGTCACTTTGCTGTGTACTAGCTGTGATTAGATTGTTTTGTACACCTTTCAAAGCACCATTCTTCGTGATCACATACATCTTGTCGTCAATTTTGTTGACCGATAACTCCCCGTTAGAAATCGTCTGGATGAAAGTCGCGATGTTGCTTTTGTTTACTTTGCTTAAATCTGAATTTTCGCGTACCTGTTGATTGGAAATAGAAGCATCATACCCAAATTTGATGTTGAGTTTCTTTTCCACTCTGGTGATCACAGACCCAATCCCTTCCTCTTGCATCGCGTGGGACGCCATTACCTGTAAGGCAAGTGCTTGAAGAAGGATCCCTGTTCCCATAATTTTAAAATAGTAATTGGTTTTTTTCATATTACTGATGTTTATAAATAATTGTCGTATTAAAAGCTCGATTTAAGATCTCAAGTGATTTATCCAGGTCATTGGAAGGTAGGTAGCCCGTGAAAATTTCCGCTTCAAATTTCTCATTGAGTCGTAGACGCTGCTCAGGATAAAGACTGTTTAAATCCGAAAATATTTTCTGTATAGGCTCCCGGTCAAAGGCAAGTAGATTATTTATCCAGTTGGAAGATTCAACAGTGTCAGTAGGAGAGACCTCAAAAGATTGTTTTGTTTTATCAAACGCAGCTTTTTGACCCGGTAGAATAATTACTTGTTTTAGACCATTTTTTACCTGTACTTTTCCATGGTTTAGAACTAGTAGATTTTTGTGAGGGGTGTTGATCAGGTTGAAAGCTGTTCCGAGTACTCTCACATCAAAAGCACCCGAATTTTCTACGACAAATGCTTTTTTAGGATTTTTTGAAATTTCAAAGAAAGCTTCTCCGATCAATTGTACACGTCTTATGGTATCTTTTGTAAAATCAGACAGCACGAGCAATTTAGCTCCTTGCTTTAAGGAGATTGTACTTCCATCATTTAATTTGATTTGCTTAACAAATTTGGTGGTGTTTTCGAAGTTAGATTCAGGTTTGTTATGGTTCGGACTAATTATTCCAGTATTATTCAAGTAGAATAGGATAGAAAACCCAGTTATTATGAGTGCGGCCGCAGCCCTTAGAAAAACTTTTCTCTTCCAGATAGGTTTAACAGCAGGATATAATTTTTCACCTGTTATTGACGTAAAAATTTCATCCGATTTATGATCGTTTAAAACAATATTTCTGTTCTCGCTGTTTAAAACGTCTTCAAAGTTTGGGAGATCTTGTTCATCACAGTCCTGCAAAATCGTCAAGATTAATGCACGATCTCTATCCGAGGTCTCGGGAGATAGAAATTTTTTATATAAAAGGGTTAGTTCTTCTTTACGCATCTTTTCGTATTGTTATAGTATATACGGGTGGTAAAGACGAAAAGACGATGGGAACTTAAAATATTCTTAAAAAAATTAAAAGCGCAATAGAATCCTTCATATGGGCTATGAGGTATTGTCTCACAGATTTATTTGCTTTGACCAATTGATCGCGGACGGTATTGACTGAAATACCCAATTGATCGGCGATTTCCTGATTATTTAAAAAAGCTTCTTTGCTCAATAGAAAAACCTCTAATCGTGCTTTGGGAAGTTTACCGATTGCTTGTTTGTATAGGTTTTCTAAGTCTTTATAAGCGATTGACTCTTCATTTGAATTGTCTATTTCATTGTTTTTGTTCGCATCTGTTGTGCTGTAGTCCAAGCGCACTTTGACTTTACGAAGTTCATCAAAAACAAGATTTCGGGAAGCAGTGTATAGATAAGCGCGCATATTACCCTCTTCATCCAGCGTGTCCCATTTATTCCATAATTTTGAAAAAACCTCCTGTACAAGATCTGCAGCCATTTCTTCATCTTTAAAATGCAAAAAGGCATACTTGAAAACTTTGTCTTTATAGGTTAAATAGAATTGTTTAAAATCTAAGGTTTTATTCTTAATGGCTAACATCCCCATATTCTCTCACTCTAATATTACTGCAAGTTTAGTCACAATTTTAGAAAAGAAAAAATGATCATCGTCCTAATGTGTTTTTAAGAACCATTTTTAAACTGCCGAATAAGAGCTACTTAGTGCTCATATGACGTCAGTATTAAGGTGGTGTTAAATTAAGATCATGTTTTAACCTATGAAAAAGCTTACTATCACTTCGACATTATAATTTATGAAGAGTAATCTTGATATAAGTGAAAAATTTCAGATAAGGACAACATAAAATTAGAATTCCTAATTTTTTCCTAAATGTGCCTATAAGTTTGTTTCAAACATTAATATCATGAAATTTATATATACACTTTTATTTTTCCTATTCGTTTCCAATTTTTTATTTGCACAAGAAACCACAATACCTAAGCCAGCTAAAGTAAAACATGCAGAACCACTCTATCTAGACCTCATGCGGGATCTTGGCGCTAGAAAAGGCGAAGCAGAATTTAATGTAGGATATGGTACTGGACGTTTCAAAAATAAAGTTGAGCATAATGCTTTTATCGAATACGAGTGGGCTGTTGCCAATCGTCTGGGACTGGAAGTTGAAGTGCCTGTACTATTTGCAAAAGATAATGTAGGACAAAGAACCAATCATATAGAAGGTTTAAAATTAGGAACACAATATACGTTTCTGGTAGATGAGAAACACCAGACTTCTTTGGCTATCGGGTATGTGCATGAAATGGAATTTGGCCGGTCAAATCCAACTGTAAGAAATACACCTCTTTTTGATGGTTTTGTATCGTCCCCCTTCTTTATAGCAGCTAAGAATTTTAATCAGATCAGTACATTGATTTATACAGGACCTGAATTCGAATATCACTTTAAAAAGAAAGGAATGGAAACCAATTTTGTATTGAACGCAAACGTGCATTACATGGTTCCCAATTCAAGTCATTACATCGGTATTGAAAATGATATGCGTATCGAGCATGGTCATTTAGAATATATCATGAGACCTCAGATGAAGTTAGCGTTATCCCCTAATTTTGCAGTAGGTCTAGTGTGTGGTGTTCCGATAAAATCAAAAGAGTTTCAAATGGATTTTATGACCAGATTAATTTGGGAACCAAAGTTCTAAGGCCTCCCAGCTTTGTTTTAAAGTTTCTTGACATATTAAAAAAGCCTCAGCGTTTGAATACTGAGGCTTTGGTTTCTTATGCTTCCCTTCTCATATCAAAAGATATGTAATTTTCAAAATACTCAAGTGACCTTATCGGGGTTGTTCGGTTACTCAATAGTTCAATATAATTATTTGCCATCAATCTCCATGTTGATAGTTCTCCAAAACTTTGCGCTTTGAACCGATACCAAGCCAATAATCTTGGGGAATGATATAAAAGACTGATGTTTTCGCGCATCGCTTCTATATCATCGAAAGGTGTGAGTATGCCTCGGTCATCGATCAATAAATCCTTAGCGTGCCAATAGGGAGTAGCAATAACAGCTGTTCCAGCTCCAACTGCGAACGATAGTGTTCCACTACTTGATTGTTCCTTATGTTGATAGGGAGATATGTAAATATCGCATGCTGTAAGATATTCTTTGAGTTGCTCATCCGATAAAAACTCATCTACAAATACGACTTTATCCTGTAATTCTAATTGTTCCACCAGATTTTGTAATTCATAACGATAGGATTCACCTTCACTTGCCAATACATGCGGATGTGTCTTTCCGACAATAAAGTATTTGAAATCTGGTAAATCAAGACCTACCAAAGATTTAATGGCGTATTCCAAATTTTTACTCCGTCTGATTAAGCCGAAAGTCAGCATCATAAAATGTTGCTGTAAGCCTAATTTTTGCTTTGCTAGTCCTTGGTTATAATCAAACTGAGGAACTCCATGTGGAATCATTTTAATCTTTTGATGATCAAGATCTGGGAAAATTTCTTTCAAAATTGAGCATCCTTTAGGCGAAAGAGAAATGACCTGCTTTGATTTTTTCAGGAGTGATTCCATAATTTCTTTTTTCCTTAAGGTTGGATCCTGTATTATTGTGTGAAAAACCGTTATTAATGGTATGTTTAAGTTATTGATCAGGTTATTGATGAAAATGCCATCAGCACCACCAAAAATCCCAAATTCATGTTGTAATATACAATAATCATATTCTTCATTAATGATACATGAAGCTTGCATATAACTATCTAATCCATCCTTGTCGATGACAAATCGTATTGAGTTATCAAATTGTTCTTTACCTAATTTACATACAGCAATTAGATCGACTGTTACATCTGGATCGAGCTCCATTCCCTGTTTCAGATCTTTAGTGAAGGTTGCAAGTCCACATTTCTGCGGAGGGCAGGTGCTAATAATGACAATTTTCTTCATCTTATCGTTACTTACTTATGTTATTATCTGCCTGCTCAACAGGTATATCCAAAATTGCCATCAATAATAAATAATATCCTCTGTCTAAACCTATTTCTTTTGCTTTTTGATCGATATGCTCCATAATATATAGTATGATTAAATGCTACGTCCTTTTTATGCAAACTGTAAATCAAAAGCTGTACCCAAAACCTATTTTTATGTACATAACCGTAGTTTTTAGGTCAGTTAAAGTAGATTATTACTTATCTACAGTACTAAGCGTAGAGCGTGCGTATTTGTACGGACACATAGAAATATTCTTGTTTTTAGCGTTGGCTGATACGAATTGGTTTGCTTTTATTCTGAGGCAAAAAGTTAAATTACCGTGCAAGAAATAGATAATTACATATAATTAGCTTACAGGTGGTCGATAATTTAGTAAGAATGAATGTGGTCATTCATTAAATTTATTTGTAAAAATTAAAAAGGCTTATACATAAAAATATGTATAAGCCTTTTTACTGTGGAGCATATCGGAATCGAACCGATCACCTCTTCACTGCCAGCGAAGCGCTCTACCAAATGAGCTAATACCCCAGTATGTCGTAAGACAGGACCAAGATAGTACTTTAATATGAAATTCAAAACATCGGCGTTCTAATTTTTTCATTAAGTTCTGTATTTTTTATTAGAATAGCTAGAGTAATAGACTATTTTGGTTTATACAGATTTAAAACTGTTTATTTTACATAAGTTAATTTATTGTATTTGAGCGTAATAATCTATTTTCTTTATTTTTTAACCATAAATTTTTGATAAGTGAGATTTCATAAAGCCTCAACTTTGGACCATTATGTTCTTGTTAAATTTTGTTAAAAAATAATTCACTGAAAATGAGTGTTTTGCTGATTGTTTTTATGCTTTAATAGAAAAGACTACTAAATCTATATATAAAAATATTACTTTTGCCACATAATAAAGACTACTAGTTTAGTAGATTATTGTTTTTCAATAAACATAAGGGAAAATGGAGTCCTTATTATATGCTTTATAAGTGCAGTATTAAAAATTCTAAACAGTATTACATGCAGTTAACAAACAAAATTTTTCCATTATTAGCTACGGTATTAACCGTCTCAAGTATGAGTCAACTTCAGGCTCAGCAGCGCAATGTACAAGGTAAAGTTACAGATGCCACAACAGGAAAAGCGCTTTCAGGAGTTAATGTTGTTTTCTCCGGGCAGACTAGAGGCACAACAACGAATGTAAATGGAGAATTTACACTCCCCGTACAGCAGGCTTCAGATACCATTATCGAATTTTCTTATATCGGTTATGAGACTCAAAAGGTAAAAGCTGACGGCGCTAATCTGACTGTCGCTTTGCAGGTTACCAGTCAAAACCTTGATGAAGTTGTGGTGGTCGCTTACGGTACATCTAAGCGCGCCAATATTACCGGATCAGTCAGCACGGTTAATGCAAAAGCAATTGAGAATAGACAGGTCTCCAGTATTTCGAAAGCGCTGGAAGGTCAAGTACCCGGATTACAGTCGGTCGCATCTTCAGGTCAACCCGGTACTGATGCCGCAATCAGAATTAGAGGGATAGGGTCTATCAACGCCTCAAGTTCGCCATTGTTTGTCGTGGACGGAAATCCATTTTCTGGAGATATCAATTCGATCAACCCTAATGATATTCAATCCGTTTCTGTTTTGAAGGATGCTGCTTCAAGTGCCTTATATGGATCAAGAGGTGCTAATGGTGTGATTATCATCACGACAAAAAGTGGTAAATCTTCTGAAAATACCGCTATAAATCTCAATTTTACACAAGGTTATTCAGGAAGAGCGGTTCGTGACTACGATCAGGTATCGACTGACGATTATTTCCAAATGTACTGGGAGGCACTTCGCAATAAAAATCTTTCAAATGGATTGACAGCAGCGCAGGCGGCGACCAATGCTACGAACAGCGTGATAACAGATCTAAATAAAAATCCTTATGGATCGGCATTTCCACAACCGGTAGGCTTGGATGGAAAATTAGTTCCAGGAGCAAAAGCATTATGGAATGATCCATGGACAGATGTTTTGCAACGCACAGGTGTTCGTACACAAGGAGATCTGAGTTTCAGTGGTGGCGGGTCGAAAAGCACCTATTTTATGTCTGGAAGTTATCTCGATGATCAGGGTATTGCCATCGAGTCTGGTTTCAAGCGGTATAACGTAAGGGCTAATATCGATGGAAAGATGAAATCCTGGTTAAATGCAGGTCTTAATATCGCGGGTAGCAGTACACAACAGAAATATCCGCAATCCGAAGATAGTAATACCGCAAACATTATCAATTTTGCGCGTTTAGTACCATCTTTTTACCCTTACTACGAGCGTGCAGCAGACGGTTCTTATGTGTTGGATGAAAATGGTAATAAAATATATGATTTTGGACTTTACCGTCCGAGTGGTGCTACTCCAAAGAATAATCTGGCGGCTTCACTGCCTTTGGATAAAAATGATATCCGAAGAGAGAATGTTTCGACCAGAGCATATCTTGAAGCAGTTTTTTCGAAAGATCTGAAGTTTAGGTCTACTTATAGCCTAGACTATATCAATAGCAATACTCATAATTATACAAATCCGACGGTTGGTTTTGGTGTCGATACAAAAGGATCTGTGTCCAAATCTAATGTACGGACTGTAGGACAAACCTGGAACAATATTTTGACGTTTGATAAGCAGTTTGATCTGCATCACTTAAATGTGTTAGCAGGTCAGGAATATTATGATTTCAACAGCTCCAATATCAGTGGTAGCCGTCAGGGATTTGTGCTTCCTGGCTTTTATGAACCGGTAGCAGCATCACAATTAAATAATTTTACAGGTTCTAGCGTGGATTATAGTTTATTAAGTTTCCTTGGGCGTGCCGAATATAACTATGATAACCGTTATTATTTCTCGACATCACTGCGTACTGATGGATCATCCAGATTTGCCCCGGAAACCCGTTGGGGAACATTCTGGTCCGTGGGCGGTTCATGGAAAATTGCTCAAGAAAACTTCTTGAAAGATGTTTCAGCTCTTAATCAGTTAACCTTGAGAGCAAGTTACGGAGGCCAGGGTAATGATAACTTGGGTACTTACTACGCTTACCAAGGCTTATATACCATTTCCAATAGTTTAGGTGAAGGCGGAACCGTTACAAACCGATTGCCAACACCAGATCTGAAATGGGAGACAAACTTGAACTTTAATGTAGGTTTGGATGTTGCTGCTTTTAAAAATAGAGTTTCATTAAGTGTTGAATATTTTAATCGCCAAAGTAAAGATCTGTTATTCACGATGCCAATGCCTTATTCGAGCGGTTATTCAGGCTATGATGCCAATATTGGATCACTTCGAAATAGAGGATTTGATATCGATATACACACGATCCCAGTACTGACTGAAAACTTCAGATGGAACTTAGATGTGAATCTATCTCATTACACCAATAAAATCACCTCCCTGCCAAATAATAACAAAGATATCATTACAGGTACACGTGCATTACGTGTTGGTGGTACGATCTATGATTTCTTTATGCCTGAATGGGCTGGTGTAAATCCTGAAAATGGCTTACCACAATGGTATGTAGCCGATCAGGACGGAAATAGAACTGATCAAAAAACATCCGAATATACTAAAGCTGGATTTTTTGATGTTGGAAGTTCATTGCCCGATTTAATTGGTGGTGTACACAATAGCTTTAGCTATAAGAATTTTGATTTATCAGCTTTGGTCAGCTTCAGCTTAGGGGGACAAGTATTGGATAATGATTATATCCAATTAATGCATACTGGAAATAATGTGGGAAGAGCATGGAGTGTCGAAATGCTGAATCATTGGACACCTGAAAACACAGCAACCAACGTACCCAAATTAACGACAGATAATTTAAGCTGGACTTCAACTTCCACACGCTTTTTATATGATGCAACCTATGCGCGTTTGAAGAATGTAAGTTTAGGTTACAGTTTACCCGAAGATCTAATTAAACGAATTGGAATTGGTAAAGTACGTGTATTTGCAACTGCAGAAAACCTGCTGACTTTTTATGGGCATCAGGGAATGGATCCGGAGCAGACATTGAATGGCGCTACTTATTTTCGTTACCCGGCTATGCGTACCATTTCAGGAGGTTTACAGCTTGTTTTTTAATGCTTAAGCAATCATATAAAAATAAAATAGTATGAATATGAAATTAAAATCTACCTATATACTTTTAGCAGTTTCCTTATTGGGAACATCTTGTAAAGATGTTCTGGATACCAATCCGACAACTGCCGTCGCTGAGTCCGAGATTTATAAGACGACCGCGAATGTTGAAACGGTTATTAACGGAACTTGGAAATACCTCAACGATACGTTTTTCACTTATGCCAATCCGGGCTACTCCGCTATTTTGCGTACCAGTGATGCCATGGGAAGTGATGTTGCTTTGACGACAAAATACGGATATCGCGATGCTTATACTTTTTCTGAGCTTAATAATAACCGCTCTTACCGGATAAACTCCTTCTGGACTTTGCTTTATAAAGTCATTGATAACGCCAATAATGTAGTGGCTAAAGTCGATGGGGCTGAAGGCAGGATAGAAGATAAGAATCGGTTAAAGGGACAGGCAAAAGCACTTCGTGCATTTGCTTATCTAAATCTAGCCTCTTTTTATCAGTTCAGCTACCAGAAAGATAAAAATGCGCTGACTGCACCGATTTATACCGAACCAAGTACGACAGCGACTAAAGGAAATCCGCGGGCAAGTCTCCAACAGATTTACGATCAAATTTTAAGTGATTTAAAAGATAGTCAAACACTTCTTGAGGGATATACGCGTACCGAGAAATATAAGATCAATCAGAATGTTGTTCAGGGTCTCTTGGCTAGGACTTATCTGCAGGTTGGTGAATGGAAGCTAGCAGCAGAGGCTGCAGAAAAAGCAAGAAATACTTACAATCTAATGGGTGCAGCTGATTATCAGGCAGGGTTCAATGATCTCGGAAATTCAGAATGGATATGGGGGCATAAGCAAACGACTGAACAAAGCAATGCTAGTTATACATTCCATTATTTAGACGTATCCTCGGATGCATCTTATTATTTCAGCTTCATGGCAGATCCTTACTTTAAGAATTTATTTGACGAAAGTGATACTCGCTACAGTTTATTCGAGTGGGATCCATTGGCTGGACGTGAAGGGTTTTTAAGATATAAAAAATTCAAATTTAAGCCCAATGTGATCGGAGATATCGTATATATGCGTTCTTCCGAGATGGTATTGATTGAAGCTGAAGGTTATGCGCGCGCAGGGCTGCAGGACAAAGCCATTGCTGCATTAAACACATTGCGTACAGCCCGTCAAGCAAAACTTTATGATGTGAGCCAAGGGAAAAACTTAATTGAAGAGATCTTGATAGAACGACGTAAAGAACTTTGGGGAGAAGGCTTCGCTTTATCGGATATTATTAGAACGCAAGGAAAAGTGCAACGTAAATTGTTCATCGATGAAACCGGTAAACCAATCCAAGTGCCAATTAAAACCGCAAATGGAGGGACTAAACTTGTGAACGGACAAGGACATCGCGTGGTGAAATTTCCGGATGGATCTAATTTCGTCGCTAATAGTCCATATTATCTATTCACTATTCCAAACGAAGAAATTGTTAGAAATCCTAATTTATAATATGAATTGCTTTTTAATAAAAACAGGCCTCTTACAGTAGTAAGGGCCTGTTTTTTTATTACTTATTTCACGCTCATTTTTAATCTTTCTGATTACATACTATTATATGCTTTCAGTCAACTATAATTATTTTAGAGGTACTCGTTTGGCTAATGTTTTTAATGCTCCTTTATAAGAATCGACTCCGCCAAGAAAAGGTTTTCTTGTGTCCGAAAACAGTTGCCTTCCAGTCGCATCATAAATAGTCATTAAAACTTTTGTGTCATAATTTGTACTGGTGTAGCTGTTATTTGATTGGACAACAGTACCCTTCGTTTTATTATCTTTTTTCTTATCATCGTAAGACGCTACTCCAGAACCATAGCTGAATGTTCCTTTATTTTCAATATCATAAACCCCTAATATAACATAATCTACGCCTAATAGTTTAGCTAATTCCTCCGGTGTATGATTGGCAATATCAGCCAGGTTAATATTATTTTTAGCTAAAGTAGCATTTGTCGTCCTTGCATCTTGGACCTGAATAGAAAGTGATCGTGATCTCAAAGCGTCGACACAGGCCTGCTGCACTTCTCGCCTCATCACATCGGTGGTAAGACCTTGGTCATTACTGGCAATTTCAAATGGAATAACAGCAAGTCTGTTCCCGCCCTGTATAGCGCTAGATTGTAATGCTGTTGTATTGACTGTACTGCTGGCATTACCAGCTGACCTAAAGGATTCTTCTCTTCCATTGGCAAATACAATTTTATCAATTAAAGATTTTTTAAGTTCATATTGTAGCTCCTCACCGGTATAAGAAAACTTGATGATTTCATCCCCAATCGTGATGACTTTTCCTTTTTTCTGTCCACCGTCCATTAGATAGATGACATCTTCTTTTTGCTGCGCAAAAGCTGTGGACGTGCATATCAGTAAAGTGAAGAGATAAATTGTAAATTTTAAAATGCGTTTCATAGTTAAGTTAGATTAATTTTGCCTGCTTATAATTTGCTATCGTAAATATTGCCTTTTAAGCGAGCTTAAAAGATTAACAAATAGCCATTAGAAATGGTTTTTAATCTATCAAATTATCTGATTCAAAACAGAAATGCAATGGCTGGAAAAACAGCTTCAAAGAGTTAAAAGAAAATTGAAAGAGGTCATTACATTTTGACATGAATGGGTTGATCTACTAAGCCTTTTCGCTCTTTTAGATTTAAAATTATAAATATTGATTTGGCGTTTTTCGCAGATATTTTTTAAAGAATTCTATAAATGCACTCGGGCTAGAAAAATCTAATTCATGAGCCGTCTCGTTCACATTTCTACCATTGGTTAATAATTCTATTGATTGATGCAGCCTCCATTGTTGCCTCCAGTCCTGATAAGACATGCCTGTTTCTTTCATAAAAATGCGTCCAATTGTTTTTTCAGTTATCCCGATTTCTAACGAAAATTTCTTCATTAGCGGAGGTTTTGACTTCCCTATATTCCATTGGTCTATATAGGGTTGAAATCTTGGATCCGATGGCTCTACTAAAGTTAAGTTTTCACGGGATGCGTTCTGAAATTCTTCAAAAAAAACAGCTGTTATATTTTTCTGATTGTTCCAGAGCATATCCCAAGGCCAATACGATATGCGTTCAATAACCTCTCGTAATAAAGGGCTGATATTCATAATTATTAGTTCATCGGGTAAATTTTTAAACTTATTGGGATCAAAATATATAGAACGATAAGCGACTGTATTTCTAATCGTAACGCTATGTAATATATTTGGTGGAATCCATGCCGCCATTGTGGGCGGTAATAAACTCTGTGTACTATCTGTACGTATTGACATGCATCCGCTTGGAGCATATAATAGTTGTGCTTTTTGATGTTTGTGGCTTCCTGAATCATGAGCATTCAATTCTGACGCAATACCAATTACAGCAGCATCTATTTTGTCGGGATCAAAGTAATCATCTTTAGCTATGTATGTCATTGTCTTAATATTGATATTTTTTGTCTTAATACCAATAACAAGATACAATAAATCATGTGTTATTTTGCAAAATAATTAAAGTGAAAAATGAAAAACAAACCAAATTTGATGCTATTAATCATCTTGATTATGTTTCCGCAATTTGTCGAAACAATTTATAGCCCTGTATTACCCAATATTGCGCAAGCATTTCAGGTAAGCAATCAGCAGGCTTCATTAACCCTATCATTTTATTTTATTGCTTTTGCACTAGGTGTCATTTTTTGGGGCATTTTATCCGATATAATAGGGAGAAGAAGCGCTATGATCTTGGGACTGTTTACTTATGCAATAGGAGCTTTTATGGCACTATTAACAAAAGATTTTAATATAATATTGATTGCTAGGGTAGTGGCAGCTTTTGGAGCTTCCGTAGGCTCTATTATAACACAGACGATCCTCCGAGATGTATATCGAAAAGAAGAACTTGGTTACGTTTTTTCTATTATTGGCATTGCGCTCTCATTAAGTCCTATTATCGGTTTTATGACAGGAGGTTTTATAACTAAAGGTTTTGGTTATCATGGGGTATTTATGGTTGTTTTGCTGGTTGCAGTATTGCTATCGATTAGCATTATACTGCTTCTGCCTGAAACAAAACCACAACTTAAGCAAGATCGTCCAAAAGTAGGAGTCGTTTTACTGGAACTGTTACATGATAGGATAATTTGGTTAAGTGCTTTACTAGTGGCCTTATTCAATATCATGTTATTTAGTTACTATTCTCTAGCCCCATTTATATTTGAGCACTCCGGCTATAGTCCTACACACTTTGGATATAGCGGTATTGTACTTGCCATTGGTTCGTTAGCAGGGGGGATGTTAAATAAAAGGCTTGTTTGTTTAAATTTTTCTGCACAACGATTGATTTATTTGTCATCTTTTATTTCTGTTATCGGTGCATTTGGTGTATTCATGCTGCAGGACAGTTTATGGTTTCTATTACCCATTATGTTTGTCCTGATTGCGTTCAGTATTGCAATACCCAATATATTAAGTCAGGCACTAATCAAATATAGAGACGTTGCTGGAACTGCAGGAGCTATATTTGGACTGCTTTATTATACGCTTATCGGTTTAGGTCTTATAGCTTCAGGATGGATTCAAGATTTAGGTGTGGTACTCATTTCATCCTCTTTGTTGACTATCTTATTGGCGTACACCTATAGAAAGTATCTACCCTAAGGAAGTTACATTACTCGGCAAATAGCTACTTTTACGCCATAACAGATCAATATATCATCATGAAGAGAATAGCTTTTTTTACAGATACGCATTTAGGCCAGGAAGTTTATTTAACAAATGATTATTTAGGTTCTGAAAAAATGAATTACCGGGAAGAGCCTGATGTGCATAAAGAAAATTTAACAGCTGCTTTAAAAGATATTGTTAAAAGAGGAATAACTGAGGTTGCATTTGGAAGGGATACAGGATCAAAAAAGAAGCAAATTCGGACTTTTTTAACACCCTTCGTTTGTATGGTATCAAACCCAGAATTATTCTTGGTAATCATGATTCTTTTTCAGAAGTTCCAAAATATTTTATTTCTGATTTTGCATCAGATGCACAGGTGATGTTAAACGTACAGGAAGATAACTTTTTTAAATATATTTATTTGGATACATCTTCTAACGCTATTACTGCTGGACAGTTGATATGGCTCAAAGAATAGTTGCAAACAGTAAAAAAAATTATTATTTTTTCGCATCATCCTATTTTAGAAATCAGTACTCCAATTGATTATCTTGGTGCAGCTCTGAATAGACGGGACGAAATAAAATATGCTTTATTCCAGATTGACAATGAAGTAACTATCTTTTGCGGACATTACCATATGGAAGATATCACGTCTGAAAAAATATACTTCAATATTCAACCCTTGCCTGTTCCTATCAGATAGAAAAATATGTTAATACTGTCATTATAAACGATCAGATTTATAGATACAGCATCATAACAATCGAAAAATGATCGTATTAACAGAAACCTGATTAGGTTTAATAAGTAATATAATTACTGAGTACATCAAATAGGCTAATCGCTAAAGACAATTTTTCTTAAAAAAAAAACATAAACAGATTGATCACAAGTCAAAAATCATTTCATTCACATCGCCCGATAATGTTCATTTACTTATACGGCTACCATGAACATTGGCTTATTACCTTTAATGTGGTAATAAGCTATTCACTTCCGATATGATTTCGTTGAGATCAAAAGGTTTTGCTAGAAAGCTGTCAGCTCCCGCTTCCATGGCGATCTTATTTCCATCTCCACTCGCAGATATCACAATAACAGGTAACTTTTTTATCTCCGGATTATCCCGGATTATTTTTAAAATCTCATCGCCCGGCAAGATGGGCATCCAAAGGTCCAGCAGTAGCAGATCGGGCGATTGCGTTAAAATTTCATTAATAATATGAATACTATTGATCTGTGGTAAAACCTCAAACCCCTCAATCTCCAGAAGCATCTGGAGCACATCAAGTATTCCTTGATCATCGTCACAAACCATTATCCTTTTCTTATCCATAGCATTAACTTTTTATGATTGGCAACGTAAAATTAAAGGTCGATCCTTCACCCACTTCACTTTCTACCCATAAGGTTCCTTTGTGATTCACAATAATTTCATGAGAAACATACAGGCCGATTCCTAATCCAGGGTATTTTTTTTGAATATCGCTTGCTCTAAAAAATCTTTCAAAAATCTTGATTTTATCTTGGTGACCGATACCCATTCCATAATCTTTAACAGAAATTTTCACAAAATTTCCTACTGTATTGATATATACTTCAATGTTTTTAGATTCTGGAGCATATTTTATTGCATTTGAAATCAAGTTGTTAAAGACCTGTAAAACCTGCATCTCATCACCATTTACAAGAGCATTCGTACATCCTGTAAACGAAATCTGATATCCCGGTGTGGCAACAGATAGATTTTCAATTGCATCTTTAATCGTTTTATCAATTTCAAAAGGTTCTACATGTAGCTCGATATTTCCGGAATGTATCTTTGAAGTATCCAGTAATTTAGAAATAAGTTTGTTTAATTTTTCTATATATAGCGCTACTTTATCGAGCGAAGTAGTAAAAAGATCCGGATTTTTAGCAGGATCCATACGCTGAAGCAACTGTATAAGACTTTTGATTGTTGTTAACGGAGTTTTCAATTCATGACTTGCTATAGAAAGGAAATCATCTTTTCTACGATCCAATTCCTTTTTATCCGTAATATCTTCTATAGCAATGAGTATCCTGTCTTTATATTGTCCTTCAAACTCTATTCTATAAGCATTTAGAAGCATCACTTTTTTTCCAATATGCTGAAAATGATGTTCCACTTCATAATCTGTGACCGGATTATTTGTAGGCAATATTTTCGTTAAAAGATCTTTTAACGTTTCAATGTCCCATTGATGGTTTCCGAGTTCAAAAAGTACTTTACCCACCGTTTCTTCCTGAGTAACTTTAAACGAACTCAGAAAGTGATTATTTGCACTCAAAACGACGTAGTTAGAATCGAGAACTAATAAACTTTCTCTTACTGTTTGAATGATACTGGATAAGAAAGCCTCCTTTCCCATCAATTCTTTAGTACGTTGCTGAATTTTTTCTTCTACAGAAGATTTCTCTTCCCGCAATTCGTACTCTACCTTTTTCCGATTTGTTACATCATTTTGCACTCCAATAAAGTGCGTAATCAGTCCGTCATCATTTTTAACCGGAGATATGAATAATTCATTCCAGAACAATTGACCATTCTTTCGGTAGTTTCTAATTTCGACCTTACACTCTATGCCATCTCTTATACTTTCTTTAAGAAGTTGTCTTTCAGCTTGCGATCTGTCCTGGGCTTGAAGGAAACGACAGTTATGACCTATTATTTCATCTTTACTGTAACCGGATATTTTTTCAAACGCACTGTTACAATAGATTATAGGATTATCGGGTTGTAAATTATCTGTGATAATAATACCCGAGTTTGCCGAATTTAAGGCTTGAAGATATATATGGAGATTCTCATTTATCATAAAATTTATTTTCGTTACATGCTGTCTTTATCAAGATTTATCGACTGCATTTCAAAATATATTAATTATAGAATCAATTTTACAAATACTATGCCTTTACAAGGACCTCATCTTTTATAATTTTCTACAAGCGGATCGTTTACTGTCCATAAAACCTTCCCGATAATCATCTTATTTAAAGATATCTTGCCATCATTTAGTGGACTTTATTGAGGTTTTAACGGTTAAAAATAAGTGAATTAAGTTTTTTGTATCCATCCAATGGAAAGATAATTTATAACAAATTAGCATTGTCGATCAAAAGGTATTTTTTCGATGAATATAAGGTAGTGTGGTAATTATAAACCGTAGAAATTCGTGAAGTTTAGGTATTTTTTGATTGTTCTTTACATGCCATAAGGAAATTCGAATTTATTACATTTCGTTGCTAAAGATCATTTAAAAATGATGCTTTAATTGCGTTGTAAATTTAATTCCCTGCTATATGTAATTTATAAATCGATCTTCTTGTTTAACTTTTACGTTCAGCGATCATCTCCAGGCCTTTGTTATAAATTGATTAAAATCAAAAGGGCCTAATTCTCATTAGACCCTTTATCTTGGCGTTCAACTGCACAGTAATTTTTATGTTTCTTATCGTTTCCTCTTTTTTGTTTCGTCATCCAAATGGTTTTGGGACACTTGGATTTTATTACTGCACTACGTCATTTATCGTTTTATACTTAATAAAAAGTAATGTTGATTGCTGCTTTATATGAGATGAACACTTGGGCTCAGAAAAAGTTCATATAAATAAATATTTTTTTGATTTTTCGGAACTTTTTGAATAATTACCGCTATAACATAATTGTTTCCTGGCAAGTAAGTTTTATCGAAGGTGTTTCGGCTTTAAGTTTTGTTCTGCACATTCGACAATTTCAGCGATTCTATTTTGTCGTACCTGCGGTTGTCTGGCAAGAACAATCCATTGTAAAATAGCTTTCTTTACCGATTTGCTTAAACTTACATAGAACGCTTTAGCAAGAGGTTTGGTTGCAAATTCCGCTTCAAGATCTTCTGGGATAATCAATTCTTCCACCTCATCCAGTAGTGTCCAGAAACCATTTTCCTTTGCAATTTCTATGCTTTTGTAACCAGCTTCATGCAGGAGGCCGTTTTCAATGAGATGTATTATTTTTTGTTTATTGATTTTTGACCAAGTACTTTTAGGTTTCCGTCTGCTAAAATATTGATGGGAAGTTTCATTATCGACAGAAATCTTTTTACTGTCAATCCAGCCGAAGCAAAGTGCAACATCGACTGCCTCACTCCAGGTAATCGATTTTTTTTCAGAACTTTTTTTATGAAAAACAATCCATACAGCCTGTTTTGTCTGATGGTTTTCCATTAACCATTCGCGCCAGGCTCTACTATCAATAGGATAAAATATTTCTATTTCTTGCTTCATCATTTAAAGCGATAGTTTCAGGTTCTATTGTTCCAGTATCGAACGTCTTAATATACCGTAAATGTAATGATAAACGGAATGGTATTGCTAAACTTCATGTGAAAAACAGGAAGCATTATGATTAGTTATATTCTTTTACATTAAAACTATTGTTGATTAATATTACATTAATCAACAATAGTTGTTTTAAAGAAGTTTTTATTCCTCTAGCTAAAACAGTATTTTGTATTGATTACAGCGTTGCCATATCAATTACAAAACGGTAACGAACATCGCCTTTTTCCATCCGTTTATACGCTTCATGAATATCTTTAATATCGATCAGTTCAATATCCGATACAATATTATGTTCAGCACAGAAATCTAACATTTCCTGCGTTTCTTTAATACCGCCTATACCCGATCCGGCTAGACTTTTACGGCCATCTAATAGTGCAAATGGCGGTATTTGAGAAGGGACTGCAGGAATTCCGACACAAATATGAGTTCCGTTTGTACGTAATAGAGATAAATACGATGCGATATCATGTTCTGCACTAACGGTATCTAATATAAAATCAAATGTTCCTTTAGCCGCTTCAAACTGTTCAGGGTCTGTTGTTACAACAAAATGGTGGGCACCTAATTTTCTGGCATCCGCTTCTTTTTTAGGTGAAGTACTTAGAACCGTAACATCAGCACCAAATGCAACCGCAAATTTCACTCCCATGTGGCCTAAGCCGCCTAATCCTAAGATTGCGACTTTGTGACCTTTTCCCACTTTCCAGTGGCGTAGGGGAGAATAAGTAGTTATACCTGCACATAACAAGGGGGCTATTGCCGCTAAATCTAACTTATCAGACACATGTAGTACAAAATCTTCATTAACGACGATTGTTTTAGAATAGCCACCATATGTAGGCATACCATCCGTGTACGGATTCACACCATTGTAAGTTTGTACGTTACCATTTTTACAATATTGCTCCAATCCATCCTTGCAATTTTCACAATCTCTACAAGAGTCCACCATACATCCTGTTCCGGCTAAATCACCGATTTTGAATTTCGTGACTTCAGATCCGATTTGAACAACCCTTCCTACGATTTCATGTCCCGGTACCATGGGAAATAAACCTTCAAACCAATCATTATTAATCTGATGTAAATCCGAGTGACAAACCCCACAAAATAAAATATCAAACTGTACGTCCTTAGGCCCCAGTTCACGACGTTCAAAGTTCCATTCGGCAAGCTCAACACCAGCCTGCTGAGCCGCATATCCTTTTGTTGTAATCATAGATTCTGTTTTAAATAAATTAATTTTTTATTTGATAGCTTTTTCTAAATCCTTGCGGAGTTAGGCCTATATTTTTCTTGAAAAATTGATTAAAATTGGACTGATCTGCAAAACCTATACTAAATCCGATTTCTTGTAAACTCCAGTCCGATTGTATCAATAAAGCTTTACTTTCTTCCAGTAAACGATTTTTAATGTGTGTGCTTACATTTTGCCCCGTATACTTCTTCAATATCGCATTTAAATAATTTGGATGTATAGCGAGCGAGTTGGCAAATTCTTTAGCTGTTTTAATGCGTACAGGATTATGCCTATTGATATTCGAAGCTTCTGCTTCCAGTAATTGAAAAAAATCGTGAATTTGTCTATATTCATCACTAACAATATCTGGTTTTGGAAAATTAGCAACCTGTAAACTTTCGATCATCACCATTTGCATATACGTTTGTAAGCGGTCCTCTGTCATATCATCCTGATCTTCATATTGCCTTAGCATGATTTCAAACCAATGGTTTAAAGGAGCTAGATCATTTTCTCCCAATCGAATGACATTTTTCTCTATTTTACTAAACAGCTCATATTTTTCCATAGCAACTTTTAAGATCGGCTGCTCATCCAGATAACGCTTTTTAAACAGAACGTAATATCCGTCAGAATCATCAGAAAGATTTTTCCAGGAGATTATTCCGTTCGGATGCAGAAATATAATTGTCGGATTATCTATATAATAAGTGTGGGTACCAATAGTAAGAATACCTGTACCTTTAGAAATATATAATATTTTATAAAAATCCCTACGATGTGGAGACAAATAATTTTTACAAGGATCTTCTTTTCGGCTCACCACACGAATATTCCAATTCTCAAAGTAGGCATGACTTACTGGTAAGAAATCCTCTGAATTTCGTAACAAATCTATTTTTTCGACATCCGAAGCTTTCAACATAATGAGATCTTAAATACTTTATTGGATACAAATGTACAGGTTGTCTTTTTCAAACTATTATGATTTACTTTCTGTTTTTTATGAAAATCAAAGGTCACACCAAATAAGAATATGAACCAACCTAGGTGGAAATCAATATTGATGCGCCATAGCTAATTTAAATAATATTTAAGATAGTTGCTCTATTTCATTATCGAGAAAGTAGATGCATAACTCCATTTTTTTCAACATGCTGGGGTTAATTAAAGAAGGAGGGTCTGATGTCTCAGAAAGGAGTATAAAAAATCCTCCTGAGGTTTTAAGCTCAGGAGGATATCAAGTGCGGAAGAAGGGACTCGAACCCCCACGCCTTGCGGCGCCAGATCCTAAGTCTGGTGCGGCTACCAATTACGCCACTTCCGCATTAGGATTTCTTTGATGTCGCAAATATAAAAACGAAACCTATACTTTGCAAGTATTCTGCTTTTATTCGTTATGGCAGATACAGATGATGCTGTTTATGAGCGGGATATTTTTTTAGCAAATTCATTTTTTTTGTTTACAATTCTATTTTAGCTTCATGATAATAAACATCAAGCTTTGAAAATATGATTGTATGTGGAAGACTTTGCTCCCAAAAGCACCCAAATTAATCGAAAACTAGATTCATTTAATGTTCTGTATCCATATAGTTTTTTTATAAGGTTGTTTTATATGTAAAACAGCTAATATTAGCGCGTCAAGAATCCTGGTGAATGGATTGAAATATTCTGTATTTTAATTAACTCATTTGTAGCGTTTTGCAAGGGGGTGATAGCAATGTGAAATGCTTTTTTTCTTTGATTATTTATTTAATGTTAATCTTTACCTCAGCGATCATTAAGATATGTTTGTGCTTTGCTGGTGGTGACAATAGCACCATTGATTGGTAGTGCATATTACTTTTTTAATTATCAAATGAAATTTCAATTGTATGTTCATAATGGTACAGTTGAATTCACTCAACAGGGATTAACGTGATCCTTGTTGAGTTCATTTTCTTTCCATATTATTTAACATCGATATGTGTGGTAAGAAAATATCCTCCTAGCATGGAGTTAATAATAGACGTCGATAAAATATTATTACTGGATCTTTTGCATTGTCCATAATTAAATCCTTTGTAAAGTTAAGAATAAATGATGTTTTCAATTAGCATTATTCCAAGGTTTAAAATCAGATGAGACAGGTTTTGTCAGATCAAATTCGACTGAAAAGACCCTTTCCGAACCTATCCGCCTCAAGTTGTACGAAAACTTAGTCTCATCAATTGTTACCCACCAGACATTATAAGCAGCGTAATCGATAAGTTCTTCAGTTGATGCATCAGCTGGAAACATCTGCATATGAGCTGTTCCTTCGTTGGTAGCGGTCCCGCCATAAAAAGTAATTTTATCAGGATTTCCATCCGGCTTTCTATGATCATGTTTTAGTTCTACAAGATTATTGTTCAAAGAGAAGATCCAGGTGCGTGATTTGTCATCGCCAACGAAGAAGGGAACTTTTATCGCACTTTCATTATAGCTCATTACCTGCATCAACAAGCGTTTGCCTGTAAATCCATCGCCTTCCTTTCCACCAGCGGTAATAATTCCTTCATAATAATTACCTAAATGTGGTTTAAAAGCCTGCATAAAAGCTTTTGAATTTGATTCTTGAGCATTCGCCAAACTGATTACGAAGTATGCTATTATGAGTAACATGTATTTTTTCATATGTTATTAATTTTGAGATTGCGTGCTTATTTTATAGTCTTAATATTGTTACCTGTACAACATATATCGAGTATCATTCATAACAGTACCTCTCTATTCAAAAATTATAAAAGTACTAAAAATAACCTGATCTATAGTCACATATTCAGCACGAAGAGCTGTCTCGTAACAGCTACATCATTATATCAATGAAGGAAATAAAAATATATTTTAGAATACATTGATTAATAGATTTTTCACCTATCCTTAATACTCAATTTATATTAAAGGAGGATATTTGCAGCAGACGAAAAACCTCTGATCTAACGAATATGCCTGTGAAAACAATAGACGAAATTCTATTAAATCGACTCTTAAATGCAGAATACAGTGCTTTTGATGAGATTTATGACCATTATTGGAGCATGCTTCTTCGTATTGCCATTAAGAAAACAGGGCATGTAGATATAGCCATGGATCTTGTACAAGATCTTTTTGTAGACCTTTGGCAGAGAAGGCACACCGTTATGATACATACTGGATTACGTGCATACCTTGTTTCAGCATTATATCATAAACTTTTTCAGCATTTTAGAAAGCAAGGTATTCATGAAAAACATATCGACCAATACACATTATTGGTTCACGATGGTCTGCAGGAAATTTTTGCCGTTGATGGCTACGAAGAAAATTACACCCATGTTTTAGTTGCTATTGAGCAGTCTATTGAAGAAATGCCAGATCGCATGCGTGTAGTCTTTAACTTGAAATATCAGCGCAGTCTCAGTAATCTTGAAATCGCCGAACAATTAGGGATATCACTTCAGACCGTTAAAAATCAATTAAGCAAAGCATTGAAACTTGTTCGAACGCATCTGCAGCAGCAACAATTAAATCCTATGCTTTATTTGTCGGTTGCCTTATTCTTGTTGTTCTAGACTGTTGCAATTCTCTCTTCCATAGCTGCTTATTTATTTAAAATAAACTTAACATAATCTTAATGCATTTTGCATGGTACGATCATCCGATTAGAGCAACTATAGGGTGTATGCAAGATAGAAAAAGAGAATTGGAAGAGTTGATCAATAAATATTCGCAGGGAAGGCTTACTGATCTGGAGCGTGGACACTTAATGAAGTGGATGCGCGAACTGGATCTTTCGAACGAAGAGCAGATTGATATGAATCAGTCCTATTATAAAATGAAAGAACAGATTGATTCTCGTTTACTCCTGCCGGAGGTCGACGACAAAAAGTTTGGTCGTTTATGGCAACGTTTGGGACAGGTGGCAGCAGTCTTGCTTTGTTGTCTCTCTTTGGGCTGGTATCTAGTAGCTGGATCTGGTATTGAAGAACAAGCAATAGTGAGCAATAGCGGTGAGGAGCCAAGATCGGCAAAGCCTTTCAAAACGACATGCACGGTATCAAGCGACAGTCTGATTGTCCTCGAAGACGGTACGCGTGTTCATCTTTTGGCCAATTCGACAATGACCTGGGAGCAGCCCTTCCCATCAAACCGTCGTGCTATTCAGTTGCAGGGAAAAGCATTTTTTGAAGTTTCCCACGATAAGAATCGTCCCTTTACTGTTTTGGCAGGTAATATAGTAACGACAGCATTAGGAACATCCTTTTGGATTGTACAAGATCATAAAGCAGGAAAGCCTAAAGTGCGTTTAGTTACAGGAAGGGTTTCAATTAAAGAACGAGCAGAAAACGGAGAAGAGCGCTTACTCGCATTTTTGGTGCCTGGACAGACATGGAAAGAAACAGTATTAGCGAAGCCACAGTACCGTCCAGTTATAGAAGAACAAAAAACAGAGCTGCCGGTAGTTGGCAATACCCTGATTTTTCATCACAAACCTCTAGCCGAGGTGTTTCCTGCATTAGCCACATTATACAGCACCACTATTCGTTTTTCGTCGGACGAAGTTTTAGGGCTGTCATTTTATGGAACATATACACAAGAGGATGATATCACCCAGATCTTACATACAATCTGCATAGCAAATGATTTAGAATTCAGTTTTGATGGAATAACTAATACCTATACGATTAAAAAAAATAACCTATAAATAGCAATAAAAATCTACCCTTCAGTACCCTCAAAAAAAAGGGTGCCTGGGGATAATATGCACAATTATTAATGAAAAATATGCAAATATCTTTAACTATGAAAACGCCTGGTAAAAGGGCTTTATTACTGCTATTAGCTATTGCTTTTGGCCAAAAGGGCTTTGCTCAGCAGCGAGGGGAACTTGTTGTTATCGTACAGGATGCGAAGGCCAAGGGGCTTGCCAATGCCACTGTAACAGTAAAGAACAAAGTGAATAACTTGAAACGATCTGGTCAAGCTGATCAGCAAGGAAAAGCTGTATTCAACAACTTACCTGTAGACAGTAATTATTGTATTTTAGTTACCTACACGGGACTGCTTCCCAAAGAAGAGTGCCAATATATTGTCACTTCGGACAAACGGTCAAGTGTGGTTTTTCAACTAACGGATACGGCCTCCAATAACATGGATGAAGTTGTTGTCATCGGTTATGGTACTCAGAAAAAAATCAATCTTTCCGGTGCTGTCGATCATATTAGTGGTGAAATATTGGAGAGCCGTCCGATTTCAAATGCTGCACAGGGACTTCAGGGTATAGCACCAAATCTGAATATACAGTTTAATTCTGGAGCACCGGGTGCAGTCCCCAATATCAACATTCGTGGTATTACGTCCATTAATGGTGGAGATCCACTTATTTTAGTCGATAACGTACCTGTTTCACCGGCCGAACTGATTCGTATCGCACCGCAGGATATTGAATCATTTACGGTTATTAAAGACGCCTCGGCCGCCGCGATCTATGGAGCGCGTGCGTCCTTCGGTGTCTTGATCATTACCACTAAAACAGGTAAAGGTGAGGTCAAAGTAAGTTATTCAAATAATTTTACCTGGAATACGCCGACTGTTATGCCAGATAAAATAACAGATCCATATGTGTTTTCAAGATTATTGGAGACCTCTACAGACAACACCCCATGGGATAATGTGAATTACTCCGATCAATTTTATCAATATGCAAGAGAGCGTTCCGACAATCCTTCGATTCCTGGGGTAAGGATCAATCCATCAGATGCCAAAGCTTGGGAATATATGGGAAATCGAGACTGGACACGTTATTTCTTGTCCGACTGGAATTCAACCCATTCACACGACCTGTCTATCTCAGGATCCAATGAAAAAGTACAGTATTACATCAGCGGGAGTTACAATCGCCAAAATTCACCCGTTAAACTTACAGAAGACTATTTTGATCGATATAATCTCAGGTCAAAAGTTAACTATCGACTCTCCGATTTTATCTCATTCGGTAACAATACCGTGATTGGCAGTACACGTAGACTTCAGCCTTCTCAAATGAACTTGGCCGATATTTATAATATATTCCCAACAAGTTACGATAAAAACCCTGACGGTACATGGGCCAGTTCTCCCGCCGGCAATATTGCAGCAATGATGGTCGATGGTGGTAAAAGTGATCAGAAACGTTTGGATGTGCAGTCGACTTTTAATACAGAACTTCGTTTTTTTAGCAATAAGTTTAAACTTAATGCAGACTATACTTTTCAGCGTAATTCACTGAATCGCAATTGGTATACCACACAATATCAGATCGGTTATGGACCTGACGATGTGCGAAAAGAAGGAACTACGGGTGCTTTCCGCGAGGCTGGCTTCTCCTATTATAACGTCTATAATATATACGGTACCTATATGCAGTCTTTTAACAAGCATCACGTAAATGCTGTGTTAGGTTTTAACCAGGAAGACTACAGGTACGAGCTTATAAATGCGGAACGCTCAGGATTAATTTCCGAATCATTCCCGACCGTCCAATTTGCCACAGGAACCATGAGAATGGGGGAAGCCATTGATACCTATGCATTGCGCGGCGCATTCTATCGCTTAAATTATTCCTATGACGATAAGTACATCGTTGAATTTAATGGACGATACGATGGTTCTTCTCGTTTCCCGAAAAATAAGCGTTTTGGTTTCTTCCCTTCAGGATCGGTTGCTTGGCGACTAGACCGAGAAAGTTTTATGTCATCCCTATCTGGTATCGATTTATTAAAGATTAGAGCATCATATGGTCAGCTTGGTAATCAGTCTGTATCCAACTATGGTTATCTTCCTTCTATGGAGAAAAAGGATTCAGATTATTTGCTTGGTAGCGAGCGCGGTATCTACATTCAGGTCCCTTCCTTGGTATCACCCAATTATACCTGGGAGAAAGTCAACACTGTCAATGTCGGCTTAGATGTCGCTGTCCTTAAAAATAAATTTTCAGCGAGTTTTGATTATTATTCAAGAAGCACATTGGGTATGCTGACGCTTGGTAAAGACCTTCCAAATATATTGGGAGCTGCAGAACCACGGGAAAATGCAGCTGATCTCAGAACTAATGGGTGGGAGTTGACGCTTAATTTTCAGGAACGCTTTGAAGTGGGTAATTCGCCATTGCACTTTAATGCTAAACTTCTGTTGTCAGATTCGCAGTCTAAGATCACCCGTTTTGACAATCCCAATAAAAGTATTTTACAATATTATAATGGCATGCAGTTAGGTGAAATCTGGGGATTGGAGAATAATGGTCTTTTCAAAGATCAGGCGGAGATTGCCAAGCTTGACCAGACTTCCATCATTCCCTGGGGTGCGTTATCCATTGTACCGGGGTGGCCGACCTATGTTGACCAGGATAATAACGGTAAGATAGAGAAGGGATATACCCTGGGCGACACAAAAGATCTTAAAATCATTGGCAATTCCACTCCACGTTATCAATTTGGTATCGACTTATCGGCAGATTGGAAAGGTCTTGACCTACGTGCATTTTTCCAGGGCATCGGCAAACGTGATTATTACCCTTTAGATTACCTATACTGGGGTACCTATCAGCAGCCTTATGGGAATTTTTATGGCCATTTGCTTGATTTCTATCGCCCTGATAGTGATTCCGAGATCGATCGAGCCAAACATTCACAAGCATACTTAAATTTAGGGCTTGCAGATCAAAACCTCGATGCTGCTTATCCTATACTGCAGTCCTGGTTAGCCGACCGCAATTTAGGTACACGTATCGATCAGGCGCAGGGATTGGCTATTCCACAAACAAACTATTTATTGAATGCTGCTTATTTGCGGCTCAAGAATTTAACGATCGGTTATACCTTACCTAAATCGTTTACTTCACGTGCCAAGATCCGTCAGCTTCGTGTATATGTGAGTGGTGAGAACATCATCGAATGGTCTGCTGTAAAACGCTATTTTGATCCTGAAACCCTTAATGAAAATACCTATACCAATCCTACTGCGGGGTCAGATCGTGTCGGCAATGGACTTACTTATCCTTTTCAACGCAGTTTTTCTGCTGGTGTCCAATTAACTTTTTAATCGTATATCATGATAAATAAATATATAAAATTAGCTTTTGTGTTTTCGGGGCTTTCACTTTTAGGCGGTTGTAACGATAAATATCTGGATCGCGTTCCGGAAACAGCGATCAATAATGAAAATTTTTTTAATACGGCGACCGACCTGGAATTGTATATTACAGGATTGTATAATTTTTCGGGATTAGGCATTTATCAGGCAGATGCTACCAGTGACAATGCAAGTACCACAGGTAATGTGGAGATCAAGACGCTTATGGCCGGCAATGCATCTGCGGCAACTATTTCAGGTGGTTGGAATTGGGATCAGCTTCGCAAGGTGAACTTCTTTTTGCAACATATGCAGAAAGCGCAGATCAGTGCAAGCGAGAAAGCACATTACGAAGGTCTAGGCAGATATTTTCGTGCTAGATTTTATGTCGAAAAAGTGCAACGGTTTTCGGATGTACCCTGGGTAGATAAAGCATTAGAAGTGGGTGATACGGACTATCTTTTTGCGAAGCGCGATCCTCGAGCTACTGTTGTTGCGAAAATTATGGAAGACTTTGAGTTTGCTGCAAAAAATGTTGAGCCCAGAATTAAATTGGGGACAGTTAATAAGTGGGTTGTACTCCAAGAGTACAGTCGTTTTGCACTTTACGAAGGTACTTATCGCAAGTATCATAACGAATTGGATCTCAAAGCTTCTGCAAATGATTTTTTGACAAAAGCACAGCAATTAAGCGAGCAAATCATCCGTGAAGGAGGTTTTAGTATCCATAATACAGGAAAACCTAACCAAGATTATGGTTCCTTATTTTTTAGTGAAAATCTAGAAAACAATAGAGAGGTTGTATTTGGACGTTTTTACGCCAACAATGTGCTCAACGCCGATTCATGGCCAGGTATGTTCGGTAACTATGAATATTATCCTTTGCGAGATCTGGTACAGTCCTATCTAATGAAAGATGGTTCCTTCTATTCTGCGCAAGCTGGATATGATAAGTATCCATTCGTGAAGGAATTTGAGAACCGAGATCCCCGTCTGTCCCAGACCTATGCCTATCCGGGATGGGAGTTGATCTACTCCCACACTTATGCGCAGGGGGCAGGGTTATATGTACAGCAATTGGCAAAAAATTTCTCAGGCTATCATCAAATTAAAGGATTTCAAAATACACTGAGCCTGGAAACCCGTAATAACCTGGATATTCCTTTGTACCGATATGCCGAAGTATTATTGAATTTTGCCGAAGCGAAGGCCGAATTGGGCTTACTGACACAAGCCGACCTAGACCGTAGTGTCAATCTATTGCGCACAAGAGCAGGTATGCCTACAATGACACTTGGTGAGCCGATAGATCCTGTCATGGCATCCCGCTATGCAAATATTGAAAGTAATCAACGCAATCTCGTTCTGGAGATCAGAAGAGAGCGTCGTGTCGAACTCGCATTTGAGGGATTCCGATTTACAGATCTTATGCGTTGGAATGTGGGCGAATTATTGAAAAATAAGCGTGAAGGTGTCTATTTTTCCGGATTAGGAAAACATGATATGACCGGTGATGGTATTCCCGATATAGTATTGTTAGCATCCTCCTCGTCAATTCCTGAAGTTAAAGAAAAAAATAGTCTTGGACGAGAATTACAGTACTATCGCGTTGGACGTTTTGGCCAGGACGTGGGCGTGTTTCTATCCGATGGCAATAGCGGTACCGTAGTAACAGTCGAAAATACAGGAACTTTTGAAACACCAAAATTTTACTATCGCCCTATACCACAGGGAGAGATACTTTTAAACGATAACCTTAAACAAATATTCGGATGGTAAAGCATAATCCAATCGCACGATTACTACTATGTTGTCTAATTGTAGCGCTATTTGGCGTAAAGACGGCGCAGGCACAAGATTTTAAATTTGCATTTTTGACCGACATGCATGTTCACAGTGATTCTACACTTGGTCAGGTCGCAAACCGGTTAAAGGCATTACCGCCTCAAATAGAATTTATAATGAGTGGCGGCGATAATGTCGATATTGATAATTTGAAGAAAACAGATCTGGCGCTTGGTGAGCAACGGTTACAACAATTAAAAAAGTTATTTGATCAGGCAAAAAAACCTTATCATATGGCTATCGGAAACCACGATAGATTGCCGCGTGATCTAAGAAACGGTAAAAATGATTTTGAACTTTTCGAAAGCACTTTTGGTCAGACGTATTATACCTTTGATCATAAAGGATGGAAATTCATTGTCCTCAATAGTGTGGAAGTGAAGGATAATCAATATGTCATCGGTGCGCAACAGTTTGCTTGGCTGCAGGATGTGATCAACAAGACGAAAAAAGAACAACCCTTGGTTATCGTTTCGCATGTTCCCTTTTTATCCGTCTACTATCCTGTTTTGGAAGGACGTTACACTGCTGCCGATACGTTTACAAATCAGAAGCAAGTATTTGATCTTTTTAAAGATCATAATCTGAAATTGGTCCTTCAGGGGCATATGCATTTGTATGAAGAAATCAAAGTGAAGGGGGTACAGTTTATCACAGCAGGAGCAGTGTCTGGAAATTGGTGGCAAGGTAGTTTTGAAGGAACAGTACCTGGTCACCTTGAAGTTGACATAAAGGGACAAAATTTTAGTTGGAAATACATCAAATAAGAGAAACTTTTCAGAGAAGTATTGTTTTGACTATCCCTTAGAAAACTTAATATTTTCTGGGGGATTTTTATTTTACCTTTCTGTCATAGGTGAGGACTAGATGCGTTTCTTTAATGGGTTATTTCTACCCATGGCTTCCATTCAAATATTAGTCATTGTTTTTAACCTTTTAAAGCCCAATTTATAGGATTTAATTCCGTTTTTGAAACTTTCGCATTATTGGTGTATTCATGTTTTTTATAAAGAGCATGTTGTTCTTTTTGATTTTTATGCTACTTAAATTTGAGTCTTAAAAGGTACAGCTGTTGATCTTGTAAATGCAGGGTGTCTTGGTGTTAAAGTTTTAGGTAGTCAGGTAGTTAAGCGTATATCTCGGTTTTCAGGTAAATGTTGCCCAAGGTGGTGGGTTTTATATTTTAGACTTATTTCCGCGTATAAAAATGCAGTATGCCTGTGCATTTTATTTGGATTTTTTATTAAGTTTGAGATAAGGAAACTGTTGATTACAGGATTATTTATACCACATTTTATTGGAGAATAAGCAAAATATCGGCCCTCTAAATATATTAAATATACTGTCCAAAAATAAATTATAATGGCAAATCAAGAAGATTATACTGCAAGCACTAGAATGTGGTTTAAGCAGATAACCAAGGAAAAGAAAGATGTTGCGTCCATTTATATATATGCCATTCTCAGTGGTCTTGTGCAATTGAGTATTCCACTGGGTATTCAGGCAATCGTTAGTTTTGTTTTGGGTGCCACTATGGTGACATCGCTCTATCTGCTCATCGGTTTTGTGGTGCTGGGTACATTCTTATACGGGGTTTTCCGAGTTAAGGTCATGCAGATTATTGAGAAGATTCAGCAAAAGATTTTCGTCGAATATTCCATCGCTTTTGCCAAGAAACTTCCAAAAATAGACCTCGCCGCCACTAAAAAATATTATCTTCCCGAACTTGTTAACCGTTTTTTTGATATTCTAAACTTACAGAAAAGTATTTCTAAAATTCTGCTCGAAATTCCAACAGCTTTGATACAGATATTTTTTGGTATCATCCTGCTGTCTTTTTATCATGTCTGGTTTTTAGTATTCGGAGCAGTTGTGATCATTATTGTGGGTTGTATTTTTTATTTTACAATGGATTCGGGTATCCAGTCCAGTGTTGAAGAAAGTAATAAAAAATATGAGGTGGCTTCATGGCTCGAAGACATTGCCAGCGCTATAAAAACATTCAAGATTAATTCAAAATCAGATATGCATTTAACGGGTACAGATGAACGGGTCGCTCAATATCTTGATCACCGCACTTCGCATTTCAAGGTTTTGTTGTTTCAGTACAAATCCATTATTGGTTTTAATGTGACCATTACGCTGGTTATGCTGGGAATTGGAACTTATTTGCTGATCAATCAAAAACTCAATATCGGTGCATTTGTTGCTACAGAAATTGTGGTTATCATGATTATGTCGGCGGTTGAAAAGCTGATTAAAAGTCTCGAAAGTTACTACGATATGATTGCTTCGGTACTTAAACTCCATAAGGTGACGGGTCTTCGTGAAGAATCCAATGGCGAGATTGTATTGGAGAGTACAGCAAGAGGAATGGAAGTTGTTTTTAAAGATGTCAGCTTAAATTTTGCCGACAGCCGTCCGGTTTTTATCCATTTGAATTTTACTATTCCGGCCAATAGCCTTACCATGATTTCGGGTCAGGTCGGTGCCGGGAAATCCATGCTCTTAAATATGATTGCCGGTTTTTATGAACCCTCGGGAGGAACAGTACTTTTTGATAAAATACCGATCAAAAATATTGATAAAATTGCCTTACGCAATCGCATCGGCCTGTACATGGAAGATATGACGATTATCAAAGGCACACTGCACGAAAACCTCGTGCTTGGCCGTGAAAACATCAGTACAGAAGATATACTCCGACTTGCTGAATCCATTGGTATTGAACAGCTTTCCGATCAATTTAGCAACGGTTTTTATACCTTGTTGAGTGAGACAGATACCGAGATTTCTTTTAGTTCAAGAAAGATGATCTTAATTCTGAGAGCACTTCTGGGCAATAATCGTCTATTACTATTGGAGGATCCTTTTGACGGGATGGATGAGGTATTTCGTAAAAAACTGACACAATATCTGGATGAAATCAAGCAACATACAACTGTGATCTTAGTGTCTAAAGAAAAAGAAGTAATGGAGATTGCAGATCAGCATCTCTACCTGCAAAACCGTACTATTGAAATTAAGTAAAGATACCGCGAACAGATGAAACTCAAATCATTCGATAAAATATACCATATCCATAAGCAGTCTACAGTTAAAAACTGGTTCATCTTCATTGGGATCCTGTGCTTTGTGACACTTTTTTTACCGTGGACGCAGAATATCAAGGTGAAAGGTACTGTGACCACGTTGTATCAGGATCAGCGCCCGCAGCAGCTTAATTCGCCTATCCCAGGTAAAATCTTGAAATGGTATGTCAAGAACGGCGATTTTGTAAAAAAGGGTGATACCATACTGCAGCTGGCTGAAGTGAAAGATGATTATATGGATCCGCAGTTACTGGAGCGTACCGAGCAGCAGGTCAGCGCCAAGAAAGGGGTACGTGATTATTACGAAGCCAAAGTGGGCACCACTGCAGATCAAATCAAAGCTCTTGGTGCTGGGCGAGAACTCAAGCTGGCACAATTAAAAGTGAAAATCAGTCAGTTAAATAATAAGTTACAGGCGGAGCAGGCAGAACTTTTGGCTATTACCAACGAGTTAAAGTTGAGCGAAGATCAATTTAACCGACAGAAAAAAATGTACGATGACGGACTGGTATCGCTTACCCAATTGCAGCAAAGAAATGTTTCCTACCAAAATGTCTTGGCGAAAAAAACTGCTATAGACAATAAGTTGGCACAGACGAATCAGGAGATTTTAACGGTACAGATCGAAGAGCGCGCAACGATCCAGGATTATACTGAAAAGCTAAGCAAGACAGAAGGTGACAGATTCTCGAGTTTGGGGCAGATTGAGGGAAGTACCGGCGAAATAGTAAAACTTGAAAATCAGGTTGCCAATTATAGAGCGAGACGGGGATTATACTTTGTTCAGGCTTCTCAGGACGGGCAGATTGTACAGCTTAATAAGGGGGGGATCGGAGAAATCCTGAAAGAAACAGAAAGCATCGGTACGATCGTGCCCAGCAAGGTTGATTACGCTGTCGAAATTTTTGTGAGACCTGTAGATTTACCCTTACTCAAAGTTGGACAGCGGGTGATGTGTGTGTTTGATGGTTTTCCTGCCATTGTATTTTCAGGCTGGCCAACCACGAGCTACGGAACCTTTGCCGGTAAAGTAATCGCGGTAGAAAATAACATCAATACCAGCGGACTTTTTAGGGCTTTGGTCATTGAAGATATAGGACAAAAACCGTGGCCTCCACAGATTAAAGTTGGGGCTGGCGTACAAGGTATTGCGATTTTGAACGATGTGCCGATCTGGTATGAGCTGTGGCGTAATATAAATGGCTTCCCTCCGGATTATTATATAGTCAAAAATGAAAATAAAGCAACGAACGATGCAGCGGCAAAATAGTTATATCATCCTTATTCTGATCTGTTGCTTCTGCCAATCTTCTTTTGGACAGGATACATTAAGGTTATCACGTAACGAGTTCTTGGCAATCGTCAAAAATTATCATCCGATGGCTTTCAAATACCGTCTAGAGAACCGCATTGCCTCTGCCGGTATACAGCAGGCTAAAGGTAATTTTGACCCTGTTCTTGATGCTAAAACGGGAGAAAAAACCATTGATGGCACACAGTATTATCAGCAACGTAATATCGGTCTCGGTATCCCAACTTGGTATGGTATTGAATTAAATGGTAGTTACAGCTATTTAGATGGAGAAAAACTCAACAATAGCGATACAAAGGGAGGTTTATATCAAGTTGGTGTAACAGTTCCTCTAGCTAAAAATCTGCTGTATGATAAAAGACGTGCTTTATTGGAGCAGGCACAGATTGCGCAACGTATGACGGAAGCAGAACAAACCGTGTTGACCAACGAGCTGATGCTGGAAGCGGAAAACAGCTATTGGGAATGGGTAAAACAATATGAGCTCTATCGGCTGCAACGGGAAACAGTTAACATCAATAAAGAGCGGTTGGCATTTGTGATCAAAACATTTCAGTATGGTGAACAAGCCGCAATTGATACGACCGAAGCACTTTCCCAGCTGCAGAATTATGAGCTGGAGCAACAAGATGCTTATCTTCAATTTGTCAGTGCAACACAAAAGCTTTCGATCTATTTATGGGAGGAAGATCTTAAGCCCTATCCTGTAACAGAAGGTCTTGTTCCTTCAGAAAGACTGCAGATCAATGCTGATGATACAGACTACACAGATTTGTTGGCGCAGGTCGATGCACATACACTGAATAACCATGCTTCTGTACGTTATTATGATGAAAAGGGCAAAATATTAGAAAGCGAACGCCGGCTTAAATTGCAGAGCCTATTGCCTAAGATTGATTTTAGCTATAATTTTTATAATAAAGAAGGGTATGCACACAACTTTTTCCCACTTTTTGATAATAATTTCCAATATGGTTTAAAACTTGAAATACCTATTTTTTTAAGACAGGCAAGAGCTGATTATAAAATGGCAAAATTGAAGATCGATCAGAACAGTTTGGATGTGGCTTATAAAAGTCAGGAACTGGCAACCAAAATAAACGGATACAAAAACGAGATCTACAACTATTGGAGTCAGATTAGCATCGCAACCAAAAACATGGATAATTATAAAAGATTACTGATTGCCGAGCAGTCCAAATATGCGAATGGTGAAAGTTCATTATTTCTGATCAACAGCCGCGAAAATAAGCTTATTGATGCTCAAGAAAAGATCTTAGAATTAAGACTCAAATTTCTCAAAAGTTATAATAAACTGAAATGGACAAATGCTAATTTTGATTCGTCGGTAGCACTGCGCTGATCAACACCATAGGTGTTTTGTGAAATGAATGATGCCCATTCTTTAATACCGCACGTTTCGGATTTTATAGCGTTCTCTTTCGCACTAGCTTTGTGTTAACCAAAAAATAAAACACATGCAAATTTTTAAAGACAAGACCATCCTGATTACAGGAGCCAATAGGGGTATAGGCAGATCACTTGTAGAGGCTCTGCTCAATAATGGGGTAGGAAAGATATATGCAACATGCAGAGATGTAAATAAAATGCCGACATTTAATGATGATCGGATAATATCTTTATCATTGGACATTACAAATGATCAACAAGTTGCATATACTGCGGCAGAAGCTCACGACACTCAAATTCTCATCAACAATGCAGGCACAATCCACTCTGGAAATATCTTAGAGGGAGATCTCTTGGGAATGGACAATGATTTACAGGTTAATTATTTTGGTACAATAAAGATGATGCGTGCATTTGCGCCAATTCTGATCCGAAATAAACCCTCCCTTATGATCAATATAATTTCTATCGCCGCTTATTCTCCTTTGCCATCCATTGCAGGATATGCAGCTTCAAAAGCAGCTCTTTTTTCTGCTACCCAGTCTGTTAGAATAGAACTGGCTAAAAAAGATGTATCCGTTTATGCTGTTAATCCTGGAGCAATTGACACGGATATGAATAAGGGAAGCGATTGGAATATGGCAGATCCAGATAGAACAGCAATAAAAATATTGGAAAATGTATCTGATGGGAAACTCGATAGCATTCCTGATGAAATGGGGCAGGGGATGTATACTACGTGGAGAGAAGAGCCAGCTAAACTGGCGAAACTATTTTCTGATCTTTATTATAGTGAAAATACTAAATAAATGGTATTTAAATGTATGTTTCAGTTGTTAAAACATTTTCATGTTTAACAACTGAAACATGTATAGCGTAGAGATTTATTTGTTATACGAGGTCTTTTTGGAATAGAATGCTCTTTTAACTTTGGTGTCATCTATAAAAGAATTTTGTATGCTTTAAATCATAAAGGTCTGCTGAAATCACCTATAGTGCTCAGCAGACCTTTTATTAAACCTATTTCTAAAACACCAATACTCCTAAACGGGTATGCTTCAAAATCGAATACCCTTATAACTTGCACTGGATTGATCGGATGTACTTTCTTAATGCGGTATTACAGAGATACTAATATCTATCGTGGCCGAATAAAATAGTTTCAGCTGATAATGACGCTTGGTGCTTAAGCCAACCATCTAGGTATCTCGCATCATGGACATTATTACTTCTGTCCTTTGTCCATTTCATACCCCCTTGCACACCTTTCATCTGTTCTTTGGAAAGCATGGTCGATTTTTCTTTTAACAATTCTAAATTTTTCATACGCATAACGTTTTATCTGTGAAATTAAGGTACGGACAATTTACAGTAGGAATCGGCGTAAATGTATATTCGTTGGTTCTGCGTCAATATTTGCAAGACTTGGTTTCAGGACACGGTAGTCTTCAGTGATTTTGCTAAAACGTTTTAAATTTATTAGGTGAAATTAAAATTAATTTTCCTGATCGCTCCATTTATCTTATATTGGCTTCTTGTTTTTCTTTATTAAAACATTTTCTAGGTATATAGGATCATATTTAGGCTGATTAACGGGGACAATCTACAGGTAAATTGGATGAAAAATACATACTGGAAAAGGAGATAGGGATTGATCTTTATCGAGTTTGAAAGTAAATCAAATTCTTTTAGACAGTAAATAGAATCTACTTTTAATAATGGAAATACGTTGTAAATAATATTTAAATAAGCGATATATACAATGAAATATGTGAATTATATGGTTTGTGCGAGTCTATTGGTTACTTTAGGCTGTGCTTCCAAAAAAGATACCCAGCATGACTCGTATGCAAAATCTGTTAATCCTTTTATAGGGACAGATTTTACAGGAAATACCTACCCCGGAGCGCAGGCTCCATTTGGTATGATCCAATTGAGTCCTGACAATGGTTTACCAGGCTGGGACCGCATATCGGGATATTTCTATCCGGATAGCACCATCGCTGGTTTTAGTCATACTCACCTAAGTGGAACAGGAGCAGGGGATCTGTATGATATCTCCTTTATGCCAGTTACGCTTCCTTACAAAGAAGCAGAGGCTCCACTCGGTATTCATTCCAAATTTACGCACAGTGATGAAAAGGCACACGCCGGATATTACCAGGTAAAATTAACTGACTATGATATCAACGTCGAATTGACAGCAACTCCTCGTTGCGGTATACAGCGTTATACTTTTCCAGAAGCAGATGCTGCCGTATTTTTAGACCTTAAGAAAGCCATGAACTGGGATTCGACAGTGGATTCGCATATTGAAGTTGTCGATTCGGTAACGATTCGCGGCTATCGATTTTCTGAAGGTTGGGCGAGAGGGCAACGTGTCTATTTCGAAACACGTTTTTCAAAACCCTTTACTGCTGTACACCTGGATAGTACTGCCATTCTATCCATTACAGACACCCTTACAAAAGCCACTAAACGTACCGGAACGGCTTTTAAAGCCCGTTTTGATTTTAAAACAGCTAAAGGAGATCAAGTTACATTGAGTACAGCACTTTCAGGAGTAAGTATGGAAGGAGCATCAAACAATTTAAAAGCAGAAGCACCAAAAGATGATTTTGACTATTATCTCGCGCAAGCCGAAAAAAATTGGAATGATGAACTTGGAAAGATCGCCATTCAGACGGCAGATAAAGAGACCAATGTGAAATTTTATACTGCATTGTACCATAGTATGTTAGCGCCTACCATATTTGGAGATGTAGATGGATCCTACTTTGGTGCAGATCGAAAAATACATAAAGCCGAAAATTGGACCAACTACAGCACGTTTTCATTATGGGATACGTATAGGGCATCACATCCCTTGTTTACCATCACCGACCCCAATCGCGTAAATGATATGATAAAGTCCTTTATAGCTTTCTACGAGCAACATGGTCGTTTACCGGTTTGGAATATTTATGGAAGTGAGACGGATATGATGATCGGGCATCACGCTATCCCTGTTATCGTCGATGCCTATTTAAAAGGGATCGGTGACTTTGACGTCAATAAAGCGCTTGAAGCTTGTGTAGCTTCAGCAAATACAGATGAATACAGAGGAGTTGGTCTATATAAAAAGCTCGGCTATGTTCCATATGATGTTTCCGATAAATATAATGCCGAAAACTGGTCCTTATCCCGCACATTAGAGTATGCATTCGATGATCATTGTATTGCAGTGATGGCAAGTAAGATGGGGAAAGCGGATATCGCCGCGACATTTTTGGCGAGGTCAAAAAATTATAAAAATGTCTATAATCCAGCAACGTCGTTTATGCAGCCGCGTCATAGCAATGGTCAATTTATTAGTCCATTTGATCCTGAAGATTATAGCGAACATATCTGTGAAAGTAATGCTTGGCAATATTTTTGGTCGGTACAGCACGATATTCCTGGCTTGATCAATTTGGTCGGCGGGAAAGAACGCTTTGGACAAAAACTCGATAGTATGTTTACTTTCCATCCATCAGATACCACCAAACTGCCTATTTTTAGCACAGGTATGATTGGGCAGTATGCACATGGCAATGAACCGAGCCATCATGCCTTATACCTATTTAACGCTGTTGGACAACCTTGGAAAACACAACAGTATGCGGCCCAAGTAATGGAAAAGCTGTATCTGAACAATCCTTCTGGTTTGAGCGGTAATGATGATTGTGGACAGATGTCCGCTTGGTATGTATTCAGCGCATTAGGTTTTTACCCAGTAGATCCGGTCAGTGGCCGCTATGAAATTGGCACACCGCTTTTTGAACATAGTGAAATTATGCTTGCTAATGGAAAGAAATTTACGGTTAAAGCCAATCACGTCAGCAAAGATAATATCTACATCCAATCTGTTTCAATTGATGGTAAACCTCTTGAAACAAGTTATATCACACATCAGCAAATGATGTCTGGGGCGACATTGGTATTCGAAATGGGAAACAAACCAGGGCCGGTATGGTATAAATAATAGGTAGGAATTGAAGAGCCCGGCATGGATCAACCATGCCGGGCTTTTTAATTCCTATTGATTTCAATAGGTTGTTTTTGAATAGGTAGGAATAATGCGAAAACTATGAAATAAATTTTTGATTCGTATATTATTTATCCTGGATACAACGTACAGGGTAGCTGAACACTTTAAAATAATCATTTGTACCCCATCTACAGAACTCCTATGACTTGCTGCAGGAAATGATAACATAATGTCACTGCTCTTTCTATTGGTCATAATATGTGCAGTTGTAAAATCTCATAATTCAGCTGAAGTGCCAGAAAATGGAATCCAATTCTTTGAACTTCTAATACCATGTTGTATTCGGTACTTCAAAGGTAATAGGTCAGTCGATCAAAAATGCGTGATAAACCTATCATATTAATATCACATTGCTACTTCATTAAGGTATCCTGCTTGTAATGAGTTTTTTGTGTTGATTATTGAAATTAGTAAAATAAAAATACCGTCAATAGCTTCTGTGTTACCTCTCTAATAAAATGCTTGTATTGTTTAGTGATAATATTTTTCATCTATTGTAATGGTATTTGTTTAATAGCCGTGCTCATGTGTGATATATTTGTGATATATCCTTATTGTTTCTTTGTGAGAAATCATTGCAATATTTGTGGAAATTAATTAAAAACTTTATTAATCATCAAAAAAATAGAAAAAATGGTTTTAGAAACACAAATAAAAAGAAGCTGGAAGACACTGGTTCTATCGGCTTTGGTGTGTGGGTCTTTGTATTCCTGTAAGGAAAGCAAAGATAGCGTAGCAGCCAGCGGTAAAGCTAGCGTCAGCATTCATTTACTTGGCGTAGAAAACCCAGTTGTCGTCAATAAGAAAGCAAGTAATGGGAGCAGTATTGGAAGCACAGCCCAAACTCAGGTGATTCCTTTAACAAGCTCAAGTTCTTTTGAGGCAACATTGACAAACAAGTCTTCTGAGGCTAGTAGTAACCTATTGCGGTCCTCGTCGGGAAACCGTGCCGCAGTTACCGAAGAGAGAACACCATTGGCAGCTAATGTCAAGTATAAAATCGTGGTGTATAATGCAGATGGGGATTATGTAACAGAAAAGATCTACACAAATTCTGTTGACAATAATAGTGAGATCACATTAGATGCTGAAAAGACCTATACTTTTGTAGCTTATTCAATCAATAGTACGGCAACAGTTCCAGGAGTGACTGCACAGAACGAACTCGCTAATGCGAGCCTGGAAAACATCAGTGCGGATCTGATGTACTTTAAGAAAGATTTAACAGTTCATTCAGGTGATAATAATCTTGATGTGATATTGAAACATCAGTATAGTGAGGTAACGACCAATTTAAGTATGGCAACTGAAATGACAGGAGCAATAACAAGTTTGGTTACGCCAACGATAAATCCTACGCACCCTAGTGCAAATTTAAAATTAGCAGATGGTACGATATCCTACAATGGCAGTACTACAACTACTGCTGTACAATTTCCTGCTTTGGGAGCCGGTTTACGTACCATATCGAGTAATCCGACGCTATTGATCCATCCAGGAGAGGCAAATGGCCTTTTTAACTTTGGGTCAATTACCATAGATGGTGAGACCAAATCCAATGTTTCTTTATCGGGTTTGCAGATTTTGCCGGGCCAACGTTATAATTTAAATCTGAACTTTAAAACCTGTACACAGCCTGTGATCGGTGGAGCTGACCTCAACTGGAATTATGCAGCTTCAGGATCTGGAGCTGTAGTTGATGGAGTGGCTCGGCCAGCAGGTTACGTCGTGACCAAAGAGTTAACTGCTCCTGGTGCAGACTATGGATTTGTATTTGATATTCTTCAATTGGACAACTCCTTTAATATGGAAGTGAACGGTGTGAAACTGGCGACACAGGAAATTCAATTTGAAAATGGTATTGCTATAGCTCCAAGAAACGTTCAATTTGCAGATGGTGCACTTTATGGATCCGGAAGCGTTTCACAGGTCTATTCACTGACAGGTACTTCCACAAATCCAGTTATTCGTGTGGTCATCAGCCGTTCTGGTGAGGTATCTATGTATGGTAGTAAAAGCAATAGTGGAGAATTATATCCATTAGTGTTGACACAGGGTTCTTTCAATACGGTGCCATGGAGTTCTGTTTCAAATACTGTGAAAATTACCCAAATTGTACAGGGAGCGACTAAAATGGTTGGCGCTGGAAGTGGGAGAAAGAAAGTTGCCTGTGCACCATAGTCAGCGACAAATTTCAGCAAGTATTTAGTAGCCTATAAAAATTAAGATATGAAAACAAATCAGTCAAAAAAATCATATGTCAGCCCAAAGATAGAGGTGACAAATGTCGAATTGGAACAAGGTATTGCAGCTGCATCTGTTAGCTCCGACGTACAACAATCATGGGATAATGCTGATGATGATAATCGTACCATCGACTGGTAATTTATCCGAACTAATTATTGTTTAATTCATCCAAGTTTGCTCGACAGGTTTTAATAGATTCTGTCGAGCTTTTTTATGGAATAGCCTAAAGAATTTAAATCAGGATGCAGAAACAAATTCAGTTTAAATAGACTTCGAAAAGTCATGAAAAAAAGAAAAAGAACGTCCTTCTTATGAAAGAAGGACGTTCTTTTTAAGGAGTAAGGTGTTCGCTCAATTCCTGTATTTAAATTATTGGTTGTTTTTTAATGGGTTTAATGTGCTGTTTTTCAGGGTTTTGTAAAGTGTGATATGAATGTGAAAGGCGGTTTTTTTCGATTCTTTCTTTTAATGCAAATATTTGTCAAGCCGAATAAGGTAGGGCATTTCAGGACAGGCGTTGCTGGAGATAAACATTCAGAAATATCTTGTAAAGAATAATGGGATGCTGGCTTTAATGGATTATCGCTCTAAACTAATTTATGTGAATGCCGTGATAATGTCGTTGGATTTAGGCTACGGAGATCAATCCTGCACTGTCGAGTTTAATTTTATTTCCTCTAAAAATAAGCATAATCGACAATTAGTCATTGAAGGATTTATCTCACAAGGATGGATATATAGGAATGAAAATTTATTAAAAAATGATATGTAATGGAAAGGAATAACTTCAATAATTTAATTGCCTTAGCGAAAAACAATAGCGCTGAGTTTTTGACGCTGTTCAGCGAAATCTATCCCAATTTTGTTGTCTCGTTAAAAACAATAAACCCGAAAATTCGGAGTAGTGAATTGGAATTTTGTGCCCTGACCTTTTTGAATTTTTCGACCAAAAATATCGCTCAATATACTTTTGTCACGATACGTGCTGTACAGGTACGTAAAAATAGATTGCGTAAAAAGTTAAATATCGCTTCCGATATTGATTTTAATTGTTGGATGCGCGAGCAGATCCAACGAACTCCAATGATTGAACAGGAACAGATAGCTGTTGAGACCATTTAACAACGCGGAAGTATTAGACTTGCCTCTTGCAATTTGAATTGTTCAGTAATATTAAAGAAAATTTAAGAGAAGATTTATTTGCTTGCCAGAACAGTATTTCAACCTCTACATTGAAATTTAATAGTAGACTTAAAGTGAGAAAAGTATTTGTATAATTTGAGAATAAAAAGTTTTCTACTATTTCTATTTTATTTTGATCGATTTCAAGTTAATAAGTGATGGGTAGTTATTATGTGATATCTATGTGATAGGTAATTTTTCCTCAATTGTTTTTCAAAATCCTAATCTTTGTTCAAAATAATTTAATTTGATTTTGCAATTGCTTACGATAGTGTAAAGCGAGGGTCTAATAAATGATCAATCTAAAATAGTAAACCGTCAGAAAGATTAATGCCAACTATAAAATTGAAAATTAAATAGTCATGGAAACAAAATATCAAAAGAAAAAAGAAAGCTGTACTCCTGAGATTTTGAGTATTATAATCGTAGAAAAGGAGTAAGAAATTTCTACCGATCTGCATAGTTTTCCCTGGGAGAATCGCGATTGGATGTTGATTATTTACAGTTAGAGGGTTAAATAACTCAGGATGAAAAGCGGGTTTTGCAGTTGGTTTTACATCTGTTTAGTGATTTAAAATTCTTAGATTAGCAACTCAATAATTTTAGGCTGTAGTGAGCTTTAGACTATTGTGATAGAACTATATAACAATTGATAACCTACCTAATGAGAAAACAATTTCTTTTTTTTATTTTATTATTATTTACACTTAAAGCAGTCGCTGGGGATCACAAGAAGCAAGAGGTTGATTCCCTCTTAGTGAAGTCGATAGAATATGCTAGTAAAGGAGATTTGGCGACCTATATTGAGATTGCAATAAAAGCGCTTAATTTGGCCGATGCTGCCAACTATGATGAAGGAAAAGCAAAATCCGGATCATACATTGCAGAAGGGCTTGTGACTGCGGGCTTATTCAAGGAAGGACTGAAACAACTGGATCGCATTGCAACTACGGAGTATTATATGAATGAAATTTTCATGCAATCCGAAGTCCATCGATTACGGGGAAGAGCGTATGGGGGACTTCTACTTTATCAGCAAGCTATTCGGGAGTTCCGTTTGCAACAGGGGGTGATCAAAAGGCTGGCTGGCGAAAAAAAAATAAAATCATACCAGTTTAATTATGAAAATTTAAGTGCTGCTTTCCAACGTCTGGGACAACTGGATTCCATGCAAAAATATACTGAACTACAATTAGAGAATCTGAGAGTCTTTGATGAGAAAGATGCGGCCATGCGCTATCAGATAGTGTATGAAAACTTAGGAAATTTATATGTTCAGAAAGACGATTTCGCGAAAGCGCAACAGTACCTTGACAAATCTCTGGAGCTCGTAAAAAAATATAAAATTCCTGTTGTTTTGAATACCTATGGTACCTTAGGCCTTTTGGAGAAAAAGAGAGGGAACTTTAAAAAGGCTGCGGCTTTTTATGAAGAGAGTCTTGCAAAAAGACGGACAGTTGGTAGCAGAATTGGAATGAAGAATTCATATCGGGAGCTGGCTGATTTTTATCGAACAACGAACTTGGACAAAGCAAAAGCTGATCACTATGAAATGGCTTTTAGCCGACTCAATGATTCTCTGGAAAATGAAAATCGACAGGTTGTTGATCAGGTGCTCAATCAGATTTTGAAGTTAAAAGATCAGGAAGCAGCCACCAAAGTTTCAAAATCAGTTAAGATTTCACTAATTGCTGTGGTAATACTCCTTGTGGTGATCACTTTTTTTGTATGGCGATCTAAGCACAATCGTAAGGTTTTGGGGCAAAAAGAAGAAGCTTTACAGGAAACAGAGATCATTAATAAAGAGCTGACAGAGCAAATTGGAGAAAATAAATTCAATAATCTGATCGACTTAGCTAAAAGTAACAATCCGGAGTTCTTGACTTTGTTTACCGAATTATACCCGCAGTTTATTCAAGCGTTGAAATCATTTGATTCGAATCTAAGAAGCACCGAGCTTGAGTTTTGCGCTATGGCCTTTCTCAACTTTTCAACAAAAAATATTGCCGAATATACGTTTGTGACAGTCAGAGCAGTACAGATTCGGAAGAACAGATTACGTAAAAAATTTGAAATCCCTTCGGACGTTGACTTTAATAACTGGATGCGCGGGCTTGCCGAATATGTATAATTAATGTCCACATGGTATCAATCCGCATCCCTGTCTCACACCCATATATTTATATCGGATCTTGTTTCAATTGATGGTAAACCTATTGAAACAAGTTATATCACATAGCAGCAAATGATGTCTGGGGCGACATTGGTATTCGAAATGGGAAACAAACCAGGACCGGTATGGTATAAATAATAATCGCGTGTAGTAGCACCGTTTTCAATTAGAGCGTTGCAAAAAGTTACTGATTTTTTGCAACGCTTTTAGATGGTACAGCCCGTTTAAACATGAACAATCCTTCCACTTCCTCCAACTACTTTTATTCCACTAGGAAATGTTTTCCAAAAACGGATGTAATGAAACTTACTTTCAAAGTCTTGACCACTGTAATTTCCTTTTAATTCCAAGGTCAACGTAATCACTGCTGTATCATCTATGATGTTTAGATGTTCAACATGGGGAATAAGCTCACGGATTTTTAAATTACCGTCACGGTAACTCTGTAAATCCATTTCCTTTGTGATGACGTCTCCGCTTGGAAGGACAAAAAGCAGCTCATCGTGCAGCAGTTCTTCAAGCACGTTTATATTACTTTCCTTGATCGCTTCATAAAGCCTATTTTCCTGATCTAAAATATCTGTTTCTGTCATTGGTTATTATATTTTTGGCGTCCAACTTAAATGATTTATTTTTACTCCACTACTAATTTAATAAACTTTTAAAGAATAACTCTCCTCATACTCCTGTTGCATAAATGGATAATAGCTGTGTACCGAAACTGCTATTAAATGGTAGATTGATAATTTGAAAGTGGCAATTGCGAAAAAGATATTAATCCTGGACCTTCTAAGGCATTGTATAACCTTTGAATATCGCCTTCTTTTGCGATCTGATGAATTAAAAGTGTGTTATTTTCGATGGAAATGCAACGTACATTGTAACGATGTAAAACTTCCCAGATGTTTTCATTTGTGTCGAATGATATTTTAAATAAAGCGGCATTTAAAACAGAACCAAAAGTGATGGTAACATCCAGTACATCGGCTATTTTTTTAAGAGTGAGTATGGTATTGTCGATTAAGATTCCTGGCATAGCTACCTCAATCGTTATCAATACTATTTCTGGAATATCTGTACGGGATTGTGAAATCGTCTCAATTTCTAAACCTAATTGATGCATTGTTGAAATGATTTCTGGTAGTAAATCACGTTGATTTTTGCAATTCAAGGTGAACAATTTAGCGGTCATATTTTTCTTTTTCATAACATGGAATCAAAAAAAAAGCTTCCCAAATTTTTTGGGAAGCTTTTTATAATATTATTTATTTTTAAATATCTTACAAAGTATTAACCTCCCATTTTGAACAAATAATGACGATGACCACGACTGTAGCGTTAATCAAGATGTTAATATTAATCTGTCCTAGATTGTTCATTATGAAAGTGTTTTCTTTTGTGTTTTTACAAAGAAAAGAAAATACTTTTATTATCCAATTTTTTTGAAGAATAATATTTTTTTTGATCAGATAAGTCTACAACACATATCACCCACTGGATTAAATTTTTTATTATCATGGTTGTGATCTAAAGGCTGCAATTTCTGACAAAGTATAACTCACACCTTTTGCTTTAGTAAAGCATTATGATAATGATGAAAATCATGTTTAATTTATCAAACGATATACTTTTGCATATCGCTTATTTTTACTTTATGTTTTGGTATGTAAAAACTTATAATATGAAGATCTTAGTAGGATTTTAGGTGTTTAATGATGTAAATAAATTAGTACCTTTCTTAGCGGTATATATGGTATAAGGGAATTCTTGAGGTTATGTAAATAAAAAAGCCGTTCTACTTATGCAAAACGGCTTTTTTTATTTATTTAAACTCTTGGCAAATTTAAAAAAGATGTCATTTACTGTAAGCTAGTAATGTAATATTTCATAGCATACATTGAAATGATAAAATGCAATATATTAATTTATGAGTTTATAACTCAAGCCTAATCCAACACGAAGCCCAGTCCAATCAATTTTACTATCTCTCATTTCACTGCTTTTACCAGGAATTTCAGCATTATAACCAACACCAAGGTTAGCGCCCAAAGATTTTATGAAATTCCACTGCACACCAACATAAGGTGTAATGGAAAAACCCGTTGATTTGGATTCAACAATATGCTTTTTGTCAATTTCCTTTCGACCTGATTGCGTTTCATAATATCCATCTGAAGTAATATTGTTGAATGTTATTGCAGGAGAAATTTCCGCAAAAAGGGATAAATTCTTTTCTTGTCCTTGATTGGTTTGGAAGAAGTAATTTCGATATAAAGCCCCGATACGATAAGCATTTGCATTCAAATTATAAGCAATCGCGCCGGAATAATCCGAATAAGCCAATCGACCTCCTGTTGATAAATAAGTGAAATTGATCCCGTAGTCACTATTTTTAACGGAATATGTCACTTCACCATAATTGGTATAATGATTTGGGAAATTGTCGGTAATTGAAATAGGTACGGGATAATCTAATTTAATTCCGCTTTGAATGACATTCAAGAATGAACTCATTTCGGACATTTTATAATTACCAATGCCAAATCTATAGCCAAACCCAATTTGCGCCATTGAGGTTATAGTCATCAGTAATAATGCAATACTTAATATTAGTTTTTTCATAATTTTTAGGCTATTGGCCAATATTGACATAATTGTTGTTTAGAATAATATTATTGTTTAAAAGTTTCGCTGCGAAAGGATGGAAGTAAAGGCCTGTCGTCAGGCTAAAGACAATACTGCTATATTTACTATCCATAACATTAATAAGCGAATTAGAAGAGAAATTCTCATCTTTAAATAATATTTTTCCAGTGAATTTATCAAAACATATAAATTCTCCAGGCACCTTTTTAATTACTTTTAAACTTGGTAATTCACAAATTGAAAAATAATTATCAAAGGATTGAAGAACAACCTGATCTTGAATTAATGGGTGAAATTCAATAGCGTTTCTGGTACGGCTCCCAGTTTTTTCGGCTATTACTGTATATTGATCATTTTCATATCTATAAATTTTGTACCAACCATTATTATAGCTCCCAGAACTTGTGGTATACCTGCCGTCCTCGGAAATACCAGGAAAGAACTGTCCATTGGCTTCTCTTTTTTCACTCAACAATTTACCAGAGTTTAAATCATAAATTTCATAGTCATATAAATTATTGTTACCAACAAGGATTTTATCATCATTGGTCAAATAATAGACTGGAAAATCATCGCTAACATAAGTTCTAATTTTTTTGCTGAAAGTAAAATCTGAGTACACTTCGATTTTTGGCTTAGTTTCATAGATATCGCTTCTTAAATGAACTGCAACTTTTCCAGTCGCTTGAGAAACTTTAAAAGAACTGATATAATAAGGATATTGGACAAGATCTGGGTTTTTACTTTTCATGACAAGGTCATCAATCCCAAAATTTCGAATTCCAAAACCATTTTTATCACTTCTCATAGAAAGGATTAATTTGTTTTTAACATCACCTTCAACCAAGATAAGATGCGCATTGTCTACTTCGGGATCGCCGTATTTCTGCTCCTTAAAATAGTTGATAATCTTTGGATATTTAGCATAATCCCATATATCAGCTTTTTCTGGTAAAATATACAATTCATAATACTGTTCTTCTTGAAAGGGGAATGCTGGTCTATAAACCTCCGTATTATTTTCACCTAACGATATGGTTTGTGCATTTCCTTTCCATATGAGAACATATTTATTTTTAATGCCATCTGGATGGGTCCATTGTATATCCAAATTTAAATTTTTTAAAGTTCTTGTCTTAAAGTAGTTACTTGTGAAAACTTTATATTTTACAGAGTAGAAATCTTCTTTTGGAGCAATTTTATTTCCTTTGTATTTTGTGATTATTTTATACGTTCTCGCTCCATAGGAATAGTCATCATCGACAAAATTAGTTTTGCTAGGATCTGAAATTTTATTAATAAAAATTTGATCTAAATTGTCGAAATTATAAATTTCATAACTTTCAATTTCGGCTCCTTCAAGATTTGGCTTGTTCCAATAGATTTCTAATTTCTTAGAAGAATTAATCCGTTGGTTAATGTTCAAATTTATCTGGGGATTTACATATTTTATTGGATATATAAATTCAAAACTTGATTTCTCTTCGCCTAAAACTTCAGCTAAACTTCCATTTCCTGAAGAAAGATTTACTTTCACTTTCAGTACATCAGAATCGTTTCCTGTAAGATCTGAGGGATCTAAATGCAATACTTCCTTTTCGCCAACAATCAGTTTATTATTAAGATAAAATTCTTGTTTAGTAACAGCTCCAGGAGCGGCATTGATCGTATACATTAGATCGGTTGCACCATAGATGTAAATAGTTTCACCATTAGGCACGTCTGCGACATTCATGGTGACCTTTACATTCTTGTCAGGTTGTTTAATTTCATGAAAATTCAAGTCTTCACTTTCATATTTACATGAAATAAGACATAATAAATTAAAACATATGTATAATTTAAAAATACATAGTAAGTTCTTGCGACGCATATAGATTAATTGATGGTTTTTATTTGTCGCCAAAAATAACTAAAAATATTTAACATCTTAAGTCTCTTTTTAATAAAATTTCATGTAGTGATTATAAAAATACTTTAGCTTTAGAATTTTTCTGATCGATCGATTTTTGATCAGATTTAAGAACAGGTAAATTGTCGGATTTCTGACTTTCATTACATATTATGAATTCCTTCAAATTTGGAACCTGAAATTTCCGCAAGAAATAATGTATTGAAAGTCTCATCATTCAGAAGAACAGAAATAATTATTCCTGTACTGCGTCAATTAAAATGGCGAGTTGTATACATGGATGATCGGAGCGGTTGCTCCAAGCGTGGTTAGTGCCCTTCTGAATGACAATATCTCCTGCTTTTAAAAGCGTTTCACCTTCTTCCATGATCAGATAGAGTTCTCCTGAAAGGATGATGATGTAATCCAAGGTTGAGGTCTGATGCATCATCGGGTGGGGTTGTCCGATTTTTACATCCACCCCCAGTTCTTTATCAGGCGGGATAGAAACATAACGAAAATACGTTCCGTTTTTTGGCGTTTCGGGGAAACCTTTATTCGGGATCTGTACTTCATAGTCCAGGCTCGCGGGCATCTGTTGGGTATTCCAAACGTCTGATATGACTAGATTAGGGAAATGTTCTACAGCATTTGCCACAATTTTATCTTCAATGATTACAGACTTTCCGTTTTGGATTCCGGTGACGATTCTTCTTGGTATTTTATTCATGGATCATTATTAATTTATTTCCCTTTGTCTGGTTGTTTTTAAGGATGCGATGAGCTTCGAGTACTGTTTCGGTGGAAAGCTTGCCTACAATTTTATAACTTGGCGGACTTATCGTCCCATTCTGGATCAGTTTGGAAATATGTTGGAGATTATCTTTGTAGTAGGCGTAATTCTTGGTTACGCTGTGTGCATAATTGGAGATATTCAAGATGCTTATTCCTTTATTAAAGAGCGTTTCACGGGATTTCGTAGTGGTCATAAAAGTAACATCAACATAGGTTCCATTGATTCTTAGCAATTCCGCTGTAATTTCGGCCATCTCGTTTCCAACCAGATCGATTGCGATATCAAATGGTTGATTGTTGTTTGCTTTAAGCAGGTTATCTCTTAGATTAGGCAATTTATAATTGACGATCTGATTTTCCTTTAGTCCCATATTCAAGAGAAGTTTAGTACTTTCCTCACGACCTACAGTAGCCATGATATTCTTAATTTTATGCGCCACTAATATCTTGACAAGAAACGAACCGACTCCTCCAGTAGCTCCCGTAATCAAAATTGTATCCTTCGGGCTGATTTGGAGCCGATTAAAAATTTGTAGGGCTGTCAGCGCCGCGGATGGTATTGCTGCCGCTTCCTCAAAAGAGATTTTCTTGGGTTTTAAGACAACGATAGCTTCAGGAACGGTAATAAATTCAGCATATGTACCATTACTTCCCATTGATCCACTAGCACAGAAAACTTCATCACCAATTTGAAATTCAAATACTTGAGTGCCCTTGTCGACTACGATTCCTGCCAGTTCTCGTCCCAATATCGGTGAACTGATCAGTTTTCTTTCGTGTTCATTTCCAACATCTGGTAATCGATAGGATTAAAACCACTGGCTTTTATGTGAATCAGAACCTCATGGTCTTTAGGAATTGGTTTAGGAATGGATCCATCTTCCAGTTGGCCATATTGATTGATCGTTACTACTTTCATGATGTGTTGATTTTAGACAAAGGTATAGGTAGAATAGTTTATATTTGCTACTAGTTAACTGTTGGTAACTAGTAACATTAAGGTAACTATTATGGCAAATATTATAGAGAACGGTGTAGAAAGACCGGCGACATGTACAGAGGAGCTATTTGCAATGCGCGATAGTCTCGATGTCCTGGGCGGTAAGTGGAAACTGATGATTTTACGCTATCTGACCAACAGAACGGACCAACAGATTCATTTTAAGAAGTTACAACGTGGTATCGCGGGAATTTCAGCTAAAATGCTTACTAAAGAACTCCGAGAGCTTGAAATTAATCTTCTGATTGCAAGAACCATTCAAGATACCAAACCCATTACGGTCATTTATGCTGTAACAGAATATGGGAAATCAGTATTTCCGGTGACCGAGACACTGGTAAACTGGGGTTTGATCCATAGAGACAAAATTAAAAATTCGTTGTAATAAAATATCCTATTCCCTTTCCCAGTCGAATGGATAAGGAAATAGGATATTTAAAGTTGTTAAGTGATCGATCTACTTATGAAGTAGCTGTCAACAAGATGACTACGCTTCTTCTGTTATTTTCTAAAACAGGATTTAAACCGATATTCATTAAGAAGTCTCCGGATAGAATCAGATCTTCAGCGATTGTTTTATCATCTTTATTCAAGTTTATTTCTTGAACCTTGTAAGATTTATTCGGGTCTAAACCTTGCCATTTGATCGGTTTAGTGGTTTTAAAAACATGGTTGTAAAAGGTGAGGTAATTGAACATAACCGCTTTACTTTTATCGCTGTTGATGTATGCGAGACTGGCATAATTGTTTTCTCTAGGATTAGAAAACCGATAAAGATCACCATGCCATACGATGTCTTTGATGTTATCGTATGTTTTAACCGCTTTTTGAGCGAAACTTAGTTCTTCCGGACGCAATTCTTCTAGATTGAGGTCAAAACCCATTTTTCCCATCATGGCTACATCAATTTTAAATTTAAGATCCTGCTTCCCAAAAGTGGTGACATGGTTAGCACTTCCTATTGCGGGGAAGAACAGCGAGTTTTCATATTGCATAAAGATCCGATCGTAAGGATCCGTGTTATCACTTGGCCAATATTCACTAAAGTAATTTAATGCACCGTAATCGATACGCCCACCACCACCAGAGCAAAGCATCATAGGAAGTTTCGGATACTTGGCGCGGAATCGTTCTAGAACTTTGTATAAGCCCAAGGTGTAGTCAACATAGAAATTATTTTGGTCACTTTGGAAACTCGAGTATGCGTTGTATATAACAGCATTACAGTCCCATTTGATATAAGCTAAAGAAGGATTTTTCTGTAATAATTGATCAAGAGTGTTGAATACAAAATCCTGTACTTCGGGATTGGATAAGTCCAGCACGAGCTGATTCCTAAAATAATACTCAGGCCTGTTTGTCTGCTTCACCACCCAGTTTGGTTTCTTTTCATAAAGTTCACTTTTGGGACTTATCATCTCGGGTTCTACCCAGATACCAAATTTTACCCCCACTTTATCGGCTTCTTTTGTGATTGAGGCAATTCCATTGGGCAGTTTTTTCTTATTCTCAGTCCAATCACCTAATGCAGACGTGTCGGCATTGCGTGGATATTTATTTCCAAACCAACCATCATCTAACAGGAAAAGATCAACACCTAATTTTTTGGTGTTTTCCAGCAGATGAAAGATCTTCTTTTCATCAAAATCAAAATAGGTACTTTCCCAGTTATTGAGTAAAGTTAGGCGTTCTCCGTTTCCATCAACTAGGCGATTATTTTTTGCCCATCGATGGAAATTACGAGATCCTTCTCCTACACCTTTGGTGGAAAGTGTATACGTAAATTTCGGAGTGATGAAAGGTGTTTTAGGCTTTAAGGAATAATGTGAAGCATAATTATTGATGCCCGCAATAATTCTCAAATTATCTTGCGGATCTTTTTCAAAATCAATTCTGAAGTTACCGCTCCAATCCAATCCTCCCAATAATACAGTTCCCTGTGTTTCATTCCATATCTTATCCATACCAATGGCAAAATAAGAGCTCATCAACAAGTTGGTCCGGGTACCCAGTTTACTGTCCAGTGTTTTGATGCCGTGCGTAAGTCTTTCAGTTTCTGGTTGCATTTCTGCAATCCAGTCGCCGTGATAACTGCGCAAGTAGAAATCGTCTGATTTCAGGTTGAGGTTAGCCGAAGCAAATTTGGTTAGTTTTACATTTTTTTTCTCTTCATGCCGAATAACCGTCCATTGTTCAAAGATATTGTCCTGATAATTTGCCATATAATGTAATTCCACATAAAAGGGATACAGATCATCTTTCATAAAGATGGTGACATGCTGTTTTCCTGCCGTACTGATATCATTTTTATGGTCGATATATTTAAGATCTAAAGATTGATTACCGTCGGCATGCTCGACACTTATCGCGGGTTCAAGTAAGTTTCGGGTGCCCGAGGCCGCATAAGCAGATTGATACATACTGGTGTAGTCATGAGCCTGTTTATATTGTTTGGTTACTTGTGTATATTCATCCGATTTTGACAGCTTACTTCCAAGGTAAACCATATTGACATCTTTGTTTTCCTCTACATTCAGAACCAGTGCGATGTCAGCAGTTTCGAGGATGATATTTTTTGTCGTCTTGAGTTGCAATTGCGTTTGTTGTGCACTACTATCAATAAAAATAGGGAGCAACAAAAATAGGAGCATAAATTTTGTCATATTGTTGGTTTAGGGTTATGAAGTAATTAGTGCTATTTAATTAAAGCCTAATGTATTCCATATCTCATTGATCGGATGCATCGGTCTCGACTATAATAAATAGAAACGGTTCAACTAAGATAGTGATTGCTAGATTGTTCTCAAAATCATCAATCGTTATAATCAGTATGGCAGATTAATTCTTTGATTTTTTTCTTTTTAGTAGCGGGTTGTAAAAGCTTCATATTGCAAGATATATGAACAAAAAAAAGCTTGCAAATCGTATATTTACAAGCATTTTATATTGTAATCGGCTTAGAATGTCTTACTTGATCTACTGATTTATTATTCCAGAGTGAACAGAAATTCTCCACCACCTTGTTTCAATTTCATTGTCTTATCTTCCGGGCTAAATTCTAAAACAATCCCTGCCTGTTCAAATTTGAATTTATCTTTTTCTGTTGCTTCAAGAGGAAATGCCGACTGTCCTGTTGCCTGAGCCATCAACGTTGTTTTGTCTTTTGTAATCGTAATTTTCAAGGGGATTTGTTTGGACGCATAAATGCCTAAATACTTTTCCAGATCTTCTGAAGATACTTCGTGGCTTGAAAAATTTGGAATATCATATGGTTTATTATAGACTGCACTTAATAGCGCAATAGCAATATTGTTATTATTAAAATGAGTTCCGTTTGAGGTTAAAGCAAAATCAATATTCTCGTCAGCAAAATGAGAAAAGACAGAACTAAAACCATCAATTCCTCCGGTGTGTCCATATCCAATTTTGTCATAAAAAGGAATTTGAAATAAGCCTACACCATATTGATCTTTGATGCTTTTCATGATTTCAAGATTTTCAGGATTCAACAATTTGCCATTAAACAGTGCATTGCTGAAATCGACCAAATCGCTTGGTGTAGAAACAACTCCTCCAGCTCCCAAAGGTATAGAAATATCTGTTTCAGGTTGAAGAATCCATTTCTCATTAAAGGTATATGACTTACATTCTTCTTTCGCCGGATTAATTTTTCCTCCCATATACGTATTCTTCAAATCAAGAGGCTTTGTGATCAATTCTTTTAATAGATCTGTATAACTTTTTTTGAAACTTTTTTCAAGTATGTAAGTTAGAAGTACAAAATTCGAATTGCTGTATTGCGCTTTACTGTCAGGTACAAAATCGCTGTCCGCTTTAGCAATGATTGCTACCATTTCTTTTTCGGTCTTAGGTTGTGTATTCCAGGTCAGGTAATCCTTGTCATCTGTAAAATTATGTATTCCACTTCTGTGGCTTAATAAGTGTTTTATGGTTATTTTTTCGGCATTTTTAATCGTTGGAAAAAAGCTTTCGATCGTTTGATCTAGCTTTAGTTTATTCATTTCTACAGCTTTCAAAACCAAAACGGAAGTAAATGTTTTTGAAATGGAACCAATTCTATACTTAGAATTTGGGGTTGCTTTCTTATTGTTCTCAAGATCAGAAAAGCCAACCGATTTGGAATAGATAAGTGTACCATTTTTTGATATAGCCACACTTCCCATAAATTTGTTATTTTGCTCCAGTGATGCAAAATACGAATCGAGTTTTTGGGAGTCGAAATTTTGCGCATAGCTACCAGTCGAAATCAAAAGAAGTACGAAGTAACCTGAAATTTTTTTAAGCATAATAATTTGTCTTATGGTTTTTAATTTGATGGATAATGAGCTGATGTAACTTGCAGCTTCTTAGACTTTAAAGATAATTGTTTTAGTTTATATTTTAATGCTTCTTGAGTTCGATTTTCTTTTAATAAGATCCATTCGATCATTAGAATTATGTATTAGAAAATGGAGTTCAACGTTTTAAACAAGTTTTTGCGGTACATCCGACTGCCCAATTGTTGTGTACATGGATTTTTTAAAGGAATTCTTCTATAAAGAAGGGCATTTTTATTTTTAACTCTATCATTACCTTAAATGCTTTATATTTGAATTATGATGGTAAGTGATATTTTTTACGGCAATTTCGAACTTGAAGATATTCTTAGTGAGCTTATAAGCTCAAAACCCGTTCAACGATTAAAAAATGTTCATCAGGGAGGTGCCATCTTTCTTGTCTCTCCACATATTGATCATAGCAGATATGAACATTCTATCGGCGTTATGCTTCTTGTGCGGAAACTTGGAGGTAGTCTGGAAGAACAGATAGCTGCGCTTTTGCACGATGTTTCGCACACTGCTTTTTCACATGTGATTGATTATGTCTTGCATCATAAAGGCGAAGATTATCATGAGCAAATTTTTGAAACAGTAATAGGAAAGTCTACGATACCTAACATTCTCGCTAAATATGGATTCAGTACTTCCTTATTGGAAGATCCAAAGCATACCTTGCTTGAGATGCCGCTACCTGAGCTTTGTGCAGATCGAATAGATTATACCATTAGGGATCTATATCATTTTGGCCTGATCGATATTGTGGAGGCACATAATTTTATAAGCGAACTTGGTGTTCAGGATGGTAAGATAGGTGTTCAGAGTGAAGAAGTAGCTTCATGGATTAGCAGTAAATACCTTCAGCTCAATAATGCATATTTCAGAAAACCGGAACATATATTTGCCAATACCAAGCTTGCAGAATTGATTGCTATAGGACTGGAAAAAGGTATCCTTGTTTTATCAGATCTTTGGCAAGATGACCCTGCCGTTTTATCAATAATAAAGACCGATCCAGCCCTCAATTCAGAACTTGAAAAAATAGAAAATCTGGAAGGTTTTGAAAGTTTTTCAAAAACTCAATCTGGAAAAATTTTCAAAGAAAGGATACTAAAGCCTATGGTTATTACCTAAAATATTTTACATTGATTTATTGATATTATTATTCATCATTAATTGGTAATTAGATATCTTCTCTGATACCTTTCTCGACAATCATCATATCCCACCATTTAACAGCTCCTTGATTTAGATAATTCAAATCATCTCGCGTCACAAATGGATTTTTATTAGAGGCTGTTTTTTCTTTTGCCTGAAATAATTTTAAGTATCTATCTGCCATCTGTTTGATTAATTTCGGATCATTATTAGCTTCCTTAAGAGTTTTACTATTGAATAAAACTGGATAAGTAGAAATATGGTGTAAATAAGAAGGGCAGAATAACCTATTAAACGCAAACATGGCATCTATAGCAATATTATAATTTCTGCTGGTAGGAACTGGCATATTTTCATATTCTATTTGAAAAGAATTTATATAATATCGACTCACTCTTTTACAGCTTCGAGAATAGTCAGTGAAATACGGTTTTAGTGCACGGATAACTTCTAATCTATCTTGATTAGTTAGCTCTTCATCCAGTAAACTCTCCATATGATAATCCTTAGTTTTTCTTATCCAAATTCTATTTCCTTTTTTTAAAGTTATCTCTAAGTAGTAACCTGATAGATCTTCTTGATAAGGAATTTTATCCACTGTAACCACGGCTTTTTGAGCAGAAGAAGTTTTAGTTAGTAAAAAAGCAATTAAAAGAATAATAATATTTTTCATAAAGATAAATGCATTTTATGTTACTAAATCTAGACCAAATATAATTTAGATACTACTTTATTTTTCAATCAGTATTTGACCCTTTGTAAAAAGGGATTTTTTCCCATGTAGCCAAACAAATCGACCGTCATTGAAAGGGAAATATTTAGATATTTCCCCAATAAGCATACATTCTTGAAACCATTTTTTATAAGAGTCAAATACAATTTTTATTTTGTCAGGAGAATCATTTATTTCCATATTGTCGATATTATCGTATAAGACAGGTGCAGGTGAATAAAAATCTGAAAACTCTCCATATGCAATTCTATCAATAAAATAGAGAGCATTGATCTCAATTGTAAAATATTTAGATTTAGGAGAGAACCTAACATTATTTTTTGCATTATTACCTAAATATATTGGTAGCACATTTCCTGGATGTTTTGTTGTATCACCTTCAAAATCCAATAGGCAGGAAATAAGTTGTAATTTTTCAATATCAGTTAAATAATTCGAATTTATATTGATAAAATCATACACTAAATTTCTATTTTCTTTTTTAAAAGATATTTTTAGATAAGCTTTATTATCTTCGGTATTGATTTTTTTTACATAAGGTTGCGCAAAACAATTGCTATATAATATGGTAATAAAACTTAGTAATAAAATCACTTTATCTTTCATAATAAATTATGTCTTTTAGCTCATGTAATGTTGAAGATCCGGCTTTTTCAAGAAATTTTTGAGATTATTCTTTATTTAATTTTCTTACTCCACCTTTAACTTTTCTAATTTATTAGTTCCTTTCAAATACATTCTTCTTGTTCTCAGGTTTTTCTTTATTCTTATTTCTCTTTTTATCAGCTTCCATTTCTCTGTATAAATCTGCAACTATCCTTCTTGAATTAGGAATATATTCTGCGTCAAACCAACCAACAGGACCCTTATACAAATCCATCAAATCTATTAATGATAATTCATTACTATTTTGATTTTCCAATAGATTACAATACAAATTAGATAATTTTGAAATGCTTAAAGAATCATTATAGCTCACTATTTTTCCGGAATATTTTTCTACTAATACTGGAGAATTAGATAGAAACCTTGTCCAATCACCAAATAAAATCAAATTTGTAATATACATCGATTCAATTGCTAAAGAAGACTTCTCTATTCCTTTCGCGAAAGATCCAAAAACACCCGCATATGGAATAAATAGTCTAATCTTGTAAGCACATAATGAATAATCATTAAAATATGCACTCAATTCTTGAGCAAAAAGAACTTTTTCATCCTTTGAAAGAGAATTACTAAAAACATATAATTTTTCGTAATCTCCTGGTGAAATTGTATCTAAAACATTCTTATTTAAAATGATAAATTTTAATCCATATCCGTCGAAATTTCTAACAAGCTTTTCTTTTATTATTTTTACTTTAAAATTTTGTGCGTTGGACACTAAAATGATCATTGAAAAAAACAGACTTAAGATAAATTTCATATCTTAATTATTTAATTAATACGCTGTGAAATAATAATTGTTAATCCTTCAAAAAGATTATTCCCGTCATTCTATTGATATTCAAAATCACTATACTCGTAATTGTTCTTTTGGTAGTAGTTCACCAAATCCATAAATCGGTTATTCCTTTTATTGCTCCCTAGAAATCCAGCTACTCGCTCAACTGTTGGATTTTTAAACAGAGGTAAGAAATTATCAGGCTCTTTATTTTCATCACATATGATGAATTCCTTCAAATTTGGAATATGTTTTAATGTGGAGAAATCGTCAAGACCTTTCATATTTTCTAGGTAAATTCTTTTTAAAAACTTATTTTTCGAAAAGTCAGGTAAAGTTTTTACTTGTTTGAGTGATTGAACAAATAGATTTTGTAGCGTTGTTAGATCGGAAATAAAAGACAAATCCGCCAATCCTCTTATTTGCCAAAGTTCTAGAAACTTCAGTGATGGAAGTGTCTTTAGCGCATCAAAACTTTTAATTCCTCCAAGTTTGATATCTACTGACCATAACTGTTTTAGTCCCTGTAAGAAGTCAATATCAGTTGTTGTGATTGACCTTAGGACAATTTTCTGAAGTTTTTTTAGATTTTTTATCGCATTGATCCCTTTTTGCTGTTCTTCCAAAAATAGGTATTCCAGATTTTCAAATCTCGCTATGCTTTCAATTTTAGGTTTTTTAGATTTTGTCTGATATAATCCAAGCACTTTTAGATTAGGAGCTACTTGTTCTAAAAAATCAAAATTATCCAAATCAAAAATACCTACACACAGTGACTCTAAGTTTTTCAATTGCGTAAGGACCTCAATACCGGTTGTATCTCTCATACAGTCTGCAGTAACTTTTCTGAGAGAAGGAATTCGCTCCAGAAATGTTAGATCGCATTCAACAGAATAATGTCCAAAGATTCGTAGCTCTATATCAGGTCTTGTTGCAAAAACCATTTTTTCCAAAAGATCATATTCTTCATAAGTAAGTGGGGCTGAAAATTGTACAAGCTTCGTTTTGGTATTGTTTGCTATAGCTGATAATTCATTTTTTTTAAATCCTGTTGAAATATTGTAACGCCCTGAATCCCTATTTATACTCTGTGTGCTCATGAAAAATGGTTTGACAAATAAATATAGTGAAAATTGATAAAGAAGCGCTACAAAGTTCCTGTTGCTTAATACACAAAAAACATGGGAAAGATTCTTTTAAAAAAAACTAGAATCGCATTCAACAAAATTGTTCATTAAGATGTTTTCGAACTATCTTATCTCTATTCAGTTGGTTGTCTTTACAAAAGGTAATAAATTTATATCTGCCAAATCCCCTCATAAATCGGTCAGAATAAGTGTGTGCCTCAGGAGCAGGAAATCCATATTTATAACAATAATGTTACAAAATGTATTGCTCCAGATACTATAGGTTTTTTTTCGTCGTTAATTATTTGATGATGCTTAAGTTTTAATGTAAATGTTTTCATTAAAATACTTTTTATTAATCGTTATCGACAATTTATAGATGATCTAAACTTAAAACCTTTGTATGAAATTTAGTGCTACCCAATGTAAACTATGGTTGTCATATTATGTACCATTCTTGTTCTTTTTGCATGTCCTATTGATTATTCCTGGCGTTGCGTCAGCGCAGCAAAAAACGATCCTCGGTAAAGTGATCGATGCGGTGACAAAGAAACCTTTGCTCGGGGTTACGATAAAGCTTGACGATAAAAATGGTACGACCGTAACGACTGATAAACAGGGTGGTTTTGTATTAGACAATGCGGCAATAGGACAATCGCTAACTTTTTCATTTTTGGGATATTCCAGTCAGACGATAAAAATAGATACGCGTACAAGCTATACAATATCTTTAGCACCTGTTTCCAATGTGATCGAAGAAACGGTTGTGGTAGGATATGGCCGTCAGAAAAAACGAAATCTAACAGGAGCTATTGTTTCTGTGGGGGCTGCTGAAATTGAGAAAACAACGTTGCAGGATCCGATTTCTATTTTACAGGGACGGGCAGCCGGCGTGCAGGTATCGTCCAATTCGGGAGCACCGGGTGGAGAAATGAGTATCCGTGTCCGGGGAAGTTCTTCGCTGAACTCGGGTAATAATCCGCTTTTTGTTGTGGATGGTATCCCGTTAGAATCCAATTCTATTTCTTCTTTAAATGGTACAGAAAATTCAGGTCTAAATCCAATGGCGGATATCAATCCAAGCGATATCGCCTCCATTGAAATACTAAAAGATGCAGCGTCAACAGCAATTTATGGTTCCCGCGCTGCCAATGGAGTTGTGATGATTACGACCAAACGTGGTGCAGCAGGTAAGCCAGAAGTAATATTGAATGCAAATGCAGGAGTGAGTTCCTTGACGCGAAAACTAAGTGTTCTTAATGCCAGACAGTATCGAGAAGCAGTGTTGGACTCTTATCGCGGCATGACAATCCCAGAAGACCCTTTCTATACGATTATAGATTCCCTCAACCCCATGAACAATGGTGATGTAGACTGGCAGGATGAATTGATGCGTACAGCAAAACAGTATAAGTTAGATCTCTCTGTAAGGGGAGGGAATGAAGGAACAAAATACGCCTGGAGTTCGTCCTATTTGGATCAAGATGGAGTCATATTGAATTCGAATTATAAACGGTTTACCTCCAGACTGAATGTTGACTTTACAATTTCAGATCGTGTGCGGATAGGGCAGAGCATTTCGTACACCAACGCGGTCAATAATCGAACGAATGCTGCTGGTTCCGGGAATTTGAGTATTATCAGGAGTTTATTGGTAAGGCCACCAAATATGTCGATGTACTTGCCTGATGGATCATTGAACGGCTATATGATTGGTCAGCGGAATCCTGTCGGTATGGCTTTATTTTCCACCAATCTCAATAAGAGCAACCGTATCATTGGAAGCCAATATCTAGAAATTGATATTTATCAGGATCTTAAGTTCCGGAGCAATGTCAATCTGGATTATATTTCAATGAAGGAAGATGAATTTATGCCATCGATACTGGACTATCGCGAAGGATTCAATAGCGGTGCTGTACGATCTTCTGGAAATCTTACTTGGGGGAATGAGAGTTACTTTACATACACAAAAAATATAGCGGATAAGCACCATATTGGAGCGGTGTTTGGCATGAGCTTTCAGAAATGGCGTTATGACCGTACAGGTCTTGACGGACAATATTTTCCAAGCGATGACATACGTACACTCAATGGTGCATCTGTCATTTCAAACCAGGGAGTAAATGTCGCTTCCGAACATGCTATGCTTTCTTATTTTGGCCGGGTTACTTACGATTATGAGAGTAAATATTTGTTGGAATTCAATCTTCGTTCTGACGGTTCTTCCCGCTTTGGCCGTGATCGACGGTTTGGGTTCTTTCCCTCTGCATCTGCAGGATGGCGTTTTGTGGAAGAAGAAGGTATCAAAAATCTGGGCTGGCTGAGTGACGGTAAGCTCCGCTTTAGTCTAGGAAGTACTGGAAATGAAGCCATCGGTGATTACACATCAAGAGGAGAGTTTACCTTAGGAACAAACTATTTGGATTTTTCGGGTGCTGCGCCTACTGTGATGCCCAATCCGAGCCTCACTTGGGAGACTACCCACCAATATAATCTGGGTTTAGAGCTCGGCTTTTTTAAAAATAGAATCCTGTTTTCAACAGATGCGTACTTAAAGAAAACAAAGGATCTGCTGTATAATGTGCCTACCCCCGGAACTTCTGGCTTTGAATATATTACACAAAACATAGGGTCGATTGAGAATCGGGGCCTGGAATTTAGCTTACAGACCCGCAATCTAGAAGGCGCTTTTCGTTGGAGCACGAATGTAAACATAAGCTTGAATAGGAATAAAGTGACCTCTTTACCTAAGAATTTATTGACCAATGGGCATATCCAAAACGGTAATTTCCATATACTGCAAGAAGGTTTACCTATTGGCGTATTTTATGGCTGGAATTTTCTTGGCGTGTATGCACGTGACGAAGACAATACAAACAAGCTCACTAATGGAGCCAACGGAGCTGTCTTTGTAGGTGGAGACCCCATTTGGAAGGATGTAAACAATGACAAAATTATCGATCAGAATGACCGGGAGATAATCGGATATGCAGAACCTAAATATTTTGGCGGGATCTCCAACGATTTTAGCTATAAGAACTTTCATCTGAATGTGTTTTTTCAATATGCTGTCGGTAATCAGATTTATAATGAATTGAATCATCAACGAAATTCGATCGTTCGTTACAACAATTTATCGACCGATGCCCTGAATCGGTGGCGGGAGCAGGGGGATCAAACAGATTTCCCCCGATTGATTCGGGACGATCCAAAACAGTCCGACAGCAGGGTCCAAAGTAGATGGGTTGAAGATGGTTCGTATCTCAAATTAAAGAACGTCAATTTAAGATATTCTTTTGATTCAGCTTTGAGCAAACGGATCGGTCTGCGCAAGTTGGACGCATTTGTTACCGCTACGAATCTGGTCACCTGGACAAAATATACGGGCTTTGACCCAGATGTCAATTCCTATTCCGGTCTTCGTGTAGGATTGGATGAAGGCTCTTATCCACAGAGCCGCACATTTACGTTTGGTTTAATCTTTGGACTTTAATAAATAACGATGAAAAAAATGTATAAATACATATTTTGGTCTATTCTTTTTCTATCTGCTACCAGCTGTTCTAATTCGTTGCTGGATAAAGAACCTATAAGCAATTTTTCTGGAGAAGGGTATTATAAAAAGCCCAGTGATGCCCAAGCTGGAGTAAATGGAATCTATAATGGTCTACAAACTCTTTTCCGTCAAAATTATGCCCATTGGGGCGAGGGTCGGGCTGATAATGTGGTGACCCGTCATGCCGGTGATCCTGGAGCGCTGCAACAAAATACGTTAACGCCAATTATCAATTCAGCACGGTGGGATAATTTTTACACCGTTATATCACGCGCGAATTACGCAATCAAATATATTCCCCAGGCATTTGGAACTGAGGATAGCGAACTTAAAAAACAATTACTTGGGCAGGCACATGCATTAAGGGCACTCGCTTATTTTTACTTAGTTCGGATCTGGGGGGAGGTACCTTTAGTCATCGAACCGTACGAGGGTTTGGGTCAGGAGCTGTTTGTCCAAAAGAACACGGAGGCTGAAGTATTGGCTAAGGTAGAGGAAGATTTGATGCTCGCGACGGAGAATTGTGCTACAAATTATTCAGGAGCCGGAAATCGCGTGCTGATCACCAAAGGAGCTGCTTATGCATTTCTGACGCAACTGTATATGTGGCAAAAGAAATATGCGCAGGCCATAGAAATGTCCGAAAAAGTGCTCGCGGATCCGCAATATACCTTGGTATCGATCGAGGATTGGAATAACATTTTTGTAAAAGGGAGTAGTGCCGAAAGTATTTTTGAAGTCGGCTACAATGAAGTACAGACCAATAACCTCCGTATATGGTACGCCATGGGATCAGATAGTGACTATGTACCCAGTACATCTTTTATTGCGTCTATCGAACCGGGGGATCTTCGTAAACCACGTATTTACGATGTGTCCCAAGTACAACCACGTAAGATCTGGAAATTTTTTGGACAGGGATTTAATGACGAGAGTCCAGAACCTTCGGCTGGCAATATGGTATTAACCAGAGTAGCTGATGTTGTTTTACTAAAGGCCGAAGCACATGCAAATTTAAACCAGACCGTTGAGGCATTCGCATTACTTAATCGTATCCGCATCCGTGCCGGACTCCCTGCTTTGGATCAAAATAAAGCCAATACTCAATTTGGAAGCTTACTCACCGGAATTTTGCATGAAAGATCCGTAGAGCTTTGTTTTGAGGGACATCGATGGTTTGATCTTGTACGGACTGGAACTGCCATTTCAACAATGAAACCGATCAATGGCCTCTCGGACAATCGAAATCTGCTGTGGCCGATACACGAAGGCGAACTACTTAAAAATCCAAATTTGAAACAAAATGAATTCTATAGATAATCATATGAAGAAGATCAAATATATCGTTACGCTTTTGCTGTGCAGTTTTGTTGTGCTGGTTACTTTTTTTAGTTGCGAAGTACAGGACAGCTTTGAATACGATTACGCAGCAGACAATAGCAGATTAAATATGTCTGCATGGGCCTATATCCAAAAAAATGATTCTTTGTCTTCCCTAAAAGAAGCAATTATGCTAGGTAAGGATGAAGGATTATACGAACGTACAGAAAAATCGACCTTTATTCTGCCCACGAATCGTGCGTTTAAGGCATATTTAGAAGAAAATAATTACGACGCTATAGGTACAGTACCGGTAACCATACTGAAAGATATGTTGCGATATCATATTGTAAAGGCAGTAGTGAATTTTAATGATCCTGCTTTGGCTCCAAAAAATAAGCCCATTGCATATCAGACTGAAAATGGTCAGATCATGTATCTATCCCATACCGGTACCTATGTTGGGCTCATCAATGAAGGAACCAATAAGCAATGGCAAATCCGTACGTCAAATCTTGTTCCGGACAATGGTGTCATCCATATTGTTGATCAGGTTGTTTTCTATTCCGAGAAGGTAAAATAGGTATATTGTTCCTGCATTTCCACAACAGTTAAAATGCAGGAACGTAATTTTCTTTGAGAAAGTACCGGATATTCAAGACCTGATTCTGTAACGAATTTTTATCCAGCCATCAATATAGTTCTATCCAATAACTTCTTATTTTTAAAGCCTGATTAAATAGTTTTTTTGTTCTTTCTCGTCTTGCGGGATCTTGATTAGTAACGCTCATCGTTTGTTGAAGCTCCATGAAATTTCTCTGCGCAAACGTAGAAACTTCAATCGGTTATTCTTATTTGAATAATATTTTTGTTAATATTGGTATTACAGTACTAATTATAAATTTTGATGATCCGTAGTACCTTACTTTCGATCAGTATACTTCTTTTTTCATGGATTACTAGTTTTTGTTTCGGTCAAGAGCAAGGAACAGTCTATTCTTTTAAGAACATCACTTCTGATCAAGGATTGGTACATAACCATATCAATTGCAGCCTACGAGATCAATATAATTACATGTGGTTTGGAACAGAATCTGGACTTAGTCGATTTGATGGACTTCAATTTACAAATTTCCGGTATACATCAAACAAAGGTTTTGGACTGAGCAGTAATCGTATATCGGCATTATTTGAAGGACCAGGGGAGCAAATTTGGATCCGTACCCATTCGAAAATGAATGTGTACGATCAAAAAAAAGGAGTAATCATTCAAAATATAGATTCCATTCTTCAGACATGGAATTTACCGATCGGAGATCCTCAAATTATCCGCCATTTTGAAGATGATGAATATGCTGTTTTGTACAGCGATAATTCATTCATGCTAACACATACGATTTCAAAAAAAACGAGAAAATTTTCACCACTTAAGAATCAAAAAATAGTCGATGTTGTAAATTATTCAAAAGAATCTTTTTGGATAATCTATGAAACCGGTTTGACACAGCTCGTACAAAAAAAGACCTGGAAGATTCTTAAACAATTTTCTTTACCTGCCAGCAAACAGCGCGTTACGTATGGTCTATTTATAGATCGCGAAGGCGATCTGTGGATTTATTCAAAAGATGTTCCAATCGGCGTATTTTGGATCAAAGCTGGATCGGATGAGATCAGTCATATCAAAGAGCAACTTTCGAATGTATTTGTAGGCAGTATCGTTCAAGATGAACAAGGTCTGATTTGGTTAGCTACTGATCATGGTGGAATCAACGTCTTTAATAAAAAGACGCAATCACTTTTTGTGATCAATCACGAGGCGTATAATTTAAGAAGTTTACCCTATAATAGTATTACCTCCCTGTATAAAGATCCGAAAGGCATTATCTGGGTTGGGACATATAAGGGCGGCATCAGTTATTATCACCCAAACTTACTGCTTTTTCCGGTATACCAAAATTATGCAGGATACGCCAAAACATTGCCATTTGATGATGTCAACAGGTTTATTCAAGATCAAAATCATAACTTATGGATTGGTACAAATGGTGGCGGTCTCTTGCATTATAACTTTCAAGATAAAGTATATAAACAATATCTGCACAATCCAAATGATGCAACTTCTTTACCCAGTAACGTTGTCGTAAGTCTGTATCTGGATCAAAAAAATATACTTTGGGTAGGCACTTACCACGGGGGATTGAGTCGGTTCGATGGTAAAAGTTTCAAAACATACAACAAGGGTACTGATCGATTACCAGACGATAGTGTCTGGGAAATATTTGAAGACTCAAGAGGTCGTTTCTGGGTTGGAACACTATCTGCTGGTTTATATTTGTTTAATAAGGATATGGAAACGTTTTCCACCTATCGCTCGCGTGAGGGAAAGACAATTTCCAGCACCTATGTATCTGTCTTATTTGAAGATTCAAAAAATAATATCTGGGTTGGAACTGCTACAGGCATCGAATTGATTCGGTCAAATGGAGAAATACATCAATTTAATGAAAAAGAAGGCAAGTTGCGTCTTTCCAATGATTTGATATATGATATTAAGGAAGATGAACTAGGTCGCATTTGGGTGGCCACTCAAGAAGGAATTAATATCATTCAGGATGAAACGATCCAATTCCTCAATACGAGCGACGGTCTGATTGACAATGCCGTACTGGCATTAATCAAAGATAATAAGGGCAATCTGTGGGCCTCAACAGCAAAAGGATTATCTGAAATTGTTCCCAATCAAAATGCTAAGCAATTTGTCATTCGTAACTTCACCAAAGAACAGGGACTACAAAGCAATGTCTTTAATGAAAATTCAGCTTTAAAGATGGATAACGGACAGCTCATATTTGGAGGACCAAACGGTTATAATATTATTGATCCAAATCAAATTTTGGGATCAAAAGAAAATATAACACCTGTTCTATCCAATATCTATCTTTTTAATCGTAAAATCAACGTTGGCGAACGTGTAAACGGCAAGGTTATTTATAATGAGGCACTGACCAATGTGAAGAAATTAGAACTGCCATATGATCAAAATGCGATCTCCTTGGAACTATCCTCATTTAATTATTTGCAGCAGGATAATCGGATCTACCAGTATCAGTTGGATGGACTCAGTGAGGAGTGGTTTGATTTTGAAACGGGAACAATGAAGGCCAATTTTACGAATCTTGATTCCAAAACATACCGATTTTACATCCGACATTCGGTCGATAATGAAAGCTGGTCTGAAAAAACATTATTATTAACCCTCGTGATTGAGCCTCCTTTTTGGAGGAGCAATTGGGCATTAATGCTTTACGTGCTGATTTCTATTTCCTGTATCTACCTGTGGCAAGCTTGGGTAAAACTGCGGACAAAGACACGAAATCAATTGATAATGGTCAAAGAACAGGCGTTGCAAGCAAAAGAACTCGAAGAGTTGAAGACACGCTTTTTTACTAACGTAAGCCACGAGTTCAGAACGCCGATCAGTTTAATTTTAACCCCATCAGAGCAGCTTCTAAAAGAAGAAACAGATCTGCATAAAAAAGAAAATTTAAGGCTGATCAATAAAAATGCATCTCGTCTATTGATTTTGGTCAATCAATTGCTGGATTTTCGAAAACTGGAAAAAAACCAGCTTAGCCGTATGGACGAATATGGCGATTTAATTCTTTTTACTAAAGAACAGATTGAACCCTTTTTCCAATTGGCCGAAGTCAATTCGCTCTGCATCGAGGTAATATATAACCGCGATCATTATCTCGGTAATTTTGACAAAGGAAAATTGGAAAGTATCCTATTCAATCTATTGTCCAATGCAATTAAGTTCAGCAGATCGGGAGGTACAATACATATCACGAGCACAATTAAGGAACAAAACGATGACCTCGATATATGGCGATTAGAGATTAAAGACCAAAGTCCCGGGATACCGGAAGAATATCAAAATCGGATATTTGACCGTTATTTTCAATATGATATCAACAGTGGCCGTTTAAATCAAGGTACAGGTATTGGATTAGCCATTGTGAAAGAATATGTCGAGTTTCTAAACGGAAATATTTCCGTTCAGAGCAAAGTCGGAGAAGGATCATGTTTTGTGGTTGAAATACCGATTGAAGCGATTTCGGAAACATCAGCACTCCCAGAGAAACAAATCAATAAGAGAAATCAGATTTTGCTGATTGAAGATCATGTAGAATTTTTAGAATATTTGAAAAGAAATTTAAACGATGAATACTTAGTTGATGGTGTCTGTACCGTAAAGGAAGCAAAAGACCATTTGACAAAAAAGGAGTATGATTTAGTGATTGCCGATATTCAGCTTGCTGGTGAAAGCGGTATCGATTTTTGCTTGTATCTAAAATCATCAGAACGTTACCGACATATTCCTGTCATTATGGTAACTGCTGTGCTGGATCAAAAAATACAGTTGCAGGCAATCCGTGCAGGAGCTTCAGATTATGTTCTAAAACCATTTAATTTTGAATTGCTGAAATCTAAAATCGCCAGTGTCCTGGATCAAAAATCATCCCTGGTCAAAAAATACAAAAAGCAAATCGCAATCGAACTCAACCAGCCAGAGGTTGAGTCTGCCGACGAGAAGTTTATCCGCGAATTCATTCTTGAAGTCGAGCGAGATTTGTCAGACTCGACGTTGTCTGTCGAAGTATTAGCAGGAAACATGCACATGACCCGGGTAGGACTTTATAAAAAGATATTAGCCATTACCGGATATTCACCAACAGAATACATCAGGCATATCCGTCTAACAAGAGCCATGCACCTGATACAACATTCCAGTTTATCGCTTTCAGAAATTGCATATGAAGTTGGTTTTAGTAATCCCAAACAATTTACGAAATACTTTAAAGCTACTTTTGGATTTTTACCATCCTATTATCGTAAAAGTCTGTAAATTAAATTCTTGTGATTTTTAGATGATCTCTGCAGATCTCACCTGTTAACATTAGATACCCTAATTGTTAACATAATACCCCCTCCTGGAAATAACTACTGCGCTATATTTGATCCTACCAATTCAAACGGTAAAAGGGAAATAACCAAAATTAAACCAGTAATTATTTATATATGCAAAACCTAAAGTTTGCTCTGAGCGGTATTATGCTTTTTGCACTTGTCCATAATGGAAATGCGCAAGTGAATAAATCCAATTTTATAAAAACCCAATCAGGTGTCAAGGTCAGTTTCAAGGGATCTGAAAGTGCCATTGATCAAGATGTTTATCTGGATGTGATCACGGATAAAATCATCCGCGTCACTGCACTTCCTTATGGAGATCCATTTCCATCACAAGCAAGTATGATGGTCGTCGATTCTTTGCAACGTCAGCTCAAATCCTTTCATGTACAACCAACAGATTCGACGATCAACTTAACAACATCGGATCTTATCGCTAAGGTTTCTTTGTTGAGCGGGAAAGTCGAATTTTTTGATTTATCAGGTAAGAGAATTTTTAGTGAATCAAAAAGAAATGCCGATACATTCATTCCCGACAGCTATAATGGAGATCCTTTTTATCGATTAAATCAAGATTTTATTGTAGACACCGCTGAGGGTATATTTGGACTTGGTCAGCATCAAAATGCGATTATGAACTACAATCGCGGTAAACAGGTGACTTTGTTGCAATATAACACCGAAATTGGAATTCCTTTTCTGGTTTCGACAAACAATTATGGACTTTTATGGCACAACTATTCCATCACCAAAGCTGGAGATACACGTGCTTTTCTGCCCCTCAATGCGTTTAAATTAATTTCTAAAGAGGGCGAGCAGGGTTGGTTGACAGCTACCTATGTGAATAAGCATAAAGATGACGAAGTTTTCCTCTCACGTCCCGAATCAATTATCGAATATAGTTACCTGACTGATCAGCATAAGTTTCCCAAAGATGTCAAACTCGTAGACAGTAAAGTTATCTACGAAGGCCGTCTATCTTCTCCTTATTCAGGAAAACATGTGCTTCATTTTAAATACTCGGGTTACATGAAAGTGTGGATTGATGGACAATTGGTCGCTGATCGGTGGAGACAATCCTGGAATGCAGGAACCTTTGAAATTGAACAGCAATTTAAACGAGAAGAGGATCATGATATTCGTATAGAATGGTTGCCAGATGGAGGAGAATCTTATTTTACTTTAAATTGGCAAAGCCCTATTCCAGAGCAGCGTAAAAATGTGTTTTCTTTTAACTCTGAAGCCGGTGATGCGATTGATTATTACTTTCTACATGGTCAATCGATGGATGAAGTCGTTTCTGGATATCGCCACGTGTCAGGAAAAGCACCGATTATGCCTTTATGGAGTTTTGGTTACTGGCAAAGTCGCGAACGGTATAAAACGCAAGCGGAGATTGAGAGTGTCGCAACAGAATTTCGAAACCGAAAAATTCCCATTGACAATATCGTACAAGATTGGTCATACTGGTCAGAGCCCGACTGGGGGAGCCAGCAGTTTGATAAGACGCGATTCCCTGATCCAGCAGGGATGATCAAAAAATTACATGATCAAAATTATAAGTTGATGATTTCGGCATGGCCCAAGATCAATGAACAATCTACCGTATACAAACAGTTCAGCGACAATAAATGGATTTACACCAGAAATATTTATGATGGACGGAAAGACTGGATCGGAAAAGGATATACATCGACTTTTTATGATCCCTTCAATAAAGGAGCACGCGATGGATTTTGGCAATTATTAGACAAAAATCTTTTTCAAATTGGCGTCGATGCCTGGTGGATGGATGCCAGTGAACCTGATATACATTCAAATATCGATCTGAACGAACGTAAATCTGTCTTTCAGCCAAATATCGGATCATCAGTCCGCTATTATAATGCATTTCCACTTCAAAATGCGAAAGGAATTTATGAGGGACAGCGCGAAACAGATCCCAATAAACGTGTATTTATTTTAACACGTTCCTATTTTGCGGGCCAGCAACGCTATGCGGCGGCAGCGTGGAGTGGCGATATTGCTTCAAGATGGCATGATATGAAGGATCAGATTGCTGCTGGAATCAATTTTTCAATGTCTGGTACGCCTTACTGGACGATGGATGCCGGTGGCTTTTTAGTAGAGAATAGATTTCATAAGCCCAATCCTGCAGATCAGGAAGAATGGCGCGAAATGAATGCCAGATGGTATCAGTATGGAACTTTCCTGCCTATATTCCGCGCTCATGGTCAATTTCCATTTCGCGAACCTTTTAATATAGCGCCAGAAGATCATCCTGCATATAAAAGCATGGTGTATTACATCAATCTGCGCTATAAACTTCTGGCTTACAATTACAGTATAGCCGCAAAGACATTTTTTGAAGACTACTCGATGATTCGTGGATTGGCAATGGACTTTCCCAAAGATCAGAAGGGGTTTAATATCAATGACCAGTACCTGTGGGGACCATCCTTATTGATCAGTCCAGTTACAGAAATGGGAGCGACCTCGAGAGTCATTCATTTACCCGAAGGCCGAGATTGGTACAATTTCTATACGGGCAAAATGAGTCGGGGAGGACAAGATATCACAGCAGAAGCTGCTTATGAGCGTATGCCGGTATTTGTAAAAGCAGGATCAATATTGCCAGTAGGCAGAACCATTCAGTTTACAACTGAGCAAAAACAAGATCTGATCAACCTGTATGTTTACGATGGAGCCGATGGTGAATTTACGCTATATGAAGATGAAGGAATCAATTATAATTACGAGAAAGGACAATATAGCCGTATCGATATGACCTATGACAACAGCACAAAAACACTCGTGTTAGCAGACCGTGCTGGTTCGTTTGCTGGTATGCTAAAGGATCGAAAATTCAATATCATTTTTGTTGATCCTGCTCACGGCGCCGGTATTGATATACAGGCCGAAAAATCAAAGATGATTTCTTATTCCGGAAAAACACTACAGGTTAAATTAGAATAAATACAACCGATTTTAAATTTTAAATTATATGATAAGTAAGCAATTGTTTAAAAAGGGAATTGCCGTCGTCGTCATGACGGGCATGACCTCAGTTGTCTGTGCACAATCCTTTTCGGGATCAGTAGTTTCTGCTGATTCCAACTTGCCAATCGGGGGCGCAAGTATTAAAGTGAAAAATCAGGCAACCTCAGCAAGTAGTAATGAATCTGGGAAATTTTCCATACCTGCAGCAAAAGGAACGATCTTGATCATTTCCTATGTCGGTTATAAAACAGAAGAAATTGCTGCCTCAGGAACAGATCTGGTCATTCGTCTACAACCATTGGTATCCGATCTGGATGAGGTGGTCGTCATTGGCTATGGTGTACAGAAAAAGAAATTAAATACAGGAGCAAATCTTAAAGTCGAAGGCGAAGATCTGCAAAAACGTAATCAGCTCAATCCGCTACAGGCACTTCAAGGACAGGCACCGGGTGTATCCATCACATCGACCTCAGGGCAACCGGGAGCAGACATGAAAGTTGTCGTTCGCGGCTTAGGTACAATAGGTAACTCCGGACCATTATATGTGATCGATGGTGTACCGGGAGGAGATATATCGGTATTAAATGCGGCAGATATTCAGTCGATCGATGTATTAAAAGATGCGGCATCTGCAGCCATTTACGGGTCTCAGGCTGCAAATGGGGTTGTTTTAGTGACCACAAAGATGGGTTCCGCCGGTAAAAGTATCTTGTCATTTGATGGCTTTACCGGAATTCAGAATGTAGCCCGAAAAGCAAAACTATTGAATGCCGACCAATATAAAGTCATCATGAATGAACAGTCGCTTAATTCTGGAGCCTCCGTTATCAATTTTGATGGTATGGAAGGTTTAGCCAATACCAGTTGGCTGGACCACATGTTTAAAGACAATGCCCGAATGGATAACTATAATATTGGATTAACCGGTGGATCGGAAAAGTCAACCTACGCGATGTCCTTAAATTATGTTGCGCAAGAAGGGATTGTTGGGGGCAAGGATGTTTCCAACTACGAACGCTATGGCTTCCGCAGTAATTCGGAACATAAATTATTGAATAACTTTCTAAAAATAGGACAGCATCTCAATTTCAACTACATAAAAAATAGAGGTGTAAGTGTTGGCGATCAGTACAGCAATACGCTACGTGGCGCATTTAGCACATCGCCATTGTCTCCCGTCTATTCGGACAATGGTCTTTTTGGAAGTCCATTTAACGATACCTCCAATTCGCCTTGGTACAACGGAGACGGTAATCCCTATGGTAGCATGATGACCAATTCCAATAATAGCAATGATGGTCAAAAACTGCTGGCCGATGTCTTTGCTGAAATTGAACCAATCAAGGGTTTGAAAGTCAGGTCGCTGTTGGGATTTAATTATTATGCATCCGAATACAGAAGCTTTATGCCCATGTATCGCTTTTCAATTTACACCTACAACGAAGATCATACGACAACTTCTCAGAACATGAGCAAAGGTCATACGCTGACCTGGACCAATACAGCATCCTATGATTTTAGTATCAACAGCGATCATCGGTTTTCAGCTATGGTGGGTATGGAATCATTGCGTTATCAAGGAACATATCTATCTGGTTCCAATTGGAATCTATTATCGCAGTTCAATGATTTTTCGCATGCTTACTTGGATAATACCACAGGTCAGGCGCACTTAGATGAGAAAGGTAATGTTGTAGAAACCCGCACAGTGGCTGGTAAACCGGAGAATATTACGCGCAGAGTATCTTATTTTGGACGTATGGGTTATAATTACAAAGAAAAGTATCTTTTAAATGCAACCCTAAGAGCCGATGCCTCATCCAAATTCTCCAAAGACAACCGTTGGGGTTATTTTCCTTCGGTATCCGCCGGATGGGTGATCTCTTCTGAAGATTTTTTTCAAGACAACTTAAGTGCGATAAACTTTTTTAAACTTCGAGCATCATGGGGTCAGGTAGGTAATCAAGATATCGATGATTTTCAATATGCTTCGCCGATAAGTACTTCAACGGGTATCACTTCTGGCAACCCCGGAGCGCACTATGTATTTGGAACAAGCAATAACAATATTGCAGGAGCTTATCCAAGCCGGTTATCTAATCCATACCTGACATGGGAAACTTCCGAGCAGACCAATATTGGTATAGACGCAAAATTTAGCAATAATCGTTTGGACATTGTTACCGATTTCTATATAAAAACTACCAAAGACTGGTTGGTTACGGCGCCCGTACTGGCCACAACAGGTACAAGACCACCTTTTATCAATGGTGGAGATGTCAAGAATACAGGGATTGAGCTTGCGGTCAATTGGTCTGACCGCGTCAATGAACTGAAATATAACTTTGGTGTTAATGGTGCTTATAACAAAAATAAAGTTGGTCAGATTCCGACTGAAGACGGTATTATTCATGGTCGAACAGCTATGCTTTATGACAACTCGGAAGAGTTTTATCGTGCCGAAAACGGTCAGCCGATTGGATATTTTTGGGGATATAAAACCGATGGTTTATTTCAGAACCAAGCCGAAATTGATGCATGGAGAGATGCCGGAAAGGGTGTTCTACAGGCAGACGTACGACCTGGTGATGTCAGGTATGTAGACCAAAATGGCGATGGTGTTATAAATGCAACCGATAAAATAAATCTCGGTGTAGGTATGCCAAGTTTTACCTATGGATTTAATCTAGGCTTAGATTATAAAGGAGTCGATTTTTCAATACAGGCCTATGGATCGGTAGGAAACAAGATCGTACAGTCTTATCGCAACCATGCGAACAAACAAGGCAACTACACCACACGGATCTTGGACAGATGGACTGGTGAAGGCACTTCCAATACCATACCAAGGGTTACCGAAACAAATGTAAACTGGCAATTCTCCGATCTCTACCTGCAAGATGGCGATTTTCTGCGCATCAGTAACATTACATTGGGTTATGATCTATCCAAAGTTCTCCGTTGGAAATTCACCAATCAGATCCGCTTCTACGTACAGGGACAAAATCTATTCACGTTCACCAAATACGACGGTATGGACCCCGAAATCGGTTACGGCACGGATGGTTGGGTTTCAGGTATAGACTTAGGTTATTATCCACGACCTAAAAGTGTCTTGTTCGGTCTAAACGTTAAATTTTAAACACTAAATATCATGAATAAATCTCATTTCATATACAGTTCTTTTTTAATGTCGGCCTTACTGTTCAACTCTTGTTCCTCCAGTTTTCTCGATGTCGAGCCGATGACAAGTGTTTTAGAAAGTAATTTCTATAAAACAGTAGCCGATGCAGATATGGCCTTAGTGGGTTGTTACGATGGTTATCAGCGCACTGTATCCAATGGTAGCCAGTCCTTTTATTTAACAGCTGAGGTGGCCGCAGACCAGTGTTTTGGCGGCACAGGTACCACAGATGGGCGAGCATTTCAAGCGATCGATCGATTTGATATTTCGGAGTCCTCTTCGGATAATAATATTTTTGATGGTACCTGGTCAGATTATTATGCCGGTATTTTTAGAACGAATACCCTTTTGGGTAAATTGGACGGGACAGACTTTGCTAATCAAACTGCTGCTAGAGCAAGGATTGAGGGGGAAACAAAATTTTTACGCGCCTTGATGTACTTTGATCTGGTGCGTTTATTTGAAAAAGTCCCTTTGCTAACGAGTGCTACTAATGAAAATATACCCCAAGCAGATCCTAAGGAAGTATACAAACTGATCATCGAAGATCTTAAGTTTGCGGCAAGTCATATTCCTGCAGATGCCTATCCAAAATCGGCTGCAGGAACCAATGATGGTCGGGCAACGCCTTTAGCGGCAAAAGCATTATTAGCACGTGTCTATTTATTTTATACCGGATACTATGGTACTGAAGATATAGGTGTCACTAAAGCCGAAGCACTCGCCGGATTAGAAGATGTGATCAGCAGTGGGCAGTTTGCCTTAGTACAAAATTTCAGCGCGCTATGGCCGGCAGCGAGTTACGTTCCCAACAAAACCAACAACTCGTTAGATATATCCAAGTATATCGGAAAAGGGAATTCAGAAGTGGTGTTTGCGCAAAAGTTCAATAATACTTCCAACTATAATGGTTATGTTGATGGCAATCGCTGGATCGTTTTCTTAGGGCTCAGAGGTAAAAGCTGGTCTCCATATGGCCAAGGATGGGGTGCCTGTACCGTTAGTAAAAACTTCTTTAATAAATTTAGTAATAATGATACGCGAAAAGTAGCCTCTATCATTGACATCGATGGAGAGGGCATTACTAATTTTGATCTGAGAGATCAACGTGAATATACCGGATATACCGTAAAGAAATATGCGCCCACCGCTTTACCGGACGGAACGACCAATACGGGAGGAGAGAAAGATATGCAGCTTTCTCAAGATCAAGATTATTTTGTGATCCGTTATGCCGATGTATTACTGATGGCTGCAGAGCTTGGGTCGGGCAATGCTCAAAAATACTTTGATGATGTGCGAAAAAGAGCTTACAAAAGCAACTTCACAGCTGCTGCTGTATCCAAGGCTGCTATTTTAAGAGAAAGAGAATTTGAGTTTGCCTTTGAGGGAATTCGTTATTGGGACGTTTTAAGACAGGGATTAAATAATGCCGCGGGCATACTGGAAACTTCTGAAGATGTGCTCAGTGGTTCTGTTCCTGAAAAAGTTACCGTTAAAAAAGAGAACTTCTTAAAGACAAGAGGTTTTATGCAGATTCCTAATAAACAGATTACCCTATCCAATGGCGTGCTAAAACAAAATGACGGATGGAATTAGTAAAACCGATCGTTAAATTTTGCTTTGATAAAAATTGTACAAAGATGAAAAATATAGTAAAGTATAGCATCTATTTCTTCATTGGAATAGTTCTGTTTGGAGCCTGTACTCCTGAAAAATATGAATTAGGGGATATCGATATTGCACCGGCCCAGATCGTAGAGGGCGTATCGTATAAAATTGAACATGATGCTTCGAATCCCAATATTATTTACTTGACCAGTTTGGTTGATGCAAAATATACACCCTTGTGGGAGCATCCTCAGGGACGTAGCCAAGATAAAAAGGTTACCCTGAGAATTCCATTCCCTGGAGAATACAACGTGAAGTTCGGTGTTGAAACCCGCGGTGGTATTGTATATGGAGAACCTGCCACTTTTCAGGTAGATGATATGTATGCCGAGTTTATCAGTGACGAAACCTGGACACTGTTGGCAGGTGGGGCAGGAGAAGAGAAAACCTGGTATCTGGATCTGGATCAAAATGGACTGTCTAGAGTTTTCAAAGGGCCGTTATATTTTTATGGAACAGGTGACTGGTGGGGCAATGTCAATCAGCAGGGAAAGCCTCTCAATAGCGATTCTTGGCTTTGGGATCCCACCTGGAAAGAAAATACCTGGCTTATGCCAGCTGGGGATTATGGAGAAATGACTTTTAATTTAAAAGGAGGTGCCAATATCATTGTCAACCACAATATGCTTGGTAGAAAGCAAAAAGGATCCTTTATGATTGATACGGACAAGAAGACGATCCGAATGGTTGATGCAACACCCTTACATGGTAAACCTCAAGATGGTATCGTTGTTGATTGGGGCGATGTTCGCATTATGTCGTTGAATGAAAATACGATGCAACTGGCCGTTTTACGAGATCCTGTTCTTTCGCAAGAAGGTGCCGCCATGTTGACCTATAATTTTATTAGTAAAGCTTATCGGGAAAGTTTGCAGTCGAACGATTAAAAATGGGAGTTACGTATTTTTGTTTCTCGGAACAACAGATACAGAAAAACGTAAATCAAGATTGTTTAATTTTGAGAAGCTACAATCTGCTGCGCATCAGCTTCGTATAATTTTTATTATAGAGATAGATTGATTGCGGCAGTAATAGTTGTTATACAATAAAAGGTCTAATGAAAATTAGACCTTTTATTTTGGCGTTCAGGTCAATTTCTACTTTTCTGTTTGTTAAACCACTGAATAGAATTAAATTTTCAATTAAAAAGAGTTGTTAAATAAGTATATCTGATAGTTATTTCAAAACTTAATTTGAGATATTCTTTTTATATTGTTGTAACAATTTTTTTATTCAATCGACTAATCGATTATTATCAGTTAACTTATTTATGAATTTATCTATAACAAACCTCAGTAAAATCTATCCGAATGGTGTAAAAGCCTTAGATGATGTCACTCTTGAAATTAAACCAGGCATGTTTGGTCTTTTAGGGCCAAATGGAGCTGGTAAATCTTCTTTAATGCGAACTATCGCGACACTTCAAAGACCGGATAGTGGTACAATTACTTTTGACCAGATTGATGTGCTGAAAAATCAGATGGACTTGAGAAAAGTACTGGGCTACCTCCCTCAAGAATTTGGAGTCTATCCCAAACTTTCGGCTGTAGATCTATTACAATATTTTGCTCGTCTTAAAGGTATTTCTTCAGGTGCTGATCGCCAAAAAATCATCAACCGTGTTCTTGAAGTAACCAATCTGTGGGATGTGCGCCATAAAAGTGTCAGTGGATATTCTGGTGGGATGAAACAGCGCTTTGGTATTGCTCAACTGCTATTGAACGATCCCAAATTGATTATTGTGGATGAACCTACTGCTGGACTTGACCCGGCAGAAAGACACCGTTTTCTCAATGTACTGCGCGAGATCGGCACGGATCATACGGTTATATTTTCTACGCATATCGTAGATGATGTACGTGAACTGTGTCATGAAATGGCTATCCTGAATGGGGGTAAGATTTTATTAAGGGGAACTCCGAAAGAAACCATAGATGAACTGTCCGGTAAGATTTGGGTACGTATCATCACCCGGGAACAACTGGATGAGTACACCCAAAAATATAATGTGATATCAACCAACTATAATCAGGATAATACCTTAAATATCCGCGTGTATAGCGATTTATGTCCTGATGATTCTTTTGTTCCTGCTGATGGGCAACTGGAAGATGTTTATTTTGTCGCCCTTAAAAAAGATCAACACCATGTTTAGCACTATTTTTAAATTTGAGTTCACCCGCTGGTTTAAGAATAGTACCATCTATATCTACATGTTGCTGTTCTTTGTGCTAGCACTGTTCATCATGCTGTCTGCACTTGGTATCTTTGATGGTATTACCGCGACGACATCTTCCAATACAATCATGAACTCACCTCTGGCGATCAGCGAAATGATCAACGGGATGTCTAATCTTATTTATTTTCTGATCCCAACCATTGTGGGGGCTTCTGTCTATCGGGACTTTCAATACAATGTGCATAGCATTCTTTTTAGCTATCCCTTTACCAAGACTGATTATTTACTGGGTAAGTTTTTCGGTTCGCTTTCAGTAGTCTTAATCATCGTATTGGCTTCTACACTAGGGATTATAGTTGCGCAGTATGTTCCCGGTATTAATCAAAGTTTATTGGGGCCGGTACATGTATTTGCCTATTTTCAGACCTATCTTATTCAGGTCATCCCCAACCTGATAATTTTCAGTTCCATTATTTTTGTATTGGTGACACTGACTAGAAATGTATATGTAGGTTTTGTTGCGGTACTGATTTTACTCCTGCTGCAAGCGGTGGTTCACAGTACTACAGCTGATATGGATAACCGTTACCTCGGTGCATTGATCGATCCATTTGGGGATAGTGCTATTTCCTACTATACACAATATTGGTCTCCAGCAGAAAAAGATATCAGAAATCTTCCTTTTACTGGAGCAGTGATCTATAACAGATTGATCTGGCTAGCCGTATCTGCACTTTTTATTGGTGGTTTTTACTTGTTCTTTTCATTTTCTCAACAAGCTTTTACGTTTAAGACGAGTAAAATTGGTAAACGCGTGACTAAAAATAATTTTGAAAGTATTTTTAGAATGGATCTTCCGGTGGTGAAATATAATTTTTCAGCTTTTCACTATTTTAAAACTTCATGGGCATTGGCGAGATACAACTTCAGTTACATTGTCAAAAATCCTGTATTTATGATTTTGACATTGGTAGGGATCCTCTTTGTTATCTTAATGGCAAGTACCGTCGGTTCTATTTCGGGAACATCGACTTATCCTGTTACTTGGAAAATGCTGATGATACCTGGATCCACATTTAAGTTTTTTCTGTTGATATTGACTTTCCTGTTTACAGGTTTGCTGATTCATCGGGGGAGCATTAGCCGTATGGGGGGATTGATTGATGCGAGTCCTGTCCCGAACTGGGTTTTACTTTTATCAACTTTAATTGCTATTGTCAAAATGCAACTGGCCTTGTTACTGGTTGTTATCGTGACTTGTATGGCCTTTCAGGTATATCATGGGTATTATACTTTTGAGATCGGACAATATGTGATGAATCTCATGGTATATGGCATGCTCTCCAATATAGCTTGGCTGTTTATCTCTGTGTTTGTCCATACTTTGTTCAAAAATTATCTGACGGGATTTTTTGTGCTCTTGCTCTTGTTTATCGCATTGCCCTTTCTTTCAGCAATGGGAGTGGAACAGAATATTTACAAATTTAATCAGGGACCTGGCCTTGATTATTCGGATATGGATGGCTTCGGGTATGTGTTGCCGTTCATAACCTATAGGGTATATTGGCTTTTATTTTCTATTTTCTTTTTGACCATTTCGTTATTACTATGGCGAAGAGGTCTGTTCTCAGGAATCAAGGAAAGATGGCTGATCCTAAAAAGTAATTTAAATCCCACTATTGTCGCGATAATCACGATCAGTCTTGTCGGATTTATCGCTATGGGAGCTGGTATATATTATGAAAATAATATTAAAAAACCGTATTATACCAGTTTAGATCATGAAAAACAGGCTGTTGAATGGGAAAAGAAATATAAAAAATATCAATATCGGCCACAGCCTAGGGTTGTGGATGTTAAATTCAATATGGATATCTTCCCAAAAGAGCGAAGCTTTAAGGCACAGGTAGCTTATGTATTGAAAAATAAGACCGGGGTAGCCATTGATTCGATTTTTATCAATTATAATGATTACGATTACAAGTTCTCGTTTAGTGTGCCCAATACATTAGTTTCGGAAGATGATAAGTATAATTTTAATATCTATAAATTACAACAGCCACTTGCTCCAGGTGATTCCATTACTTTGAATTTCAGTACCCAAAGTCCGCGCAATACTTGGGTGAATGAACGATCTCCAGTCAAAGGCAATGGTACTTTTATCAACAATATGCAATTCCCAAATATTGGATATTTGGATAGGGGGGAATTGGTCGAGAACGATATCCGAAAGAAATACGGACTGCCACATCGAAATCGGATGGCACCACCAACAGATCAGAAAGCGTTGCAAAACAATTATATTTCGAATGATGCCGATTGGATTCGTTTTGAGGCTATTGTGAGTACAGATTTGGATCAGTTGGCCATTGCACCGGGTTACTTGACTAAGGAATGGGAAAAGGGGGGACGTAAATATTACCACTACAAGATGGATACGGAAATTCTCAATTTCTACGCCTTTAATTCTGCGCGATATGAAGTAAAGAAAGGCAACTGGAATGGCGTGAATCTGGAAGTATATTATCATAAAGGACATACGTTCAATCTGGACCGCATGATGGCATCCAGTAAGGCATCTCTGGCTTATTATAGCCAAGAATACAGTGCTTATCCGCACCGTCAATTGCGTATTGTCGAATTTCCACGTACCGATGGAACTTTTGCTCAATCATTTGCCAATACCATTCCTTTTTCTGAAGCTATCGGGTTTATAGCCGATGTAAAGGAGAAAAATGAAGATGCCGTGGATTATCCTTATGCAGTCACCGCACATGAGATCGCACATCAATGGTGGGCTCATCAAGTCGTAGGAGCGAATGTACAGGGAGCTACATTGCTATCGGAAAGTATGTCGGAGTATTCTTCGTTGAAAGTGTTGGAAAAACGTTATGGTAAGGGGCAGATGCGCAAATTTCTAAAAGATGCATTGGACGGTTATCTAACAGGGCGAAGTGCTGAGAAATTGGGGGAGAGACCCCTCATGTTCAATGAGAATCAAATGTATATCCACTACCAGAAAGGTTCCTTGGTACTGTATGCTTTAAGTGATTACCTAGGTGAGGATATTTTCAATAAGACTGCTAAAACCTATCTGGAACATACGGCTTTTCAAAACCCACCCTATACAACATCATTGGAGTTTGTGGAGCACTTTAAACAAGCGACACCCGATTCATTGCAGTACCTGATTAAAGATATGTTTGAGACCATCACTTTATATAATAATAAGGTTGAAAAAGTTACTGCTAAAAAAATGAAAAATGGTAAGTATCAGGTCGATATTGAATTTGAGGTTGCCAAATATCGTGTGGATGAAAATGGAACGAAAAGTTATCATGATAAAGATAACAACCCCATTTCATTTAAGAAATCGGATAAAGAAACTGTGGAGTCATTGCCTTTAAGGGATTACATTGAGATCGGTGTGTTTGCAAAAACAAACAAGAAAGGTGGACGTTCAACACAGGAATTGTATCTGAAAAAACATAGGATCGATCAGATCAATAATAAAATAACACTTGTGGTCGACGAGTTGCCTCTTCAGGTCGGAATCGATCCGTATAATAAGTTGATTGATATGGATTCGGATGATAACCGGAAGGATATCTGATCAACGAAAAAATAGCAAGGATCGGAATCAGCACATGAGCTTCCAATGTATTTTAATCTGAAAAGCGCCGGTTACTGTTTAATTAATTATATATGTGCAGTAAAGCCACGTTGTGAAATGTGGCTTTATTTATTTGTGATCATATAGCTGCAGGTTATTCCTCATCAGCTATGATAATATGAGTTTTTCTAGAATGTAAAAATCCATAATATTTCCAACACATCTTGTTAAGAATATAATATAATCTTTGGTAAAGAACATGGAAAGGTCAATAGCTCAGGTATTCTGGAAAGGAAAGATCAGAAATATTTCTGTAGAGCAACATTAACTTTCAGAAAATATCGGCAAAGCTTTTTTTGAGCATTGAGCTGTTGTAATTTAGTGTTGCTAATCAACGAAGCTGTTCGTTAACGATCTAGGCCAAAGGCCGGATAGCTTCGCGTATGAGGAAAATAAAAATTACGAAAAATAGCCTTAGAAATTGAGTGTGAATAATTTTTTATAAAGATAAAAATGAATAACTTAGAGTTACACTCGATTAGTGTACCCGAATTGGATACTTATGAGATGACTCAAGTTGATTGTGGAGTTCTCAGAATAATCGATTCATGTATGTCAATTTAAATTTATGAATAAAAAGATTTATTATTTGCTAGCAGCAGTAGTAGGAATATTAATTTATTTTATCATGACTTACTTATTTCAGTTTGTTCAATAGCATTAAATTTCTAAGGAGTAAAAGATGAGTTTGGATGTATTTGATTGCAAAATAAATAGTAGGACACATTTATGGGATTAAATAATATTTTACAGCTATACGTAAAGAATAAAAGATTCATTATAATAGCAACAATTTCAGTATTTGCAATTTATAAAATTGGGAATTACTGTGGTGGACTTTTATTTAAATTTTTATAAATGAAAGTACGTTATTGAGTAAGTATATGGAACAAAATTTATTAGAAAATTATATAAAGGATAGTAGAACTATTGATTTAGCCAAGGCAAATATTTTTTCTCTGCTCTTATTCATACCCATCATTTTAGTATATGGTCTTCCCTTTTATTTGATATGGGGTAAACTGGATTTTATTGGAGTATTTGTGGAGAGCTTTAGAGAAAATCCTCTCTTTCCGATAGCTGTTGTAATCATTCTACTTGCTGGTATAGTTGTACATGAATTAATTCACGGAGTTACTTTTGCCCTTTTTGCTAAGCATGGATTTAAATCCATAAAGTTTGGAATTTTATTAAAGATGTTAACTCCCTATTGTCACTGCAAAGAACGTTTAAGAGTTAGACAGTATATAGTAGGAGCTATTATGCCGGCCATTATTTTAGGAGTACTGCCAGCCTTTATCGCAATTTTTACAGGTAATGTGTTCTTGTTAATATTTGCTATATTTTTCACGGGCGCTGCAGCTGGTGATTTTATGATCATCCACCTGATATGGAAAGAAGATAAAGATACGATGGTTTTAGATCATCCCTCAGAAGCAGGCTGCTTTATTTTCAAGAAAATATAATCAATACCTTACCCTACGTTTGTCAGAATTTATAAAAATACGCCAGTACAAACACCTCCAATAGCTGTAGTAATAAGGAAAATATATCGGAAAGGGATACATGATATAATTTTTCTTGATAAGCTTCAGAACCATTTATATTTCTTTATTAATTCCTCTAAAACTTTTTAAATAATATTTCCAAAATAGACTAGGGATTGTTCTTGCCACAGGAACCTATTAGCATATACCTGTGAACAAAAAATTAGGATACGGACTGATATAAATTTAAAAAGAGCTTTCTACCATCTTTTTTTAAGGGAAGGTTATTCTTATATATAATCAGTCCGGGCTACCAATGTTATATTGGAACGCAGTAATGAGGATTCTTTTTTATGAAGATCTTCCATTACTGTTACTTTTCGTTGTTCGATGCTTATACAGCTTGACCCCATTGCGCCTTTTAGCCAATGGATGTCGAGCAAAGTAAGGCAGGGATTTATTTTTATTGTACCAGTATTTGTGAAATTTATAGCAATGGTATTGATAATAAATTAGTTATTGACCCATGATAGACGTTAAGATTAATATCCTTTCGGATGAGGAGCTCCTTCAGATGTTGCAGACCGGCAGCAATCAGGCGTTTACGGTATTGTACGATCGCTATTGGAAAAAACTGTTTACCACGGCTGCTAATAAACTGAACAGTTTCGAAGAAGCAGAAGATATCGTGCAGCAGATTTTTATCAGCATCTGGAACCGGAGGGAAGAGCTGGAAGTTCATTCCTCCTTAAGATCCTACCTAGCTGTTGCCGTCAAGTACCGGGTGCTGAAATGCCTCAATGCACGGTTTAAACATAAGCATTTCAGTGACATCGCAGCGGAAGAGGTACTTTCCGAGCTTTCGGACGATTCTACCCAGCAGTGGCTTGAGTTTCATGAAGTCAATGAAAGACTTCAGTTTCTGGTAGAAGCACTGCCCGAAAAATGCCGTCTTGTTTACGAGATGAGCCGCGTGGAAGGGCACAGCCATAAAGAGATTGCATCCACCTTGGAGCTTTCCGAAAAAACCATCGAATGGTACATCACCAAAGCCCTGAAGTTTATCCGAACCGGCTTAAAAGTCTTTTTTCTCACGCTTTGATTTTTTTTTGTAAACGTGTAGTGGGAATGGTAATTGAAAATTAAAAAAGACGAAGATAAAAATATAGAAAGATAATTTTTTTAACAGTTGCGCTAGGGATAAATGTACAAGTAGGAACCTAATAGTAAAGCCGTGCAACTATAAGATTGATATGAAAAATAAACGCATCGAGTATCTAGCTCATAAATGGTTGAATAATACCATCAGCCCCGAGGAGGGTCTCGAGTTCAATCAATGGTATCGTCAGGGCCTTGACAATGCCGTCTTTATTGGCGCAAATTATGCAAAATCGGAGGAAGAACTTCGTGACCGCATGTATCAGGTCATAGAAAGAAATATAAATCGAAAGAGGAGAAGCGGTCGTTGGTTGCGTACGGTGGCAGCTGCATTTGTAGTTCTGAACATCTGCGCAGGAATCTATCTGTACAGCAGTAAATACGAAGACCAAGAATTAGTAATTACCGATAGCAGTACAGCAGATGTGGCACCAGGCACGGATCAGGCAACCTTGATCCTTTCCGATGGTAACCGTGTTCAATTGTCGGATGTCGCACAAAACGGTCAACTAGCCGATCAGGGAGGCGTAGTGATATCTAAGACAGCCGACGGTAAATTGATCTACCATGTCGGAAGTAGCGCAAAATCCGAATCCGCAGGTGTCGTTGCTTATAATACGATTGAGACACCTCAGGGCGGTCAGTATCAAGTTGTATTGCCCGATGGAACCCATGTCTGGCTCAATGCCGCTTCTTCCTTTCGTTATCCCACTTTCTTTTCATCCTCAGGAAATAGGGAAGTGGAGCTGAGCTACGGTGAAGCTTATTTTGAAGTCAGTCCCGATGCCGTCCAGCCCTTTGTCGTTTCATCCGGACGGCAGCAGCTGCGGGTGATGGGCACACATTTTAATGTCAGCGCCTATATCGAAGATGGACAGATTAAAACCACCCTGTTAGAGGGGAAAGTAAAAGTTACGGACAGGCTTTCAAAAGCCGAAGCCCTGTTGCGTCCCGGCCAGCAGTCCTTGCTTTCAGGAACGGGTATTCGGGTCAAGAACTTGGAAGATGCGCATATGGAGTTGTGGAAAGACGGGAAATTTATTTTTGACAATGAGCCAATGGTATCGGTGATGAAGCAGATTTCACGCTGGTACAAGGTTCAGGTTGTATTCCAGGATCCGGTTCAAGATGTACGGCTGAATGGTTCTGTCTCCCGCTTTGAGCATCTTTCCACGTTGCTGAGCAAACTGGAGCAGACCGGTTTGGTCAGTTTCAAGCGTGAGGGGAACAGTTTGATGGTGATGAAACCGTGATATAAAAAAAATGCTAATAGGTAGCGTTTTTTATGACCGTAAAGGGGACGCCTTTTGCGGTTTCTAAAAAAAAGAAAGGTTATGATGCTGCTTTTGCTCAAAGATTCTGTTTGAATGTAGCTTTTTTAATGGACCGTAGGTGCGCGAGGTGCTTACGGTTTTTTGATGGCGCATTATGGTTAGCAGAAGGGCATCAAGTATGTAGATTATTTTAGCTCTACCGCTAGGGATGCTCCGGTTCAAAGGAACCTGTTAGTAGGACCAGCATAATATCCATATAGGTAGATTTTTGTTAGCCGCAAAGTATAGTCGCTTTGCGGTTTTTTTTTAAAAAACATGAGTACACTTTCCGATTAATATAAAATAAATTTTTTTTACATGGATCCCTAGGGATGCCCAGTTTCAAAGGAACCTTTAAGTATAAACTTACATTAAGGATTCATTATGAAATTGACAACGTTTTTTTGTGTTTTACTATTTTTAACAATTTCTGTACACGCGCAGGAAAAAGACAAATATGGCAGACCGCCACTTGTACCCGGTATTGCAGAACTCAAAATTGGGGATCAGGTACCTGATATTCTGATTGACAATATTATCAACAATGACAAACGCTCGATACGCACTTCAGATTATAAGGATAAATTATTGGTGTTGGATTTTTGGGATACCACCTGTAGTGTTTGTATTGCCAGTATGCCGAAGCTGGATTCTTTGCAGCGTGTATTTGCTGACAAAATGAAGCTTTTGTCGGTTACATGGATGGCAGAAGACGATGTAGCCCATTTTTTTAAGACCAATCGGTTTCTGAACGAACAAAAAACACTAGTTCATCGTGCTTCAGTGGTAGACGATCAAATATTGAGAACCTATTTTAGGCATCAGGCGAGCCCACATATCGTATGGATCTATAAAGGTAAGGTCGCTGCTATTACCGATATGGCTTTTGTCAACGCAGATAATATAAAAACTATTCTGGAAGGCAAACCCATTGATTGGCCACTCAAAAATGATGCTTTTGACCCTACCAGTCCATTTCTATCCCTCAATGCTCTCGCCGAAGGAGGAGCAAATTCACCATTTTTTGGATATTCGGTATTGACGGGACAAACGACTACCGTTTCGACATCTGTAGGAGGTATTAATTATATTCAAGATACAGTACTTAATCGTAGTCGAATAGCTACTTTTAATCAGTCTATTTTTCATACTTATCAATTGCTACTCGTTAACACGCGATTAGATCCTCCAACTTATGTTATCTCACCAGGTCGTATCTTTCTAGATGTTAAGGATCCTTCACGATTCCTATATAAAGAGGAGTTTGGCAATCAGGTTGATTGGAATAAAAAGAACTTGATTTGCTATGAAAAAGTAAAGCAAGGGTTGGTTGATAAAACATTCATTGCAAAAGAAGCAGTAGAAGATCTAAATAATAGGTTGGGTATCAAGGGTAGTTATCAAATGCGAAAGGTCAATTGTTTGGTATTTGTCAAAACGGATAAACCAGTTACAGATACCCTTGCTCCAGAAGAAGGGGGAGCAATAATTCCATTTATAATAATTATGAGTCTGGATATAACTCAAAGGTATCCGCCAGCTATAGACGAGACAGGATTTACTGGCGGATTAAATCTTCAACCTTCTGATGGTACTATAATAGGTTTACGCAAAGAAATGCAACGCCATGGTTTGGATTTAATTGAGGCGGAACGAGAAATTGAAATATTAGTGATCTCGGATGATAAACAACAAAATTAAATTATAGGATCCACATAGGTAGATTTTTATTTTTTACTAAGCCGCAAAGTAACATTGCTTTGTGGCTTTTTTATAGACTATGAACAAATTTTTGTTATTTATCTTCTTGTTTGGCTCCTTTACATCTACTATTGCTCAAAATTTTGAACTGCGCGGGCGTGTGATTGATACACTTCAGAAGGGTATCGCGGGGATAAATGTTCGGATACATGTAGAGAATGACAGTATGAGTATTGGAACTGATAAAGATGGTTTTTTTTCCTTTCGTTCATTGCCTAAAGGAAATATGAGACTTATGGTTAGTAGCCTTGGTTATGAAACTTACAAAAAGAAATTAAATTATATAGGTGAAGATGTTATTTATGAATTACCAACTATTGTCCTACGTATCCAGTCGCAACGCTTGCAGGAAGTTGCGGTCAAAGTACCTAGTCCTATTCGAATTGCAAAAGATACGATCGAATTCACGGCCTCAGCATATCAAGTCGGCGAACATGATCGTTTAGAAGATCTCTTACGCCAATTGCCGGGATTGCAGATTGATGCCACGGGCAATGTGACAGCGATGGGGGAGTCCGTGTACAAGTTACGGGTCAATGGGAAAGATTTTTTTACCAATAATCTGAAAGATTTTTTGAAACAGCTTCCCGCAGGCATCATCGCCAAATTACAGGTCATCGATGACTATGGCGATCAGGCTAATTTTACAGGGATTAAAGTGGGGAAACCTCAGAAAATGCTCAACCTAGTCATTAAGGACGGACAGAGTAAAGGTGTTTTTGGCAGTAATGAAGTTTCAGCCAGTACGCAGGGATTATGGAGCACAGGACTGCAAGGTAATGTCTGGCTGGATGTCCATCAACTCAATGCCTATGCAAATCAAAATAGTAATCGAACAGCTGAGGGGCGGCAACGCAGTACCAATGCCGGGACTAATTATCGGTATTCATCCGATCAGATCAATTACTATGGCAACTACGGGTATAACGCATTAAAAAGTACAGGCGCATCTGAAACCTATATCGAAAGTGTGACCAGCCAGGGCACCTTGTTTAACCGCATGCAACAACGCAATAGTAATGACAATCAAGGACAACAGATACATTTAAATTTGCAGTCCCTTGAAAAAAAGGATTTCCTTAGTTTGCAAGTATCCGGGCAGTTCAATACAGGTTCATCCGAAAACCGCAATATTTCGAAACAGAAGGGTGTGATTGTGCAGGATCTGGATCATACGATCCAGAGCGACTCTAAGAATAACACGGGAAATTTTGCTCTCTCCTGGAGCAGGAATATGAGCAAGCAGGGACGAAGCTTAAGCGCCAATTTATCTGGTTCTGCACAAGGAGTAACAACAGAGAGCCATATTCAGGATCAGCTCCGTTTTTACGATCAGCATACAGGCGATTTTTTGAAAGATTCTATCAATATGCGTTTGTTGCATGAAAAGAAAGAGCTAACGAATTTGGGTTTCACTGCTAAATATATAGAACCCTTAAATGATCATGCCACAGCAATAACCAAGCGCAGTATCGATCTGGGCTATAGTCTTTCTTTGCGTGATGATCAACAGTACAGAGAAACGCATGTTAAGCAAGAAGATTTATTAATGCGCATCGATTCACTTAGAAATAACTATCACAGCTTATTCAACACACAGCAACTGAATGTAAGCTATCGCGTAACATCAGCCACGTTACAGTATAGTATGAGTTTAAGTCTGCTGCCCACTTTCATGCGGACAAATGAACAAAAGCAAGATGAAAAGTTGGACTATCACACACTCAATTTGTTACCTGTCGTTAGCCTGCGCTATGCTCCTTCATTAAAAAATAGTATCGAGTTTGATTATACTGAAACAGTATCCCCGCCAGCAAGCGATCAATTGATGCCCCTGAGAGATATTCGAAACCTTCAGCAAATCACAGTTGGAAATCCGGACCTCAAACTCAGTAAAAATCATGGGCTAAGTGTCAACCTCGCTCGGGTAGAGCCTACAAAGGGTAAAACCTATAATCTTTCTTTTAACGGATCGTTACTGGTAGATCAAGTTACTACCAATATTTTACTTTTGCCGGATACTTTGGGGGCATTGCGTCAAGAGATCCATTATGTCAATGTAGATGGATCATACAATTTGGGCGTAAACTACGATATGACGCTACCTTTTGCCAAATTCTATCAATTCCGCTGGACAACACAAATGAGTACGAATCATATGGTGAACTATCTGGACGGTATAAAAGGAGCAAATAAAACGCTTTATTTCAGTCAGAACCTTTTGGTGTCATGCAATAAAGAAAAATTACGAAGCACCTTAAATTTAAATTATTATGCAACAAAGAGTACTGCTGGAGTGAATTCTGTTTTGAAAAATCATATCACAACTTGGGAAATGAGTGGCAATGCTCGTTGGACGATTTTCCCTTGGTTGATTGTAGGAGCTGATGGTAGTTATCGGATCGACAGCGGGTATAGCATCCCGATCAAAAATCCGATTTTGATCAATGCTTTTATGGAGCTTTATCTCACCAAGAGAAAAGAACTCAGTGTACAATTGCAAGCTTATGACCTCTTGGATCAACAGCAGGATGTCGCTTTGATGGTAAGTTCGAACGCCATTACACAGCGTAGTTTTAACCGGATCGGACGTTATGCGTTACTGACAGTTAAGTACAGCCTGTCCCGTTTTGGAGGAAAGTAATAATATTTATGCCTTTTGCATTAGGGATAAGATGCGCTGCGGGAACCTATAGATACTAACCAATTTTTTAAAACAAACAAAAAATGGAGCAACCAATTATTTTCCGATCGGACTGATGGTCTATAGGCAAAAAAGCCACGCTATGTTCGCGCATAGGCATGGCCAAATAGCCGGGTTCACAGCAACAATCAATTTGAAATTTACCTATTAAACCCAACTAACCCAAAAGTATGGATTATTTTTATTTTAAACAAGGGGGACGGCATCGCTGGATTTCACCCCATAGTATGCTTGTTATGAAAATAACGACATTTTTACTGCTTATCGGTTGTTTGCATGCAAATGCAGATACCTATGGGCAAAAAGTTACCCTCTCCGAGCGAAATGTTACTCTAGAGCGGGTCATCAGCTTATTGAAACAGCAGACCGATTACGATTTCCTTTATGGGACGGACTTGCAGGCAGATGGTCGCAAAGTTAATATTGAGGCCAAAAATCAGGAACTTTCTGTGGTCTTAAATCGTTTGTTTGGAGATCAGTCTTTTACATATACAATCTCTGATAAAACGGTGGTCATTAATTCGAAAAAATATTCGAATGATGATAGAGAACAACAGCGCACGATCCAAGGTAAGGTGCTGGATGAAAATCGAAAACCTTTAGGAAGTGCATCAGTATCTGTAGAGGGAACCAATCAAAGTTATCAAACAGATTTAGAAGGGATGTTTACTTTGACTAATGTTCCTGCCGATGCAACTCTCCGAATTAGTTTTATGGGGTGTGATACCCGGCTAATCAAGATATCTAGTATAAGAGGTTTTATAGAGGTCACATTGCGAATGACTGAAAATAAAATGGAGGAGGTCGATGTTTTAAATACAGGATACTACAGATTACCTAAAGAGCGTGCGACTGGTTCATTTGAACATGTGGATAATGAATTATTCAATCGAAATGTAGGACCAGATATTATAACAAGATTGAAGGGGGTAACAGCCTCCACAATTTTTGGAAGTGTAGATAATATGCCAAGTTATATCTCTCCAACTGTAAATACTCAGTCAAATACCAGGAAAATTAATATGTTGGGACAATTACAAATTCGTGGTATTAGCACATTAACGATGGCTACACCGTACGATGCAGGGACCCCAGGACGGTTACCATTAGTCATTCTGGACAATTTTCCTTATGAAGGTGATATCAATAATATTAATCCAAATGATGTGGAAAGTATTACTTTATTAAAAGATGCTGCAGCAGCATCTATATGGGGAAGTCGTTCCAGTAATGGAGTTATTGTCATCACGACAAAAAGAGGTCATTTGAATAACCCTCTACGTATTAATATTAGTAGTAATTTAACTGTGAAGAATAAGCCAGATTTATATAGTGTACCTATGATGAATAGTTCTGATTTTATCGATATTGAAAAGTATAATTTCGATAAAGGAATTTATGACCGACTTATTAATAGGTTATATTCAACTATTACTCCTATTGTGGCACTGTTGGCTGAGCAACGGTTATTACCCACATCAGATATTGCTGGTAGAGTAGCTATAGATAAAAAAATTGATGCATTTCGCAATTATGATCGGCGAAAAGATTTTTCTGAATATTTGTACCGAAATGCCATAGTTCAACAGTATTCAATGGATATTAATGGTGGAGGAGAGCAAATTAGTTACTATATTTCCGCAGGTTATGATCACAATAAGGATAACGAAGTAAATGTTTATAATTTTCGGAAGAATTTCCGAAGTAGTATTTCCATCAAACCAATTAAAAACCTTGAAATTAGTAGTGATTTTTATTATACAAATCAACTCTTTCATGCTCCGAATTCAGGAAGTGGACTTTCTTCTCAATCTTCTAGAAATATGCTACCACAGGAACCATATGTTCGATTAGCTGATGAGTTAGGGAAACCTTTAGAGGTTATTAATCCGAGGGGTATAATTGCAGCAGGATCTCATATCTATAGAAAAAATGCTGGGAATGGACGACTATTGGATTGGCTTTATTTTCCTCTCAATGATATTAATACAAATTATGGAGAAAGTAACGTACAGAATATTTTGATGAATTTTGGAGCAAATTATAATATTATACCTTCATTACGCGCTAGTATTAATTATCAATATGGTAATAATAGGGATGAATCAACTTTTTTTACTAGTCGTGATGGCTTTAGAGTTCGAGATTTTATCAATACATATGCAACATATAGTAAGACAGACATCTCTTCTGCTGCTAGATTTCAAGTTCCTATCGGAGACTTTATATCACAGATTAAAGTACCTCAAATATCCAATACGATACGTGGTCAGCTAAATTTTGATAAAACAATTGATAAAGTTCATGAAATAAATGCTGTTATAGGAGGAGAAAGAAATGAAGCCAAAATTTCAGGAGGTCCATATGTTTCATATTTAGCGGGATATAATTCTGATCCAATGAATTTTATTCCTCTACCTTATGGACAAATTATGACCTTCCTAAATGATCAAGGAGATGTGACTTTAATGGCTCCTATATCTTTACAAAAATCCTATGTCAATAGAAGTACTTCTGTTTTTCTTAATACTTCATATAATTTCAAGAATCGCTATGTCTTTACGATTAGTGCTCGTAATGATGCCGCAAATATTTACGGAATTGCCGCCAATGACCGTATTAAACCAAACTGGTCCATAGGTGGTGCATGGAATATCCATAATGAGAACTTTTTCAAACTAGGAATTTTCCAAACGTTAAAACTACGCACCACCTATGGTTATATGGGGAATGTGAATAATACAGTTGCAGCTTATCCTACCATTGTATATAATTCTGTACCAAATGATGTAACGGGTCTTAATTATGCAAATGTTGAAAACCCTCCCAATCCACACCTTTCTCCGGAACGTACAGGTATGCTTAATTTAGGTTTTGATTTTAGTACCAAAGGAAATCGGCTATCTGGAACTATGGAGTGGTATAATAAAAAAACAACTGATCTTATAGCATCTGTATTGTTGGATAATAGTACCGGATTTTCAAATATGATGAAGAATAGTGCGAATATGAAAGGTAGTGGCTTCGAAGTAAATTTGCAATCTATTAATATACAAACAAAAGATTTTAGATGGAGTAGTAATTTTATCTTTAATTACACTAAAAATATAGTCACAAAATATTTGCTCGATCTCGGTGAGTCGTCAGAGAATTATGTACCAGTACAGGGGGGAACTCTAAAACCAAATACTTTTCGGGAGGGACAAAGTCCATTTAACCTTTATACTTATCGTTTTGGAGGACTGGATCCTCAGACAGGAGATCCTTTAGGTTATAATAGTGATGGTGTGATTACAAATAATTATTCAGAAATAATAAATGTTGAGTTTAAAGATTTAGAGAACCACGGTTCAATAACTCCTCTTTATTATGGTGCTCTTCGAAATACGTTCCACTGGAAGTCACTAACTTTATCTGCAAATATTCTATATAGTTTAAAGTATAAGTTAATTAGAAATTATGAAGGTGTAGCTACATTATTCACTCAAATTACTTCTCCAAGTGCTGAGTATTCTAATCGTTGGCAAAATCCTGGTGATGAAAACAAATTTAATGTGGTACCATCAGTGAGACTGGGTGAGATCGATCTTCTTCGGGATAAATTTTATGGAGCTTCTACAGCCCGAGTAATTAGTGGTGATCATATTCGGCTCCAAGATATAAGAATAGATTTTCGTGTTCCTAACTTAGGTAAAGTAATGCGAACTTTCCAAGTTTATTGCATGGCTTCAAATTTGGGAATAATTTGGCGAGCTAATAAATTTGGTCTAGACCCGCAGTCTTTAGGACAGCCTTCAACACCTAGAGTAGTCACAATGGGCTGTAGTATGAGCTTCTAATTTAAAAATTTAAAATTATGAAAACCCATAAATTAATATATAGGACAGTTTTATTAATAATATTTCTAACAGTGCTTTCAGGATGTGATAAATTTCTTGATCAAAAACCAGATATGAGTAAAGCTGTTCCTCGGACTATTGAGGATTGTCAGGCTATATTAGATGATTATAATATAATGAATCGAGGGTATCCAGAACAAGGAGAGGCTGCAGCAGATAATTATTTCTTTTCTGATGAAAATTTTAATAATTTGTATGACTATAATGTTTTAATTCAAGAAAGTAAAGATAATTATATTTGGAATCCAAATGGAGAGCATGTGAGTCAATGGAGTGCAGGTTATCGAATTGTATATAGTTCTAATCTAGTCTTGGATGTCGTTAATAATTTATCAACAAATGAAGTACATTTTAATCAAGTAAAAGGAGCAGCACTATATTTTCGTGCTTTTGCATTATATAATCTTGCACAACTTTTTTGCAAATCATATAATGAAACTACTGCTAATATGGATTTAGGAATCCCAATACGTTTGACATCTGATCCAAATGAGATATCAACTAGAGGAACAGTAAAGGATGTTTATAATCAAATAATAAAAGATTTTACAGAAGCCATCTCTCTATTACCGATCGAGGTTCAATTAAAATCTCGCCCTAGTAAAGTAGCTGCTTATGGTGCTCTGGCAAGAACGTATCTGTCTATGCAAGATTATGTAAATGCTGGAAAAATGGCTGATGAATGTTTGAAATTGTACAATACGTTGATTGATTATAATTTGAAAAGCGAAATTCCTACAAACTTTACAGTAAGTTCTAAACAGTCAGGTGCATCATTTTTACGATTTAATGCTGAAGTGATTTTTCAGGCAGTAACTTTATATGGAACATTAGACCCTAATTTAGCGGAGGTTTCACCAACATTGTATAATTCTTATTCAGCAAATGATAGACGCAAGTCTGTGTTTTTTGGTGAAGGAACTGATTGGATGGGTAATCCCAATGGAATTCTTGGTTTTAGAGGCAATTACGATGGAGCATATAATGGTACCTTAACTTCATCATTATTTATGGGGGTGGCAACAAATGAGATGTATTTGATAAGAGCTGAATGTTATGCCCGCGAGGGAAATATTTCCTTAGCCATGAAGGATTTGAATGCCTTGTTAGTTAAGCGTATGGAGCCCCCTTATGTCAACCGAACCGCATCCAGCACGAATGATGCATTGAAACAGATCTTGACTGAACGCAGAAAAGAATTGGTTTTTCGGACATTGCGGTGGACAGATTTGCGACGGTTAAATAGTGACCCTCAGTTTGCTGTTACTTTACATCGTGACATGAATGCTATTTTGTATACTCCTTTAAAACCTAATGATTTACGTTATGTTTTTCTGATTCCTACTAAGGAAGTTATCGATCTAACTGGAATGAAGCAAAATCCAAGATAGTATTTGTAACTATTGTAAAATAAAAAAAATGTTGTATATGATTAGTTTACTTACGAAGTGTTTTATTCTTTTCAACAAAATTTCGTGCTGTTATGGTTACTTTTTTTGCATAAAATAAATTATTTAACATTAATGTTGATACGAAAATTATTTTTGGAATTTGAATATCCGAAGAGTCGTTTTTAATGTCAAAAATGTTTCCTTATAGACTTGAATCTGCAACTAGCACACAAGTAATAGATATTTGTGTGGAAAAAAATGATTTCCAATTGAGTTGGGGTATGTTTTTAAGTTGAAACCTGCAAAGTGAACTTTGCAGGTTTTCATTTAACTGCTCGTGGGCAGTTCGGGTAGAACCGAATTATATTTTGTGAATGGATAACATCATTCCTATGTTAGAATCACTAACATCATTTTTTTTAGTTAGTAAACTACTTAAGGCTTCAATTTTACATTAGTTGTATCTATTCTGTTTTGAAGCGCTAAGGCAATTTCTGAAACGAGCGCTAAGTTTAAAATTGGCTTACCCATATTATCATTAGCTTGTATAACACATAGAACTTCGTTAGATCCAGGACAAGGTAATGGATTAGGAATAAGTGTGTACTCGTTTGGATTAGCTGGCTGGCTAGGACTAAGTGTGGGTGTGAATTCATACCAAGGCATAATATTAGTGCTTTTATAAATCAAAAAGCATAAACTTTAATTGGTTGCTTACTCTGTTGACAGGGTTTTCAGCTTCGCCCTTTGCCTACTCTATTATGGATTTTCGGCCTTCTCCGTTTTAAATGGTTGCTTTTAATGATTATAATTGCGCGTGAACGTCTTCTTTAATTTGCTTTTTACGTCTTTACAATAAATCATCTTAGCTACACTTTATTTTAATTAGCGCGCGTAAGAAAGTGTCAATTAGTTATGATGTGTTTTACTTTTTACGGTTTTAAAAACACATTGACAGAATTCGTTTTATTTTCCAAAGCCCTAACGATTTCACAGATTAGAATCACGGTCATGATAGGTTGTCCCATATTGTCTGTTGCTTGAATAGCACATAGATAATTGTTAACTCCTGAACAAGCTGGAGGATTCATTCCAACAAGCGTATACTGATTGGGATCACAAGGATCTCGGAAGAGTTCAGAAGGTGTAAATACATACCAGGCCATAATGGCAGTGCTTTTAAAAATTAATAAACAATCTCTTAATTTGTTACTTACTTTTTATAGGGTTTTCAGAAAATTCTTTAACCATTAATATGCTATGGCTTTAATTTTACATTTGTTCTGTCTATTCTATTTTGAAGAGCAATAAGTAACTCGATGCAAAGTTCAACAGTAATATCAGGCTTCCCCATATTGTCATTTGCTTGTATTGCACAGATAAAGTTGTTGACTCCAGGGCAGCTAGGGGCCGAACCTAGAAGTGTGTACTCGTTAGGGTCATGAGGGTTACTTGGAGATAAAGTTGGTGTAAATGAATACCAAGGCATAATTATAGCGCTTTTATACATCAAAAAGCATAAACTTTAATTTTATAACCTACTCTGTTTTGGATTTTCGGCGAGCTCCATTTTATTACTTACTTTTTTAAACCTCTTTAAGGTCTTAGTTTTACATTTGTGGTGTCAATTTTGTTCTGAAGAGCTGTAGCAATTTCTGAACATAATGCAGCTGTTAGGATTGGGTGTTCCATATTATCATCTGCTTGTATAGCACAGAGTACATTATTTACTCCAGGACAATTTGGGGCAGTTCCAACAAGAATATAATTATTTGGATCACATGGTGATGCTGGAAAACTTCCAGGATTAAATACATACCAAGGCATAATCGTAGTGCTTTTATAGATCAAAAAGCATAAACTTTAATTTTTTCGTCTACTCTGTTATAGGATTTTCGACTTGCTCCTTTATTCTTTTTTATAGGTGGTACCAAATCTTATTGGTACCTTCCTGCAGGAAATATTCCTGTCTTAGAATGATGTTTTCACTGTCGCATCCCGATAATACCGCCGCTGACATTTCTTTTTGTAGCGACTCATCAATGATGGGCAATCCGGCTGCATCAAAGCAGGCTTTGATGGCGTAGATCTTGTCTGAACAGTCCCGGTTGGAGGGCGATTTTTTGCCGACTACATACCGTGTGTACTGCCGGGGATCGGTAGGATCTAACCGCGTACCTTGTCTGGGTGTAAAGAGATACCATATTCTCATCTTGCTTCGCTTTGAATGAACCTAAATTCCTTTTCTTGCTTACTCGATTACAGGGTTTTCAGCTTTCCCCTTTTATCGCTACCATTTCTTGTTTTGAGGCGATGGTAAGCCCGTACCAGCATTTACTCTTATGGGCAAGTGGCCGGGCCTACAGCATGCACCTAAAATTAGAACACTATGAACATTATGATTTTCTAATCACATTCTTTGCAATGGCTTCCTTTGAGCAGCACATTTGTTGTGCTGGTCTGATTTTCCAATGCACAGCAGATCTCGGCTTCCAGATCGCAGGTGATATGGGGCTTTTTATGGTGATCGGTCGCCTGTATCGCGCAAACCATCAGATAGCCCTCGCAATGTGGCGGATGATTGCCGTATAATGTGTACTGGTTTTCGTCCTTTGGATTTCCATCCTTTGAACAGCAGGGGGTGAATGTATACCAAGGCATAATCGGGTTGCTTTTATAGATCAAAAAGCGTAAACTTTAGTTATTTAAATAAATTAAACTGCATCATTAATACACCTACTAGGGCAGTGCCAGTCAACCATATGTTGACTTTTAAATGTTTCCGCCAAGTCATGTGTTTAAACATGCCTCCACATGGGCAAGGGTAACGGTCATAGACCTGAAAAATAATCCCGGAGACGTAGACTGTGAAAATCAACATCAGTGCGAATGAAAAGTAGAGGCCTAACAATCTGGTCTCCGGGAAAAGCAATAGGAAGACAACCGAAAGCTCCAGCAGCGGTATCAGCAAAGTCAGGATCGGTACGCTCCACTTGGGGATTGCCTGTGAACCTAGTATATCGTGAAAGTATTTCATCTTGAAAAACTTCGGTATGGATGTGTAAGCCCAAAGCAGGACAAACAACAGAACAATAGCATATGTAATAATCGTTGCAATCATAATTGTAGTTTTTATCTGTGAACTAACTAAGACTAAGGTAGAAAGGATCTGCGCTGGAGCGTTAGCACATTTGTGACACTTTTATTGGTAACTGGTTAACAAAATAAATGCTCATTTGCGACAGTTTTATTGTTAAGAGCAAGCATTATTTATTGTGAAACGATCTAGTTTTATTAATAGTCGATTAAAAATTCATAACACTAGGAAATTTAAGTTGTTTTACCTTGAAATTGGCATCCATATTGTACGAGGTGAAAATTCTTCCTGAAAATAGAAAACCCTTAAAAATTCTTGCTTTTTTATGATCAAAATGTACCGATTTTTCAGTGAAATATGATACATCCTTATACTCCTTATTTTGGATAGGAATTTCAGAATCTACTAGAGATAGGATGGACTTTAGCTGCATGAATCAAAAGCATTTTAAAAGGATTATATGCTACTCTTTTTCCTAACCAAATCAACACCAACTTCTAGGTTTCTTTGACTCGGCTTCGACTCGGTATCGGGATTTCATCGGCTACAGTGCATGAAAAGTCGAAGGATTGTCGAGCAAAACCTGAGTGGAGGTAGAAAAAAAGGTCAAGACAGGGAAAAGATAGTTAGAAGCAATTTACTGGATGTGGTAAACAGCAAATCGAAGCATTTTCTGGCAGGTACCTGCTATCTACCTACTTTTAACCCGCTTCGGATCTTGTTTTACCTCCGGTCGTCGTTGCACCGCATGTGCACCGTACCTCTCCCGTCCCTGCACCAGGAAAAGGGCGGTGCAACTACTGTGCAAGTGCGGCGCACTTGCGAGAAAACCTGCTACAAGGGTAAAAGAAGGTTAAAAGAAAGTCCGAATAAGGCTAAAACAAACGCTGGTCAAAGCAGCCGTTTTACAAGCAGGTAATAGCATGCCATGATTCTTATCCCTTCAAGCGGTATTTTTCACAAAAGTTTTCTTTAAAAAACAATAAGAACTTGATTATTGAAAGTAAATAATTAATTTTATCACGCTTGAAATATTCATGCGAAAGAAATCTTTGTTAAAGATTGATTTGGTCATCATTCTATTTTATAACTGTCAAGACGGGATTCCATTAAAATAGTTGTTGATCAGCTTTCAAATACGTATAAACCAAATTATTGAAATGAATGATACTTGCTGTATGTCGGTATTCTAGCTGTTTACCAGAAGGTAATGAAACAGTTACCGGTATGCTGCTGTAAATTGCTTTCCCTAACGCTTGTTTAAACCCTTATAAATATGAACCAGATCGCTAAAGATAAGAAATCAAACCTACATGTTTCACTAACAGACTCTCCGGATCGTGCTTCAGTTCGCCTGGAAAAGGATTTTTATGATGATCGTTCTGGTGTTAAACATAAACTAGTGGAGTTTGTCACAGATGGTGGGGGTGTCAATAACCAATTTTATTATGGTGATGATGCAACCCTGCGCTATTCTTTATGTATAGGAGACGGTGGAATCCCGTTGTATTCGATTCCGGAAGAACCGGTGGTCATGTTTCATATTCAGCAGGATAACGAGCAATACGCAAAGTTTGAACAATCGGATGAATGGAGCCGCTGGAGCAAAGGTGAAATCAGATTAGCCTGGCAGAGCAATGAAACAATCGTGTATGAGTTGTCTCCCGGTTATACCAATCATATCGATCTGTTTGTGCGGCCGGATCTCTTTCTGGAAATGGCCAACAAATACCCCGTCTTACGCGAAATGGCCATGGAGGTCAAAACTGCGCAGAACGGAAATCTTGATCTGTTTGTCAGCAACCCCGACGGGTCAATTCATCTATTTGCAACCGAAATGCTACATGAACTTCAACGTTATGAAATGAGTACCAAGCGATTTCAGCATTTGTGTGAATGTTTGCTATTAAGGAGCATGGGCATTGTACTGCCTGTTGAACCTCTGGCTCCGGATGCTGCGCAAAGGGAAAAGCATCTGGATTGGTCAGACTTCGATGACAGCTTATTTCAATTTGATGATGATGATGATGACGAAGAGGATAATGATGAAGGTGATGATCTGTTTACACCCTATCAGGATTATCTTTTGGATAATTTGAAGGCATATGGAAAAGAAGAACTTGTCCATAAATTTTATGCGGCAAGGACTGCATTCAATGAGCTGAAAGGCGATTATTTAAAAAGTAAAAAGCTTCTGAAGAAACTGAAAGAGGGCTATTTGCTGCTTATGGAAGATTCAGGAGAACTGCTGGCAGAAGCCTACTTTAGCATGGCGCTGGGGCTGGATGCGCAGACGGAAAAATTCCTGTTTGATGATCGGGAAAAGCATATATTGAGAGACGCAATTATCTGTGTCATGAATCAATGTTTTGCGTTGCGCACAGTGAAACCGGAACAGGTGAATTTGTATAACAAATGGAGCAAAAAGCCCTATTTTCCTAAGCTGGAGATCACAGAATTTGAAAACATGATGGAGATCATTGGATTGCAACTCAATATCGATGTGTCCGAATGGGGCGATACTAAAGAAAGTACAGCTGTTTTTTGTGAACACCTGCAGGATCAATTGGGGGGCTTTCGATCTTTTTCTAATTTTATGGGAAGGGATGAAAATAATAAACCGCAAGTACTTGTCGAACTCTATCATAAGCTGATGCAAAATTTGTCGGATGAGCTCACCATTACTGATGAAGGGGAGATCAAAAAAAGCGATATTATACGCATCCTGGACCATGCTTATGATAGCAATGATCCGATACAGCTGCTATTAATAGAAATCGAGTACTTTTCTCATGATGTAAATTATGTAAAAATGCAGGATGAGGATAAAATACGTTACTGGATAATAGCGCTGGAGGACCGCAGTAAAGAACTTCATAAACAGATGGAGATACTGGAAAAGGATCGTCTATTTCGTTTGATCCATATTTATGAACAATCTCCTGGTGGGTTAATGGCGGTAGATCAACTGGCCTGCAGTGAAAAGGAGACGTATGAAAATATTACGGAATCGCTTTTGATTATTGTCAAGGGTATGGCGGATTGCGCGACGAAAGAAATTGTGCTTGGAATTGCAAAATCAATGATTATCGCTTAGTAAAATGTATTGAATGGTGCTAAAGGAAAGGCTTTATTTTAAAAGTCTTTTAATGCCAATTTTTTCTTTAGCATGAATGATCAATGCTTTAGCTGCCTTAAAAGCTATCCATTTTTTAACAGTTGTCGGTTCATCTTCTTCAATGGGATGGCTCTTGTCTTGTAAAGTGCTTGTCAAAATGAAGTATTGCGACTTGATGACCACGATGGAAAATAGGGGCTGACTACTATTGAAAAAAATAAATCTTAATCTTTTTATTTTAAGGACTAGGGAAGTCTCGGCGTTTCGGAACCTTATTTCGGTAGAGTTGCTGTAACAGCATGCCTTTTACCGTTATCGATGATATCCTTGTACCCATAATTTATGAAAAGTAGATTCTTATTGCTTACTCTTTTTTTACTGTTAACATGTACGGTAGATGCGCAGAACAAAGATGCCCAGCTGTATGCCAGAACGATCAACAGCGGCAATGCGAAAGCGCATCTCAATATACTGGCTTCGGATGAATGGAAAGGTCGTGAAGCGGGAACGCTCTGTGGCGATAAAGCCGCTCAATATATTGCTGCTTATTACCAAAAAATAGGGTTGAAAGGTGCCGTTAACGGAGCTTATATGCAAACGATAAATGCAAAGCGGGTTCCGCTATTAGAATCGCTAAAAGTAAACGGTAGCTCTTTTAAACCTATTGTCGATTTTTTTAATATGCCTGCTTCCATTTCACTTGCGGGATACGACATGCAGACGGACAGCATCCTCTTTGCCGGATATGGGGTTATCGACGAGGGCATGCAACCGTACAACGATTTTCAGGATCATATCGTGGAAGGTAAAGTGGTCATGTTGCTGGGATCGGGGTCCCGGGATGCCGCATTTTCATTTCAGCAGAAGATCAGCTACCTGTCTTTCCATAAAGCGAAAGCGGTGCTCTTGGTAGAACCTGTAGTGGATAATAAATCGGATGGATTGCTTTTGCATCTCGCTGGCAATCCGATGATGCTGGAGGGCTCTCCGGAACTGGCCACGCTGGAAAAGATGGCGCAGGAGATGCCGATTATTTATCTGGGTAAAAAGGTAGCAGATGCGCTCTTAAAAGATGCCGGCACAGATCTTACTGCTGTCCGCAAAAAACTTACTGATACGAACAAACCCTATTCTTTTGTTTTTAAAACGCATTTTTCAGCGCAGGCTTCGCGGGCACTGGAGGCTGTTCATCCGGCCAATGTATTGGGCTTTATTGCTGGCTCGGATCCCGTGCTGAAAGATGAGGTGCTGCTGCTGAGTGCACATTACGATCACCTGGGCATCAATCCTTATGTGACGGGGGATAGTATTAACAACGGTGCCGACGATAATGGATCGGGAACAACCGGAATGTTGCTGCTGGCGGATGCTTTTATGCAGGCTGCTAAAGCTGGAAAAGGACCCAAACGCAGTATTTTGTTTATGGCGGCCACAGGGGAAGAAAAGGGACTGCTAGGGTCCACCTGGTATGTCGACCATCCGGTGATTCCTCTGGATAAAACAATCGCCAACCTCAATGTGGATATGATCGGCCGTACCGATACTTTACCGCATCCCGATAAAAACTACATGTATATTATCGGCTCCGACCGACTGAGTTCGGATCTGGACCGGATCGTGAAGCAAACGAATACGACCTATACGAAACTGGAACTTGATGAACGCTATAATGTGCGCAATGATCCTTTTCAATTGTACTACCGTTCTGATCATTACAACTTTGCGAAGCAGGGGATTCCGGTTATTTTTTATTTTGGCGGTTTTCATGGCGACTACCACAAACCCAGTGATGATATTGCTAAGATCGATTTTGAACTGCTATGCAAACGGGCGCAATTGATTTTCTATACAGCATGGGAATTGGCAAATGGTGTTACAAGGCCTGTGGTAGATAAAAAGGTGGAAAAAAGGTAGGTGCTCATGTTGTGAAGGTGCTAACAGACGTTGATCAGGAATCTGACCGTTCACCGGGTTCTTTTGGATGCTGCTTGTTCATTTTTCTTTTAGCAGCATTGTAGGTCTGTCTGCATAGGCCGACATGGATGGCTTTGACAGTGGAGCTGGCGATGTTGCAGAATTCGGGATATGCATCTTCCAGGGTGCGGATCCGTGTTTCCGTAGGTTCACTGAGCAGGATAATCCGTCGCTGATAAGTTTGTTCTTTTTGTGTGCTGAGCTGTTCAAGGTGCTGTGCGATCTCGGGAAATTCTACCCGGAGCTTTTTAAGGTCTTCGTAAGACATCGAAACAACAGGTCCAGCTTCGAGCATCTGCACACTATGGTTGCGCTCCTGCCCGAGGTAAAGGCTGCTGTGAAACAGTACCGGTTCATTTCGGTTCCAGATGTAAGTGCCGACATTACGTTGCGTGTTTTCATTGATATAATAGGCGTGTACCATAGCATATGGCGACAGCCATGCCCTTCCTGTTTCGGCTGTGCCCGGTAGCTCGAGCGTCTGGTATTTGATGGTCTGCTGAATGCGCGTGATCGGTAAAGCACGTTCAATCAAAGCATTTTGTTTTTCTGCTGGTAACTGTAAGATAGTCTGCAGATAGCTTAACAGTAATTTTCGTTTTAAATCTTGCATAATCGTAAAATAATCAGTCGCTAGATCGCTTTTATTAAGGTTTTATATGAAACGGTAGTAATAGATTTAATGCTACAATATTGGTTTTAAGTTCAAGATAATGAGTGTTGTCGAAATAAAAAATGACTTTCGTCACTTTTTTTTATGTTTTTGATCACATATTTTATTTTTGTGTGATCAGGTTTGGTAGGGCATGTCCAATCGGTACAAGTGTTTGTGAAAATCTGATAAAATTCCATTCTTCATGCGGTTCACTTATTAAACTGACATTCTCCAGTACATGTGGAATCTTGCCTGTACATGTACTGGAGAATGATTGTAACTGTTTAGCTTATTAATTATTATTTAACATTTGCTATTTCCTCTTTTTGAATTAGAGGTTGGCTTTGATGCGGGTATAACCCTGCCGGCTGAGTCCTACATGCATGGCTTTGGTTACGGTGGATGCTATGGTGCAAAAAAGACGGTTTTCAGCCTCAAATTTCCTAACCCGCTCCTGTGAAGGTTCATGGAGTAGACGAATCCGGTCTTGGTAGGCCTGATCGTTTTGAATAATAAGCTGTTCAATATGTGCGGCAACTTCTGGAAATGCCTCACGGACCGTTAACGCATCTGGATAACTCATGGATAAGACCAAACCCGGTTCAAGCATCTGTACAAAATTGCTGCGTTCTTCACCGGACAATAAACTGGAGGTAAATAAGATGACTTCATTTCTTTTCCATACCTGGGTGCCGCAATTTATTCCTTTTTTCTTATTGTGATAATAACTGTGGATCATCGCTTCTGCCGAAAACCAAACGCGGCCTTGCTCCGCGGGGCCTGGAGATTCTAGCTGTTCATATTTTATGGCTTTTTGTTCCGTGCAAAGTGGGATTACAAGTTCCAATAATTGGTTTTGCCTTTCAGGACTGATATCAAAATTCTTCTGAAGATACTGTTTAATAATTCGGTATTTATAATCGTTCATAATCTTAGTGCTTCCGTATTTTTAGAGATATAAACTGTTTTTTATTTCGGCTGTGCTTTCATCAGCTGGTTATGCGGTACCTGATCCAGATCATAAAGGGATAAATGACTGTACTGTTTGTCGTGCTGCTGTTGACTGCAGGAAGAGGGGTGCTCGATACAATAATATCTTTGACTCCAGGTTTGTCATCGGCCGCCACCGTTTCTTTGTCAAAACTCACATGAAGCTGGGCTTCCCAGGTGCTGGCGATACCTTCGGCAAGTGTTGTCCTAAAGGAATCGGGCATGTTGGTGATCTGGTCGATCTGATTGCTGTGTAGGTCAAAGTAAGTCAGCATGAATGATAAAAAATTAGCTCGAATTTGCGCAATCAGAAATTGTTGTTCTGTTAAGGTAAGTGAGAAGAAATAAGTTTGAAATGCAGCAACTCCAGTGTTGTCTAGTGTATTTTTCATTATTTATCTTTTGTTTGGTTAGATCAATAAAATTCGGAACTTTTTACAGCGAATCCACTATATAAAAGATCATATTTCATGAAATGTACATTTTTTGTACACGTTTTTTCTAAATTTTCGTTTTAAATACAGTTAATATTTTGACTGAAAATTAGATGTGATTTTATTATTTTGAAGATATTGTTTCTGAAATAAGCTTTTTTACTCACATATATTTTAATTTATTATTTGAAACAAGATTTTGCTTTCGTAAGTTTGTGGGAAGACCTATTTCTTTTCTCTATGATTAATCTGTATGTAAAAAAGTATGTGTTTTATTTTATTGGTATTGTGATATTTTCTTTAGTGGTGAATTTGGGCACTGCTTTGGACGATATCTGGTTGCGTATGAAGAAGCCGATGTTTCAACAGGTCCTAATTGCAACCATAGCACTTTTTCATTGCTATCTGTACTTCATACAGCGGATGTCTTATCGTTTGCTCTATATTTGTCCTTGGTATAAGACTCTCAATAAAGGGACTAAATTTCCTGTTTTTGTACTGTTTTGTTCTGGTCCTGTATTGCTGGTACATGTGTTGATTTTAAATTTTTTACTGGCGCAACGAAATCATGGATCTATCTTTAATTGGGAATATTTTCAAACCGATTTTTGGTTCTTTTTTATTCCTTTAACGTGCTATGTGATCTCTTTATATTTCAAACCGAAAGTGTTTTTGTTTCGGGTTCCTAAAGATAAAAAGGTACAGCTTTCGCAGCAGAAAAATTCGAGCATAACAGCAGCAGTAGAGATTGGTATCAATGCAATCGATCAAGAGAGTTGGTCTTTAAAACTTTGGGAGGAGAGCAGGGTTATAAAATTTGTTTTTGAGTATTATCAAATACGATTGCAAAAACAAGAATGGAACATTGAAGGAAATATTCCACTTTGGAAAATTGTTTTTTTTGAAAAAACCGCAACGATAACTTTTGCTTATTTCGTAAATGGTGAAAAATGGGGACTACATCATTTTAACAATACCATTTTGGATAATCCTTGGGTAGTAAAAATCAATCAAAGTAGTTATGTAAACATGTTATATGTACCGGACAAATCTGATTATCGGATTGTATTAAAGGTCAGTCAAAAAAATGTGGATGGTACAACAAAAGAAAATCGGGTAGAAATTGTACGCTTATACGCAACTATCAGAACGGCTCTTGATTTGATAACCGATCCGGAAAAGTTAGATTTAATACTCATGATCAGCCGACGCATGAAAGATAAAAATTATGCTCATTTCTGGAAGGATGATCACCAGCAGCAACTACATATAAGCGATCTAGAAGAAGGGGTTGGGAGGATACGGTAGCAGTCGCTTTCTTAATCTACGAAAACGATTAAGAAAGCGGATTATTTAATTTAGATTTATTTTCTCCTAATTCTAATTTTATACTAGTTTTTGTGACTAACCCTGATTGCTTTGCTATTGTTTTTCATCACAGCTACTGCTACAAAGGTTAAGTGAAAAATCAAGGAAAATTTCAAATCGAAAGTGAACGGATCTTTTTAAATTACTTAATTTTTTACAAAATTAAACATTGCGCATCTTCTGGTAAGCGTTTCATTAAAATTGTTACCTTTGCAGAAATTTAGTGAAAACGATATGTTGGATAGGAAAAGGAATAGTTTTTTGTTTTTGATTTACTTGGTTGGACTGAGTATTATTGGTTTTTTGGCAACGGATATGTATCTGCCGGCGTTTGATAGGATGCGACTGGATCTTTCGACAGATAAAAGTAGTATCAGCGCGAGTTTAAGTTTATTTTTAGCAGGGTATGCTCTTGCACAGTTGGTCTGGGGGCCAATAGCCGATAAGATCGGAAAACCGAAAACAATCCTTATCGGACTCACATTGTTCACACTCGCCTCTTTGTGTATCTTTTTTACCAACGATGTCCTTTCGTTACTTGTTTTACGTTTGCTGCAGGCAATCGGTGTCTGTGCTGCTGCGGTAAGCTGGCAGGCTCTGGTCGTAGAATACTATCCGGCATCGCAGACCAATAAAATTTTTGCGACCATCATGCCGATGGTGGCTTTATCTCCGGCTCTGGCTCCTTTGCTGGGTGTATATCTGTTGCAACATTTTGGATGGAGATCCATCTTTATCACCCTAGCTGGTATAGCCGTGCTCCTGATGCTGTATACCCTCACTTTAATGCGTCAGCAAAAGTCGGATGCTCCGGTTGATATCAAAACAGGTGAAAAAACGAAACAGTCCTATTTTTCACTTTTAAAATCTAATGTGTATGTGGGCAATGTGCTCATCTATGCATTTTGCTCGGGTTCATTTTTTGCCTGGTTAACGGGCTCCCCATTCTTTCTCAAAGAGCTGGGATACGACGAAAGTCAGATCGGATTGAGCTTTGTTCCGCAGACCATTGCATTTATGCTAGGCGGATATGGTTATCGTGCACTGGCAAACCGTATTGAGACCAAAAAACTGATGCCGGTTTTACTGATTTTATATTCCGTTTCTCTTTTAGCGATTTATGCTATGAGTGTCATGATGACGCCTACATTGACGTTATTACTAATTCCTTTCTGCGGCATGGCATTAGCAAACGGTGCATGTTACCCGATTGTCGTTGCGCAAGCACTACGTGTTTTTCCAAATAATCTGGGTAAAGCAGCTGGCTTACAAAATGCAATTCAGCTTGGAATCTGTTTTATAGCAAGTGCTATCGTTTCTGTTTTTTCAAAAGATGCACTATTGGCTACGTCAATTGTCATGGTAGGGACAATTCCATTTATGTTAATCGCTTATAGGTTGACTTTAAAAGGTAAATAAAAATCATTTTACGGTCCCCGCCTCATGCTTTCGCCGACGGAAAATTCTCCCGGGTAGAGCAGTATGATATAATGATTGGGATCCTTTAATAATTTGAGATCCTGTAAAGCTGATGCGTTTGGGGCAGTTGAAAATTCAACATGATTGTTTGTTTTAGAGATCTGTATGGGGTAGCTTGTTTTTTCTGTTAAGGTATCAGGATGTGTTTTTATTTTGATATAATTTGGATGATCAGGATCTAGTGTAATAATCTCTGAGTATGGTTGTTGCGTTGTATCATCTCCAGAAACATACTGTACCTCGATCAAGCACATCCGTTGTTTTGCGATCAAGAAATGGGATACAGCATACAGGAAGAATAGACCAGCGATCATACCCATAAAATAAATCAGTTGCTTCAACTGAAAATTGGAGAAAGTAACATGCACTTTCATAGACGTTCTTTTTGAGGGCGGTTTTTCCCTGGGGGTTTCCTCCCGGGAAAGCCGCCCTTTTTTTTTGTCTTTATTTTTTAAGATAACCTCCTCATCGCTCGAATCGTCAGCAGAAGCTATTTCCACCTCTTTATTTTCGAGTATTTCCTCTTCCGCTAGGTGATTTTCCTGTTTTTGACTCCTTTGATCAATTGCTGTCGTACTTGCTTCAGGAACGATCGCCTTCTCATTACGATCAGGATCGTAAAATTCAGGTGTTCGTTTTTTTAAATGGCGCAATTCCCGCCATTTATGGAATGGTCTTGGGCCAAACTGTGTGAGTATGGCCAGTAGTTTGACGATGTTTTCGTCGGGATTGCTGGTTTTGGCCGTTATAAAATTTTTAAGCGGTTTCAGCTTATCTAACGGAAATCGACGTATGCTGGTCTCCAGATCATCATATCGTTTGATCGGATTAAAGAAATCCTGAAATACCTGTGTATCTTCTTTCGATAGTCCATTTGCAAATAATTTTAAACTCAAATCTCTTAGATTCCCGGGTGTGGGATTCTCAAGTTTTAGATCTAACTCATGTTGGGAAAGTAACTCCCTAAAGTTACTTATCACCTCTTTTTTAAATTCTTCAAACTCAAACATTGTCCCAAAATTAAAGTAACCCTAGCACCCGATTTTACGGTTTTCCGTAAAATAATGGACTCTTTACGCACTTTTTTGAACTGGAATTTTCGGAATTCTAATGGAATTTATGGAATAATAACGGAAAGATTGGAAAGGTCGGAATCCTTTGATGTTTAGCTTTTTATCTGCGCTAATTTTGATTTGAAATCAGTTGATCAATCGACTAGTTCTTTCCAGGAAAGTGACGAAAAGATTTCAAAAGGAGTGGATGTCGCGGTGGTTTTTAACCGGTTTGGGAAGCAGTTATTGATTCCCGCGATTGAAGCTCACACACTTCCCAAAAAATTCAGAAGGCCTTCTGAAAACATTGTAGTAACCCCGGGCATGAAGCCCGCGGGACTACCAGGTTTTTGACTTTTAATTTTTTGAAAAATGTGGTATTTCATTTTAGCACTTTTATTTGGTAATCCTTCCAATACAGATACAACTACAAATCACCCTCAAGCATTATCCTCTGTGCAGGATGTGGACAATGAAGGAAATACTGGTCCTGTTCGTCCTGGTAAATAAGGATAAATAAATATCAGTTAAAATAAGGTAACACAAGGTTGCCTTATTTTGTTTTTAAGCGTCTGGTTGTTTTTCCAGTAAAATTTCGATAAATTCGAACAAAATAGGTTCCTTATTGAAACGCTTTAGCTTATACATACTTATTGTCTTTTTTTATTCCTGTCAACAAGCAGTTATTCAAAAGGAAATTCCTATTGATAATCCGGCTTATGATAAGGCATTCGAGTATCTCGAAATGGGGAAAGCAGATAGTTCTTTCTTCTATTTTAATGCAGCAAAACAGATCTTTTTGGAAAAAGGAGATAGTCTGCAAGTAGCCAAGTGTTTAATCAATATGGCGATTACCCAAAAGGAGCAGGGAGACTATTTTGGATCTCAGGAAACAGCATTGCAGGCTGTTCCTTTTTTGGATGAAAATAAACCTGAACATCATAGTTTTCTGAGTATGAATTTCAATGCTCTTGGACTTTCTACAGATGAACTTTATGATTATCCAAAGGCTATTCTCTTCTATGAATTAGCAATTAAATATTCTGACGATGCGCAAAATACACTGATCTACCGGAATAATTTAGCAAATGCTTATCTCTATAATAAGGATTATAAAAAAGCTCGTGAGATATATGATGGTATCATCGGTGGTACACATAAAAATGCGGTTGAATATGCGCGTGTGCTGTCCAATCTGACAAGAGTGAAATGGAAGCAGGATCCAACTTACCTTGCAATAAATGACTACCAAAAAGCATTAAAAATTAGGCAACAAGAGCATGATCTTCGTGGGCAAAATTCTAGTTTACTTCATATAACAGAATATTATGAGGATCAAAAACCTGATTCAGCTTTGTTTTATGCTAAAATACGTTATGATATTGCTAAAAAAATTGCTAGTCCAGACGATCAAATTAAAGCACTGAAAACATTGATTCAATTGAGTCCAAGTGACTCTTCAAAATATTATTTTAAAATTTATAATGTTCTGAACGATAGTATTCAGGAAGCACGTCTCGTCGCAAAAAATCAGTTTACTATGATTCGCTATGAGGTGGAAAAAAATAAGGCTGATAATTTGACCCTGCAGAAAGACAATGCTGAAAAAGCCTATAATATTGTTAAGCAGCGGATCTGGACATTCTGCGTTTCCTTGTTGTGTGTTACGGTTATTGTGGGTGGTACGTTGTGGTATAAGAGGCGTAAGGAACGCCTGCAGTTTGAGGCGCAAAGTAAAATAAAAGCGAATCAACTGAATATCTCGAGAAAGATCCATGATGTGGTAGCCAATGGCCTTTACCGCGTCATGACCGAAATTGAGAACAGGGAAGATATTGACCGAGATGGGATCCTGGATCGCCTGGAAATGATGTATGAGAAATCCCGTGATATTTCTTACGAAACCGAAATAACACCAGATGCAGAGCCAGATTGTCAGAAACAAGTTGCTGAACTATTAAAATCTTTTGTGACCGAAAATAGAAGGGTCATTATTGCCGGAAATGATGCAGAGCAATGGGAGGGGGTTACTGCACATATCAAGCATGAAGTCCATCATGTACTGCAGGAGCTGATGGTTAATATGCGTAAGCATAGTCAAGCAAGCGATGTGGTGATCCGTTTTGACTGGTCTCCTGGGCTATTGCGCATCTTTTACAGTGATAATGGTGTCGGGATGCCCGAATCGCAGGTAAACGGTAATGGTCTTACCAGTACGGGAAACCGTATTTCTAATTTGGACGGTAAGATTACCTTTGTCAATAATGCAGGGAAAGGGCTAAAGGTTGAAGTGTCCATCCCTATTTTTTAAAAAGATCTTATTATATGTTTAAAAAAGTACTTATAGCCGAAGATCATGAAATTGCCAATATTTCGGTTCAGAAAACACTTCAGGAGCTGGGCATCCAGACAGCAAAATATGTCTATTATTGTGATGATGCATTTACCTGGGTTAAAAATGCACAGCGGGACGGTGAGCCCTACGATCTGCTGATTACCGATCTGACTTTCGAAGAAGATCATAATCCGCAACGTTTATCGGGAGGTCTGGCACTTATTCAGGCAGTTAAAGAGATCCAATCCCAACTAAAAATCATTGTGTTATCTGCGGAAAGTCGGACTGCTGTTATTGATGAACTGTTTAAAAGCAGAGCCATCGATGGTTATGTGCGTAAAGCAAGACGCGATGCGCAATACCTGAAAGAGGCTTTACAGGCCGCACATCAGGATAAACTTTATCAGTCCCCTGAAATTAAACAGTCTATCCGGGAAAAGAATTCACATGAATTTACTACGCTCGATATTCATATCATTGCCCTATTGGCAAAAGGGATCCTGCAGAAGGATATTCCACATCATTTGCAGCAGCAACAGATAAAGCCATCCGGACTGAGCAGTGTTGAGAAAAGATTGAACCTGATGAAAGAGGTGCTAGAATTTTCGAAGAATGAACAGCTTATTGCTTATTCAAAAGATATCGGTTTAATTTAAATAAACCGATATTCTATCATTTCCGAACAGGCTATATAGAGCTTCTGAATTTATATTCATAGAGCCAATTTCTGTATGTCTCAAAAGTACTTTTTATTATTGTAAAGAAGGTCGCAGCAGTTGAAACTGTAGCCCCAGACGGAAGACATTTAAACGGGCAGCATCTGATGAGGATGTACCATCCATCTCCCCTTTATAGTTTTTAGTACCCCAGGCGTAACCGGCAAATACCGTATAACGGTCATAATTGACGTTGAACTGTAGGCGCGGTCTAAGATCCATTTTCATGATATCCTTGCCTCTGTCATTCTCAAATTCGGTTTCATTGCCTTTGTTGTCTTCAATACTTCCTTTTTCTTTGATCTGAAGTGTGTTGGCGATATCAACGCCCAGCTGCATATCCAAAGTAATAGGTTCAAATGAAAAACGATAGCCAATGAACGGATTGAAATTTAAAAACTGCTGATTCAGCTTGGTCATGCCTATGGTGTTGTTCGTGTTTTCTGAGCTCTGAAGATATATTTTAGTTTGCAAGCGTTCAAATGCACCTTCTACACCTAATAAGAAATTGTTGCTAAATACGTAGCGGTAGTTGATCGCTCCGCCAAGGTTTATGCCATACTTTACTCCAAAAGGATTGTTGGTATAATAGTCCTGTGGGCTAGAACCGTTCAGGTTTGATCTTGAATCGCTTCCTGGTCCTGTAAAATTGGAAGAACCTGAAGTAATACCTATCCGCAATTCATGTGATTGGGAAAATGCAAGAATCGGAATACTGCATGTGAATAAGCTTGCTAGAATGATTTTCTTCAACATAAATGGAATTTTAAATTATTTCATAACAAAGAAACAGTTGCTCCTTATATTATGTTTAAATTTAGGTAAATCATGGCAATAAACCTTATTAAGAATTTTTTATTTCGTGTACATTCATGTTGACAGGAATAACAAATCTTGTTGTCACATAGCTGCAAGGAGTGATATAGCTTTATATTTGCGACCAAAGTCGTGTTCGAAATAAAAACATCCTGTAATGGTTAGATTACAGGATGTTTTGAATAAGCGGTTTTACCAACCTGGATTTTGCTTGATTTTAGGATTAAGCGTCATCTGATCAATTGGAATTGGAGATAAATAATCCCGCTTCACTTTGAATTGAAAGCCATCTTTCAGCCCAGCTACGTTTTTGAAATATTCAATGTAACCATTTGCATCAACCGGTAAGCTTAATGCTGCCTTTGCTACAGGCTCAGGAATAGCTGCACCTTCCCACTGTGCTCTTTTTGCTCCTTTAGGTTTCCAGCCGACAAATTTTTCATCCATCGCTGCCCATCTGAATAAATCATCTGCGCGGTAGCCTTCAGCAGCCAGTTCGACTCTGCGCTCACGGCGGATCTCATTTAATAATGGACTAAGACCTGGAAACTCTTTGTTAGGATCATTCACAATGCCATTGACTTTCATGGTCGGCATGCCCACACGACTACGCAATTTATTGATGGTCAGATCCAAATCAGCATCTGTCAATACACCAAGCTCGGCACGAGCTTCTGCATAAATCAAGTGCGCTTCTGCAAATCTGAAAATAATCTGTCCGGTTGTTCCCAGATCTTGCTGCTGGTTGTAATCTGGATTATGACCTTTGTATACCTGATAGCCGGTAATGGATTTATTCTCATTTGCGGCTTCGAATGTGGGGTATTCAAAAAGTGCGGGAGCTGCTCCTCCGGGTCTGTTGTTAGTCACGATGTGTTCATTATCGTTAACATATAAGGTCTGACGAAGACGTGGGTCTCTGTTTGTGACTACATCTTTCAATGTCGCATCGCCTTTATACAGATTGCTGACGCCGATTGGACTTCCATCGGTGCACAAGTAAGCATCGACCAGGTCTTTTGTTAAACCTCTTCCAGCTCCTGTATTGGAGTACCGGTGCCAGCGGTGTCCTAGATTTAAGCTGATGTTGAAAGCTCGCCATAACAAGATTTCCGGATTGGTACTGTAATCTACCTGATTGAATAGTTTCCAGTAATCATTGGAGTTCGGCGCAAATGTAGCCAGGGCATAACCACCGGGATTGTCCAATAAATTTTTGGATACTGTTGCCGCTTTTTCGAGGTATACTTTACCTTCAGATCCTGCGACACCAAAGTCTGTTCCTTTGTGGTATTTTTCCCAGGTACCTTCATATAATGCGATACGTGCCTGGAATAGCATCGCAACTTCTTTATTGATTCTAGAGGCCCCGGCTTGACCTTTAGTTGGGAGATAACTGATAGCCTGATCCAAATTGGACAATAAGGAATCGACAATGACATTACGCGGTAAGCGCTCATTATATACCTCTGGTGATGTAAGTTCCAAAGGTTTTGAGATCCATGGTAATGCACCAAAGGTCTTTAGTTTTCCGTAATAAAAATACGCTCTAAAGAACAGGGCTTCGCCGACATACTTTTTAACATTGTCAAAAGGTGCTTTTACTTTCGTATAATTGGCCAATAGGTAGTTGACATTACGAAGTGCGCTCCAGTCACTATAACTACCATATCCTCCTGCGCTTCCTGGTATGATGGTTTCGCCATTAAGCGCCGAGTTGTAACTGTTGTAGATCATATTGTCACTACCATCGGCATCTAGACTATAGATCCCCATGCTACCCCAATTGGTATAATTGGGAAGGGTACTGTAGAAACCATTGGCATATAACTTCAGGTCATTTTCGGTCTTCCAATATTCGCTGTCGCTGATTGCGGTAGCGGGTTTTTGCTCTAGAATGTCTTTCATACAGCCTGTGAGTGCTGAAAGTACAAGTCCTGATGCTATAAAAAATTGAATACGTTTCATTTTAAAGATATTTAAGCATTAAAAGGATAGGTTGATACCTGCTGAATAAGTCCGTTGCAAAGGATAGATTTTTGCATCATTGATGGATAATTCGGGATCCATGGTCTTGATCAACTTGGTCGATGTAAACACATTGTCAATGCTGACGTAGATACGCGCTTTACCAAAACCGGCTTTTTCTAACCAGCTTTTAGGTAAACCATAACCAAACTGAAGATTTTTCAATCGCAGATAGGCGGCATTTTGAAGATAGCGTGTTTGAGTCTGCGTGTTTTTACCATTTTCGCCAGTCAGGTAAAACTTCGGAAAGTAGCCATCTGGATTGGATTCAGACCATCTATCCATGTGCACATCGAAGGGTGAACTTTGCCATTCATCGCCGGTGATACCCCAGAAGTAGTTGGAACCTACCCATGCATCGCGTTTGCCGATACCCTGAATGAAGAAGGACATATCGAAGTTTTTATAGGTCACATCTCCCGTAAATCCATAGGAATAACGTGGAGTGTTGTTACCGATGACACTTTTATCGCCCGGATTGTCTACGGTATTAGTTCCAAAATCAATACCATCTATACCATTTCGATCAACATAACGCACATCACCTGGCTTCCAAGTCTGTCCGGATATTTTGCTCTGCGAAGGTGCTGCATCGATTTCTGCCTGATCTTTAAATAAACCATATGTGGTGTATCCCCAGATTTCACCCATGGTCTGACCTGTATACCAGGTGCTGAGTGATCCTGTTGGATTTGGAAATTGTGTTATTTTTCCTTTATAATCACTTAAAACAGCTCGTAGACCATATTTTACATCGCCTATCTGATCACGCCATGCGACACTTAACTCGAACCCTCGGGTTTCCATAGCTCCGTCATTAACAGGAGGAGGTGTGGTACCTAAAATACCGGGTAATGCAACAGAAGAAACGGCAAAATCATTTGCTTTCCGGATGTACCAGTCAAAGGATGTATTTAATTTATTCTGAAAGAAACTGATATCAGTACCTAAATTCAGTGTGGTCGTAGTTACCCAGGTTAAATCGGGGTTAACAATGCCTGGAGCTCTAACCGCAGCTTCGCGGTTGCCTCCAAATAGCCAATCTGTTGAAGTTGGACTGGTTGTCCCTAAGCCAGGGTAAAAAGGATAATACTGTGGATTATTAGGATCAGTATCTAAGAATGCCTGATCACCTAGTGAACCGTAAGAACCTCTTAGCTTAAATGCAGAAACGGTCTCTTTGATCGGTTCAAAGAAATTTTCTTTATCGATATTCCAGCCTACGGAAACACCTGGATAAAATTTCCAGCGCTGTTCTTGTAAAAACCGTGAGGTACCGTCGTAACGGCCATTGAATTCAAATAAATATTTTTCTTGGTAGTTGTAATTGAACCTTCCGAAGAAACCATCGGACGCTATTCTACGTACTTGATCGCTGATACCTGGTGCAGTGCCGTACGTACCGGATAAGTAAGGAATATTGTCCGAGTACAATTGACTGTTATTGGCACCATAGTATTGGTATTCATAATAGTTCCGGACAAAACCTCCCAAAACACTGAAGTAATGGTCGTTGACCTGCTTTTCATATTTGGTGAAAGCATTGATGATATGATTTTGAACCCGGTAATTAGATCTACTGAATGCATTTGGTGTTGTTCCTCCAATGGCTGTTTCCGCGCCACTTGGACGTACAGTAAATAGGGTCTTGGTATGTGAACTTTGATCCTGGAAGGATGCATCGAAAGTATAATTGGTGGTTGCTGTCCATCCTGGTGCCAGTTTGAAATTAAATTCGCCGGTCAGCATCGCTTTGTCAAGCGTGGACTTTGCACGTCCACCATCTTTATGCAAAAGGACGTCACTTGGGTCAGAATAATTTCCGTCAGGATTTTTTAACGCTACTGTTGGGAATTTACGCGCAATTTGATGCATGTAGTTTCCGCCTGTTTTTCCGCTGTACGTGTTTGGGCTGTTGGTCAGTTCTTTGGAGAAACTGCCTCTCAGACTGAATTCCAACCAAGGGGAAATGGTCGTGGTAAGGTTTGTTCTTACATTGAAACGTTTGTAACGGTCATCTCCAAAGTTGTATAAACCTGCACGGTCGTTATAACCTAAGCCGACGTAATATTTGCTGTTTTCAGAACCGCCTGATACTCCAACATTATGTTGCTGACTGAAAGCAAGGTCTTTAAAATAAATTTTAAACCAGTCATTATTGGCATTACTGGCTCCCCATGCTAAATATTCATCTTTGCCGGCACCCGGGTCTGCAATGGTTTCTGTTTTTAGGGTACCATTTTGATAGGCAATAATCCGATCTATGGTTTCTTGGTTAAAGATGGCACTTCTGCCGCCATTAATTGCCGCTTCATTGTAAAGGTTAGCAAAGTCCAAAGAATTCAACATTTTTGGAAGATTGATCGGTTGGGCCCAGCTCAGGTTATTGCTGTAAGTAAGGGCTGGTTTACTCCCTTTTTTACCTTGTTTAGTTGTGATAAGAATCACACCGTAGGGTGCGCTGGAGCCGTAAATAGCAGATGAAGCTGCATCTTTTAATACGGAAATGTTTTCAATATCATCAGGGTTGATTGAGTTGATGTCGCCTCCTTGTACACCGTCGATGACGATGAGAGGGGAGCCCGAGGTACCTAGTCCTGTGAAACCGCGTACATTGATATTCTGCGTCGCATTTGGCGCACCCCCTCCAGATGCAGTCGTAATATTCAGACCTGGCAGTTGTCCTTGCAATGCTTGACTGACTCTCGTGATGGCACGGTTCTGTAAGACCTCGCCACCAATCTGAGCGACAGCTCCTGTAACCAGTCGCTTATTCTGCTTACCGTAACCGACTACAACGACTTCATCGAGATTGCTGGTCTGGCTTTTTAAAGTAACAGTAACGGTAGCTCCTGTCACGACTTTTTCTTGACTGCTATAGCCAAGGGCTGTTATGATCAGTACTGAGTTGGATGAAGCCGCTATGGTAAATTGGCCTTTAGTGTCCGTGGATGCAGCAATGTTGGTGCCTTTGACTTTGATGGTTACACCGGCAATAGGTTGTCCCTGTTCATCGGTGATTTTTCCAGAAATTGTTTTCTGTGCAAGTATACCCTTTCCATCTGGGGTATTGTCCAACACATTTGACACGTGAAAGGGTGCTGCCTGAGCAATATTCGCCAATACACAAAAAGATGCGCCGATAGAGGCAACATGTTTTTTGTTGATCGGATATAGATAACCATATCCAATGGATTTTAAAAGTGATTTCATTAATGTAGGTTTTAACAAAAAAAATTAGGTTTTGCTGTTTGCTTGTTTTTTTGTTAAAATAGGCGTGCTTAGGTAGTGTTGTTGTTTAAGCAATAATTAATTGGTGAGATTAATTATCTTTGTTCGGAATCCCTCCTTTCTCTTTTAGTATCATATTCATTTTTTTCATTTGGTTGTAATTGATAATTATTGGTTTGTTTGTGTTTAGGACTAAAATATGAAAAAAAGGCAGTATATCGTTTTAGTGAAGAATAAAAATGATTTAGCAAATTGTAACATACAGATTACTAGTGTATTATTTTTATTACAAAGTTATTTTTCTGTTCTGTCTACGTAACGGATGATTCATTTTACAACCAAAATAAGATCTTATTTTGGTTGCTTAGGTAATTATTCTCATCTGTGTGAAAAAAATATCTAGGAAAAAGGATATTATATGTTATTTTACTAATTATTTGTAATTGAAGTGGTTGTGGTAAAGTCTTCTTTGTCGGAAATCTGTTGAAGAAAGTAGGGAATGGGGGATTAATTACCTGTTGTAATAAAAATGGTTAACGTAGGACCTGTACGTTAACCATCTGTAAAAAATTACTAATTAATCAATTTGTTTGCAGTCGATCCAGCATTTTAGGGATAAACTGGATGCGATTGCAAACGTTGTAAATAAAAATTCGCACCTACCTTTAATGTGAATGATACAAAGTTAAAATTCCTGTTAATGGGATTTTACGGGAAACCGTAAAATTTCGATTTTATGACATTTTTAATTTAATTATCGTTTTTAAAGCCAATAGAGGCCTATTTTTTTAAAAAAATAATTTAATAAAATGTATTTTACTACACTTAATCATTTGGGAACGTGCTCGGTAGGGGAGCTAATTGTGAGGGTTTGCGATGATGAACCCGATTAAAATCAGTCCTAAACAGAAAAAGACACATCGTACGACGATGTGTCTTTTCTATATGCTTTGAAACTGCAGTCCTAATTCATTATAACGATGCGAATTTCATCCAGTCCGCATTTTCTTCATAATCCATTAACGGATCTGCTGTGTTGTTGCTATGTAACTGACCAGCAAACATCGCCAGATCCATCTTGATATGCTGACGTGTTATTTCGGTCATTTTATCATTAAACCCTGCATTGTTGATCAACAATACATATTGATAACAAACAACGCGTGCGATCATTCTTCCCAAAGTCATCATTTCGCGTTGTCTTGGCTGATCTGGAAGATTGAAATTTAAAATTTCACTGAAGAATGGTGCTGCAAGTTCTGTCCCTTTATATTGTTTTAAGAATGCCAGAAGATTGTTTTCTTTGCTTTTGCGCATCAGTTTGGCAATTGCTTCAGCAATCTGTGTATATAACATTTCATTAGATCCTTCAAAAATCTGAAATGGTCTACTATCTACAACACCTCTGCCGGCAATATGGTCTAAACGGTAACCATTTGCTCCTGACAATTGCAAGCATATCTGCGATGCTTCTTGCATCAGATCTGTCACGAATGCTTTTACACTATTGGCATCTACACCATGACTAGATAAGTCATTGCTGATTGAGCTTACTGTGGTGCTGTATGCACACATTGCCGAACATAGGGTAAAGGCTGCCTGTAAACGTGATAACTGAAATTTAACGGAGTCCATTTCATTAAGGCGGATGCCTGTAACACGTCTTTCATGACAATGTTGCATCGCTTCATCTAGCATACGCTTGATAAAGCCCATACCCATACCCGGAAACTGCAGTCTGCTACGGTGCAGTGTATCCAGCATTAATTTTATCCCGGTACTTTCTGGAACCAATCGCTGTGCTGCGGGTACTTTGATGTCAATATTATTGATTCCATAAGGAATAGCATATAGACCAAGACTGTTGTAACGTCTTTCAACTTCAATTTTTTGTTCTGCGGCTGCATCTTCCGTTAAAAAGAAATCAATATCACGGGTCAGATCGCCGTTTTCATTTCTTTTACGTGCAGTCACCAACCAGTAATCGGCAGCTCCTGTAAGACCTTGCCAATGTTTCTGGCCCTGTATGCTGTAATGATCTCCTACTTGCTCATAAGAAGTACGCATATTGAGCGCATCGCTGCCAAAGTCAGGCTCTGTGATCATCAAGCCACCCATTGCCTGGTTTTCCAAAAACTGTTTGAATACTTTTTCCTGAACGGTGATATTGCCATACTTCGCTAATGGTTCTAGAAAAAGGGCAATGTTGATTCCGAAGATAAGGGACAGCGATAACGATTCGTACGAAGCGGCAGCTAGTACTCCCAGACACTCTTTAACATGTACTCCACGACCACCATGGCTTTCTGGAATAGCAACCGCAAGCGGTGTCATGTCCATGATTTTGCTTAAAAAATCAGGCGGTAAATCGCGCGATAGACTAAGGTTATTATAGTCATATTCCTGATTAAATAAGCTGGATAATCTTTCCTTAAATGAAGAAATGTAAATATCAAAATCTTGCGTCATGGTTGATTGTTCTAAAAAGTTAAGCATCTTAAAATGTAGGATTAAATGATGAACAATAACGAAGGGGTTTATGCAGATACCATTCTTGTTCAGTGTCTCCTAACTTTTCTGATGAGAAGTGAGTACTGAAGTAAGGTAACAAAAAACTTGTTATCAAAAAATACATTTTTTTCTGGTTTAACATGAGTTTTATAAAAGTGATTGCATATTCACCATCGCTTTGTACAAAAATAAACCTAAAAACGCAATCTCTTTGTTTTATTTAGTATAAAGATTAGGACAAATCGTGCATGTGTGGCACGAAACTACCTCGCTTTATTTCGATAAGAGGTTGGTGACATGCCTACAATTTTCTTAAAGATGCGTGAGAAATAGGACGGATCGGAGAAATCTAATTCATAACATATGTCGGCAATGCTTTTGTTGGATTCGAATAGCAGGAGCTGGCTGTGCATAACCAGAACTTCCAGAATAAGTTCCTTTGATGATTTTTTAAAAACAGCGGAGACACATCTATTGAGATAATTGGGCGATACGGCTAATTTATCGGCATAGAAGCCGATTTCCTTCTGTTTCAGGTAATTTTTGTGCACAAGTTGTTTAAACATCATCGCAATCTCCTGACTGCGGTTGAGCATGTTGTTGGTGTTGGAAAGCTTGATGATTTTTAATAGCGCTGATTTAAGCAAGCTTTCAAACAATTCTTTATAGGGAGATGCCGTATGCAACTCTTTGTAAAGCAATCTAAATAGCTGGTGCAGATCGTGATCATCTGCTGCAGAGAGATTGTGAAGCGGTGATATGGTGAAAATATTTAAAATTTCCTGCTCTCTGAAAATGGAGGTCATGGCTGCATCATTGACCAGAATACAATGTCCCTTGGCTGATTTATCAACCGATCTGATCACCGATATATTACCATAGTTGCTCATGAGGATCGCTGGCGCCTGAACCACGTATTCTTTGGGGCCGATCTGGTGTTTAAAATAGCCTTCGGTTATATGAACAAGTAAATTGTAACCCAGAAAAATAGGCGGTGTCGGAAATTTAATATAGGGCGCAATTTCGCTCAATCGAAATATTTTGACTGACGATTGCATGTATTTTAGATGTTCCAGACTGCCGGACATAAACCGTTCGACAAATTCGTTCGCATTGACTTGTTTTTCCATTCTTGATCCTAATATAATATTTCTCGTACTTACCGCCAAAGCTAAAAGATGTTTCTTTTCTGTAGCAAAGTTACGCATTGAAATGATAGCAATTTTATACTAATCTTGTGCCAGTAATCACCTTTATACATCTTTCTCCATCATATTGAGGCCGAGACTGCCTTCGCATGGCAATGTTTCTATACAGAAAAGGGCTATGTTTAAACATAACCCTTTCTTTATTATTAGCCAATAGATTGCAGGACATGGTATTATTTTACTAATCCTGCTTTTTATTATTTGTAGATAGCAAATTCTTCCATCGGATTTCTTACTTTCTTCATCGGTGCTAGCCAATCTTTTTCAGCATCACGGTAGCCCACGTACATTAATGATACGCTTTTTAAACCTAAGCTTGCTAAGTCAAGTACTTCATCTACGATCTGATTGTTAAAGCCTTCAGCAGGAGTAGTGTCAACACGCAATTCCGCTGCCTGTGCCAATGCCAGCCCTAAACCAATATAAGATTGTTTTGCGGTATGTACAAAATGCTGTTCTTCAGTCTGAGAAGCGTATAGCTTTTTAATCATATCTGTATAACTATTGAATCGTCCTTCAGGCAATTCACGCTCTTCTGTTGTACGGTTGTAGATGGTATCGATGCGTTCTTCGGTATACTTGTCCCATGCAGCAAATACCAATAAATGAGAACAGTCGCGCATACACTCTGGATTTAAAGCTCCAGCAACTAATCTTTCGCGTACTTCTTGACTTTCGACAACGATGATTCTAAAAGGTTGCAATCCTGAAGAAGTGGGCGCTAAGCGTGCCGCTTCTACAATTTTTTCGATGTCTTCTTTACTTACTTTTTTTGTGGGATCGTATGCTTTTGTAGCATGGCGCCACTGTAAATCTTCAATTAATGCCATTGTTTTAATTTTAATGATATGTTGATAACGGAGCGTGCAATTTTGATATTAAAAGATTTGTTCTTTTAGGTGTTTTCAATTGTCAGATACTCCTGATATCAAGGTTATACTTCTGTTACTATTTTACTTTTTAATATTTTATTGGCAATGTTGCGCATACTTTCAATCTCTTCAGCACTGATCTCCAGTTCTTCTATTAATTTCTGCGGTATGCATTTGGCCTCTTTTTTCAGGTCTTTTCCAGCTGTTGTCAGGAAGATTTCGACAACCCGCTCATCAACCTTACTCCGTTGTCGCACGAGCAGATGTTTTTGTTCGAGACGTTTCAGTAACGGTGTCAGTGTACCGCTATCTAAAAACAGTTTATGACCGATCTGATTGACGGTCTGCTGGTCTTTTTCCCAAAGAACCATCAATACTAGGTACTGTGGATAAGTCAGTCCGATCTCATCGAGATGAGGGCGGTAACGCTGAATGATTTCCCGGCTCAGTGCATAGAGGGGAAAACAGAGCTGATTGTCCAACTTTAAAAGATCTTTCATGTCAATTTTGTTTGCGGTACAAATATAAATATTATTTACAATTAGGTTGTGTGCAATTTAAAAATAGCGCTTTTTAATGTGTTTATTGACAATGATATGGCATAGATGGGGATAGCAATATTCTTTAAAAAGTTGTCTTGCTATCCTTTTTTAATAGTTTTCCTTCAAGAGTTGTTTCCTAGGAAAATATATAAAATGCGGTGTGGTTGTATTAGGTTAGAATTAACTGAAATAGGATCTAAATAAATTGTATTTGTAACTTATAATGGTAATTAATTGTTTTTAAGTATGTTGTGGTTTATTTGAAAATTTGTAAAACATTTTAACGGAGGCATTGGTTTAACTGAGAGTAAAGGATACTGATAACTTACTGTTGGCTTAGATTAGAGTCTTTATGAATAGACCAATTACTACTAAATACCGATTAGCAATATTAATGTCTTGTTGTTTACTGTTTGTGCAACCCCTTTGTGCGCAACTCATACGTTATGAGACAAAGGATTCGCTGAATGGGAAACCTAAAATGACCTCTTTCTTAATCGGCCGTTTGAAATTAAACGGAATCTACGATATCAAGGGTAACCTGCATGGTAACAGTTCTTTTTTAATCCACGAAAATGATGTTTATGGCCGTGATAGACCGGCATTCTGGGTTGATATGCGTCAGAGTCAAATACGTTTTGCCTCCACAACGCAGCTGAAGAATGGCAAGGAGATCAGTGCGATGTTGGAAGGTGATTTCGAGGGGGGACCTAACCGGACTTCACTGTTCAGACTGCGCCATGCCTGGATTAAGTATGATCACTTTACTTTGGGACAGAATTGGTCCACCTTTGGAGATCCGGATCTGTGGCCGGCAAGTTTGCTGGACTGGGATGGTCCGACCGGGATGGTTCTGAGTCGCCGCATTCAATTGAATTATAAAAACAAATTTACGGAAAAGGGCGGTGCTGGTTATGAACTTGCGATAGAGCAAATGGAACCCCGTAGATTGTATGATTATACCATCAATACAGATCGTGGGGTAGATTATGCACCGCGTCGTATTCCTGACGTCATCGGTGCACTGCGCTATGACTACGATGGAGGAAGCTTCTTGAAGGTCGCAGGGGTCTACCGCAATATTGCTTACGATTCGAAAGAAGTATTGACTGGCGATACGGACTACAGGTACAGGACAGCCAATGGCTGGGGACTGACAGGGATGGCCAGTATTTTTTTTAATAAAAAATCAGGATTGGTCAACAACCTGCAGGCACAATGGAATATGGGGCGGGGTATCGCTGATTATTTTTTGGCTATCGGAGGTTCGGGACTGGATGGCTTCGCTCATGAAGAACAGCCCGGGCTGCTCAATTTATTGGATGTTACTGCGGGATTTATATCGTATCAGCGCTTTTGGACACCTAAATTCCATACGATGCTTATGACTTCCTATAATCATTTTTCGGGCGGAGAAAATACGCTAAGTCCTTGGAATAAAATGAATAATTATCAGTTTACCTTAAATCTTTCATACAATGTTCTAGAAAATCTGATGCTAGGATTAGAACCGCAGTTCGGTTATAAACAGCTGGAATTTGATGAAGAGCTTACAAAAGGGAAAAATGCAATGCGGATGAATTTTGGAATGCTATTTAATTTTTAACCAATCAAATTATAATACAATGAAAAGACTACTGATATCTCTAACCTTGCTGCTGTTTCTGCAGTTGGCCTATGGACAAAAGCCTAAGATCATCATATTGGCCACGGGTGGAACCATAGCTGGACAGGGGGCTTCGGCAAATCGTGCTGGGTATACTGCAGGAAAGATTCCGGTATCTGATTTGATCGGAAGTATTCCATCGATCAACGAAATCGCGGAGGTTAGCGGTGAACAGATTTCTTCTGTTGGCAGCCAGGATATGAGTTTGGATATCTGGAAAAAGTTAGCGGTTCGCATTAATGAGATTTTCAGTAAAAAGGAAGCTGACGGAATTGTGATTACACACGGTACCGATACACAGGAGGAAACGGCTTATTTTCTGGATCTGGTGGTGGCTTACGATAGTCCTGTTGTTTTGACCGGTGCTATGCGTGCCTCTACGGCTATCAGTGCTGATGGCCCTAAGAATTTATTTGATGCCATAACCTTGGCGGCTGATGCGAAAAGCAAGGGCAGAGGTGTGCTGGTATCTTTTAATGAATCCATTTTTAGTTCAAGGGATGTGACCAAATTGAGTACGACTAAAGTCAATGCATTTGGTTCACCTAATAGTGGTGCAATCGGTCAGGTTTTTGACGGAAAAGTCGAATTCTACAAATCTTCAGACCGTCAGGTGAAACCTTTGGCTCCTTTTAAAATAGATGCTAATACGGTCTTCCCAAAGGTTGAAATTGCATATATGTATGCCGATGCTTCACCAGCTTACCTCAACCTGCTGGTAAAAGAAAAGGCCGCGGGTATTGTCATCGCGGGGGTAGGGAATGGGAATTTTTCGAAAGCTTTTACTGAACAGGTCAAACAGGCTGTAAAAACAGGCATCATGGTGTGTCGTGGAAGCAGATGTGTATCGGGTCGGGTCGTCGAAGATGGAGAAGTGAATGATGATGAATTAGGAACGTTGGTATCCGATGATCTAAATCCACAGAAAGCCCGGATACTACTGATGCTGGGCTTGTTAAATACACATGATAAAGAAACATTGCAAGGTTATTTCTTGCGTTATTAATAGCATTATAAACGATTATCATTTTAAATAATTAAAATTATGACATCTTCTCGAATTGAACACGATTTTTTAGGTGAAAAAGAAATTAGCAACGACTGCTATTACGGTGTACAGACGTTACGCGCGAAGGAAAATTTTGATATTACTGGAATTCCGATCGGTAGTGAGCCTCTTTTTATAAAGGCATTTGGTTTTGTGAAAAAAGCGGCGGCATTGGCGAATAGGGATCTGGGTATTCTGGATGCAAAGAAAGCCGAAGCGATCGCGTATGCCTGCGACCGTTTGATCGCAGGTGAGTTTACGGATCAGTTTATCAGCGATCTGATTCAGGGCGGTGCTGGTACTTCTTGTAACATGAATGCTAATGAAGTGATTGCCAACCTGGGACTTGAATATCTGGGGCACCAAAAAGGAGAATATAAATATTTGCACCCGAATAACGATGTTAACTTGTCGCAGAGTACAAACGATGCTTATCCTTCTGCTTTTCGAATTGCAGTTTATCTTAAAATTGGAGCTTTCTCCCACGCTTTGGAGGATCTGCAAGGCGCCTTTTTTAATAAAGGGAAAGAATTTGACGGCATTTTAAAAATGGGACGTACGCAGTTGCAGGACGCTGTGCCGATGACTTTGGGACAGGAGTTTAATGCTTTTGCAACCACGCTGGGCGAAGATGTGCTGCGTATTCGGGAGGCTTCGCAGTTAATTACTGAGGTGAATATGGGAGCTACAGCAATCGGCACTGGCGTGAATGCGCCTGAGGGATATGCACAGTTATGTGTAAAATACCTAGCCGAAATAAGTCAGGTTCCCGTTACGCTTGCCGCTGATCTGATCGAAGCGACTTACGATACTGGAGCTTTGGTCCAGCTGAGCGGAACGCTGAAGCGTAATGCGATAAAATTGAGTAAGATCTGTAATGATCTTCGTCTGTTGAGCAGCGGCCCTCGTTGCGGTCTAAATGAAATTAATCTACCGGCTATGCAACCGGGTTCTTCGATTATGCCTGGAAAGGTTAATCCAGTTATTCCTGAGGTGGTCAACCAGACCTGTTTTTATGTTATCGGTGCGGATCTTACAATTACGATGGCGGCAGAAGCTGGTCAGTTGCAACTGAATGTAATGGAACCTGTCATTGGCATGGCTTTGTTTACCTCCTTGCAGTACCTGACCAAAGCTTGTGGTACCTTGAAAGATAAATGTATCGTCGGTATCACCGCAAATGTTGAACATAGTAAAAATCTGGTGATGCAGAGCATCGGGATCGTAACACAATTGAATCCGATCTTAGGATATGAAGAATCTGCCTCTATAGCAAAAGAAGCTTTAAAAACGGGTAAATCTATTCACGAAATAGTGGTCGTGGAGCGTAAATTGATTACGCAGGCGAAGTGGGATGAGATTTATTCGATCGAAAATTTGATTCATCCTAAATTTATATCGAAATGATATTTGTGCAATTTGTGATTCTGTTGGCGATGATCTTAATCGGATCACGTATGAAAGGAATCGGTCTGGGTGTCATGGGAATGATCGGACTGTTTATCTTTGTGCTGTTTTTTAAAATGACACCGGCGGATCCGCCCATATCGGTCTTACTGATTATCCTTGCTATTGTAACGACGGCGGCGACTCTTCAGGCCGCAGGTGGTTTGGATTATCTGGTGAGTATAGCGGAACGTATAATCCGTAAGAATCCGAGTCAGATCACCTTTATTGCACCATTTACGACCTATTTTCTTTGCTTGTTTGCAGGGACGGCTCATATTGTTTACTCGCTTTTGCCCATTATTGCAGAGGTTTCGGCTAAACAGCGTATTCGTCCGGAAAGACCACTTTCGGTATCGGTCATTGCTTCGCATTTAGCCATTACGGGCAGCCCGATGAGTGCTGCAAGTGCCTCTTTAGTTGCTATACTGGCTTATTCTTCGGCTTCTATCGATATCATGAAAATATGTATTCCAGCGGCACTCTGTGGTATATTTGCCAGTATATTAGCGGTACGAAAGAAGGGATTGGAACTGGATAAAGATCCGATATTTCTGGAGAAAATGAAGGATCCGGAATTTGCGAGATCGATGGATCCTAGTCAGATGGAAAATGGGGCTACCCAATACCAACCTGAGCCAGGGGCTAAAATTGCGGTTGCCATATTTGGATTTGCAATTCTGCTGATTATATTTTTTGGCGCTTTTCCTGCTTTTGTTCCTCATGTGGGTGGAGGTCCTAGTTTCAGTGTAAATGCAAATGGAACGATCAATCTGACCAGTTTGATCATTATGATCACCTTGTCGGCTTCAGCATTTATCATGCTGATAACAAAAACTTCTGCTGTAAAAGTCGCTAAGATGAGTTTATTTACATCGATGGCGACGGCTGTTGTTTCGGTGTTGGGTGTGGTATGGATGAGTGCTACTTTTATGCTGGCCAATGAGGCAGTTATTGAACATACTTTTAAGGATATTGTAACGGTATATCCATGGACTTTTGCGATCGCTTTATTTTTGATGGGTGCTTTGACTTTTAGTCAGGCAGCGACAACAAGGACAATTATGCCAATGGGTTTGGCACTGGGTATTACAAGTCCACATTTATTAGCGATGTTTCCGGCTGTAAATGGTGATTTTCTGCTTCCTGGTTACCCGACATTGGTCGCTGCAATAGATTTTGATCGAACGGGAAGTACGAAAATTGGAAAATTTGTCGTGAACCATAGTTTTATGATTCCGGGTGTGGTTGCAATCGCCGTTACTATTTTTGTCGGTTTTATCTTAAGTGGTATACTGCTTTAGCTTCTGTAATCCACCGGTTCTGAAAGTTTTTGAGAGACATCCTTTCTTCAGCAAAGGATGTCTTTTTTTTAAGGTTAATTTTGATATCTTTGATTGGTATCAATGCTCTATTGATGCGATATAAGAACCTAATAAATAATTGATCCATTTTAAAACGCTGGAATCTGTATGCCTTATTTTAAAAAATATTTTTACTGTTTTGTGCTTGCTTTCTTTTTTTTAGAAATGAATTTATACGCGCAACAGTTGGCTAGAACGGCCGATCGTCACAATTATACTTCCGGTGCCTTGATTCAGGAACGGCCTCAGGTGAAGTGGCGTTTTCAAACCGAAGGTCAGGTATATTCTTCTCCCGTTTTATATGCCGACAAAATTATTATTGGATCCTGTGACAGTAATCTTTATGCTTTAAATAAAGCTGATGGAAGCGTACTTTGGAAATATAAGACAGGTGGAGAGGTACGGGCTACTGCGGCGGTGGATCAACAGGTTGTTTATTTTTTAAGTGCTGATGGTCATTTTTATGCGTTAGATGTGCATACCGGAAAGCAATTGTGGACTTTTAAAACGCAAGGTGAAAAGACTTATGATATCTGGGATTATTTTCAATCTTCGGCAGCTGTAGAGTCGGGAATCGTGTATTTTGGATCTGGAGATGGACATATTTATGCGCTTGATGCCAAAAATGGAAAAGAAATCTGGAAATATAAAACAGCAGGTATTGTACATGCTTCGCCTACTGTGACAGCCCATGAAATCTTGATCGGTAGTTTTGATGGTTATTTTTACTGTTTAGAGAAAAATGGTGATTTACGCTGGAAATTTAAAACGATTGGTGAGCACTATTTTCCGAAGGGAGAGGTGCAGTTTCATGCTGTTGCGGCGGATAGTTCTGTTTATTTTGGAGCCCGGGATTTTAATATCTATGCTTTAAAAATTAAAGATGGTACTGGACATTGGGTTTACCATCAGCCCGGAAGCTGGATCAGTGTACCTAGTCTTGCTGGAAAACAGCTGCTGCTGACCATGTCGGATTCTTATAGTGTGCTCGCTTTGGATAAGGTTTATGGAGGGAAACTTTATGAACCACGGATTCCATTAAATACGTTTAGCAGTGCTTCGATCACAGATTCTGCTGCTTATTTTGGTGCATTGGATGGTGTGCTTTATAAGTTAGATCTTTCGAAAGGTACGGTTTCAAGTGTTTTTCAAACGGCATCCAGTAAACTGAACCGGTCAAATTTTTTTGATGAAAAAGATAAGTTACGAACTGGACTGGATGAAAAATATGCACATGATATCCATAAATTGTTTACGGGATACCTGCGGATGGGCAGTATTTTTTCTACGGTCTGGATTGATGGTCAATCATTGTATTTTGGTTCTGCAGATGGCGCTGTGTATGCACTTGAATAGGTTTGTAAGATATGTGATTTGTTTTTAGAGAAACTATTATTCTCCTTGTTTGTTTAAAAATTGCGAGCAATGATGTCTTGAAGGTTCTTGTTTGCTTTTATTATTGATTACAACAGAACAGGCATGGATATTTCTAAATTATTTGATTTAAGTGGTAAAACAGCTATTATTACTGGCGGAGCAGCAGGCATAGGCAGGGCTTGTTGCCAGATGCTGGCTGCTTATGGCGCGTATGTCGTGGTCGCCGATTATAACTTTTCTGCAGCGCAGCAAACAGCAACTGAAATTAATCAAGATGGTGGAAATGCACTTGCAATTGAATGTGATGTAACGAAGGATGAAGCGTTGGTTAATCTGGTGGATGCTGCCGTTTCAAAGTATGGTGGAATACATATTTTAGTAAATAATGTGGGTGGAGGTGGAGCAGGGAAAGAAAGTCCTGATCAGATCGCTGTTTCACAATTTGCCAAGGTATTTGAAATGAATGTTTTTAGTATGTGGCGGCTATGTCAATTGGTAGCTCCCCATATGAAATCGGCAGGTTATGGGAGCATAATCAACATGTCATCTATGGCTTCTATCAATACCAGTCCTGCAATTAGTGCTTACGCTTCTTCTAAGGCTGCAGTAAATCATATGACTAAAAATTTGGCATTCGATTACGGACCGGAAATCCGCGTGAATGCGGTGGGTCCTGGAGCGGTTCGAACACATGCACTGGGTACAGTGTTAACGCCAGAAATAGAACGCAGTATGCTGAAGCATACGCCCTTGCAACGCTTGGGGGAACCAGAAGATATTGCTGGTGCGGTGCTTTATTTTGCGGCTCCGATTTCCAGCTGGACAAGCGGACAGGTACTGTTTGTAAATGGGGGCGGGGTGCAGACCCTGGATTAGGGTTTCTGAATAATCATTTTTTTTATGTCATCTAAACTTTGGAGTACTGTTGCAATAGTTGCTGTTGTTTCGGGCAATTCTGTTGTATGGTAACTATGAAACTCCCATATTTCTAAAATTTCTTCAAGTGGAGCGGTATACAATTCGTAAATAGGATTTAAAGAACGACACTGTAACATTCCGTCTTGAAGCAGTGTGATGGCTTTGAATACAATATCCTGCCCCTTTAAGACTACAAGCGCGAGTGATTCGGGTTTTATTTGGCTCCAGTCTTCAATAAATTTTCCTGTTATATCCATATTTTGAGGAAAGGGCAACATGGAGTCTCCAACTACAGGAAAGGTACGATAGGTTCGGTGCTTAGAAAGGTTGGGAATATGATATTTCGGTAGCTCTGAAATATAGTCCGGATCAGCATACCCTCCAGATACATAGCCAGCTCGTCCTTTTATGGGCACATAGTCAACATGTTCCTGATCGGATTTGTCAACACTGATGGCCAGAACTCTAAGATTTCCACCTTTAATATAAATATCGTTCCCAGCTTCTAGATCGCGAATCTTTAACTCGCCTAGCTTACTGATGTCAACGGTCATTAAGGTATCTAAACTGATCTTAAAATAATTGGAGATGGATAACATAAAATGTGGTTCCATTGCTTTTGTTTTGCCAATTTCAATAAGTGCAAGTTTTACCCGTGTTACATTGATGGCTTCGGATAGCACTGCCTGACTGACTTTTTTACGCTCCCGGAGGAACTTTAGGTTATTGGTAAAAAATATTTTTGGTTCTTTATTTTCCATTTGCTATTATTAGAAACATTGAATTGTTTCTATTGGAAACAAATGTAGTGTAAAATATTGATTATTTGTAGGGCATTATGGTGACAGCTGACGATTTGGATTTATTTTTGTAAATAGAAAAATTACGCAAAGTTGATCGGAAGAACGTTAGTTAGTTAGTTAGTTAGTTAGTTAGTTAGTTAGTTAGTTAGTTAGTTAGTTAGTTAGTTAGTTAGTTAGTTAGTTAGTTAGTTAGTTAGTTAGTTAGTTAGTTAGTTAGTTAGTTAGTT